>Ga0068853_100001324_pt1 | contig 17817 bp, 22 predicted proteins | sample KBSCornC32_FD_65655 | JGI IMG/M metagenome (GOLD analysis project Ga0068853, IMG submission 65655) | Corn rhizosphere microbial communities from Kellogg Biological Station, Michigan, USA - KBS Corn C3-2 | ecosystem: Host-associated > Plants > Roots > Rhizosphere > Soil ...
TATCCAGCGATGCAACAGGCTCCGCTGTTCGTGCGAACAACTCGTCGCAGACGTTGAAAACTCTGCGAACTTTTGCTTCCGTGAGCGGGTCGTCGGCTATACGGAACTTGGCAATCTTTTGCTCTCAACTTCCGGGTCGCCGGCTAACCGACCGGAACTGACGTGGATCAACCCCTCTGCTAGACTCGACGCAACGAGAGTGCTCATGCCCCAACATGCGAGCAAGTTGACCTGTGAGGAGTTCCGGAGATTTGTTGCCGACCAACTCAATTCCGGCGCCGACCACGAGGACCTAGAGCGCCATCCTCACGCGAGGTCTTGTGCCGACTGTCGTCAATTCGTGCAGGAACTCGCGGCTATCGCAGAAGCAGCACGCTCGCTCTTCCCGGACGAGTGGAAGAATAATCCCAACTAGGCTGCGCACGGAGTGTCAAATTTCGGGTTATTTCCGAGTGGGCGGTCAACCATAACACCATTCACGGAGTCACTATCGCAGATGAGCAATCGAATGAAATTGTGCCTCGCTCTAAATCGACGAACCGAAGCGCAACTCTATCGAGCTGAGCAGGTCTTACGTCCTCTGCCCGCAAGCACAGAAACTGAGTAAGCCCGCCGCCAAACTCCACCATCGCTAGACTTGAGACATCGAAACATTCCAGCCGGACAGCGACTCCATCAGCGTTGGTGAGCGTCAGTTCCAAATTATATCCGCCGTCATCTCTTCGCCGGGGAATCGAGAGTTCAACCACGTCCGTGAAGCCTGAGATAGCGTTGTTGATCTGGGATGCCGAATACTTCACATTCACTCTCCTGCTAGAAGTGCGAAAACCTTTCGAGTCCTCGCCAGACAGGCATGTCAACCATAGCAAACGGCGTCTAGACGCGTTGTGAGCGGTTGGTGGGCTACTGTCGCTTTGAGGCGAAACTCTGACGAAACTCGCGGTTGGCTAGGGCAATGCGCCGAGCTCCGTGCCTCGCTCGGTGAGTAACTTGGCGATTTAGCAGCAATTAGAACGGATGTGAACGCCGACCCGACGGAATGATTATTTCGCGAGGGCCGAAAAGCCGCGCGTCAACCGAAAATGCGCCGGGGCCAAGCAAGACTAGCGTTATAGAAATCGCGGCTAGGTCAAAAGCCGCAAATGCATTGGCATGCTGGCCCGCGGCGGCTTGGAGAAACAATACGACGCCTTTGACGAGGTAGCCGAGACTCGCGATGACACACGCGCAAGGCGTCAGTAATCCAACCATGACCAAAAGACCTACGCTACTTGCGAACAGTGCAAGAGCCCAAGTGGTCGGCGCGGCTTGGTTATGTCCAATGAGGACGCAAACACCCTGAGAAATTGCGTTCATGGCAAGTGCGATCCGAAGGATGACAAGGCCGACACCAAGCCACCCGCCTGGAAAGGTGGAATAGAGTTTCTGCAGCCTATGCCTCCTCGGGCAAAAGGAGCGCGCCCTCGATGAGATTAGCCCGATTGATACGGAGCTGAATCCCTAGATCGAGTGCTTTTTCTTGCCACCTGCGGAATGCCCGGGAGGATTTGAAGCTGTATGATTCCTCGCCTAATTGCCCGCCAGATCCGCAGAAATTAAGAGAATATCTTATAATCAGTCCAAAATGTATGGCGGAGAGAGTGGGATTCTCGGCATTATGCTGAAATCGCCGGTGTTTATAAGGGTTCTGTGATCTTCGATCTTGCGTTGTAAGGAAATTGTAAGGTAAACTGCCTCCACGGTGGGTGGGGGAGTGGCAAACCGAAAAGTCACGTTAGTGAGGAACTGTAAAACGCCGGACGGGTGGAGACGGTACCCGGCTGTGTTCGGTAAGAACGGGCGCATCAAGCCGGATGTGATCAAGGTGGACGGTCGGGAAGTGAACTATCCGGAAGGCGTGTACCAGCTTCGAAGCTACGAAGGCGCGCGCATGGTGTACAAGACCGTTGGCGCGAACGCACAGGATGCGGTAGCTGCGCTGAAGAGTAAAGAAAATGCCTTGATAGTCCACGAACACGCCTCGGCGGCAGGACTGAAGATTGTCGAAGAGCCGGGACGGAAGTATCTACGACGCGCGCTGGAACTCTACAAGCAAGACCGCGAGAACCGGGGCACGTTCGAAGCCTTGGAACATGCCGACCGCGTAGGGCAAAGATTCTTGATTGCGTCCGGTAGGACCTTTGTCGACGAAGTCACCACCGATGACGTTTACAGGCTGCACAAGGCGATGCGACAGGATGGGGCAGCCCCAAGGACCATTGCGAACGCACACGAGCGCCTGAAGTCAATCCTGCTCTTTGCGGGTGTCTCGCGAGAAGTGATTCCACCGACGCCGAAATATGAAGAGCAATTGCCGACGATCTACACCGCGCAACAACTCAAGGCGATTCGAGCGGCGGCCGACGAGTACATGGGACTGGTCATTGACCTAGGTTTGAAATGCGGACTGCGCGAACAGGAGATGATGCACTTGGAGTGGAGCGACATCCATTGGACGGACAAGGTGCTGCGCATTCAAGGCAAAACTGAATGGGGTTTCACGGTGAAGGACTCAGAACAACGAGAGGTGCCGATTCCGGATGATCTGCTCTCAGATTTGAAGGCTTACTACAAGAACCACCCAAAGCCGCTAGTGCTTGCGAACGGCCAAGGGAAGCCGAACGGCCATCTACTGCGCCTACTGAAGAGGCTGGCTAAGAGAGTCAATCTCAATTGCAAGGTGTGCGACGGGTGCAAGGGCAGTCTTGGAGAGTGCGGGGAATGGACATTGCACAAGCTGCGCCGGACGTATGCGACAACGTTGTTACGGAACGGAGTCGATTTGAGGACCGTGCAAAAGTTCATGGGCCATTCTGACATGAGTTCGACAATGCGCTATCTGCGACCAGCATCCAGCAAAGAGACACAGGCCGCAGTGAACGCAATCAAGTGGACAGCCTAGACACAAGACTCAACGAGGAGAAGAGGAGGTAGCACCAGCCGTGTCCCTAAGCACGGCTGGTGCGTCATACGAACAGAACGGATAGGTCCAGCTTGGAGGCGCGGACCTAAATCCGGTTCCTGACCCAGAACCCGTCAACTAGGTGACCGGGTTTCCCTTCTGGGTGTATGCGAAGAGCATATCTTAGCCAAGCCGCCACCTCCGACAGCGTCTGTTCTCAGTAGGGACTCCGAGGCAACGTGGACATCCTAGATGGTCAACTTATGTTGTTGGTCGGGTACCGCCCATAGCGAAAGCCCTCCGTTTCTCGTAATGTTCCTGCATCCACTGCGACAGGTGCAGTGCACGCTCCGGTCCCCATCCCCACGTAGCTTCAGGTGAAACCCAACCGAGGTTCTCCAGACCAACGGGCAGGAACGTTTGCAGGTCCGTGAAGACATCTTTCCGGCCGTAGTTTGCCCCGTCGAGAAGAACCCACTCTCCGTCCACCTTGCCGAAGTTCGAGTGGTGAATGGTCTGGTCCCCTTCGGAGCCATGGAATTTCCGGAACGAGCAGTAGATGAGCTTCGCAGGGTCTGCCTTCGCATTCATGCGTGCGTCCGTGATCCGAAGGCTTGTATCACTGCAAATGAGCATGTCATCGACTCTCACACTTTCTGTGTGACCGGTAGGGGCTGCCCTCTGACATATCAGAGCCGCGGGGTGGGTTTGTGGCCGCCCAAAAGACAGGAGCACCCCGTAAATCCGAGGAAAGAGACGAGGGAAAATCTGAGCGGTCAACATCTCGTAGAACGTCGAAGTCCTGCGCCGCGCCTCCAGATACTTCCGGGAGCCACGGTACTCCATCTCTTTCTCACTGAGGTCGTCCGTCCTCTCTAGCTTTAGAACAAGATCAAATCCGATGTCCCAAGCCCTCCGGGTGCTGCCCTCGCCCAAGATTCGAAGTGGATCGAATCCTAGACTAGGATCAAGTGCCAGGTGAAGGCCCTCAATCAACTGTTTGTTGCTCTGGCAGGTTGCCGCGAACTTGATAATCTCAGATGCGAAGTCTGTCCTGAACTTGTGCAGGTCACCGTCCCAGTTCAGCACTAAGCCGCGAAGGGACGCGCCGAGGTCTGCGACCTTCACTTGGTGTCCCTCGACTGCCACAACTGGTGCAGAGGCTGGCCGTGCGTTGTCTTGTTTTGTGTTCCAGTCTTTGCGAAGGCGGCGAGAGCATCGACGTGGACGCGGACGGAGCGCCCGACACGAACGGTTTGAAGTTGATTGCTGGCGCGTAGTGCCTCGACGGTCTGAAGACTAAGGCCGAGGGCTTCGGCGCATTCTTTGAGAGTGTAGAGAAGTTTCTGCATTGTGTTGTTCCTTTGAGATTTGAAAATTGCAAAACCTTGAACAAGCGAATGCCGTCATATAGGACATCCGCGAAAAATAAGGGATGGGCCGAACGCTTGGGCTTCCTGAAGACTGACCACAACAACTCAGTTCTTTCCCGCGTTTCAATGGCGGTGAGCGAGTGGTTCATCCAGCTACTTTGTTGGCTCATTGGGTTGGTTCATTGACGAATCCCGTAGACTGCTTCGACAGCCAACAATTCTTGTGAGCCATCGACGCACTGTTTGGCACTTCGACCGCGCCCTACCATGATTTCCACAGGTACTGTGTGTGACACATGTTGACAGGCATGGTATAAGGCGAAATTCAGGCCCGGCAGGTACTAAGTCCCTCGCGGGAGATGACAGACTAGGGTTTAGCCATACCTGACACTGGACGGTTGACACTTTCACCCCCATTTTCCTGTCAGAATAGAATGGTAAATTTATTTCTTGACAATAACAGAACAACGTCTTAGACTCTATTCTGACACTGGGAGGTGCCAAGTGACCGGACAGCGGGTTGGATACAAGCGGGTTTCGACGGTAGAGCAGAACACAACAAGGCAGCTAGACGGAGTGCCGGTAGGCAAGGTATTCGAGGACAAGGCCAGCGGGAAAAACACCGCGCGGCCACAGCTACGAGCGGCTCTGGAGTACTGCCGTGAGGGTGACACACTCGTGGTTCACAGCATGGACAGGCTCGCGCGGAACCTGACCGATCTTCGACTACTGGTCAACCAACTGACAGCGCGCGGTGTGGCCGTCGAGTTCGTCAAGGAACACTTGACCTTCACAGGTGAAGACTCTCCGATGGCGAATCTGCTCCTCTCCATGCTCGGTGCCGTCGCTGAGTTTGAGCGTGCACTGCTCCTAGAGAGGCAGCGCGAAGGAATCGCCCTGGCTAAGGCCGAAGGTAAGTACACCGGACGCAAGCGGACGTTGAGTGACGCGCAGGTGAAAGAGATGGTGCGCCGCGCAACACTAGGAGAAGAATCCAAGACAGCAATCGCTGAGGAGTTCGGTATCAGTCGAGAGACGCTGTATGCATACCTTCGCGCCCATGCGTTGCTACAGGGTGCCTAGGAACCGCACACTGTGCAACACAACGCGCCATCCTAGAGGTTTTTCCCTAGCCCTAGGATGGGCGTTTTCATTGCGCCTTACGCTGTTTTCTTCTTCTGCCCGACCGGTACACCGTTCAAACGATCAAGGCGGTTTTGCTCTTGCTGAGCCTTCAACAATCGAGTCGAGAAGTCCTCTCCGTGCTTTTCGATGAGCTTCGACTTGACCGCTGCGGGCAAACGCCGGTAGGACTCGAAAGTCAGGGTGCTTTCGTCGAGTTCCTGTGGCGCAGTCAGCGGCAGCCTAGCGAAGGCCGTCTCCCCGAACTGGGTGATGTAGTCCGACTTCTCCTTGGCGGTCTTAAGGTCACTTTTCGACTTGACGAGGGCTTCCGGCTGGTAAGCATCTTGCCAACCCTCCGCGATCAACATCGGGTTCACGCGCGCGGTGTTTCTGAGTGATTCAACGAGTGGCACTCCGCCGTCTGTGACTGGTACACCGTCAGCATTCAAACGGACAGGGCCGACAGTGGAGAGAACTTTCTCCGGACTCACTTTGAAGTGGATGCCGGACTCTTCGAAGGTCTTCCGAATTGCTTCCTCTTTGCGAAGGTTCTCGCGTTGCCGCTCACGTTCTGCGCTCTGGCGTACGGCCTCTGACGTGCGGTTCGCTTCATGGGAATTGTTGTGGTCGTTGGGGGTGGCTGCTGCTGTAGTTGTCATTGGTTGCTTTCCTTGGTGAGAGATGCGTTCACTGCTTCCTGCTTGACCTTAACGACCGTGTTGTAGAGCGTGGTCGCCTTGCTGAGCAGGTCCTTGACGATGTCCTGACACTCTTGGGCTTGCCGGAACATTGTTGCTTCGAGCGATTCAGGGATTTCTTGGGTGATTTCCATTGATGGTGCCTTTCATCATTCCTTGCCCTGAGTGGGGCGGGAATCTGGGTGAAGGTTTGCAGGTAGACGGCGGGTCGAACACTCAGTTTTCGGGCAATGTTCACCACGAGGGAGGTGAAGCAATGACGCGCCACAACGCCGTCTCTGCATTCGCCCACAGCGCCGCAATCCCCAAAGAAAAGGCGCGGAGCGAAACCTTGAAACTTTGTCAGCGACAGTGTCCCGCACAGTGTGCAAGCTGCCATCTCACAACCCGGCAAGACTTGGGGAGTCTAGGGGACCGAGACCTAGATAACGCCCGAACGTGAGGAGAGGTTCACATTCTCGATAATCTAGACCGGGTTGTGGGATGGCAGCGACAAAGGGCGGGAACGCCGTTCGCTGGACTAGGAAAGGACCGGGACTGGCGTTGCCGGAGTCACACAGGTCTTTAAACTTTCCTAGGGAGGGTCTAAAAATAGTGCTTGACCGTTTCTAGCCCTACCTCTATAATATACACCCTACCTGTGGATTTGTCAACCCCCATTGGACATGTTTGTTTGTATATTTATCATTACAAAGGGCTATTTTGTGCAAACAAGGTTTGTAAAATCGACCAAAAACAGGCTTGTAGACTACGTTTTCGGACGAAATCGACACGATGTTGATCCCATAAAACACATTGTAGTGACATCGAAATGCCCTACGCTGCTACGTTACGGTACGTCCCTAGGTGCACACTGTGCAGTTCTTCGGGTAACGTTTCATTATGGGATGGTGGGAACGCAGCGTAGTTAGTGTGACCCTAGGTGCATGGGCATTGCTGCTGAGGGAACCGGCCAAGACATTGTGGGAGAAACTCCAGTCGGGGCGACGGTCAAGTAAAAGAGACAGCAAAGGCTAGGACATCGAATCCTAGCCTCTCAGTGTATGGGGTGGGGTGCGCCGGAGTTACGTATCCGGCCCACGCTACCACGCGCGACGATTCGCTTACCCAAGAGCAACGAGGGCACGGCGAATGATTTCCACTTCACCTTCACCCAGCCGGGTGCGGAGGACGATTAAGTCAAGGATGGATGCAGCGAGTGGGGTGAGGTCAGACTGGGCGGTTGACTGGAATGATGACGCGGCGGGCTTGCGGGATGTGCTTTTCATGTGTTGCTCCTTTGCGGTTGGTGACCGCTGAAGAGAACTATGCCAGAAGTTCTAAGTTATAGCAAGGGAACACACTTAGTGTGTGTCTAGGTGTTATGAAAGCCGGGACGATGCGCGTCCAAGGCCGGGTTACTCGTCGAGCAGGCGGAGGCGCGCGCCGGGTGCCCACTGGGGTTGATCCACTACACCGCCACACCGGGGGCAAAAGTACTGGCTTCCAATCTTGATCGGGTGACGGCCGCATTCCATCCCGTTGACCATGTTCCGGCAGGGCATGGGGATGTCATCGACGAAGGACCCGGTAATCCAGAAGAACTCACCTTGTTCATCTACTGCCATCTTTGCCTCCGGAGCATAGGTTGCCACAGGCCGTGCTGGCCAGTCACCACACAAGTTTTAGGTGTCGAGAGGTTGAGCCGGTGTACTACTTCGACCCAGTACCACCCTGAAATCTGGTGGACGTACCAGACTAGGATTTCTAGGAGGCTGCCCTAGGATGGGCTAGGAATGGGTAGGAATGCCTGTGTTTGCTTCAGTGAGAAACGTTTGTCATAGACGGAAATGCGTGTGCCGTACCTTATGCTGCCACCCTGAAATGTACGGCGGCTGGTTCACTAGCTCGTGTCAAGTGCGCACGGTCCATGGTCACGATGAGAACACAACTAGTACCAGTGACTAAGGTCACATCTGCCGCTGAGACCTTCGATTTTTCGGTCTATCCTGAGATCACTATGTCCTCAAGTTCCTCGAACTCACGTAGGCAGCCAACGAATGCGACCGCAAGGCTTCATACGGTCTTAGTGAAGTTGCAAAACAACAATGTCCAATCTCCAGTTGCTGATGTGCTGGCTGATGTGTTCAAAATTAAAGACCCTGACCAGAACCGCACTTTCCTTTTGGCATACACCGCAATTACGCGAATGCTCGAAGCGTCTCAAAAAGAGGTGGAGACCTATCTTGCCGGAGTGCAGATATACAGTGCCGCATTTCCTTCGCTTCGCAACTGTTTCAGTCCGAAGAACTCAGGGCAGCAATGGAGTGCGTACAAAGGGAACTTGAACGCGGTTCATGTGTCGGCGATTCAATTCACCGCTGAACGCTTGAACACTTTTGTTTCAGAGGTTGAAGCAAATTCAGAAGAGCTTGCAGACGTCCTCTTGGCCGTGCAAGAGATGGAAGCGGCGCTTGAGACGGAAGACATAACCGCCTCATCAAGGGAAGTGCTGAGAGACTGCCTTAACGAAATTAGAGCGGCGATTGAAGAGTACAAAATCTGGGGTGCCAGTGGTCTGGATAAGGCTCTTAAGTCGTTCACCGGCACAATGTTTGTTGAACAAGGTCTACGCACCGAATTAAATGAAAATAGGAAGAAGGGCGGCACATTGTGGAAGAAGACTGAGAAGATTTGCAAAGGTCTCTTGGTCTTATACGGGGTGCTTCATGGAACACGTGTTGTGCAGCATGATTTCTTCCCAAGCCTCGACCATGTCTTCGTTCTCGACCACTCGACCGCGTCAGCAACAGTAGGCGAAAGCAAGATGCCGGGTGAAACACCGGAATTGCACAGCGATAAAAACAGCGGCAAGCCCGTTAGAGGAGCGCCACACACCCCATAACGAGCCTTGGGACATGGCCCGCTACTTCAGGAGTCCACGCACGTTAGGCTCTCCTCAACTCAAGCTGGAACGCAGGTGGGTGGGTGCACAGTGTGCGCTAGCCAACGTGGACCTCGTCTGTGGCATGGTTCGATTGCTTGAGCCAATTAGGAAGGACGATTCTGGTTACCATGGGTGCCCGTCCACTGGTACCAGAAGAGTGACAATGCTGCCACTAATGTCTGGTCACTGTACTACTCGCGGTGAATAGATCACATTGATAGTCCGCGTTTACGTTTGACCCGTATGTCAGCGATAGTGCTCCAACATCCCTGCCCCTTCTGCAAAGCCGAACCAGGCAAGCCATGCAAAAATGCGAGCGGGCGAAAACTGCTGGGATTTCGCCGCCAGCGGTATCCTCGATTGGAGCAGTCGAAGCCGGATACGATGATTGGCAAGAAGACAGTTCGATCCTAATTGGACCGGCAAGATGCGTATCTGTAGCACATAGCGAACTGCCTGGCGTGGGTGAGAAGATTTTTGGCGCTCTAACTTCTCTTCTCCGATGTCTCTTCGGATTCCAACTCAGTGATCTTGTGTTCAACGATTTGCCGAAGCGCGATTAGGTCTGGGTTGTTCGGCGGTACGTGCGCCTTCCGCTCAACCTTTTCAACAATTGTGCGAAGGTCGTCAAGCGCCCGATCTCGTGATTTTGCATCCATCCAAATGCGATTCGGGCAGTATGCCTGGGGTTGTCCGATGTGCGCATTATGCAGTCACCAGACTGCGAAAAGGTTTGTACCTAGCCCCTGACCCAGGATGATCAAGGAGAGCCACGGGCCGCCCCGCGCGCAATCGTATATCGGCGTAGACTTCCAGGCATGGGAGAAGACGCGCAGCTTATCGTTGCCAAGGATCGCAACGGCAAATATTCCGGCTACTACAAATGTTCCCTGTGCAACGCAGAGTTTCGTCAAGACCCGGACGACCGTGGAGAATTGTCTAAGACATTTGCTGCCCACGTTCGGTTCTCACATACCCCAAAGGAAAACTCAGGGAGTGACCTTGATCGGATTCACAAAGTGTAACCGCATGGACAGTCTAGAAACATTAAATGCGTTGCTCGATAATCCTTGAGGACATGGATTTTGGCCGGGTGTCTTGGCAAAACGTCATTGGGCTGGAGGCTATATTGGGGCGCATCCGTGAGGACATCGAGAGGACTATCAGAGAAATTAGGGCACACCGGCTTGTGATGTAGGATTCCGCTGCACAGCGTGCAGTGACACAAACGCGCATCTCCAGTCAGACTATTTTGATGTTTGGAACCCAGTTTTGTGTTTCTGGTAAGCTATGTTCCTGCGCACCCCCTGTTCACAGGATTGGAGACCACTCTCATGATGCCCTATGCAAGCACGGTCATCGGAGTTCTTAAAGCTGCGTTGCGCCTCGTCGAAACCTGCTGCCACATTTCCGAGAGCAGTCCCGCCCTACAAAAGCTGCGGGAGGCAGTTCATGAGGTTACGGCAGAACTAGAAGTCATTGCCACGAAGGAACCTCATAACGAAACTGTTAAGCCATCGGATGGGGAACTTCTACCGGCAGGAATAATAGTGCGGCCTCAATTAAAGCTGAATGTAGCGTGATTGTATGTACATGAATGCATACACTGCGGACGCAGTTCACGAGTCTGGATGACAGGAAACATAGTCAATAGAAGGTAACGTGCAAGTCAGTTACTTTATGTGGATTGTCCACTGATAGTTTTAGGGTCACACTCCTAAGAATCAAATCCTAGGTTAAAGAGAAACCAGATGTACAAATTCGACCGCAAGGGTTTCTCCTTTGCTCATAGTCGGAATTTAGACGGCACGTTCAATTCGATCTGCTCACGCTGCTTCCGAAGGATTGCCGAGAGCGCAGGAGAACTAGACCTTGACAGTGAAGAAGATTCTCACGTCTGCATACCTTCACTTGTCATCCACTATCGTTGGCTGAGCAAAGCGGTCTCAGCTTATCGCATCCGAGGTCACAGAAACAGATCATCCTATCCATCTCACCATCGCAAAGTGGGGTAGAGACCCTGCCCATTCGCTGTGGGAACAGGGTCAAGATGTCCCACTCTGTTGGTCCTCGCCACTTGTAGTGATCTGCTTGGCGACGAAGGAGAACAGCTTCCATCCTGTGTGGAGGACTCTTAGCTGCTTCTCCGCTCTAGGCACTCAGGGCCCATTCAAGCTGCTGACGGACACCACATTTGTTGTATCATTCCCGTCATGAATTGCCAGGTATATAAACAACTGCATCGAGAGTGGCGCTGGCTCATTCACCACAAGAATGGCAATGACAGCATGACCGTAGAGCTTTACTGGAAGATGGCTGAGCATCGATCCGCTTGTGAAGTGTGCCGGGACGAAGACATCGCACTTGGCATCGGACGCATGAGTGCACCGAGCACCCGTTCATTGAACGCATTTGCGGAGAACAGCATTGAACAATCCCGACCGGTCTATGAGGTCGATGTGATGTCGAGGAAATTACCGCCGTTCTTCTGTCCAGTCTGCGAGAACGAACTGAGTTACATTTATGACGCGAGGACTGGGCGCTACATGCCTGATCAGTGCTGTAGAGATCAAGGCTGGCGATAAATGATGCCCAGCCGCAGTCATTGAGCCAACGCTTGCAGACTTCATTTCACCGTACGACTTTTGCCAGAATCGATCTCGAGCTGGATACTGTCTGCAATCACCGATGTCAACCTTGGTGACGGACGATTGATTTCATCTCTCGCCAACCTGACTGCAGCAATGATGGAAGCGGCAATCACGAGCGTGGAAGCAAATCGATCCTGCTTCCTGCGGTCCTCCTCCTCACGCGATATTGCACGGTGCATTTCGCCCATCAGCGCAGCCCTCGCTCTGGCTTCACTGGCTTCCTGATCAGCAACAAGTGTGACAATCTGCCTCGAAAGATGTCTGGCGGAAGGTAGGCACGGCGATCCCCACACAGAGGACAATCACAGACGATCCACGAACCGGGCATCGTTTCAACAGGTGCGGGAACATTTTGGCCACAGCTCTTGCAGCAGACTAAGTAGTCACAGAGTCGGGACTCAGGCAGCATGAACACGCAATCAGTATAGGCGAATAAAAGGCGAAGATTTGCACAGTGTCCGAGTTGCCCACCATAACTTTCGAGAAAATATAGGGTCTTTCGGGGCGCGTCCTGGCTACACCAAAGTATGCGAGGAGGAGACTTGAATGTTCGATATGTGACACAAGTCGCGATAGGCTTTTCCTATGCTGAAGGGTAGAAGGCTTATTCGGACGGAGGACGGAAAGGAAGAATCTTGGAGATGCAGTATGTGCAGTTGGCGGTGTCCAGGTGCCTTCTTTTCGCTGGTTTCGGGCATCGCCACACAAGAGATTCGAGCTAGTTTCAAATCGCATTACTGCTCAAAGCACCCGGACATTGAGCGAGACGTCTGCGTCACGCTCCCGACGGCCCTAAGGTCGGCACCACTGACCACCTCACAGTCGAAGGAACCCGTAACTTCGTAACTCGCACCCTACCTCGAAAAAGGCGAAAACCCGGCAAAGTTCCCAATTGCCGGACCACACGAGCCAAATACACTCTCTGTTCTGGAATCTCCCGGTTCTCCCAGTCGGAAACCTCAAAAGCGACTTAGTCCTTAATCGGCACAGAGACGTCTTCGGCAGCTACGATTTGCCACTTCCCATGTCGTCGAAGCCATGTGTCGGTCCACACAAAGCGGCCTTTGCGACCCCCTTTGCGAGTCCAGATTTCGCTTCCCTGAACAACTGCGGTGTCTCCGAAGAATCGTACATGCGCGTAGTCGAGATGATTGGATAGAAAATCTCCTGGACCGCTCTTCGCTTCTGCGATGGCTTGTGATTTTGTCGTAATCCTTCCATCCAATACCCACACGCAATCCTCTGCCAATATCCGTTCCACGACCGAAGCATCGTTGGTTGCGACGCTCTCGGCCCACGCGGCCTCGCTGCTTTTTATGAACTGCTCAGCCTCGCTTTGCGAGTAGGGGACGTTTGTTTGAGCAGCGCAGGTCGCGAATGCGACCACAATGAATGCACAGAGTGTAGACCACGATCTCACGCATGCCTCCGGTTTGCAGAAGTAAGTTCTCAATACTATACGTCGTAGGCTTCAGAGAAGAAGCTGCCGCATAAGACGCGCTTTGGGCGAACGACCGGCAAACCGGAACTTGAGAGCAAAAACTTGCCAACTTCCGTATTGCCCACGATTCGCGCGCAACTCTAGCTTTCGACGTTCCGCAATTAAGATTGTCGAATGGATCGTTGTGTTCGCCTAGCGTATCGCTATCACGACAGCGACGTTGTGGAACTCACGGTGTCCGCTTGGAACGGGAGTTTCGGTGGATCAACTCGCGTGTGGGTAGGGCAAGGCGGTTTGGCTGATGCAGCGACACTCCTAGCTGGTTTTCCGGTGAGCCTAGAAGACAATCGCGAAGTGACCTTTGGCGGATTTGGTCCCAAGTTTGCCGGTGGGGCAGTGACCCTGCAGTTCGCATGTATTGACGGCGCAGGGCACTGCCAGTTGCACGTGACGATGGAGGCTGAATATGACATTCGCGAATCATTGGCAGAACGTGTCGAGATGCTTAGCACCTTTGAACCTGCGGCTCTCGATAATTTTGTCGAGCAAATGCGCGAACTGAACTCCTCGCTCACAGGTTCAGCCGTGTTCACGCTTCCATAAGAGTGTTGCTGGCGAGTCACCGCCAACCCGGAAGTGATGATTTTTAGCTTCGCTTATGCCGTCTGCGACTCGAACCGCTCAAGGTATGCCAGACACTCTTTCACAATTCGTTCACTAGGTTCGCTGGTCTCCGCTTGGTTCTTGGAATCGCAAGAGCACAGTGCTGTACTCCTCCAGCTCGTCACCGCCTAGGTTCAGGTCTTCCGTGCCAGAAGCATACTTCTCCACGATTGCAATCAGTTATGTCAGGGATTGCATACGAGATCGAATAACCGAGTTCAATAAATCGAACGGCCCCTTGCCAAGACGAAAGGGACCGTTCAGTGACTCAGTGGAGTGTCAATGATGGCTGAGGCTATCAGGGAGCGATACGAACTGTCACTGGGTTTATCTGCGCGATTGAGTTCTAGTCCCGTGTTCGGCTCGTAGCAATGATGGCAGCGAGGTTTTCCATTGCTCGTTCGATGATCTCGATTCGGCGCAAGAGCAGCGCCTTTAGTTCTTCGGCTTCGGGGGTCAATCTGCGCTGATAATTCTCCTCCTCAATGCGGCGCAGATTGGCGCGGAGAACGTCGAGAAGGTCGTGATTCGGTTGGATACTCACAGGGTTTATAGAATGCCACAGACGCACGTGTAACGAAACGACCTTTGATGATCTATATCACCTAGAATGCGTTCGATACCAAACATACTGTGGCGCGACAGCCCCACATAGCTCGTTCCATAATTTCGATTCGCGTCCAGAGTTCATGCGCTCCCGAACGTGTGATGGCTCTTCCTCGGATTTTGTTCGGAGCGCCGCGTGAGGGAAAGGTCAGAGCCTCACTGCGACATGGTGACACACAAAGTGTGGTCGTTGAAGTGGGATTTGTTGTGATCTGTGACCCGGTTTCGCGAACGGAATCGGGCACGGTACTTTAGTATTAATTCGCCTCCGATGCACAAACATTCAATTCTGGTATGCGACATTGCGCTTTCCCGTTCGCTCTCAGCGCGGCTTACCGTGACGCGGAACGCCATTGAAGAGGACGTGTGGGTTTGGACTTACATTCTCCGCAGAGAAGAAATGATAGCCAGTGGGGAAACGCAAACAAGGTTGGCCGCCCAGGTTGCCTCACAGCGTGCTCACGAAAATTGGCTGCATCTCAACCGGAAACGGTTCAACGTTCCATCTAAGGTTTCTTACCACTGGAGAGAGGTCGAATAACAACTCTAAGGGAGGCTTTACTGCGCATGCGACAGACCTAGCAGGACATGGAATATATATTGCGGCCCCGTCCACTTTCAACCTCGCGTGTTGTTCTTCCCCTGGGCCAGCTTGTAGCGTAGAGTGCGAAAGTTCACCCGTACTTGTTTTCAGATACGCCGGTGTTCACCATCCAAATCAGGAACTCGCGTCCTGCAGTAGTAAGTTCGTAAACTCCACGTTCAGGATCATGCAGGATGGCACCTTGGTTTATTAGGAAGTCGCGCCATTCTTCGTATGTGTAGGAAGCATAGAATTTCGGGAATCTCTTCTTGGCCCTTTGGAATAGACCAAGAAGTTGATCTTCGTTCATCGGACCTTTGCTGAGCGAGCGAATCACTGCGAGTTGGCTGCCGAAGATCAACCGGTAGAATGTCTCGAAAGCAGTTATTGTCTGGCTGTACGCTACATTGCGAATTAAAACCTCCACCGTCAGAGGGTCGTCTAAGTCAAACTTTAGTCGCGCCAACTGGGCGCGTATCAGTTCTTCGCGCGCTTTGACCGTGGGGGAATTTGTACCAAAGTTTATGACGCGCTTACGCTCCTCGTCATCTACGGCAACTTGATTCAGTGCTCGATCTTTGACAACGTCGGTCGTCTCAAAAGCACGTTCCAGCCTAGGAGCGGGTAGGCTTAGAGGACCCGCATTCGGTGCGTCTGCGCTAATTACCTGTTCCAGCGCAGATGAAACCATTGTCGACTGAGCTTCGAAACTGGTGTCACCGCGCCTCACAGTAAATCTCGTGAGACGAGCAAGAAGTTCTGCAATGTTGCGTTTGAAAACAAGACCGAGCGTAAGAACAGCTATTGGCCATCCTAGGTAGGTTACGGCCGCGGTAATTATCGCCTGCCAAAATTGAAGCACTGACAAAGTTTACGCTAGCCAGCACAGGCACAAGGCGAGGAGAGACCCCTAGGATGGGTTGGGAATCGGGGTAGCGATCCCTGTGTGTGCCTCGGCGCGAAACGTTTGTCATAGTGGGGAAGGCCGTGCCGCACCTAGGCTGCCACCTCGAAATGTACAGTGGTGGGGTTCACTAGCTCGTGCCAAAGTGCGCTCAAGGGATGCACACTGTGCGGTACAAAGGACTCCGCAATCTCCGGTTGGTGAATCCGAGCAGCGACGATGTTCCCGATTGTTTCTGGAGCTAAACCAGAATGCAACCATCTCCGGACGGTGCGCTTGGATGCGCGCCGGTCGATCTTCTCAATCACCCGACAGAACCTGGTTCCAGACATCTCCTCCTCTAGGAAAGTCACCAGCGTTACACCCTTGCGCTGCTCGCTTTGTACTCGCGCATCTGCCCATATACAAATACCCGGCCCGTAGTGTTTGGTCTTACGGTGGATGGTCTTGCCTACAGGACATGGCCCCATGTCATTCAAGAACCGGACGAGTCCCCATCCCGGACCATGAGGGAGCCATTGCCGAGCAACGCGAACATGGAGGCCACCATACCGCGGGTCATCTTCGTTGGAGGTTCTGCGCAGCATGTCACTGTACGATTGTGCCTCCCTAGGATGATCCTTACGAAGTTGCGCCTGCCTCTTCTGGAACAGGTCGCAGCCGATGCGCCGGTTGGTGACAAGTGCCGCCCCAGTGACCGACAGGAATTGGGTCGATGGGTGCAACCCACAGTTGCAGGTCACCACATACCGGCCCGACTTCCTGTCATAGCCCCAGACAAACAGGTGACCATACCGGGTACGCCTCTCGTGACGACGTTCCGTCATCTTCTCTTTCACTTCGGGTGACTCGTCCTTCTCATACCGGGCGCAACCACACGACGAGGTCGCCCCAGTCTTCAGATTGTGGGCAAGTATCTGTACTCGTTTCTTGTCGAAGACGGGTCGCCCATCCTCAAAGGTGAAGTCGCCCGTCTTGTAGCAGTCACACACGCAATCACAATGTGTCTTCTTATCTTTTCGATATGTGTTGGTGACGGTCAGACGGGTACCCCGAACTGGACCTTTCATGTTCACAAGTGTTCTAGGCATGTAGTTCTAGATGTTCTCCGATGAAGGAATCATTGAGCCGGTGACAGTGTGGAGACGCTTCTGGTTTCGGACACTGTGAGGGACAATGTAAGTGACTTTGTATGTTGTTCATAGTGGGGATAAGTCATAGCGACGATGTGGGTACACCGTGTGAATGCACACACCCTCGTCTAGGTGACAGTGGAGTGAGCCTCCAACCAGTCTGCCGTCACCTTGGGGTCGAGCCGTATTGACGCGCCGATCCGGTAACAGGCGAGACGGCCCTGCTTGACGTGTTGGAAGAGGGTTTTTGGGGAGCAACCCAACAGTTCAGCGACGTAGTTTACCGTCATTGCTTTTCGGTGGGAGCGGATGATGTCTAGGATTGATTGCCCCTGTGTGTCCGGCTGACCTTGTTGCGCGCGTGCCGGGGTCTTTGTTGGCTGCGCTGTCCTGCCGGACGCCATAAATGCGTCCATTTCTACATAGTACATTTTCTATGGGGTAACGGTAAGGTAACTTTAGTTATGTCTGGTAGTTAGCTGCACAGTCTGCAGTTTAGATGAGGTGGAAATTGGTCTTTTGTAAGGTGTTTCTCGCTTTGTAAGGTTTTTGATGGGTTTGTAAGGTAAAACAGGGAACTGTACAGACTCCACGGAAAGATATGGGCATCCGCGAAGTGCCTTATTATCATTTAAATACGATGAAAATGAGTGACTTGCGAGAGACTATGGCGGAGAGAGTGGGATTCGAACCCACGTTAGAGTTTCCCCTAAACACGCTTTCCAAGCGTGCGCCTTCAACCACTCGGCCATCTCTCCATCTAGAAACTTCTC
>Ga0068853_100001325_pt1 | contig 17813 bp, 16 predicted proteins | sample KBSCornC32_FD_65655 | JGI IMG/M metagenome (GOLD analysis project Ga0068853, IMG submission 65655) | Corn rhizosphere microbial communities from Kellogg Biological Station, Michigan, USA - KBS Corn C3-2 | ecosystem: Host-associated > Plants > Roots > Rhizosphere > Soil ...
GTCGCGGGCGGCGGACCGGTCCCGCTGGACGAGGATCTCGCGACGTTCTGGGTGCCGGGCATCCTCGCCTTCGTGCTGGTGCTGATTGTCGTGCATCCGCAATTGAAGCGGCTCAGGCTCAACGAGAAGCGCGGCCTGCCTTTCATCTACGATCTCTTGGCCACGGCGGCGATTGCAGCGCCGACGATCCTGATCCAGATTCATATCGACGCGTCTGCGGGAACACTGGTCCATGTCGCGGATGCAGCGCACGTCGCGACCGAACCGCAGGCGCGGTTCTTCACGCTGGGCATGTCCTGCTTCGACCGTAGCAAGGGGATTGCCGACGCCGTGATCGCCGATGATGACGACCGCGGCGACATGTCCAGCATCACATTCTACGTCGCCATCCCGGCGTGCCAGTCTTCGAATGTCTGGCTCGGCTACACCTTCCGCGACACCTTCAGCAACCGACAGAGCGACGCCGACAAGAACACATTCATTAAGACCTTCGCACAGCAGACGGACGCAACGATCAGCGCGGAGAATTTTGGGCGCTACCGCTATTTCGAGCGGGCCGGAAACAACGCCAATCATCGCGCCCTGACAAAAGCATTGCAGAAGAACAATGCCAGCGGCGACGCCAACGTTCTGATCCCGCACACCGAAGCCTTCGCGGATCGCAGCGGACGATCCCTGCTCTGGGCAGCGGTCGCGTTCGGCGCGGGGCTTCTTGTCTGGCTGATGCTTGTGCTCCTACCGCCGCTGCGCAGCGATGAAGAACGCGCCGAGATACGCGCCGCACAGCACGCGCCAGACGGGCCGGGTTTCCGCGACCTTCTCATCCCACGCCGCGAAAATTACGGGCTCGCGGTGCTGCTTGACATCAACATCCTCGTTTATCTCGCGATGGTCATGGCCGGGCTCGGCGTGATGAATTTCGCGACCGACGATCTGCTCGCCTGGGGCGCGATCTATCGCCCCGCGATCCACGGGCTCGGTGTGCTGCGCCTGGTCTCCAGCCAGTTCGTGCATGCCGGCTTCCTGCACATTGCCAACAACATGCAGGGCCTTCTGTTCGCCGCGATCTGCCTTTCGCCGGTGATGCGCAATGCGCGCCTGATCCTGAGTTACCTGCTCTGCGGCTTAGGCGGCAGCATCGCCAGCGTCTCGCATTCCGTGACCGTCAGCGTCGGCGCATCGGGCGCGATCTTCGGCCTCTACGGAATTCTGCTTGTGCTCTACGCGCTGAAAGATTCCCGCATCCGCAACCTCGGCCCCGCGATCTGGACCAGCGCGGGCCTCTTCGTCGCTCTTAACCTCGTCTTCGGCTTCGTCTCACCCTCCACCGACAACGCCTGCCACATCGGCGGATTGCTGACAGGATTGGTGCTCGGCGTCGTGCTATTCCTGATCGACCGGCCACGGTTGCGTTTGAACGTAACGGCCTGACGGTTCGCAGTTTGAAAGAAGAAACCATGCAGACGGAAATTCACGAGATCGCGCCGGGCATCCACAAGCTCTCGACCTTCATTGCGGACGCGCCGCCCGCCGGCTTCGGGTTCAATCAGTATCTGATCGACGCCGATCAGCCGCTCCTGTTTCACTGCGGCGGTCGCGGCTTGTTTCCGCTGGTATCGGCCGCTGCGGCGAAGATCGTGCCGCTCGAAAAGCTGCGCTGGATTTCGTTCGGGCATGTGGAGTCGGATGAGAGTGGGTCGATGAACCAATGGCTCGCCGCCGCGCCGAATGCGCAGGTTGCCCATGGATTCCTCGCCTGCATGGTCTCGCTCAACGATCTCGCCGACCGTCCGCCGCGCCCGCTCGCAGATGGTGAACTGCTCGATCTCGGCGGCAAGCGTGTACGCTGGATCGATACGCCGCACGTCCCGCATGCGTGGGAATCCGGACTGATGTTCGAGGAGACGACCGACACACTTCTCTGCGGCGATCTCTTCACCAGCACCGGCCCTTACGCCGCCGTGACACATGACAGCATCGTGCCCGCCGCGATCACCGCCGAAGATGTGTTTCACGCAACCGCGCTGACGCCGAACACCGGCCGCACGATCCGCAAGCTCGCCGCGCTCAAACCCAGACGCCTCGCCGTGATGCACGGCGCAGTGTTCGAAGGCGATTGCGTGGGCGAACTTGAACGGTTGGCGGACTATTACGATGCGGCGTTGAAAGCAGCTGTCGCCTAGCGCTGCTCGTGCTCCGGCAGCAGGACTTCGCGGATGCCCTTGTGGTTGGGGCTTGAGATGACGCCGTCCTGCTCCATGCGTTCGATGAGCGTGGCGGCGCGGTTGTAGCCGATCTGCAGGCGGCGCTGGATGTAGCTGGTCGTGGCCTTGCGTTCGCGTGCGACGATGGCGAGCGCCTTGTCATAGAGATCGTCGCCGCTCTCCGAATTGCCGCCGCCCATCAGCGCATAGGGATCGTCGGAGGGCTCGTCCGGCTCTTCGGTCACGGCGTCGAGATATTCCGGCACGCCCTGGCTCTTCAGGAACTTCACCACGTCTTCGACTTCGTGGTCGGTGACGAATGGACCGTGGATGCGGCGGATGCGGCCGCCGGCCATCATGTGCAGCATGTCGCCATTGCCGAGCAATTGCTCGGCGCCCTGCTCGCCGAGGATTGTACGGCTGTCGATCTTCGACGTCACCTGGAACGAGATACGCGTCGGGAAGTTCGCCTTGATCGTGCCGGTGATGACGTCGACCGACGGACGCTGCGTTGCCGCGATGAGATGGATGCCGGCGGCACGCGCCATCTGCGCGAGACGCTGAACCGCGCCTTCGATCTCCTTGCCGGAAATCATCATCAGGTCGGCGACCTCGTCGACCACGACGACAATGTAAGGCATCGGCTCGAGTTCGAGCTGTTCGTCCTCGTAGATCGGCTTGCCGGTCTCGCGGTCGAAGCCTGTCTGCACCGTGCGCTTCAGAACCTCGCCCTTGTCTTTTGCTTTGCGCACACGCTCGTTGAACGCTTCGACGCCGCGCACGCCGAGCTTGGACATCTTGCGATAGCGCTCTTCCATCTCGCGCACCGCCCATTTGAGCGCGACGATGGCCTTGCGCGGCTCCGTCACCACGGGCGCGAGCAGATGCGGGATGCCGTCATACACCGACAGCTCCAGCATCTTGGGATCGATCATGATCAGGCGGCAATGCTCCGGCGGCATGCGATAGAGCAGCGACAGGATCATCGTGTTGAGGCCGACGGACTTGCCCGAACCGGTCGTGCCGGCGATCAGCAAATGCGGCATCTTCGCGAGGTCGGCCATCACCGGCTCGCCGCCGATGGACTTGCCGAGCGCAAGCGTCAACGGCGCGCGCGCCTTTTCGTATTCGGCGCTGTTGAACATGTCGCGCAGATAGACGGTCTCGCGATGCTGGTTCGGCAATTCGATGCCGATGACATTGCGGCCGGGAATCGTTGCGATACGCGCGGCCACCGCGCTCATCGAGCGCGCGACGTCATCAGAGAGTGAGATCACGCGCGAGGATTTCACGCCCGCGGCGGGTTCGAATTCATAGAGCGTCACCACCGGGCCGGGACGCACCGCCATGATGCGGCCCTTGACGCCGAAATCGGCGAGCACAGCTTCGAGCATGCGCGCGTTTTCTTCGAGCGCCTCATCGGAGAGGTTCTGCGACTCGCTGACATGCGGCGCCTCAGTCAGAAGACCGAGCGACGGCAATTGATACTCACCGGAGGCGAGATTGAGCGCCGCCTGCTTAGGACGCGCGCCGGTCTTGGTCTGCGAGGCCTTGCGCGCCTCGTCGCGCTTGATGCGCGTTTCACGGCGTTCGGCGAGGCGTGTTGCCGCGATCGGTTCGGGCGCGGTGTCGAGCGCGTAACCGGTATCGTCGTCTTCGATCTCGGCATCGGGCTCGATGTCTTCGTCGTCGTAGTCATAGGTCGGTTCGGTGCGGCGAAAATTCGCCTTAGGTATTTTCACCTTGCCGCCGAGCCAATACATGGCGGCAGCGCCGGTGCCGATATGGCGGAGCACGCGTGAGAAGCGCAGACCCGTCGCGATGAACGCGAGCGGAAGACCCGCGATCAGAAGCAACAGCGGCAACGCCCAACCGATCCAGTGCTGGCCATACACCTGCCCCGCATATTTCGAGAGATTGCTCGCGGCGATACCGATCCACCCGCCGGCGCCGGCAGGAAGCGACTGCGGTGGTGAGAAGAGTCCGAGACCTCCGGCGACCAGAACAGTAGCAAGCGGCCACGCGACAGCGCGCGACACGGCGTGCGTCAAACCTCTGCCCATCATCGCCCGTGCGCCCCACACCGCGAGCGGCGCGAGAAATGCGAACGCGGCAATACCGAACGCCTGCAGCAACACATCGGCCGCCGTCGCGCCGAGTGGACCGAGCCAGTTATCGACCGGGCGGCCGGTGGCATTGTTCAAAGACGGATCGCCGGACGAATAACTGACCAGCGCGACCGTGACTGCGAGCGCCGCAAGCAGCACCAGCAATCCGGCGCCGCGCAAAATCGCAACCTGCGTCAGCCGCGCGAGCGCGATCCGCGCATCGGCCAGCGCATCGGTCATTGCCGCGCCACGCGGGCGCGGACGGTACACGCCGCCCGGCATCAGGCGCCCCTTCGATCCAGAACTTCGACCATCCGCTCAAGGGCCGCCGAAATGGTTGACAAATCGTTTACGAGCGCCACCCGAAGGTATGAAAACCCAGGGTTTGTGCGGGGTTTTCCCGCTTCACTTTCACGGCCCATGTAGCTGCCGGGAAGCGTCCGCACCCCCGCCTCACGCCACAGTTTGAGGGCCGTCTCCTCCCCATCGCCGACGTCCAGCCAGAGGAAGAATCCCCCCTCCGGCACCCGGAAGCCGGCACGGTTGCCGAGCATGCGGCGGGCGAGTTCGAACTTCTCGACATAGGCGGCGCGGTTGGCCGCGACATGCGCATCGTCGGTCCAGCACGCGACCGACGCGGCCATGATCGGCATCGGTACCTGTGCCCCCGCGTAATTGCGATAGGCGCGGAACGTGGTCATCAGTTTGGCATTGCCGGCGACGATGCCGGAACGCAGACCTGGCTGACCTGAGCGCTTCGACAGCGAATGGAAGGTGAGCAGTTTGTCGAACGGCGCGCCGCGCACGGTCAACGCACCGACCGGCTGTGTACTCAGATAGATGTCGGCGTAACACTCGTCCGCGAACACCGTGAAATCATATTGATCGGCGAGCGCGAACAGCGAGCGCCAATAGCTTTCGCTCGCGACCGCGCCTTCGGGATTGGAGGGCGAGCAGATATAGGCGGCCACCGTGTGTTCCAGCACGCTCTTGGGCAGCGAGGCATAATCCGGAAGAAAACCGCTCGCCGCATCGGCGCGCACGAACACCGGCTCCGCACCGCAGGAGAGCGCCGCCGCCGCGTAGCACTGATAGAACGGGTTCGGCAGCAGGATCACGGGCCGTTCGCCCGCCTTCGACTCCGGCGTGACGATGAACGGCGCGAGGAACAGGCCCTCACGCGTGCCATTGAGCGGAAGGACTTCCTTTTCCGGATCGATCGCGACACCGAAGCGGCGTGTGATCCATCCTGCCGCTGCATTGCGCCAGGCCTGCGTGCCGTTGATCGGCGGATACTCGCCGAACTCGACGGCGTGTTTGTTCAGCGCCTCCATCACGAATGGCGGCGTGGCGCCGCGCGGATCGCCGACGGCGAGCGAGATCGGCGGCTGTCCCGGCTGATGCGGATCGAGAAGCGTCGCGAGCATCGCGAATGACGACGGCGGCAGTTGAGAAAGACGGCCTGGGAACACGATATTTACCCGTTGTTAAGAGACAAAGTCCGCGAAGCGCGCCGCGAAACGGAATCATGCTCACCCGAACTTAACCATGGCAAGCCATGATTGATGCGTAGCTGTCGCATCGGTTTTTCATGGCACACCGCACACTGATCCTGCCCTGCGCCGGGCGTTCTTCGCGCTATCCCGGCGTCCGTCCGAAATGGATGCTGACGCTTCCCGAAGGCGAGATCGCGCTGCAACGCGCCGCCGCGAGTCTTTCGGAAGACGAATACGACCGCATTGTCATCGCGGTGCGCGCCGATCACGAGGAACGCTATGGCTGCCGCGCCTTACTCGCCCGCGTGTTCGGCGATGTCGATGTTGTGGTGTTGCCGCATGAGACACGCGGGCCCGCCGACACCGTCGCGCAGACCATCGCGCGCGCCGATGTTACAGGCGCTATCGCGATCAAGGACGCCGACAGTTTCTTCAATCCCTCGCCGCTGCCGGATACGAGCTTCGTCTCGGTGTCCGACGTGCGCCGGTCGCCGCAGATGACCAATGTCGGCGCGAAGAGTTTCGCCGTGATCAATGGCGAAGGCCTGATCGTCGATATGGTCGAGAAGAGCCTTTCGTCCAACCATGTCTGCGTCGGGCTATACGGCTTTGCCGATGCGGAGCGTTTTGTCGAAACCTTCGATGCGGTGGCCAACGCTAACAGGGACGGCGAGATCTTCGTCTCCCACATCATCAGCCGCGCGATCCGCGACGGATTGGTGGTCAAGCCCCACACCGTCGACGGCCTGATCGATGTCGGCACCCTGGACGACTGGCGGCGTTACACCCGCGCGCGCGGCACCATCGTCACCGATATTGACGGCGTGGTGTTCAAGAACCACTCGCGCTATTTCGCGCCACTGTGGGATGAGCCGGATGAGCCCATCGCCGAGAACATCGCCACCTTGCGCGCGTGGGAAGATGGCGGCGCGCAGATCGTGTTCATGACCGCGCGGCCGGAGGAATATCGCAGCCGCACGGACAGCGCGCTTCGCCAGCATGGCCTGACACCACACGCGCTGATCATGGATTGCCGCCACGGGCGGCGCTTTCTCGTCAACGATCACGCCGGCACCAATCCCGCGCCGTCGGCGGTCGCGATCAATCTCGAACGCAACAGCGCCACGCTGGGCGATCATCTAAGCGACTGGCGATGAACCTCGCCCTTCCGCGCATCGAGAACGTTCCCGTTGCCGCGCGCAAATCCATTGCGCTCGTCGGCGGGCATTCCGGCGCGGAGGTCGTCCTCATCACCGACGATAGCGACACCTTCGTGCGCAAGACCGCGCACACACCGTTCGGCAACAACCGGCTTCTGCAACAGGCGACGAAGCAGCGCCTGTTCGCGGCGCAGGGTTTGCCGTTCCCGCGCGTGCGCAACAATGGGTTCGACAGCGGGCGCGCGTTCTTTGAAATGGATTACGTGCCGGCGCGCACGCTGGGCGATCTGGTGCGTTCGCTCGCGCCGTTCGACAGCGCCGCGATCCTGCACGCCATTGCCGAACTGATCGCACTGTTCCGCATCAACGAAACCGATGCGCTTCCACGCTCGCTGTTCCACGACAAGATCAACGACATTGCGCAGAAAGCTCCGCCATCCGGTCTCCTCGGCCGCGTCGCCGCGCGGCTGCACACCCTCGACTGGTCCGGCATTCCGGCATCGAGCAGCCATGGCGATCTGACCTTTGAGAATATCCTGATCGCGCCGGACGGGCGCATCATGTTCATCGATTGCGATGAGCCGTTCGCGTCGTCGTGGCTGCTCGATCTCGGGAAACTGTATCAGGACGCTGCGGGCTTCTGGTGTCTCCGCAGCCTCGACAGGCCCTCCATCGGCGCGGCCGAACGCCTGACCCAGCTCGCATCCCTGTTCACGACCGTGGCGCCGGAAATCGCGCCGCAGCGTTTGCGCCAGTTCGCGGCGCTGCATCTGCTGCGCACCGTTCCTTATTCGAAATCGGACGAAATGATCGGCTTCGCGCTCCGCGCCGCCGCGCGCATCCTGAAGATCGCGCCATGACGCGGCCAACCGACGCCATCGTCACCGGCTTCACCAAGAACGGCGAACTCTGCCGCCGCGCGTTTGCGCCGCTGCTGGAACTGCGCCAGCAGGGTATCATTCGCGATATCCATTACGTCACCTGGGACAGCGAGGCACTGAACGAATTTGTCGCGCCCGTCACCGATCTCAACGTCACCATCACGCGCGTGCCGCAACCCGAGGCGAGCGGCAATCCGAACCAGCGCGGCATCGTCTATCAGACGCGCAATCTGGAAGCGGCGCTCGCGCAGATCGCTGATCCCGACGCGCTACTGATCAAACTGCGTCCGGATTTTATTTTCCGCACCGGGTTTCTCGCGAACAAACTGCGCAACTTCGACACACTCTGCGCGCCGCACGCAAAGAATGATGCCCGGGGCACGGCGATGCCGCGCTCGCCTTTTACGCACAAGATCTGGCTGCCGTGGGCGGATGCCAACCAACCGTTTTTCTATGAAGATGCCGCCTATATCGGCTTGAAGCGCAATCTTGACAAACTGGTCGTGCGCCATGCCGAAAACCGCACGGCGATCTTGGCCGACATGAACTGCGGCTCGCTTGCGCATGTGCTGCGCTACATCGACGTGTTTCTACCGAGCTTTCCGATCTTCAAGCGCTACCTCGAAAACTACGCCTGCTTCATCAACGACATCGAGTATCGCAAGAACCTCGTGCCGCTGCTTTTGCAGGATGGATTCTTCTGGCACCTGATCGTGGCGCACACCTGGGTCCTGTACACCAGTTTCCACATCGACAGCGGCGAACCGGGCGACCTGCGCTTCTTTCCCAACACCGTGAACACCGACTGGGGCGATATCGAAAAGCTCACGCTCACACCGCCTTACAATCACATCGCAATGTGGCGCGACGGTACAAAGGCCGGCACGACAGCTTTGCCGGCATTGATGCGTCACTATGGACGGCTGGTCGACGATGCGTGGCCGCGCGCCTTCTTCACGCAGAAGATGGCCGATATGCCGGGCGGCGTTCTCGCCAACATGGCGCGCAACGTGACGCTTTATTCCAGCGGCGCCATGAATGGCATCGAGACCGTGTTCTATCAAAAGCTCCGCGCGTTCCGCGAGCAGCACTGGGTGCGTAAACACGCCGCCTGAGCGGGCCTACCCCACGCTCTCTTTCCATGCAAAAATCCGATCGATGGCGAAATCCTGCGATGTGATCATTGGCGGCGGAGGCATGGTTGGCCTCACGCTCGGCCTTGCGCTGGCGCAGGGCGGGCTCAAAGTCATCGTCTGCGATCCGGTACCGAAGGCTGCGATCCTCGATGCGAAATTCGACGGCCGCGTGACGGCCATCGCCTATGCCGCGATCCGCATGTACCAGGCGCTCGGCGTGTGGGATCAGCTTGCGCCCGATGCGCAGCCGATCGAGGACATTCTCGTTACCGATGGCGCGCCGGGACGCGCACCTTCGCCGTTCTCGCTGCATTTCGACGGCGCCGAGGCAGGCACGCCGCTCGGCCACATCGCCGAGAACCGCCATATCCGTGCGGCGTTGTTCGCGGCGGTCGAGAAGACGCCGAACCTTGAACTGATCTCACCCGCTGCGCTCAGCGATCTCACCGCCGATACGCACACGATCACCGCAAGCTTAAGCAATGGCGAGACGATCACTGCGCGTCTGGCCGTCGCGGCCGACGGTCGCGAAAGCGCGATGCGCGAGCGCATGAACATCGGCATCGTCGGCTGGTCGTACCCGCAGATCGGAATCGTCGCGACCGTTGAACACGAGAAGCCGCACAATGGTGTGGCGTATGAGCATTTCCTGCCCGCTGGACCGTTCGCGATATTGCCGATGACCGGCAATCGTTCGTCGCTGGTGTGGACGGAGCGCGAGACGCTTGCGCCACGCATGATGAAACTACCGGACGCGGAATTCGACGCGGAGATCGCGTCGCGCTTCGGCGCGCATCTGGGCAAGACAAAGGCCACAGGCCCGCGCTGGTCTTATCCGCTCAAATTCCATCTCGCCCGCGCCTATGTGAAGCCGCGGTTCGCGCTCGCGGGCGACGCGGCGCACGGCATCCATCCGATTGCGGGGCAGGGATTGAACCTCGGCCTGAAAGATGCCGCCGCGCTCGCCGAAATCATCCTCGACGCCGCGCGGCTCGGTCTCGATTTCGGGCAGCTCAATATTCTGCAGCGTTACGAACGCTGGCGGCGCTTCGACACATTCACGCTTGCCGCCGCCACCGATGCACTGACGCGTCTGTTTTCCAACGACATCGCGCCGCTGCGTTTTGTGCGCGATCTCGGCATGGGTATCGTCGATCAGATCGGACCAGCACGCCGCTTCTTCATGCGTCACGCCGGTGGCGATATCGGCAAGCTGCCACGCCTGATGAAGGGCGAAGCGGCCTAAGCGACCGTCGCCAGCAACGCACGCGTCTCCGCCACCACCCGCGCCGAGAACGCGGGATCGCTCACCTCGGGTGACGCCTGTTTCGGATTGCCGCGCTCGTCAAAATAGATCCCGTTCGAACCCGCGGGGTTGGTCAAGATCTTCGTGATCACGCGCGCGGCCTGTTTCGGCGTACGCAGGAACGGCATGAACGGCATCAGCAGCGGGATGATCAGCGGCGCGATGTACTTGAGGAAAAAGCGCGCGCCGGCGCCCGCGTCGCGACCAAGGCCCGTGTTCGGATTGACGCCCGGTTCGATGCCGGTGAAGCGCAACCGCGGAAATTCGCGCGCGAATGCGAACACGGTCGCGAGATTGCACTGCTTCGACGTCGCATAGGAGTCGAAGCCCGCAACCTTCGATCCGCCCGGCTTCCATTCGCCGCGCGCGCTCGCCTCGGCCGAGATGTAGCGCGCGCCGCGAAAGCCGAAGCGCTTGGCCGGCTGGCGTTCGGGATCTTCCACCGCCGAGCAGACGAAGAGCACATTCGTGCCGTCGGCGAGATGCGGCACCAGCGCTTCCGTGAACACGAAGGGGCCGAGATGGTTGGTCGCGAACGTCATGTCCCAACCCTGCGCACTCTTGGTCGGCACCTCCTGCCGTATACCGGCGTTGTTGAGCACGCCGGCAATGGGCAGACCCAGCGCCGCGACCTCTGCCGCACCGCGCCGCGCGCTCACAACGTCCGACAGATCGCAGACGACCGACACGGCGCTCTGTCCTCTCTTGCCCGCGATGATCTTCTGCACCTCATCGAGACGCCCGCGATCGCGGCCGACAAGGATGATCGTGCCATGCCTGGCCAGCGCGAGCGCCGAGGCACGGCCGATGCCCGAGGTCGGTCCGGTGACGACATAGGCCTTTCGGGTTCTCAGATCCGGCTTCGGCATCGGCTTTTCCTTTATTGTCTGTCTAGTCAGTCATTAAACGGGAAAAAATTTTCAGGCGATGGCGCGCCACACGGCCTCGAACCCCGCCTTGCTGTGCTTCTCCGCATTCGCCTTATCGCGGAGCATGAAATCCATCGTCGAATCCATGATCGCGTTCATGATGGCGACGACGAAGGGCAGCGGCGCATTGCGCATCGGTCCGCTCTTGCGGCTTTCGTCGATCTGCGCAGCAACCCCCGCCATGATCTTGTGGCCGGCAGTCTTGCTCGCCGGCGTGATGTCGTCCGACACGGTGAGCAGCGCGAGCACGCGGCGCTTGGCCGGAAACTCCATCGCCCAGGCGAGCGAGCGCGCCCAGCTGTATTGCGCCTGCTTGCGGATATCGGCCTTGAGCGGCACGCCGTCCAGCGCCACATGCGCCGCTTCGGCCTTGATCTCCAGATAGAGTTGGTTGAGCAGATCGGCCTTGGTCTCGAAATAGGTGAACAGCGAGCCGTTCGAAACGCCTGCCTCCTTCGCGATGGCCGCTGTCGGCGCGCTCAGCCCCTGCGCCGCGATCACCCGCGTCGCCGCAGCAAGGATCGCATCCCGTTTGTCGTCGCTTTTGGGCCTGGCCATGACGTCTTGTATAAGAGAGTGATCAGTCAGTCAATATTTAAAACCGTTCATTGGCGACTTTCTATTCACCGTGTCGCCGACGGCTGGAGCAGCTAAAGGCGAAGTTGCAGCTAAGGAGAAGGAGATGGCATCCCCTCAACGGCAAAACGTAAACTAGGGTGACGAATGGGGAAGCAGGTCAAAATGGCGAGCAATGTCGCGATAGCGATCAGTGCCGACTTGATCTGGGGGTACCCAGTGCACAAAGGGTTGCCCATTGATCCAAATGATCCTCGCCACGTGCAGATCAAGATCACTACAAAACTGATGAACTTCAGCGACGCGCTCTGGGGGGAAGTCGGTTCCGATGACAATCGCGCGAAGCGCAGAATCGAATGGAATAAAATGAGGAGTGTTGGTTTCCCCTCGAACAATCCATCTAAATTCATTTTCATGCTTCCAATCCGCAGCTTTGCGAAAGAAGAAGACATCTGAATACCGGTCTCGGTGTTGAGCGACTGCAGTTTCAAGCCCATGTACTGAAATATCATCGGCCGAAAGCTGAAATGCCTCCATATGGCGCATCCACGTCTGTTCAGACGGATCGAAATGATTGCCATATAGCACCGAGCCTGCGACCAGTGTCTCGTTCTGTGGGCAGGAGCTTTCGATAACTCGGGCAAGATCGTCTTTGTCGAAAACGAGGCAAATCCCCGTGTGATTCCCGCCGTACTGAGCCCACATGCGAGGTAAGGCATATGCACGGCTATAGAAATCCAACTTGAACGCTCTTTCGATGTCCTGAGAAACACAAAAGACACGGCAACCGTAACGAATGATCCGATTGTAGTCCGGGTTTTTGGAAGCTAATCCTTTTAGGTCATTCCCGTCTCCGAGTTGCGCTCCGACAGCAAATGACCAACTCTTCGTTTCGAAAGGATCGTTCGTGCTCGTGAGCGGTCCCATACGGAGAATTCGACGTTTCAATATGTGATTCAGCGCAGTTTCAGCGCTTGTATAGTGGCACACATACTGATGCGGCTCATTGTGGAATCGAAATTCCATTCATACCTCTCTCGTCAACCTTCAATTCCGTTCGGCGAAGTCCGAGAAAGAATACAGGAAAATTGTTCGCGCGGGCTCCAGCACTCCAATGCCGACCTTAAGGGCTGCTGTCCCGGCCTCCAGTTTGCTATTCTATCGACCCAGCTTGTCGTCTTCTTTGCGGGCGCGGAGGGCGGCGGGGAGGTCCATATAGAAGCCCCGCGCGATGGTGCGCATGCGCTCTTCGCGGGCTAGGCGGGCGTCGCGCTCGGACATGTAGGTTTCGCCTTCGAACAGCCAGCGCGTGACCGGCTGGCCGGTGCGTTCGTCAGAGGTGGTGAAGGACGTGACGTCTTCCACCTGCTCTTCCGCAAGCTTCAGCGTGTGGCGGAAATGGGCGACGCTGTCGCGCTTGTCATTGATCTCGTTTTCGATCTTTTCGCGGTTGCCGGCATCGAAGCGGCGAAACGCGCCGAGCACGCGCGGATGCACGAGCAGGATCGCGGCGAGGACGACGGCGGCGGTGACGAGAAGGTTTGTGATCACGCCGGATTATGTAGGGAAGCACCGCGCCTTCTCAACGCGAAAAATTTTCAGCCAGCCCCTTGAAGCGTGGCGCTGCGATCGCCATTTCCCCCAAATCCCCGCAGGAGCGAAGAGAACGATCCCGGCCCGAAAAGGCCGCGGAAATCCTGCGCGTTTTCAGTGCGCCCTCACAAAGACAAACGCGCGGACGGAATTATTTTCACGTCCTTATCGAACATCGCTTTGTAGGGTTATTCGCGCGACCGGCGAAGCTTTGTCCGAAACGCGCGAAGCATTCGCAATTTCTGTACAGCATTGCTGTACAGCGGCGTCCACACTACTGGTGCCCGGCGCGCTCGAGATAGTCTTTGCTTTGCATCTCGATCAGGCGCGAGACCGTGCGCTGGAACACCTGTGCGGCATCGCCTTCCGTATAGAGTTGTTCGGCGGGCGCGGCGGCGGAACACACGAGCTTCACACCCTCGTCGTAGAGCGTGTCGATCAGCACGATGAAACGCCGCGTCGCATCGCGAAGCTGCTCGCTCATCTGCGGGATACGATCGATCAGCACGGTGTGATATTCGCGCGCGATGGCGAGATAATCCGCCGCCGCGAGCGGTTGCAGACAGAGATCGGCGAACGCAAATCGCGCCACGCCTTTCGCAGCACACGGCACATGCAGGGAGCGGCCAAGCACGGTGAGCGTCGCAGGCTCGCAGGTGCGTTTGCCGGTGAGCTTGAACCAGTCTTCGTCCATCGCCGCATCGGTCTCCGGACCCAGCGGCGTAAGATAGACCTTCAAGCCATGAATCAGACGGCGGCGGTAATCGATCGCACCATCGAGTTCGAAGACATCGAGCTTCCGTTTGATGAGATCGATGAAAGGCAGAAACAGCTGGCGATTGAGGCCGCCCTCGTACAGACGATCCGGCGGCGTGTTGGATGTTGCGACGATCACGACACCGCGCTCGAACAATTGCTCGAACAGGCGGCCGAGGATCATCGCATCGGCGACATCGGTCACCTGGAATTCGTCGAAGCACAGAAGCCGTGCCTCGTTCGCGATAGTCGCGGCCACCGGCTGAATCGGATCGCTGACACCCTTCTGCCGCTCGGCATGGATGCGCGCATGCGTCTCCACCATAAAGGCGTTGAAATGGATACGGCGTTTGGCTTTGACCGGCGCGTCCTCAAAGAACAGATCCATCAGCATGGACTTGCCGCGACCGACATCGCCCCAGATGTACAAGCCCCGCGGCGCAGTGCGCGTACCGAACAGGCTCCAGCCCGGTTTGTATTTGCGCAAGGCGTTGGCGAGAACCTGAAGCTTTTCCGCCGCCCTCGCCTGCAGCGGATCCGCTTTCAGCGTGCCGTTGGTAACATCTTTTTTGTAGTGAGAGAGAAACGACATCAGCACTTCGGCACGATCGCCCAATAGTCGAGATCGAGCACGACATTGTCGGGATATTTCGCGCCGTCGCGATCCGGGAAGCCCGTCGACGGCAAATTCTTGGTCGCAACCAGACGCAGGCGCAGTGCGGCGCAATCCTCGCGGTCCGCGGTCGGATCGTCGGCGTCCGGGATCGGCGCTTTGTCGAGCACTTCGGACCACGCGAAGATCGTATCGCCCGCGAACACCGGATTCACATGCCGCCCGCCATTGATCGCGGCAAGGCACAGAGCATTCGAGAGGCCGTTGTACGACAGCGCTCGCGCGAGGGAGATCACATGCCCGCCATAGACGATGCGCTTGCCAAATCGGCCCTGCGCTTCCGCGAACTGGTTGAAATGGACGCGCGCGGTGTTGTGATAGAGCCGCGTGATCATCATGTGCTCGGCGTCTTCGATGGTGATGCCGTCGATGTGATCGATGCGCTCGCCGGCCGCGTAGTCTTCCCAGCGCAGCGTGCTGCCGGTTTCCTTCGGCACCGCTGTCTGGAAATCGGTTTCCGACGGTGCGACCAGCTGGTCCGGCGGCACGACCCCAAGCAGTTCGGGCACGACCGGCGCCGGCGCGGGCGACGCCGCATTGCGCTTGCGCACCATGACCCAGCGATAGAAGGAGACGACAATCGCATCGCTTTCATCGACGCCGTCGGTGCGGACATAGACGATGCCGGTCTTGCCGTCGGAATTTTCCTTGAAGCCCATCACTTCGGACGACGCCCTGAGCGTCGCGCCGGGATAGAGCCGCTTGCCGAAACGCAGCTGGGCGTACCCAAGATTGGCGACGGCGTTGAGCGAGATGTCGCTGACGCTCATGCCGAATACCATGTGGAAGACGAGCAGATCGTCGAACGGCGTGGTCTCGAAGCCCACGGCTTTCGCCAACGGCTCGGAGGATTGCAGCACAAACCGCGCGCCGTAGATCGCCTTGTACAGCATCGCGTCGCCGACGGTCAGCGTCCGCGCCGGCGCGTGGACGAAACGCTGCTTGAGCTGGAAGTCCTCGAAGAAATTGCCGGTGACGCTTTTCACGACAGCGCCTCGATGGCGTCCGCGAGCGCAACCGTGCGGCGCGCGATCTCGGCGTGTAGCAATTCGACCATGCGGCCGTCGAGCTTGATCGCGCCCTTGCCTTTGTTCTCCGGCAGATCGAAGGCGGCGATGACCTGACGCGCGGCGATGACCTCTTCCGCCGACGGCGCGAAGATGCGGTTACAGGCCTCGACCTGGGTCGGATGGATCACCGTCTTGCCGTCGAAGCCGAAGCTTTTCGCCTGATGGCAATGGCGCGCGAAACCATCGGAGTCCTGAATGTCGTTGAACACACCGTCGATGGCGGCAAGGCCATGCGCACGCGCCGCCGCGACCGAGAGGCCGAGCGCCGCAAACAGATTGCCGCGATCCGGCGTGTGCTGGCCGCGCAATTCCTTGATGAGATCGTTGGTGCCCATGACAAAACAGGCGAGCCGTCCGCCCGCGCCCGCAAGCGCCGCGATGTTAAGGATCGCCAGTGGCGTCTCGATCATCGCCCACAAGGCGATGGATGCATCAGCGTTGTGTTTCGCGAACCCTGCTTCGAGCGCACGCAGATCCTCAAGCGTGGACACTTTCGGCGCGAGGATCGCGTCCGGCTTCGCAGCCACGGCAGCGGCGAGATCGGCCTCACCCCACGCCGTCGAAAGGCCGTTGATGCGCACGATGACTTCGCGCTTGCCGAAGCCGCGTCCATTGACGGCATCCACCACCTGCTGGCGCGCGACGTCTTTCATGTCGGGGGCGACGGCATCTTCGAGATCGAGGATCAGCGCGTCGGCGGGAATGCTCTGCGCCTTCTCCATCGCGCGCGCGTTGGAGCCGGGCATGTACAGAACGGAACGGCGCGGACGGATTTGCATGAGAGCCCCGGAAGCGACTGGGAAGTCAGCCGCCGCCTATATAACGGGCCCGCGCCACTTCGGCATAGGCCTGAACGTCAGCCTGCTCGCGGAATCGCCGCGTCCATTTGGCCATCACCTTGGCCATGCGTTCGGCGGGAACGCCGAGCTGAGACTGCGCCACGCCACCGTTCACACTCTCATGGTACTCGGCGATGAGCCCGCCCTTGAGCACGAAGCGCGAGATGCCGTCGATGACGACTTCGTTGCCCTTGAACTCCGGAATGGTGGAGACGAAGCGCGACAGCGACCGCGCGTAACCGATATCGCCGTTGCAGATAGGATCGAAGAACGTCCAGTCATACTCCGCCGCGTCGCGATGAAAGAGATTCTCCAGCATATCCTGGATCGACGCGCGCCCGCGATGCGGCCCGTAGATGTAATCGAAATAGACGCCGTCTTCAGTGAAGCACTGCGCGAGCGACTGCCCGTCGCCCGCGGTTGCTGCCGCGCCGAAACGCGCGATGAGGGAGGAGAACTCGTCTTGGGTCATTTGCCATGCATCATATACAGCACGCGTCCGTCGCGTCTGAATATCTTTACGACCGCGACGCCGCCTATGTAGTTGGCAGGCAATGTGCCACTAACCGTCCACACGTCACCGCTGAGCGTCGCTTTCAGTGGCTTTTCGCCTTCAATAGAGCTTCCGTAGACTGGCCGGAACACAGCCTCTGCAATTCGCTTCGCGGTTTCAGCGTCGGGTACGAAGCCTTTTTCGGGGACATAGCCATCACTTGCACCAAGCAAGGTGCTTAGGACTAACGCCGCCAGAACCCGCTTCACGCTGCCGCTTTGAGAAGCTTGCGGTTGATCATGCACTCAGCGATCTGCACGGCGTTGAGGGCTGCGCCTTTGCGGAGGTTGTCGCTGACGACCCACATGTTGAGGCCGTGTTCGACAGTCGGATCCTTGCGGATACGCGAAACAAAGGTCGCGTCTTCGCCGGCGCACTCGATCGGCGTGACGTAGCCGCCGTCCTCATGCTTGTCGACGACGAGCACGCCCGGCGCTGCGCGGAGAACTTCGCGGGCACGCGCCGCGGTGATCGGACGTTCGAACTCGATATTGACGGATTCGGAATGGCCGACGAACACCGGCACGCGCACG
>Ga0068853_100001333_pt1 | contig 17775 bp, 13 predicted proteins | sample KBSCornC32_FD_65655 | JGI IMG/M metagenome (GOLD analysis project Ga0068853, IMG submission 65655) | Corn rhizosphere microbial communities from Kellogg Biological Station, Michigan, USA - KBS Corn C3-2 | ecosystem: Host-associated > Plants > Roots > Rhizosphere > Soil ...
AAGGTCGCGCTCGTCGGCGCCATGCGAAAGCTCCTCACCATCCTCAACGCCATAGCTCGTGACGGCGAGCCTTGGGCCACCGCCGAGGTTTCCGCTTGACTTCCAAGACAGCTACTCCTGCCAGCGCGCTCCGGCGGGCGAAGCCCGCCTCCGCGCTGCCGTTGGAGGTGAACTTGGTGAGAGGTTCCCGAAGCCTGGTGTCAGCGCGCTCCGGCGGGGGAAGCCCGCCTCCGCGCTGCCGTTGGAGGTGAACTTGGTGAGAGGTTCCCGAAGCCTGGTGTCAGCGCGCTCCGGCGGGCTGAGCCGGCCTGCGCGCTACCGGTCGGTCGATGCCGCCTTGCCGGCGGGCTTGCTGCTCGTACCCTTGGCGGCGCTCTTGGACGAAGACTTGGCGCCGCCCGCCTTGCCGCCGCCCTTGGTGTCGGCCGCCGCAGCCGCCTCGGGCGTCTGCACGTCGACGTTGAAGGCGACCGTCTCGGAGGCCGGCTTGCACGCCTGATCCTGACACATCACGAACCGGGTCTGCGCCGTGATGGTCTTGGCGCCGGCCTCGGTCGCCGAGAACGGGATGTCGAACCGGGCGCTCTCTTTCTTGGACTCGGCCAGGTCGGCGCGCACCAGCTTCGGCTTCGGCAGGGTCACACCGGGGTCGGCCTTCACGGTCGCGGTGATGGGAGCCTCCTCGTTCACGTGCCAGCCGTTCTTGCCCACGACCATCACCGAGACGGTCGCGGGCTTCCCGACGACGGCAGGAGCGGTCGTCTTGCGGATCTCGTACGTCACTTCGTCGGCGCGCGCGACGCCCGAGGCGAGGGCGGAAGCGGCAAGGGCCGGGATGAAGGCGAGGGCCAGGAGGGGGCGGGAGGGGGAGAAGCTCATGGGCGTTGAAGGTAGCTGGTCTGACGGAACGAGGCCATGCGCTTGTTCGCGACAGGGCCACAAATTACCGAAATTAAAGGTCTTGCAGCCTTTGTCCGCCCTTCAGGCGCGAGCGGATTCTTGACCGGCGATGTAGGAGAAAGTAGCTTGTAGTCCGACATGACAACCTTACGATTCTGGGGTCCAGCCTTCGCCGATCGGCGGGGTGTCCGGCGCGAGGCGGTCGATTTCTACGCCGTGGAGCTCTTGAACGGGGCTCGCTACCTGCGGCGCATCTGCAACGTCTCGGACACGGGCCTGCTCCTCGAGGACCGGCTGAGCGGCAAGCAGCCCGGCTCCATCGTTCACCTCGAGCTGCCGCGCACCGACGGCGAGCCGGTCCAGGTCGAAGCCGAGGTCGTGCGCATTGGCCGCACGGGCGTCGGCGTCCGCGCGCTCGGCGGCGCCTCGCTCGAGGGCCTGGGCGGCCCCATCGACCTCTAACGCGCCTTCGGCGCTCGCGGGGGTCCGCAGACGGCCCCCCACGGGCCCCCCTCGGATCTCTCTGATGTGAGCCGGCTCGGCGAAGCCGAGCCTCCCGTCGACAAACCCGCTCGCGATGCTCGCTCTGGCGATGCGGCTAAAACGATCTCCCTCGCCCCGGGAACTTGCTCTATTCGTCTACATTTCGATCGGGTAAGGCATCTAGAACGGTCGGACACGAAAACGTCGCGCCGGTTGAGCTAAGCTCCCGGGACCATGGCGCTCATCGACAAGCCGGAGCGGGCCCGACAGCTGGCACGGGCCATCGCGTCGGACCTGACCCTCTATCACGAGAGCAAGATCCTGGAAGGGCTGGCCAAGGACAACCTGTTCGAGGTCATGCGCGACGACATCGAGGAGGGGCGGGCCCTCTACAAGAGCCGGGTCACCCCCGAGGTCTACAACCTGAACCTTTACGATCGGGCGCTGGTCGACGTGATGCTGAAGTCGAAGGCGCACGTGAAGTCGAAGATCTGGTAACCGACGCGGGCAACGGGGGCGCGGTGGCCGGCCGCCCGCAGCGGTTCGTCGTCGGGGCCGACCAGGGCGGCCAGCGGCTCGACGTGTTCCTGACCGCCGTGGCGGGCGGCGAGTCGCGCGCGCAGATCACCCGGCACATCGCCGGCGGCGCCGTCGAGGTGGCCGGCGGGTGCGTGACGGCGCCGTCGCGCAAGGTGCGGCCGGGCGAGGTCGTGGTCTGGACGCCGCCTCCCGTCGCGACCACCGAGCTGGTGGCGGAGGATCTGCCGCTCGTCGTCGTGCACGAGGATCCGTACCTGGTCGTGGTCGACAAGCCGGCCGGGATGGTGGTGCACCCGGCGGCCGGTCACGAGCGGGGCACGCTGGTGAACGCGCTGCTGGCGCGGCTCTCCGACCTGCGCGGCATCGGCGGCGAGCTGCGCCCCGGGATCGTCCACCGCATCGACAAGGACACCTCGGGCCTGCTGGTCGTGGCCAAGGACGACGCCACGATGATCGCGCTGGCGGCGGCGTTCAAGGCCCACGACGTCCACCGCGTCTACGAGGCGCTGGCGGTGGGGCGACCGCCGGGGCCGAGCGGGCGCATCGAGACGCCCTACGGCCGCGATCCGCACGATCGCAAGAAGTTCTCGTCGCGGGTTCGCGAGGGCAAGAAGGCCATCACGGGCTGGTCGATCGTCGAGCGCCTGGGTGACGCCGTCCGCCTGGAGGCGCGCCTCGAGACGGGGCGGACGCACCAGGTGCGGGTGCACATGGCGGCGCTCGGCCTGCCGCTGCTGGGCGACCCCGTGTACGGGCGACCGCCCCGGGACCCAGTCGTGCGCGAGATCGGTCGGACGCTGGGGCGGCAGGCGCTGCACGCGCGCGAGCTGGGGTTCGTGCACCCGAAGACGGGTGCGCGGATCGAGCTCCGGTCGCCGCCGCCGCCGGACTTCGCGGCGGCACTGGAGGCGCTGCGGGCGCTCGCGCGCGGCGGCGCATAAGATCCCCTCCATGCGCGACGTGCCGCCCATGCGTGAAGGCCCATGCGTGAGGTAATTGTCCGCGGCGACGGGTTCGAGCTGCCGCTGCTCCAGTCAGAGGTGATCCCGCCCGAGTTCCACCACGGCTTCACCACGCGACAGGGTGGGGTGAGCCGACCTCCGTTCGACAGCTTGAACCTGGGCGGGCGGTGGGGGGACGACGCCGCCGCCGTCGCCGAGAACCGCCGGCGATTCCAGGCGGCGGCCGGCGGCGGGCCCGTTCACTTCGCGCGGCAAGTGCACGGCCGCGAGGTCGCGCGCGTACTGGCGGGCGCGGCGCCCGACGCGGTCGCGGGCGTGGCTGCCGACATCGTCGTCACGGGCGCGCGCCGCACCGCCGTCGGGGTCTACACCGCCGATTGCACCCCCCTCGTGATCGCCGACGTCCGCACGGGCGCGTGCGCCGCCGTCCACGCCGGCTGGCGCGGGACGGTCGCTGGCGTGGCCACGGCAGCGGTGCGGGCGATGGGCGAGGCGTTCGGGACCCGCGCGGCCGACCTTCGGGTCGCCATCGGTCCCACCATCGGTCCGTGCTGCTTCGAGGTGGGGCCCGAGGTGGTCGCCCAGGTCGAGGCGGCGTTTCCGGGCGCGCGCGCGGCGGGCGCGATCGTGGCGCGCGCGCCGCGCGAGCACGTCGATCTGCCCGGCCTCAACCGCGCGGCCCTCGTCGCCGCCGGCGTCGCCCCCTCCGCCATCGACCTCGCGGGGGCGTGCACGCGCTGCGATCAGGCGCGCTTCTACTCTTACCGCCGCGACGGCGGCAAGACCGGTCAGCTGGCCGCCTTCGTGAGGCACCAGGGAGCCGAAGGCTGAACCAGGATGTCAGGCGTGGTCATCAGTCATCCCGAGAAGGTGCTGTTTCCGGACAGCGGCATCACCAAGGGCGACCTCTGCGGCTACTACGAGGCGGTCGCGCCCGTGATGGTGCCCCACTTGCGTGGGCGGCCGATCACCATGGAGCGCTATCCCGCCGGGATCGACAAGAAGGGCTTCATCCAGAAGGACGTCTCGAAGGGGTTCCCCGAGTGGCTCGCGCGCGTCGAGATCGGAAAGCGCGGTGCCAGGCCGGGCGGCGACGGCGCCGGCGTCGTGCACTATCCGCTCGTGGACGACGCGCGCGGTCTCTCGTGGATGGCGAACCAGAACTCCGTCACGCCGCACGTCTGGAACGCGCGCCTCCCGGACCTGCATCGGCCGGATCTGTGCGTCTTCGATCTCGACCCTGCGGGTGACCAGCCGGAGCCGCTGCGGGTGGCGGCGCTGGCGGTGCGCGATCTGCTGGCCGAGCTCGGCCTCCCGTCGTGGGTGAAGACGTCGGGATCGAAGGGGTTTCACATCGTGGTCCCGCTCGATCGGATCGACGAGCACGAGGTGGCGTGGCGCTTCGCGCAGGGGGCGGGGGCGGTGCTGGTCAAGCGCCACCCGGACCTGCTCACGCAGGAGTTCATCAAGGCGGATCGCGCGGGCCGCATCTTCATCGACACGGGGCGGAACGCGCCGGGGGCCACGTTCGCGGCGGCGTACGCGGTCCGGCCCAAGCCAGGGGCCCCCGTCTCGGCGCCCTGCACCTGGCCGGAGATCGAGCGGGCCGCCGTGGGGCCGCAGACGTTCGGGCTGCGAAACATGGCGGCCCGCCTGAGCGAGGTCGGCGACCTGTGGGGCGAGCTCGATCAGAGGGCCTCCTCGTTGCGCGCGCCCACGAGCGCGCTCGAGCGGCTCCTCACCGAGGAGGACTGGCGAGAGGCCCAGGCTGCGGCCACGCGCCGCCCGGTGTCGCGCCGCGCGAAAGCCCGGCCCAAAAAACCAGGTTGAAAAGCCGGGCCCTCGCTTGTAGGTGAATCGCGCGATGACCGCCGCCGGGACCCCTGACGGATCGACCTCCTCCTCCGCTGCGGCTTCCCGTGCCGCCAACCCGGCCGCCTTGCGCGATCTGTTCGCCATCGTGGGAGGGGCGCTCGCGCGCCGACTGCGCCTCCTCATGGGTGACGGCGAGGCGCGTGGGGGCGACGGTGCCGAGGCGTTGTTCGTCCGGTATTACTCGCGGTTTCACCTGCGGGGCGCCCCTGGCGAGGGGCCAGCGTTCGCGCGCGAGCGCTGGGCCTGGGTCTATCGGGTGGCGACCGGTCATGCGTTGCGCGCGCTGCCCGATGACGCCTCTCCCGGTCGCGACGCTCCGCGAGCGGCCGGGGCCGCGCCGCCGAGCGCCGCCGTCCCACCCTGGCCGAGAGCCTTGCCGCCCATGCGAGCGCTGCGCGGGCTCGATGAGGCGACTCAGGCGGTCACGGTGCTCGGCGCCTTCGACGGTCTGTCGGAGGCCGAGATCGCGGAGGTGCTCGAGCTGGAGCCGGCGCTGGTGACCCGCAAGCGCGCGGACGCGGCCGCGCTCCTGTCCTCGTCGAACCTGGCCCCCGGGCCGTCGTCCGCGCACCCGTCGCGCTTCGCCCTCGATCGAGATCGGAGCTCGGCCCATGTCGCCGCTCACCTCGCCGGCTGTGGGGCTTGCCGAGCGGTCGCCGAAGACGCGGAGCGCGAGGCCGCGACCTTCGCCGCCGCCGTCACGCCCGCGGTCGAGGAGCGCCTGGCGCGCGCCCTTCGCGCCGAACGCGCGCGGCTCGCCGCGGGACCGCGCTGGAAGCGCATCGCGTGGCTGGGCGGCGCGTTCGTGATCGTCACGGTGATGGCCTTCGCCGTCGCGCGTCCGCGCGACCCCAAGCCGGACGAGCAGCCGTTCCGCGGCCCGGGCGCCTCGCGCGCCAAGGCGGCCGGTCTTCAGATCACCGCGCGCCGCGGGAACGACGTGGGCGCGCTGCAGCCCGGGATGTTCTCGCGGCTCGGCGACCGGCTGCACTTCCGCGTGCGAGCGGAGGGGCCGCGGTACCTCGAGGTGCGCGTGCGCAGCCCCCTGGGCCAGGCCCGCATATTTCCCACGTCCGGCGCCGTCGCCGTGCAGGTCCGGCCGGGTCAGCCCCTCGATCACGACTACGTCATCGAGGGGCCGGTGGCGTCGCCCGGGAAGTGGCTGGTGATCGAGGGGCTGTTCTCCGAGCGCGAATTTCCGCTGGACCAGCGCCCGGGCCGCGACATCGAGGTCGTCCCGGTGCGCATCGACGTCGAGCGCTGAAGGCGACCCCGAGACGCGGGCGCCCGAGCGAACCGGGGGGTCACCCCTCGGTAAGGCCGAGGATCCCCGCCACGAACGAGGGGCGCAGGTAGAAGCCCATCTTGCCGACGCGGGTGGGGCGCCCCTCCTCGTCGTAGCTGTCGCGCAGATCGGCCGCGTTCCGACCCTTCGGCCGCACCTGCAACACGCGTCCGAGGTGGCCGGTGATGGCGGCGGCGCGCCCGAGGCGGAAGTAGCCGCGCACGAACAGCTCGAAGTCGGCGCGCAGCAGCTCGTCCTCTGCGCGGTCCGGCGACCACAGGCGCACGGCCGCGACACGCCGCTCGGCGACCGGTTGCCCGCGCGCCGATTCGAGCGCGACGAACAGGACGCGGGCCAGCTTGTGGCGCGCGTAGCTGGTGGCCCACGACTCGCCGGCGATGGCGATGGGATCGATCTGGCACACGGCGGTCGACTCCAGAGGGACCAGCCGCCCTTCCGTCACGACGACCGGGACGGTCTTCAGCTCGACCTCGAGCTCGACGAAGTCCGGGCCGCGCGCGCCGCCCGTCTCCACGCCGAGCTCGCGCTCGATCACCTGGCCCGGCCAGCCCTTGGTCCGCACGGCCCCGACGGGCGGCGCCGGGATGCCGAGCTGGTCGGCCAGCTCGCCCAGCTCCACGCCCACCAGGGCGCGGGCGTGTGCCAGCAGCGCGTCGAGCCGCGCGGCCCGCCCGTCGTCTTCCGGCCGCGCGTGCGCTTGATCCAACTAGCGCCCCGGTCTCGAAAGAGGGTCCCGTTCGGCCGACAATCCAGTCGGACTCGAGCCAGCCGGCATGTCAGGCGGACCGGTTGTCCTGGCCCCGGCGTCAGCCGGGGAGAGGATGAAGGAGAGGGGGCCGACGCTCATTGCGGCGCTGCTCCCTCTCCCGGCGGCCTTCGGCCGTCGACCTCTGCCGCTGCGCGGGCGAGGTGCAGAATGGCGAAGCACGACCCCGGCTCGCCCGGTGGTGCGCGCGCCGGTCACGGCGTCTCGCTCTTCTTGTACTTCTCGACGCCGATGCCCCACTTCTTCATCCAGCGCCACACGGCCGCGCGGTGCTTGCCGAGCTCGCGCGAGACGTCCGCCACGTTGCCGTTGTAGCGGCGCAGGAGATCCTCGATCTGCGCCGGCGTCGGGGACGAGCCCGCCGCCCGTCGCGCTGGCGCGGCCGGCGCGATCGCCGCGCGCGCGATCGGCTCGGGGAGATCGCGCAGCGAGATGGGGCGGGTGCCGCCCGCCAGCACCGCCGCCGTGGACACGATCTTCTCCAGCTCGCGCACGTTCAGGGGCCAGTCGTGCATCGCCAGCGCCCGGAAGGCAGGCTGCTCGATCTCGCGGGTGGCCGACGCGCGCAGGAAGTGGGCGACGAGCGCGCCCAGATCCTCGATGCGGCTGCGCAGGGGCGGCAGGTACAGCGGCGCGGCGCCCAGGCGCCCGATGATGTCGTCGCGCAGCCCGGTGGGCGTCTTCCCCGACACCGACGTGCGGTTGGTGGCCGCGATGATGCGCACGTCGATCTTGCGCGGCCGCGTCGACCCGAGCGGCGTCAGCTCGCGATCTTGCAGGAAGCGCAGCAGCTTGATCTGGGCCTCCTGGGTCATCTCTCCGATCTCGTCGAGGAACAGCGTCCCGCCCTCGGCCTCCTCGAGCAGGCCGACCTTGGCCTGGTGGGCCGTCGAGTGCGCGCCGGCGCGGTACCCGAACAGCTCGCTCTCCACCAGCTCGCGCGGGATGGCGCCGCAGTTGATGGCGGTGAAGCGGCCGCGCCGCCGGCTGAGCTCGTGCACGGCGCGCGCGTACACCTCCTTGCCGACGCCCGTCTCGCCGAGCAGGAGGATCTCGCTGTCGGCGACGGCCAGCCGCCGCAGCCGATCGCAGGCGACCGCCAGCGTGGGCGAGGAGGTCGCCACCGGACCGAGCGGGGCGAGGAGGTCGGCCTTCACCGCCTCGAGCTCCAGCGCGGAGACCATCCGGAAGAGGGCGATGTGGTTGCCGAGGAAGATGAGCGACCCGTTGCGCAGGCGCGCGCGGTCCTCGAGGCGGACGTTGTCGACGAAGGTGCCGTTCTTGCTGCCCAGGTCGACCAGCTCGAACTCGCCCGGCTGCCGCCGCACGAGGCGCGCGTGCTGGCTGGAGACGAGGGCGTCCGGCACGACCAGCGCGGCGCCGCGCGCCTCCGCCTCGTCCGAGGGACGCCGTCCGAGCTCCAGCTCGTCACGCACGACAGCGAAGCGCCGCGCGGCCGGCAGGCCTGGCCTGTCGCTGGCGCCGACCATCAGCAGGACCGCCGTGTCCGGCAGCTCGGCGGGCGACAGCGGCGACTGGACCGCGGTCTGGGTCCTCTCTCTGACGCTCACCGGTCCGAGGTTATCACGCCGGTCGGAGTCACACGCCGGTCGGAGTCACAACGTGCCCGACAACCCGAGCGTCGGGATCGCGCGCGACCCGCCCGCGACGGAGACCGGCACGATCGAAGGCGAGAGGCTCGGCGCGATCGCCGCGCCATGACGATGTTGGCCGCGTCGCGCCGCCGCCACCGTCGTGGTCTCGGGCGGTATGCCGTCGAGCGAGCCCGTCGCGGCGAACGTCACGACCAGGCCGAGCAGCGAGCCGATCGTGAGCCCGGCCCAGGCGTTCTCGCCCTTGTTGCTCCCGGCGCCGATGAGCAGCCCGAGCAGGCCGCCGCCATAACCGCCCCAGGTCGCGACGCGCACGCGCTCGAGCGAGACCTCGCTGTTGGCGGCGGCCAGCGCGCCCAGGCCGAGGCCTCCGTACAGGCCGATGGCTCCGGCGACCGAGAGGCGGCGGCTGGAGGGGTCCTGGCGATAGGTGCCTCCGAAGCCGTTGTCGTATTCGCGGCCACCCCAGGCCAGCGTCGCGGTGCTGGCCAGCAGGAGGCCCCAGAAGCCCGCGTCGCGGACCAGTTGCGTATCCCCGGGGTCGAGGTCCAGCTTGCGCGTGGTGAGGACGGCGATCGGGATCGCCAGCAGGCCGGTCGTCGCCACGGCGAGGGCGACCTTCCTGTCGCTCGGGTTGTCATAGAGGATGTTCGAGAAGAGCAGGGTCGTGGTCGGCAGATACGACCCGATCGCCAGCGCCAGGGGGAGATCGCCGCGATCGGGATCGGCGGCCGACAGGTAAGCGACGGCCGCCCCCGTGTACAGCATCGCGCCGAGCGCGGCAGGCGTTGCCCCGTTGTCCCCGTCATGGTTGTCACTGCTGAGCCCGAACGAGTACCCGACCGACAATCCGTAAAGGAACGAGGTGACGCCGAAGTCGACCTTCTCCCAGATGGTGAGGCGCAGGCGCTCCTTGGTGCGCGTCGAGTACGGCACCTTCCGGTTCACCACGGCAGGCCTCTCGACGGTGTCTTCGAGCGCGGCGCCCTGGATCTGGATGGGCGGGTCGCCCGGCGCCACAGGCGTGGGCGCTCCGGCCGCGCCGGCGGAGGGAGGCGCGACGCTCGGAGCCGCGGGGCGTGCCTCGCGGAGATCGCTGCGCGCGCGTGGCGCCAGCGAGGGGGACCGCGCGCGCGTCACGGCCAGGATCTTCAGGGCGCGCTGCGCTTGCGCCGCCTCGGCCGAACCAGGCGCGCTTCGGACGAGGGCCTCGTACAGCGCGCCGGCGCGATCGAGGTCGCCGGCGTCCAGCGCTGCATCGGCCTCGGCCAGCGCCGCCGCCGGGCCGGGCGGGGCCGCGAACCCGGGCGGCACCGGCGCCGCCAGCGCACGGCTCGCCACCGTCATGGCCAGAACGATGGTCAACGCGAGAGGACCGAAACGACGAGAGGGGTCGGACTCCATGCTCGTATGTCTCCTTCTGCCCCGAGCTGCGAACGCTAACACGGGTCGCGTCGTCATCGCTCGCTCGAGCGAGGCTTCTTCCCCGGCGATCAGGGGCAGGGGACGCGGGTCGGCTGGGGCACCGAGAACTGGAGCGGCGTGCCGTCGCCGAGCTGGCCGGCGTTGTCGGAGCCCCAGCAGACGACGGTCCGATCCTGCCGGAGCGCGCAGGTGTGCGCGCGCCCGGCCGCCAGCGCCAGCGCGTCGGGCAGGACGGCCGTCGCGACGGCCGTCGGCCGCCTGGCCAGGGTGCCGTCGCCGAGCTGTCCGTCGGAGTTGTCGCCCCAGCAAACGACGGGACCGGGCAGGTCGCCGCGCAACTCGGGCTGAAGGCGCGCGCAGCTGTGGCCGGCGCCGGCGACGATCTCGACGACGCCGCTCAGGTCCTTGCCCATCGCGTCCCGCACCGCGGACGGGGCGCCGTGATCGATGAGGGCGGTGGCCGACCACCCGAGCTGCCCGTCGGTGCCCGCCCCCCAGCACGCGGCCGAGCCGTCGGCGTAAGCGGCGCAGGTGTGGCGATCGCCGGCCGCCAGCGACACGACCGCCGCCGGCGAGGCGCCGGGCGGCGCGACCGGCAGGGGCGTCGCGCTGGCGGGGAGCGCGCTCGGGTCATAGCCGAGCTGGCCGTGGTCGTTGGCGCCCCAGCACGCGACCTGGCCGCTGGCCCGCAGCGCGCAGCTGTGGGCGGCCCCCAGGCGAACGGCGACCGCGTCGGGCACGTCGAACCCCAGGGTCGCCACCGGGCGGGTCTGATCCGCCTCGCCACCGTCGCCGAGCTGCCCGTCGGTGCCGGCGCCCCAGCACACCGGCTGGCCGCTGACGATCGCGCAGGTGTGCGCGCCCCCGGCGGCGAGGGCGATCGCCCCCGGCACTCCGGTGACCGCTGCCGGGAACAGGAGATCGATCGCCGACGACGTCCCGAGCTGCCCCGAGGCCCCGCGGCCCCAGCACCACACCCGCGCGTCGGCGGTGCGCAGGCAGGTGTGCGAGGAGCCGGGCGCGATCTCGGCGGCCTCGAGCGGAATCTTCAGCGCTGTCGGCGTGAAGCGATCGATCCGCGTGCCGTCGCCGAGCTCGCCGGCCTGGTTGTGGCCCCAGCACAGCGCCGCCCACGTTGGATTGCCGGCGGCGTCGCTTCCCGATCGTTGCAGCGCGCAGGTGTGATCACCGGCGGCGCCGATGCTGCGCACGTCGCCGAGGGCGGCCTCCTGCGGCGGCTGCGTTCGTCGGATCGAGGTCTGCGTTCCCAGCTGCCCCAGGCGGTTGTCGCCCCAGCACCCGATGGTGCCGTCGGTTCGCCGCGCGCACGAGAAGGTGTCGCCCGCGGCGACCTCCGCGCCGAACTGGATTCCGTTCGCGGGCACCGGCACGCCGATGTTGCTGGTCGTGCCTTCACCTAGCTGCCCCGCTTGATTGGCCCCCCAGCACACCACGCTGCCGTCGTTGCGCGTGGCGCACGTGTGATACGCCCCGGTCGCCAGCGTCAGCGCGTCCGACAAGGTGGGGACGCGCGCCGCCCACGGCCGCCCGTCGGTGGTGCCGTCGCCGAGCTGACCGACCTGATTCGCGCCCCAGCACCAGACCTCGCCCGCGGCGGTGAGCGCGCACGTGTGCGCCGCCCCCGCCGCCACGGCCGTCGCGTCGAGCACGCCGGGGACCAGCGTCGGTTGGGGGCGGTCGACCGTCGAGCCGTCGCCCAGCTGGCCCTGGGCGTTCTCGCCCCAGCAATAGACCAGGCCCGACGTCGTCACCGCGCACGCGTGGCGGCCGTGCGCCGTGAGGGCCTTGACCAGCCCTGCATCGGGCAGGGACACGGCGATCGGAGCCGGCTCGACAGGTGACGCCGCCGCGCCCGACCCGAGCTGGCCGGCGTCGTTGGCGCCCCAGCAGGCGACATGGCCGGCCGCCGGCTCGGTGCCGAGGTCCTGCACCAGCGCACAGGTGAACGCCGCCCCGGCGGCGAGCTGAACGACGCCGGTCAAGGTCGGCGCGGCGGCCACGGGGCCGAGCGCGTCCGTCGTCGATCCGTCGCCGAGCTGCCCGGCGTCGTTGGCGCCCCAGCAACGAACCGCCGTATCGGCCGCCGCGCCGGGGATCGCCGCGGCGCCGGCTCGACCGAGCAGGGCGCAGGTGTGGCGCTCGCCGAGCGCCAGGTGAAGCACCGAGGCGCCGAGCCCGTTCACCTCGAGGCCGAGAACCGGCTTCAGCTCGGAGCGCGACGTGCGGGTTCCGTCACCGAGCTGGCCGCTCGCGCCGCCGCCCCAGCACGCGACGTCGCCGAGCTGCTTCACCAGGCAGGCGTGGGCCGCCCCGGCCCGCAGCTCGATCACGGGATTCGACGGGCAGGCGTCCTCGACGCAGCGGCCGGCCAGGCCGTCCGGGGCGTGCTCCTGGTAGCGCCGCGCCGACGGCCGGCAGGTCGGATCCGCGACGCTGCAGAACCCGGTGGTGGCCTCGCAATAGTTATTGGGGCCGCACTGCCTGTTCTCCTGACAGTGATAGACCCCGCGGCCGATGCATCCGGCCGCGGCCCAGAGCGCTGCGGTCGCCACGAGCCACGCGGCCACGCGCCAGGCCGGCCGAGGTCTTCCTGCGTCCGCCGAGGCGGTCAATATCGCCCCTGCCACAGCAACGCCGCGCCGCCCGACGTCGGCGCCAGCGCCAGGCTCGCCGCCGGCGAGGTCGCGGTGGCCGTGACCTCTCGGGGCCGGACGTACGCGAGGCGCGCCAGGCCTCCCACCAGCGCGGCGCCTCCCGCGGCCAGGGCGACGATCGCGATCGCGCGGCGATCGACGGCGGTGTCGTGGAGGCGGTCATACACGAGGACGTTCGGCGTCTCGCGCGAGCTCGCCTGGTCGAGTGAGTGATTCGACGCCACCCAGTAACCGATGCCCACGCCGAGCGCCGCCACGCCGGCTCCGGCGGCGACCAGGCCGGGCGGATCGAGCCAGAACGGGCGCCGCTCCGTTCGGGCCGGGGCAGGGGCCGGGATGGGGAGCCGGTCGACGTTGTCGGGGCCGCGCGCGCCTTCGGGAGGCACGCGCGCGGAGGGCGCCGCGGCGGCGGTCCGGGCCGCAGCCGCCGCGGCTTCTTGCTTGGCGCAGCGATCGAGGCCGAGCCTCGTCGCGTCCACCTGGATGGGCGAGGGCGCCGTCTCGAGAAATCGCTGGTAGAGCGGGACGGCGCGCGCGCAATCCCCGGCCAGACGGTGTGCCTGGGCCTCGGCGAACAGGAACTCGCGCCGCGGTTCCAGCGCGAAGCCTTCCTCGAAGAGCTGAATGGCGCCCGCGAAGTCGCGCGCACCGTAGAGGCGAAGGCCCTCCTCGTATCGCTCGCGCGCGAGCGCCCCCATCGGGGCGGGCTCGGGCCACGATGAGACGGGCGCGGGTGGCGTCGGCGCCGGCTCCGCGGCGGGCGCGGACGGCGCGGCGGCGTCGGCGGCGCGGGCGGAGGACGATCGCCCGACCACTCCCAGCAGGGCGCCGAGCGCCAGCAGCGCGGAGCTGACGAAAGCTCGTGGGCGGGAGGCGCCAGGCAGCGGGCGTGTTCGGGCGCGGGGCATCGTCGTCAACGCCTGGACCCGCTCGCTACGTTCGCTTCGATGTCCGGATCGGCTTCGGAGCTTGTCTTGTTCGTCCACATATCGATCCAGCACGACATCTAGATCGAGGCGGCGGTCCGACGCCCGTTGGTGACGAAGCGGAACGGGGACCGATGCTCGATGGCAACGAGATCATCATCGCCGGAGCACCGCGCGGTCAAGGCGGAACGGGCGAATCGGGATCCCACACCTTGGTCGGTGCCGGGCGAACGGGCTGAGAAGCCATTGGCGCGACGGCGGCTGGATTCGGCGCGCTGGCGCCCACCGGATCCGGGTGGGCCTCCTCACCGCCAGCCGTCGAGGTCGCGGGAGCGCGGCCGGCGCCCAGCGCCGCGGCCACCCGACCGCTGTCCTTGGCTGCGCGACGCGGACGTTGCGCGCGCGCCGAGGTGGGGTCGTGGCGCCGGACCTCCGCTCGGCTGTCCGGAGGGACGGGCTGTGCTTCAGCCACGCTCGCCGCGCTCGCGGCCGGCGCCGTGGTGACCGGCGGCGGCGGCGGCGCGACGGCCGCCGGGCGCGACGGCGGCGCCGCCGGCTCGAAGGCCGGCGCCTCGTTGGACCGCGTGAGCTGCTGCACGGCGATCGCGAGCGCCGCCGCCACGCCGAGCGCCGCCAGACCCAGGACGCGCTGGCGGGCCCCGCCCCGCCGGGCCCGGGTCGCCGAGGTCGCCGTCCGAGGGACGCCGGCCGGCACCGACGAGGGTAGCGCCGTCGGCGCGGCGTCCGCCGCCGTGATGGTGGCCGAGGCGATCGCCCGCGCGCGGACGTCGCTCGACGCGCCCGCCAGCGCCTGCTGCACGTGATCGCGCGCGCTCGAGGGCCGCGCGGCCGGTTCGCCATCGGTGCTGGTCACGTGCGGCTCGGTCGAGCGCTCGGCGGGGCCGTCGCTCGCTTCCCCGATCGGCCCGGCCCCGATGTCGACCGCGAACGCGTCGGTGGCGGTTCGCTCCAGGGCCGTCAGCCCGTCGCCCCCCGGCCCGTCCCCGGCTCCCCGCGTGGCGAGCGGCACCGCGCGCAGCTCGGCCAGGCGATCGGCGAACAGGCCCTCGACATAGGCGCCGAGGCTCACCGCCGAGGCCACCACCTTCTCTTCGCGCGCCCAGCCCTCGAGCGCCAGCTGCATCTCGCGCGTCGTCGCGAAGCGATCGGCGCGATTGCGGCGCAACGCCCGCATGATGATCGCGCCGAAGCTCTCCGGCAGCTCTGCCTTCAATCCGCTCGGCGGCCCGCCCGGCCAGATCGCGTCCTGGGACGCGATCTTGGACAGCAGCTCGAGCTCGGTGTCCGCTTCGAAGGGCGGTCGGCCGGTCGCCATCTCGTACAGCAGGGTGCCCAGCGCGAAGACGTCGCTGCGCCGGTCGAGCGGCTCGCCCCGGCACTGCTCGGGCGACATGTGGGCGAACTTGCCCTTGAGCTGGCCCTGGTACGTGAAGCTCTTCTGCTGCAGCCACTTCGCGACGCCGAAGTCGGTCACCTTCACGGTCCCATCGAAGCTGACCAGGACGTTCGAAGGCGAGACGTCGCGGTGCACGATGTCGAGCGGCCGCCCGTCGTCGGCGCGCAGCTCGTGAGCGTGGTGCAGCCCGGCCGCCACGCCGGTGGCGATGGTCACGATGTGCTCCACCGGCAGGGCGCCCCCGGCGGCCTGCAGGATCTCGCGCAGATCGACGCCCGACACGTGCTCCATCACGAAGAACGGCACGTCGACGCCGCCCCCGTCGCTGACGTCGATCACCTGCGGCAGGTTCGGGTGCCCGAACCGCGCCATCAGCCGCGACTCGTCGAGGAACATGCGGAGCAGCTGGGGATCGAGCGCGTGCTGCGGCAGCAGGCGCTTGATGGCCACCAGCTTCCGAAAATCGCCGGGACCCTCCGCCCAGGCCCGGTACACCTCCGCCATGCCGCCGACGGCGATTCTCTGGAGCAGCCCGTAGCGACCCAGTCGCTGGCCGGGGCCGCCAAGCGGCGGGAGCTCATTCATGGCCAGGCATGAGCGTAAGCGCTTTCACCGCTGTCGCTCAAGGTGAAACTGCCGTTTTGCGCGGTCGAACGCGCCGGCGGCGGCCGCGGGTGGCAGTCCGGAAGACATGCGCGCACACGTCGTCGAGGCGGCCCCGAGGGCAGCGGGCGAGCGCCACTCTTTACGCGACGCGCTTCCAGAAATCGTCCCCGCGCTCTGCCCGAGCGGAGCGATCGGGTGTTCTCCAGGGACGCGGCGTGCGGCGCCCGGTCCGAAAGTCCGGGCGCCGCGCGTCGCTGTGATTGACCCCACGGAGGAAACGAATGAGACGAGACCCAGCTTTTGGCCGAGCTCCAGCGAGGAGCCTGTTCACCCTGCTCGTGCTGACCGCGCTCGCGGGATGTGGAAGCAAGCCGCCCGCGGACGACACCGTGAAGACCACCGGCGCGTTGCTGCCCGACGAGACCACCCCCATCGGCCAGAAGTGGCGGCAACTCGTCAACAAGGGCGTGACGATCGGCGAGGCGACCACGGTGCCGCAGACGGTGCCCGGAACTACGGCCCAGTACCAGCCGTTCGTGAATGGGGTCATCGTGCACTCGAACGACTTCGGCGCCGTCTACATCAGCCAGGCGATCTTCAATCGCTGGCAGGCGCTGACGACCATGTCCGACGTCGACGGAAACCCGGTCTATGGCTCGTTCGGACTGCCGAACGCGGACTTCCGCCACTTCGGCGACGGCCACGACGAGGCCACGTTCGGCAACGGGATCGTCATCGTCGACGGCGGCGTCGCACGAGTCGTGTACGGCGAAATCAACTCGAAGTACAGCACGGTCAGCCGCGCCGTCCTGGGGCGGCCGACCGCCGAGGAGATCACGACGCCCGAGATCCCGGACGCGCGCGTCCAGACGTTCGAACGCGGGAATATCTACTGGAGAAAGGGTTTCCCCGGCCCCTTCTTCGTTCAGATGGAGATCCTGACCGCCTTCGGCCTGCGGGGGGGCCTGGGGGCATCCGGGATGCCCATCTCGGACACGTCGGCGATCGTCACGCCGAACAGCACGGGAGGAGCGCGGGGCATGGCCTCCCGGTTCACCAACCTCTCCTTCTATCGCAACCTGGCCACCGGCCAGGTCTTCGACGTCGCCGCGCCCATCGTCGACGAATACGAACGCCAGGGGGGGCCCAACGGATGGCTGGGGCTACCGATCACCTCGACGCTGTTCACCACGGTCTCGCCGTTCCAGTACAACAACTTCGAGCACGGCGCGGTCGTCTGGTACGAGACCATCTTGTCCCCGACGTTCAGCACGAAGGTGGCCGCCTTCGGCGACCTCGGCTTTCACCTTCAGCGCGTCACCGCGCTCGGCGACGACTGCTCGACCTGCGGCAAGCAGGACCTCTACTTCTACCTGGACGTGAGCACGTCGAACGGCACGGTCGTCAACCACCAGCGCATGCCGGACAGCGGGCCCTTCTGTCAGGGCTGTGATTCGAAGGACGTCAACCAGGACTGGTCGGTCGGGGTCGCCAACAGCGCCCTGACCGTCAGCGCCACCGTCGATGTGTGGGACGACGACGATTCGAGCGACGACGACCACCTCGGCACTCCCTCCGCCACCTTCAACATCGACAATCTCTGGGGCCTGCTGGGCAGCACCGTCCACAAGGAGTCCGACGGGGAGGCCGACTTCAGCATCAAGAGCTCGCACGCGTACGACGCGAGCGACTTCCGCGGGCAGCAGTACTGGTCCTTCCACAACTTCAACACCGCCACCCTGACCTACGATCAGTTCGCCGCCTCCTTCGCAGACGTCGCTCCGAACGAGGGCGAGTTCTGGAACCCGTTCAACTCCGTCTATTTCGACGACTACTACAAGGGCATCTCCGTCAGCGGCGCCTGCCTGGGCATGAACATCGAGCAGCTCTTCGCCAGCCGCGGCGCATCGCGGATCGGCATGCCCATCCACGACGTCTACCCCGACACGCAGAACGGGCAGTGGCTCGACCCGAACAACCCCTTGCACGCGGCGCTCGCGAGCGAGATCAACATCAAGAACGGCTATCAGCTGGGCGTGGACCTGATCTCGTGGCGGGCCGCGCAGTATCTCGAGGGCAAGTCGCACAACCCGGGCTACGTCTTCAATCAGAGCAAGTCCTACTTCGAGCACGGGGATCCGCCGACGCTGGCCATCTACAACGACTACTGGTTCGGAGCGGGGCATTCGCTCAAGCCCTATCGTTGGGACGCGACTCGACAGCCTTGCGTCAACGTGGGGAAGTCACAGTGCGTCCGGATCTTCGTGGCTGATCCGAACTT
>Ga0068853_100001335_pt1 | contig 17773 bp, 12 predicted proteins | sample KBSCornC32_FD_65655 | JGI IMG/M metagenome (GOLD analysis project Ga0068853, IMG submission 65655) | Corn rhizosphere microbial communities from Kellogg Biological Station, Michigan, USA - KBS Corn C3-2 | ecosystem: Host-associated > Plants > Roots > Rhizosphere > Soil ...
GCGGTTCCGAGACGCCCAGGGCAAGACGATCACGTTGGCCGTCGCCGATATCGATGACGAGGCTGAAGGGAAGTCGATGATGCCGACCGGCCTTACGAAATTCCTGACCCGCGGCGAGTTGCTGGACCTGATCCGGTTCATTTCGGAGCTGGGCAAGCCGGGCCCGTATGCCGTGCAGACAGTCCCGTCGATTCAGCGCTGGCGCGTGCTTTTGAATCCGCCGCCGGAGCTCACGGAATCGGTGCCGCATCTGGAACACATTCGCCAGTTCGTTCTCGACAGCCCTCCCGAAGCGTGGGGCGCCGCCTACAGTCAGGTCGCCGGCGTGCTGCCGCTGGATGAACTGCGCAAGGGAAACCGCCCGACGGTCGTCATTCTACGCGGCGAAGTGCAGGTCAATGAGGCCGGCAAGATCGCCGTCAGCGTGCATTCCACCGAAAAAGTGCAGGTGTGGGTCGATTCAGAGGCGTTCGAATCGCAGCCGCAGTTCCAAGTATCGCTGGAACCGGGACGCCATCAGGTGATCGTCCGCGTCGAAATCTCCGACCGTCCCACACCGGAACTTAAAATCGAACTGACCCGTCCGGCCGAGTCACCCGCGCAGTTCGAAGTCATCGGCGGGACGTGACGTCTAGGTAGGGTGGGCTTCAGCCCACGCGACGGCACACGCGTGGGTTAAAACCCACCCTACTGCTCGCGAATGCCCTCGTGAACCATTTCGACCAGCGCTTTGACGTGATCGGGGTTCACATCCGGCATCACGCCGTGACCCAGATTGAAGATGTGGCCGGGGCGACCGGCGGCCTGAGCCAGGATCTCGCGCGTGCGGCTGCGGATCGTCGGCAGGTCCGCCAGCAATGTCACCGGGTCGAGGTTCCCCTGCACTCCCCGGTCATGTCCCACCGCCTGCCAGCCGTCTTTGAGCTCGATCCGCCAATCGAGGCCGATCACATCTCCGCCGGCTTCGCGGCACAAAGGGAGCAGGCACGGGTTGCCCGTCAGAAAATTGATCACGGGTACCGCGCCGTTCAAACCGCGAATGACGGCTTGCGTATACGGCAAAACGTACTCGCGATAATCGTGGGGCGACAGGCAACCGGCCCAACTGTCAAAGAGCTGCACGGCCTGACAGCCCGCATCGATCTGGGCTTGCAAGTAGCGCACGAGACTGCTTGAGAGCCGCTGCATCAGGGCGTGCCAGGCGCCGCGGTCGCAATACATCAGGCCCTTCGTGGTTGAATAGTTCTTCGATCCACCCCCCTCGATGATGTATGACGCCAGCGTGAACGGCGCGCCGGCAAAACCGATCAGCGGGATATCGGCCGGCAGATCGCGGCGCACCAGCCGCACGGTGTCGAACACGAAATGCAGTGACGAGACGTCTTCGAGCTCGACGACCCGGTCGACCTCGGCCGCCGTCTTGACCGGATTGTGAATGACCGGGCCTTCGCCTTTGGCGTATTCCAGGTCGAGGCCCATCGGTTCGAGAATGGGCAGAAGATCGGCAAACAGAATCGCCGCGTCAACGCCGAGCACGCGCTGGGCCGAGAGCGTGACTTCGGCGGCCAGCGCGGGCGATTTGCACAGCTCGATGAACGTGACCTTGCTGCGCACGGCCATGTATTCGGGCAGATAGCGGCCCGCCTGTCGCATGATCCAGACAGGGGTCGTATCGACCGGTTCACGCCGGCAGGCGCGGAGGAAACGAGAGTTGTGCAGCTGAGGCGAAAGGAACATCAAGGAGATTTCGGATTTGGGATTTCGGATTTCGGATTTGTGCTATGCAGCAACCGGCGCTTGATTGCCTCCCAACTGACAACATCACCTGGATTCTGCTAAGCCTCCGCCAGCCGACGGTCAAGTTCGTCTCGCAGCGTATCATTAAGCGGCATGGTTTCCGACTCGCCGACGTTGTTACCAGTTGGTTGCGAATGCCAGGTGCCCATTTTTCTGCCCCAGATTTTTTTGCCTTATCCGTTCCGAAACTTCAACACTCGCGTTTTTTGCTCAAAACCGCAAGCGACTCCCGCGCCACGGCGAGTACCAGATGGCCCATCTTGGGGTGTTCGGGTTCGATATCGGCGGGCAAGCCGAGCTCGCTCAGCGTTTCGCTGGCGGTCGGGCCGATGCTGGCAATCACGCAGTTGCGAGCGCTGGCCAGCCACTTGTCGCGCAGGCCATTTGATTCAGCCAGTTCCAGGATATTTCGCGCCTGCTGAGCGCTGGTGAAAACCAGAACATCGAACTGGCCGGCGATCGTGCCGTGGATGGCCGCCAGCAAGGGACCGGTATCGACAGGCAGGGCCCAGCGATAAACCGGCACGCGGATGACGTGGGCCTGGCGGTCTGCGAGGGCGTCGTACAACTCGGGATTGGGTTGGCCATATTCCTGCACGGCGACCTTCTTGCCGGCGACCGGCACTTTCGCGTCGAGCAGCGCCACGAGATCGCGCCAGGTATTGGGTTCGGCTACCTGATGATCGATCCGAACTTTCCATTCCCGCAACACGGCCGCCGGTTTGGGCCCGCGCACGATGATCGTGCAATTCTGCAGCGCCGTCAGGAATTCGCCCGCGTCGTGCCGCGTGGCGAGCACTTCGGCCAGCGCGCGGGTCCCGACCCCGGTCAACAGAATCACGATGTCGATCTGGCCAGCAAACAGCCGGTCGGCGAAGTTAAATGCCTCGGGATTTTCGCCGAGAGGCACTTCGCGCATTGACGGCGCATTCGTCGCGACAATCCCCTGCCGCTCGAGCAGACTGAGCATCTCGGAACCCTTGCGGCTCTCGAAAGCGCAAACTCGCAGGCCAGCTGGTGCAGGCTGTTTGGATTCGATGGAAGCATCTGTCATCATTGGCTCAGATCAATCTCCACGGATGGCCAGGCACGGAAGAAACGAAGGACAGAAATATGGGGACAGAAATATTTAGAAAGCGTGCGCCAAATCCATATTTTTCTGTCCTCATTTTTCTGTCCGAATTGTCGATGACAATCTCGACGAAGTCTCCACAGATTACGCAGATTTGCACAGATTTTCTAATCGGAATCAATAAGGCAAAAAATGTGGGGCAGAAAAATGGCCAACAAACATGCGCAGGCGACCGACGATTTTGACAGACAGTTTTAGCCCCACGGATGGCAGAGCAATACCACGGATATGAGGACGGGCATGCGGATTCTAATCGGCCTGCCAGTGCATCCGTGGTATTGCTCTGCCATCCGTGGGCTTAATCTTTTAACCGTTTGGGCTCACTTATTGACCGTGCGAGGGCGGCAATGGACCAGCAGGTTGCCGCCGTGGAGATGAACTGGCTCTTGCCGTGGGGATCGCCGTTGTCGAAAAAGACCTGCACCGGTTTGGCGCGGGTCTCGACGCGCCACGAGCCGTCTTCGAGTTGCGTTTTCAGCAGGTAGGCAATCCCCAATTGCAGTTTCGGATCGCCTGCGGGCAGGCCCGTATCGAGCAGAACGAATAGCGCCGTTCCGGTTGCGTAGGCGTCGCTCTCCATTTCGGGCGTTTGCCCCCAGCCGCCGTCGGCACGTTGGGCGTCAAGCACCGCCTGCCTGGCGTCCTTCAATTCTTCCTGGCACGCCCCGAGCAACCGGCAGCCCCATAAGCGGGCGACTTTGTCTTCCGTCGATTCGAGCCTGGCCGATGCCAGCCAGCGGCGCGATTTGTCGACTGCGGCCAGTACGGCATCGCGCTGATTTTCAGCGGCGCTCGATTTCAATCCATAGGCGGCGATCACCGTGCACATCACCAGCGATTCTTCGGCCGGCGGGCGGATCGAGTGCAGCTCCCAATGTCCGTCCTCTGCCTGCGACTTGAGCAGGTACGTCGTCATGGCCTGATCGAGGTCGTCGGCAGGCCGATCAGCCAGTCGTAGCGTCCACGCACCGTACCCGACGGTGAGGCCCTTGCCGCCAATATTCTCTCCCGCTTTCAGGTCGTCGATTTTCCCGCGAAATGAAGTGACGACGAATTCGAGGATTTCACCCGGCAGTTTTTCGTCCGTTTGCAGTCGTGCCTGGCGCGCTTCTGCCAGAGCCAGGAGCGGCATCGTCTGGTGATGGCAGGCAAAGCATTTGCGATGCGTCGGATAGCTGCGGGCCGATTTTTCGACCAGCGCGACTCCCCGCTCGACCGCCGAGGCGATTTTTTGCCGTCCGGCAGTGTTGGCCGGTTCATCGGCCCAGAGCGCGGCGGTGGGAATGTGAAAGAGGGCACTGAGAACCGTGACGCGGAATCGCAGATTGAAGTTCATGATGAGACAAGCGTTGGCATTGAGGCGTAGATCGAAATCACGTTTCCCTGATTCTCATGCGCCGGCCCGTTGACTGCAACAGCGCTCACAGGATCAAATAAATAATATCGCTCGTCGGGCCGATTTTCCTTTGCGTGGTGTTACCAAATAATGAAAAACCACGGACTTCCCAGCGCGGCCTGCGGCCGCAACCAATGACAGAAAACCACGAATCACTCGAATGAACGAATTGGCGACGAGGACGGAGCGGACAGAAAAATGTGGACAGAAAAATACGAGTTTGGCGCACGCGTCTGAGATATTTCTGTCCCCATATTTCTGTCCTTCTTTCTGTCCTTCCCTTCGTCAATGATTCGGATAACACGGCTCGTCCGAGGAAGCGCAGGGACCGAAAAAAGCAAGAATCAAAAATCTGGTGCCAAAAATCGCTGTTTGACTTGTCAGAGATCTCGCCCACGCGTGAGTTTCCATTTCATTGCCTTATCGCCCTCGAACCGGATTGGCCTATAACCTTTGAACTACAGGTGCCAATTTGCATAATCAGCGGCAGTCGGCCGAATATTTTTAGACAATTTGTCTGTGAAGCGCGTATCACGTATGGTAAGATACTCCGTTAAATGGGCTAGAGTCTGACGGTGGCCGATCATTCGCCTCAACGCATTTGCCTGACCATGACGACAAATCGAATTCTCGGTGCTGGCCTGTTGTTCCTGGGATTGGCCTCGTTTTCGCGAGGTTTCGCGCAAGAAAAGGTCGAAGCGGTGGCCGTGCCGGCAGGCACCGTCGTTGAAGTCCAGGCGGGCGACGTTACCCCCGGCGCGGTTCCGGCCGCCGTCGGCCCGGATAACAACCCGGCTCCTGGACAGCCGGGCCAACCGGCTGCCAAACCGGGCGGTCCCGGCAAACCCGCGGACGGCAAGGCCGAACCCGCCAAGCCGGAGCCCCCCAAAACGATCCCGCGGCCGACGAAGCAGGAAGTTCTGCCCAATGCCGAAGAGCTGAACGTTCGCCCCGATGAAAACGGGCGAGTGCGGTTCAACTTTCAAGGACAGCCCTGGCGGGGCGTGCTGGAATGGCTCGCCCGCGTTTCGGACCTGAGTCTTGACTGGCAGGAGCTGCCCGCCGATTTTCTCAACCTTCGCACGCAGCGCAGTTACTCGCTCGACGAGGCCCGTGACGTTCTCAACCGTCATTTGCTCGACCGGGGCTTCACGATGCTCAAGCACGGCGAGATATTGACGGTCGTCAACATCAAGAAAATCGACCCCAGTCTGGTCCCGCGCGTGGCGCCCGATGCGCTCGACGAGCGCGATCCGCACGAATTTGTGAAGGTTTCCTTTCCGCTCGATGCGCTGACGGCCGAGGCAGCAAAGGAAGAGCTTGCGCCGATGTTGAGCCCCAACGGCAAACTGTCGCCGCTCAAGACCACCAACCGCATCGAGGCGATGGACGCCGCCATCAACCTGATCGAAGTGCGAGACATGCTCTCGCACGAGCAATCGCATCGTGGACGCAAACGCGTCGTCCAGGAATTCAAGCTCGAGTACACCCGCGCCAATGAAGTGCTCGATCAGTTGTACGAGCTGCTGGGTGTCGAGAAGAAGCCCGAAAAATCCGCACCGCAAGACCCGAACCAGATGCGGCAGCAGATGATGCAGCAGCAGATGGAAATGCAGATGGAAATGCAGCAGGGCGGACAACCGGGCAGACAAGCGGGGCCCAAGAAGCAGGCGCCGCAGGTGCACATGATCGCCAACATGCGCGAGAACAGCATCGTGGCCCAGGCGCCGGCCGACCAGATGGCCATGATCGCCCAGGCGGTCAAGCTGATCGATGTGCCCTCCGACAAATCCCAATCGCTGGCCCAGTCGATGAATCGCCATCGCGTCTATCGCCTGGCGGCAATTGACCCGGAGCCGCTCGTCAAGATGCTCAACGAAATGGGCGACCTCGATCCCACGACGCGTTTGCAGGTCGACAAGAAGAACCGCTCGATCATCGTCTCGGGGCCCTTGGCCGATCACATGTCGATCGGCATGCTCATCAAGAAGCTCGACGGCACCGATCGGCAGTTCGAAGTCATTAAGCTCCGCCGGCTCGAGGCCGATTACGTCGCCGGCTCCATCGAATTCATGATGGGGGGAGGCGACAAGAAAAAACAGCAGAACAACCGTTTCAATCCGTACTTCGATTTTTACGACTTCGGCGGCCGCAACAACCAGGAAGACGAATCCCGCAAGTTTCGCGTCGACGCCGACACCGAACACAACCGGCTGTTGCTGTGGGCCAATCCCGTCGAAATCGAAGAGATCAATCACCTGCTCGTGAAACTGGGAGAGATCCCCGCGGAGGGGGGCAATGCCTCGACGCTGCGGGTTCTCGATTCGATTCCGCCGGAAGAGGTCGAAGAACTGCTCAAACGGCTGAAGCGCACCTGGCCCGGGCACGGTGAGAATCCGTTGCAGATCGTCCCGTCGGCCGACGCCGACGAAAATGCCGCGCCCGCACGCTCTGCGGGCCCCCAGAAAAAACCGACGCGAAAACCCGCGACGGATGGGACCACGACGCAGAAAGCGCCTGCCACAAGATCAACCGCACCGAAATCGTCCGACGGCAAATCGGCTGCGGTGAATTCACACAAGCCGGCGGACACACCTCTGACCGAAGCCCGCTTGTTGAGGTTCCTCGAGGTGGCCCGGGCCGATGAAGGCGATGAAGCAGATGCTGCTGACAAAGATAAAGATGCGGCGGTCGAGCAAAAAGACGAAGCCGATGACGGCGGCGAACGGCCCCTTCCTGGTTCTGGACGCTCTGCGCCCGGTGGCGAGCGCCGCTCTGCAGCGACCCCGGCGCCGATCCATGTCGGCCGCGGTCCCGACGGCAAGATGGTCATTTCTTCGTCCGACACGCGAGCCCTCGATCGCATGGAAGACCTGCTCACCGAAATCGCCCCGCCCCGCAAAGATTTCAAGGTCTTCAAGCTGAAGTACAAAACGACGTGGGCCTATACCGTGGCCTCGAATCTCAAAGACTTCTTCAAGGAGAAGGAAGACAATAAGAACGACAATTACCGCTCCCGGTGGTTCTGGGGTTATTCTCCGTCTAACAATTCGACGGACGACGAACGACGCCTGTCGAAGCGGCGAACACTCAAGTTTATTGCCGATCTGGATTCGAATTCGATCATCGTCACCGGGGCCGACCCCAATCAACTCCGCACGATTGAAGAGCTGATCGCCGTGTACGACATTCCCGAATCGAAGGACTCGGCGGCGGTCCGCATGACCGAGCTCGTCCAGATTCGTTTCTCGAAGGCCAAGGTCATCGCCGACGCCGTCAAAGACGTCTACCGCGATCTGTTGAGCGCCAACGACCCCGCGCTGCAGAACCAGAACCAGCAGGGCAATAAGCAGAAAACGACCGAGAGGTACTTTTTCGATAACTATGGGAACGACGACAAGAAGCCTGATACGCCGATGAAATTCAAGGGGCTGCTCTCGATCGGTGTCGACGAGCTGTCGAATACGCTGGTCGTTTCCGCCGCCGACGGACTGCTCCAGAATGTGGTCGAGACGATTGAGGCGCTCGACGAGGCGGCCAAACCCAGCGTCAACCGCATGCACGTTCTCAAAGTCAATCGCCACATCGACGCGGACGAACTGCAGAAGCGGCTCAAGAGCCTGGTAACGAAACCAGTTCCTCCGCAGCAGCACCCGCAAAACCAGAATCAGAACCCCAATCAGGTCCAGGTCCAGGTTTCTACGGACGGTTGACAACAAACATTCTTTATCCCGCGTGGCTGTGCGCCGCGAAATCGAGGCTGTCGAGAAACTTGCGGGCCGTCGTGTAGTCCTTGGCCGGAACGTGTTCGATGTGGCCGCGCAATTCGCCGGCGAGTTTCTCGGTGGCTGAATGAATCTGTTCGGCGGTCCCCGCGACGTGGCCGGTCTCGGCGCGCTGGGCGAATAGTTTTTCCAGCTCTGTGCGCGTTTCGGCGTACTCGTTCTTTTGCAGCGCATCCGGCCAGGTAATGTGCCCCGTCACGGGGTCTAGAGAATTGGGACCGAGTTCCCGCGGCAGGTTCGACTTGGCGACGGCCGCCAGCGTTTCGGGGGAGGGCTTGTTCTTCTCGCGTTGCCGGGCATCGTACGCCTGACGCTCTTCTTTCATCTTGAAATAGTTCTGGGCCCACTTCTTCTGATTGTCGATGGCCACGCTACGGGCCTGCTGGCTGGTGAGATTGGACTGCGCCTCGGCGCGAATGAGGTTTGCCATGCTGTTGGCGTAATTTCCGGCGCCCGAGCCGTAGCGATAACCAGAGCGCGACCGGTAATACGGACGGACGACGTATTGCGCTTCGGCGAATCGACTCTCGCAGAGGATCGCGACCGCCAGCCAGAAACCAATGGCGCATCGTCTTGAGAACTTCATGCCCAGGCTCCGCAGCACTTTTGAACTGATTTGCATTCGAGTAACATGAATTATCGCGTAGGCCCATGACACTGAGCAAGTTCTCGTTGGCGACTGCCGTCAAAACCAACGAGTTTGTAATACTGGAATCGTTCCGCACAGGGCTTGCCTTTTCGCGTTCTACCGGTAAGCAACAGGACTGCTGAGCTCGAATATGACACGATTTCTCACGTTCGCGATGACTGCCTGCCTGGCATTTCCCGGGGTTGGGTTCGCCCAGGACGACGACGATATCGGCGAATTGACCCGCGAGCTGCGGGCGATCAAAAAGGAACGGCGTGTCCATGCCGCCGCAGAGCTGACGAAAATGGGCCCCGCAGCCGCCCCGGCCGTGCGCGCGCTCGTCTCGGCCCTCTCCGACCCGAGTTTCGAAGTACAGGTCGAAGTTCTGATTACCTTAGGACACATCGGTCCTGCCGCACAAGAGGCCGTTCAAGGACTGATCCTGCTGCTCCAAGACAAAGACAACCGGCTCTATGGCCCGGCGATGGACACGTTGGGGGCGATTGGTCGCAACGCAACCGCGGCCGTGCCGCTCCTCATGGATTTTCTTTCTGGCGACGATCAGCAACTGGCCACGACGGCCTGTCTGGCGCTGCTGAAAATATTACCCCCAGAAAGCGACGAGTTGCAGCAGGCGATTCCGATCCTCGTTGCGGCCCTCAAAAGCCAGGCAGCCGAAGTTCGCAGCCAGGCGGTTGTCGGCCTGGGGAATGCGGGAAAGCTGGCGCTCCCTGCGTTGATCAAGCTGGTGAAGGACGGGTTTGTTGACCCTCAGTTGGCGGCCCAGGCGGCGGCGGCGCTCGAAATCATGGGCCGTGCTGCGCAACCGGCGGTCTCCGCGCTCGTCACGGCCCTGGAATCGAAAGATGAGCAGGTCGTCGTCCATGCAGCCGGTGCCCTGGGAGCGATCGGCCGGAGCGGAATCGGCCGGAATGAGGCCGGTTCGGGCCTCGAGGCGGCGGTCCCCAGACTCAAGAGGCTGCTCGCGAGCCCGAATCCATCGATTCGCGCCCACGTGGCCAGCAGCCTGGGCGATATCGGACCGGACGCCGCGGATGCCGTCACAGAGCTGACGACGGCGCTCGCAGACCGCGACGAAGAGGTTCGCCGCGAATCGGCCGAAGCACTGGGAAAGATCGGCCACGCGGCAAAATCTGCGATTCCGGCGCTGCTCAAGGCCCTGGGCGACGACAAGAATTCGGTCACCATGCACGCTGCCTGGTCGCTGGGCCGAATGGGCACGGAGGTCATCCCGCCACTCATCGAAACGCTCGCCGATCCCAAACTGCGGTATTCGGCCGTCGTGATTCTGGGGGGCATCGGCCCGGCGGCGGAACCGGCCGTCGGCCCGCTGACGGAGATATTGTCGGAGCCGCGGCTGGGCGTGGACCTGGGTCGCGAAATCGTGCTGGCGTTGGCCCATATCGGTCCCGCGGCGAAGTCTGCCGTTCCGGCATTGCTCAAGATCCTCGAAGACGACGAGAGCCCGCTGCGCGCAAGCGCCGCGTGGGCCCTGGCCAGGATCGACGATCGGGATTCTCGCGAAACGGTCCTCAAGTTCCTGATCAAGGTGCTGCCCAAGCACGACGATTCTGAATTGTCGGTCGTGGCGCCGATGGCCCTCTTGATGCTGGCTCGCGATAACAACGCGTTGATTACGCTGACGCTGCCGCGCGTCGCCGAATTGTTGTCACATGAGTCGGCCCAGGTGAAGCGCGAGGCCGCGGCGACTCTGGCAGCCCTGGGCGAGAAGGCTGCGCCGGCGGTTCCCGAGCTGGACGCCGGGCTGCTGGATGCCGACCCGTCGATTCGCATCGCATTTTTGTCTGCCTTGGGGGCGATCGGGCCGAAAGCGATCGACGCGTTGCCGAACGTCGCGAGACTGCTGAACGATCCGGTGCTGTCGGTGCGCTACGCCGCCAGTTATGCGATCGGCAAGATGGGACCGGCCGCAAAAGAGGCCGCCCCGTTTCTGGAAAAGAACCTCAAGGAACAGGATGAATTCCTGCAGTTTGTGAGCGCCTGGGCGCTGGTGCAGGTTGATTCCAAGAGCAAAGATGTGGCGGCCATCTGTCTTGGTCCGCTCGTTCACCATCTGAAACATCACGATGCGAACGTGCGGAACGAAGCGGTCCTGGCGCTGGGGCTTTTGGGCACGCGCGCCAGTTCGGCTGTGCCGGCACTCGAAGCGATTGCCATCGACCCTGACGAGACCGTTCGTATATCTGTCGCCGACACGCTCAAGAGAATCGAAAAGTGAACCATCAACTACCCTTGTCGAGCACCCCATGACATCACCGATCAGCTTTCCTGGCGAAGAACAGTCCAACGCGGCGCGGCGCACGATTGCGCGGCAGGAACCGCAGGCCTTGAGGACTTTCACCCCCACCCAGATGGTCCTCGCGCGATCCGAGGGAGTGTTCCACTTCACTCCCGAAGGCCGCCGTCTGTACGACTATTCCTCGGGAGTGCTGGTGGCCAATCTGGGCCACAACCCTCTGCGCTGGATGAAGCGTTTCGCAGGCTACATGGGCTGGAGCCCCGAGTTGCTTTCTCAGGGTCAGATCAGTGCGACAAAGGCGGACCAGTTCTTTTCGGCCGTGACGCTTACGGCCTACAATGCGATCACTCCTATCGAAGCGCAAGCGGTCGAGCGGCTCGTGAAGAACGTGCAGTCGTGGCCGGGAGGCAAGCGGCTCGACACAGTGATGTGGGCGGCCTCCGGTTCCGAAGCGATCCAGAAGGCGCTCTGGGCCTGCCTGCATCGCGATGAAAAACGCGACATGATCATCGCCACGCGCTACGGTTTTCACGGCAAGAAGGGGCTGGCGGGGGCCGTCACCGGTTCCGAGACCGACCACGACCGCGACCCGCGCGTGAAGTTCATCAGCTTCCCCATGCAGGAAGTCGACGACTTCTCGAAGTACGACCAGCCCTGCGACCTGACGAAATACGCAGAGGAGCTCGAAAGCCTGTATAAACAGTACGGCCGCCGGCTCAACTGCCTGATCACCGAGCCGTACTTAGGGGGCGGCGGCAGCTATCATCCCCCGGCGGCCTACCAGCAGCTTTTGCAGAAATTCTGCAACGAGCACGACATTTTATTTGTGTTCGACGAAGTGCAGGCCAATTTCGGTCGAACGGGCCGGATGTTCGCCTTCGAAAAATACGGCATCGAGCCCGATTTCGTCGTGCTGGGCAAGGGGCTGGGAAATGGCGTTCCCGTTTCGGCCGTCGTCGGACGGGGCGACGTGATGTCCCATCTTAAGTACGGCGAAGCGTCGGACACCTGGAGCGCCAATCCTCTGGGTTGTGCCGCCGTGCTCGCCACGCTCGATGAATTCGAAGCCACGCCGGTCCTGGCGCACACGCGGGAGCTGACACCGCTGTTCTTCAAAGAACTGTGCCGGCTCAAGGAAACGGGGCTGGTCAAGAAAGTCCGCGGTGAGGGACTGGTGTTCGGCATCGAGTGCGCCGATTGCGGTAAGTTCACGAGCAAAGAAGTCGCCATCGAGATCGTGAAGGAGGCCTATCTGGGAATCGCCGGCGGCGACGGCGTGCACTTGCTGGGCCCGCTGGCAGGGAACGTGATCCGCATCAGCCCGCCGAATGTGATCAGTGAGGCCCAGGCCCGCGATTCGCTGGAGATTTTGAATGTCGTCGTGGCGCGTTTGGCCGAACGGCTGAGCGTGGTCGCGGTTTAGTCGGCGAAGGATTTGAGCATCGGAACAGTCTCCGAATCACTGGCCGACATCTCCCGCATGTGCACCAAAATCCTCTCAGGTCCTGGACCCCGCGAAGGGTTGCAGAGATTATGCCTGCACGCAGAAAAGGTCGAGCGAAGTTTGACTTTCGTGGTCGCTCATTCGTGTGGTGGGTCGATGGCGACTGTTGGCTCCGCATCGCGTCTCTGGACAAAAGTTTTGTTGTTGCTTACGCCCTTGGCCGAGCCAGTGATCAGCCGCCGATTTTGACAGTGAACGGCCACGAGTTCCCGGGCCTGGAGCCCACCGATCTCCGGCCAACATACCTGAAGACTGTAGAGCCGACGGGGACTTCGATGGGAGCATGGGTGGAACAATTGCTGGCGTGGTCGTTCGATGAACGACACGAATTAATCAGAGCCGACGGGCCACCGCGTTTCCCGTGAGAGACCGGTGATGAACTGAAATCTTGGAGAAAAGCGCCTCAAGGATCATTGAACTGCGTGCTCCTCCCGGTTGGCCTTGACGCAAAACCAGTTAAGATGGATAGTTTGCGGTCCTTTGACGCGAACCGGATGCGGGCAGGGTGCGTCAAGCGTTAAAGCACTCGGCGGCGCCTGGAGACTGAACTGGGATTGGCAACTTTGATCGCTCCTCTTTTTACTTTGATTGCTTGCTGGAATGTCTGAACCTGATCGTTTTGAAATTGCCCGACTCGAAAAGCTCCAGGCCATCGAGGCTTTGGGAATCGACCCCTGGGGGCAGCGGTTTGACGGCCATCGGCCGATCGGCGAGGCGCGCGACAAGTGCCCGGCAGAACAGGGGCAAGCCGGTCAAGTTCAACAGGGGCCCGAGATTCGCGTGGCGGGGCGGATTATGCTCCGCAACAACAAGGGGAAGCTCAAGTTCTTCCACATCCAGGACTGGACCGGCCGAATCCAGCTCATGTGCTCGAAGGCCGATTTCTCGGAAGGGCAGTGGAAGTTGATCGAGCTGCTGGATCTGGGCGACCTGATCGGCGTCGATGGAAAACTCAAGGTTTCGAACACGGGCGAAAAGACGATTGGCGTGACGCACGTCACGTTCCTCACGAAGTCGCTCGCCCAGCCTCCCGAGAAATTTCACGGGGCCAAAGACATCGAGCTGTTGCTCCGGCAGCGCTACATCGACCTGATCTATAACGAAGGCGTGCTCGCCCGCATGCTCCAGCGCGGGAAGATCATCGACTCGATCCGCCGCACGCTGCGCGAACAGGGCTTCGTCGAGGCCGAAACGCCCGTGCTGCACGCGATCGCCGGCGGGGCCGCGGCGCGCCCGTTTCTGACACACCACAATACACTCGACATGCAGCTTTACCTGCGGATCGCGCTGGAACTGCACCTCAAACGGCTGATGGTGGGCGGCGTCGAACGGGTCTACGAAATCGGCCGGGTCTTCCGCAACGAAGGGGTCGACTCCACCCACAATCCCGAATTCACCATGATCGAGCTGTACCAGGCGTACGGCAATTACGAAACGATGATGGACCTTACCGAAGCGGTGTTCGTGGGCGCGATCAAAGCGCTCGACGGCAACATGCAGCGCCCTTGGGGAGGCAAGACGGTCGACTACTCGCCCCCCTGGCAACGCCGCAAATACGCCGACCTGTTCCGCGAATATGCCGGCTGCGATCTGCACGACGCGGCCGCTGTGGCCGAGGTCGCGAAAAAGCATCACATTCCGATCGCCGGCAAGCATCCCGACGTGATCGTCAACGACGTGTTCGAAGAAACGGTCGAATATCATCTGTCCGGGCCGGTGTTCGTCATCGACTACCCCGCGTCAATGTGCCCGCTTACCAAGCGCAAGCAGGGGCAGCCCGAAATCGCCGAACGGTTCGAGCTGTTCATCGACGGGATGGAACTGGCCAATGCCTATACCGAGCTCAACGACCCGCGCTTGCAGGAAGAGCTGTTCCGCACGCAACTGGCCGGGCTGTCGGAGGAGGACAGCATGGCCAAGATGGACCACGATTTCGTGCGGGCCCTGAAAGTGGGAATGCCCCCGGCCGGAGGCCTGGGAATCGGCATCGACCGGCTGGTGATGCTGCTGACCAACAGCCACAGCATCCGCGACGTGATCTACTTCCCGCTGTTACGCCACGAGAAACCCGCCGGTGCGGCGGAAACCGAAGGCGACGAGGACTCAACCGAAGTCTAATCAACCGACAGCGGCAGCGTCATGTGTTCAAGGATGACCACAGATGAATAACGATCCAACAGCCAAACAGACGACGCTGGGAATTATCCTCGGCACCGGGATCGTCGCCGTATTGATGTTCTATGCCATAAGTAATGGGGCAGCGCAAGGCAAGGTGGGCTCGGTGGGATGCAGTACCTGTCGTCAGGCCCGGTAGAGGTGCCAGAGTTCATGACTCGAATAAACCATTTGACGACGAGGACGAATCGGACAGAAAAATATGGACAGAAAAATACGAGTTTGTGCTACCGGTTCGAGATATTTCTGTCCTCATGTTTCTGTCCGCATCTCTTCTCTACAATTTCTTACGTCATTTTTTGAATCAAACACGGATGCAAGGGACTTCCATCGTTCCGTGTTCAATCCGTGTTTCATCCGTGGCTAAATGATCTCGTCACATTTTGCGACCGTCACCGGCCAGTTAGTCCTCTGCCAGGGAATCGGCACATGTATAAGTTTCTGCTCTGCACCCGTTATCTCAAGACGCGTTACATTGCCATGGCCAGCATCATCAGCGTGATGCTGGGGGTGGCCACGATGATCGTGGTCAACAGCGTCATGGCCGGGTTCAGCTCCGAGATGCGCGGCCGCATTCACGGGATCCTGTCCGACATGGTCCTCGAAGCCACCAGCATGGACGGCACTCCCGACGTCGAGCGGCAGATGCGCACCATTCAGGCCGCCGCCGGCGACTACATCGAAGCCATGAGTCCCACGGTCGAGGTCTATGGCATCCTGAGCTTCCGCTACGGGGGACAGTGGATCCCGCGGCCCGTTACGATCATCGGCATCGAGCCGGCCAGCAAAGCTAAGGTGGGCACGCTCGTCGAGCACCTCGAAAACTATCAACCGGTTCGCGACGAGGCGGGACGTATTGTCCATCCGGCAGAACGCTCGGCGAATGAACCTCCCGATTGGAGGTTGCTCGACACGTTTATGGAGTACCGTCGGATGCGCTTGCAGCAGCAGCGGTTGATGCAGGACGACGAGGCTAACGAAGATATCGAATTGGGACGCCACGCAAAGGCAGCCCCAGCCGCGATGGCCAAAGATCAAAAGCGCGCTAACCCCTTCGAAGAAGAAGACGCTCGCGATGAGGCCAAGATCGACGACGGCCCCTTGCCTGCCCGCGTGTATGTCGGCAACGGGCTCATCAGTTTTCCGATCCAGGACAAGGGAGAAAAGAAGCCCCGCATCGTCATGATGGTCCAGCCGGGAGACGACGTGACGATCAGCACGGTGAGCACCGGCCGGCCTCCCGAAGGCAGAAACTTCAACGCCACCGTGGTCGACATCTTCAAGAGCGGGATGAGCGAATACGATTCGAACCTGGTATTCATGAATCTCGAAGAACTGCAGCGCGTCCGCGGCATGATCTCGCCTCCCGACGATCTCGTGAACGGTGTGCGCTCGATCACGTCGATTCAGATCAAGCTCAAGGACTTCAAAGATGCCAAGCTCGTGGCCGACCGCCTGCAGGCGGCGTTTCCGCCTGGCTTCTATCAGGTCCGCACCTGGGAACAGAAACAGGGCCCGCTGCTGGCCGCCGTCGACGTTGAAGCAACGATCCTGAACGTCCTGCTGTTCATGATCATCGCCGTGGCCGGTTTCGGAATTCTGGCGATCTTCTTCATGATCGTCGTCGAAAAGACGCGCGACATCGGCATTCTCAAGTCGCTGGGGGCCAGTTCCCGCGGCGTGATGTCGATCTTCGTCTCGTACGGCCTCTCGCTGGGGATGGTCGGCAGCGGCGTTGGCGTCGTCGTCGGGCTGCTTTTCGTGCGGTACATCAACGAGATCGAAAAAGCCCTCACATACATCACGGGCCGCAAAGTGTTCGACGAAACGATTTATTACTTCCCCAGCATTCCCACCAAAGTACACGCCCTGACGGTCGTCTGGGTGGCGCTGGGGGCCGTTGCGATTGCCATTCTCGCCAGCATCCTGCCGGCGCGACGCGCCGCGCTGCTGCACCCCGTGCAGGCGCTGCGACACGAATAACGAAACGCGTGCAATTGATGCCGTTGCTATCAACCCAAACTGATCGCTATGCGATCAATTCAACTGCCTCGCCAGACATCAGTTTGTTTGCATATAATCCCGTGGAAATTGCCTCATGTCCGAGATCATCATGCTGCCTCAGACGCACATTGCCGCCATCGCTGTCGAGAAGGCGTATCGCAAAGGCGAGCACAAAATCCCCGTCTTGCTGGGGGTCGACATCGAAGTCCGCCGCGGCGAGTTCGTGTCGATCATCGGCCAGTCAGGCTCGGGGAAAAGCACGCTGCTGCATCTGCTGGGGCTGCTCGACGGTCCCGACGTGGGCGAAGTCAAGCTGTACGGGCAGCGGATCGACGACCTCCCCTCGCGGTCTCGCGACGAGCTGCGCAACCGTGTCTTCGGATTCATCTTTCAGTTCTATCACTTGCTTCCTGAGCTGAGCGTGATGGAAAACGTGCTGGCGCCGCTGATGATCCGGCATTCGGCCTGGGCGTACTGGAAGGGCCGCAAGGCGTTTCAAGAACAGGCCCGCGAACTGCTCGAGCGGGTGGGTCTGGGACATCGCCTGACGCACAAACCGTCTGAGCTGTCGGGAGGCGAGATGCAACGGGCCGCCATCGCCCGGGCCCTGATGGGCAACCCCGAAGTGCTGCTGGCCGACGAACCGACGGGCAACCTGGACGCCGAAACGGGCGCCGAGATCATGGAGCTGCTCCGCTCCTTGAACGGCCGGAATGACCTGACTATCATCATGGTCACACACGACGAGTCAATCGCCCAGCAGGCGCATCGGATCGTGCGGCTGGCCGAAGGGCGTCTCGAGGCCTGGGGCGAGGCTGCATAAAATCGAACGCGAACAGGCGAGCGCTGGACGAGCGACTCTCGTGTTTGCGACTCGCAATCTCGCAATCGACGTGAATCGTGCTTGCCTCTTCGCGCCGTCTCGACATTCATTAAGTCATCTGTGATTCTCAAAGGTTCTCATGTCCAAAGTTTACATCTCCGGCAAGCTCGTCGATAAAGAGCAGGCGACGGTCAGCGTTTTCGATCACGGCTTCCTGTATGGCGACGGTGTCTTCGAGGGGATTCGCG
>Ga0068853_100001338_pt1 | contig 17762 bp, 12 predicted proteins | sample KBSCornC32_FD_65655 | JGI IMG/M metagenome (GOLD analysis project Ga0068853, IMG submission 65655) | Corn rhizosphere microbial communities from Kellogg Biological Station, Michigan, USA - KBS Corn C3-2 | ecosystem: Host-associated > Plants > Roots > Rhizosphere > Soil ...
CCTGCCCGGCCTGCTGGCGATCCGCCGCGACGTGCTGCGGCACACGCTCGCCTGGCGGCCGGATGCATTCGTCGGCATCGACGCACCCGACTTCAACCTCGGTCTCGAGCGCAAGCTCAAGCGCGCCGGCGTGCGCACCGTGCACTACGTGAGCCCGTCGGTGTGGGCCTGGCGCGAGCAGCGCGCGCGGAAGATCGGCCGCAGCGCCGACCGCGTGCTCTGCCTGTTCCCGATGGAGCCACCGATCTACGCACGCCACGGCGTGGACGCACGCTTCGTCGGCCACCCGCTCGCCGACGCGATGCCGATCGAGCCCGACCGCGACGCCGCGCGCGCGGCGCTGGGTCTCGCGCCCGATGCGCCCGTGCTCGCGCTGCTGCCGGGTAGCCGGCTCGGCGAGATCGCCCGCCTCGGTCGTGACTTCATCGAGACCGCGTGCCTGCTCGCGCGCGCGGTGCCGGGCCTGCAGGTCGTCGCGCCGATGGCGAACCCGACGTGCCGCGCCGCGTTTGCCGGCCTGCTCGCGCAGGCACCCGCGGATGCGGCGGCGCTCGTGCGGACGATCGACGGCCGCGCGCACGACGCGATGGCGGCCGCGGACGCGATCCTGCTCGCCTCGGGCACGGCGACGCTCGAGGCGATGCTCGCCAAGCGGCCGATGGTCGTCGCCTACCGCATCGCGCCGCTCACCTATCGCATCGTCAAGGGCCTCGGCCTGCTCAAGGTCGACCGCTACGCGCTGCCGAACGTGCTCGCCGGGCGCGACATCGCGCCGGAGTTCATGCAGGACGCCTGCACGCCGCCGGCGCTGGCCGGCGCGTTGCGGCCGCACCTCGCACGGCGCACGGCGGATCCGGACCTGCTCGACGAATACCGTCGCCTGCACCTCGCGCTGCGCCGTGACGCGAGCCGCAGCGCCGCGGCGGCGATCGCCGAACTCGTTTCCGGCTGACGCGTTGCGCTGCGGATTGACGCCGCTGGCGCGCATGCGCAGGATGCCGCGCATGCCTTTCGCTGCCGCATGACGACCGCTCCCCCGCCCCGCCGCACGCGATGGCTGCGCGCGTTCGCGCTCGCCACGTTCGCCGCGCTCGTCGTGTTCGGCCCGCTCGCCGAGAACACGCTCGACGACAAGGTGTTCGCGTCCGCACTGGTGCTGCTCGGCCTGCTCGCCGCCGCCTTCGCGAGCGCGCGCGTCGCGTTCGCGCTGCTGCTGGTGTCCCTGCTGTTCGGTGCGGTCGAGGTCGCCGGCCGCCTGAAGTTCCTCTACCTGCAGACACCGGTGCTCGCGCCGGACCTGCAGTACTTCGTCAACAGCGGCACGATCGAGGTCATCACCCACTATCCGCTGCTGCTCGGCGTCACCCTCGCGGCGATCGTGCTGATCCCGCTGCTGCTCGTGCTGTCGTTCGCGGGCGAGCGCCCCGCGCTGTTCGTCGCGCGCCCGCGCGCGCAGCGCGCCGCCGCGCGCGTGGCCGGATCGCTCGCCGCGTGCGGGCTGCTCGTCGTCTGCGTCGACCCGCACGGTCCGTTCAACGGCGTGTTCGACAAGCCGATGTGGATCGCGATCAACGATCGCAGCTTCATCACCGATTTCTTCACCTCGTTCAACGACACGGTCATCAACGAGCCGGTCAGCCCGCCGGACGTCGACCGCAGCATCGACTGGAAGCTGAAGCGGCCGATGCAGGCGCCGCCGAAACTGCCCGACGTCGTGCTCATGCTCGAGGAGAGCACGTTCGATCCACGCATCCTCAAGCTGTGCACGATCCCGCAGTGCCACCGCCGCATGTTCGATCCCGACAAGCTCACGCGCGCGCACGGCCCGATGACCGTGCACACGTTCGGCGGCGGCACGTGGACCAGCGAATTCTCCGCGCTCACCGGGCTCGCCCACACGCTGTTCGGCAACGCCGGCCTGTACGCGCCGTACAACCTCGCGCCGCGCGTGGCCTACACCCTGCCGCACGTGTTCAAGCGCGCCGGCTACCGCGCGATCGCGCTCTACCCGATGAGCGGCGACTTCCTCAACGCGCGCAACGCCTACGACTACTACGGCTTCGACGCGTTCTACGACGGCACCCAGTACGGCCTCGGCTGGACCAGCCACGACGCCGACCTGCTCAAGGTGTTCGAGCGCGTGTACGCCGACGAGAAGCGCGTGCATCCGGACACGCCGCTGTTCGTGTTCATGCTGACCCTGCACCAGCACGGCCCGCACATGACGCCGCTCGCCGAGCTGCCGGCGCCGTACGACAAGCCGCTGTTCCCGGGCAAGTTCAAGCCGAAGGCGCTCGACGACTGGCTCAACATGAACCTCGGCAACTACCTCGAGCGCCTCGAGCAGTCCGACGCGATGCTCGCCGACCTCGAGAAGTTCCTGCTCGACGGCGACCACCCCGCGGTGCTCGCGCACTTCGGCGACCACCAGCCCTCGTTCGACGGCGCGATCAACGAGATCCCGAAGAACGTGCCGAAGGAGGCGGGGCCGATCGCGCACTGGGTCACCTACTACATGATCAAGTCGAACTTCCCGGTGCGGCAGCGCTACGATTACCCGGTGCTCGACATCTCGTTCCTCGGTTCGCTCGTGCTCGACGTCGCGGGCGTGCCGAAGGACGAGTACTACCAGGCCAACACCTTGCTGCGCGAACGCTGCAAGGGGCGCTACCTCGACTGCAAGGACACGAAGGTGGTCGCGTCGTACCACGACTACATCTTCGCCACGCTCGGCGAGCTGCACGAATGAGCGCGCTCCGCACCAGGCGCGTCGCCGGCGTCGACGAGGCGGGGCGCGGCCCGCTGGCCGGCCCGGTCGTGGTCGCCGCGGTGATCCTCGATCCGCGCCGACCGATCGACGGGCTCGCCGACTCGAAGGTGCTCAGCGAAGCGCAACGCGACGAACTGGCACCGCTGATCCGCGCCCATGCGCTCGCCTGGTCGGTCGTCGCGGTGGACACCGACGAGATCGAGCGCCTGAACATCCTCGGCGCCACCCTGGTCGGCATGGAGCGCGCGCTGCGCGCCCTGCAGACCGCGCCCGTGCTCGCCCTCATCGACGGCAACCGCCTGCCGAAGAACCTGCCGTGCCGCGCGCGCGCGATCGTCGACGGCGACGCGACCGAACCCGCGATCGGCGCCGCGTCGATCCTCGCCAAGACCGCGCGCGACCGCATCATGCGCGAACTCGACGGCGCCCATCCGGGCTACGGCTTCGCGCGCCACAAGGGTTATTCGACCCCCGAGCACCTCGTCGCGCTCGAGCGGCTCGGCCCGTGCGCGATCCATCGGCGCGGCTTCGAACCCGTGCGCCGCCTGCTCGAGCCGGAGTTGTTCTGAGCGCCCGGCACGCACGAAGCTGAACGGCGCGCGCCCGCGCCGCCGATCGCGGGCGAAAGGAGTATCCTTGTGCACCGACGGGAGAATGCTCCGCATGCCGCATCGCGCGGCTGGAAGGGTGCGAGAATGAAGTCCATCCGCTCGATGATCCGTTGCACGCTCGGCGCCGCGTGCGCGCTCGTCGCCGCGGCCGGAGCGCGGGCTCAGACGTGCGGGGCACCGCTGCCGATGTCGCCCGACAGCCTCGTCGAGGCCACGAGCTGCGGCGGGCAGAACTTCGCCGGCGGCGCCCTCTCCGGCCCCGGGGCGGTGTTCGACTTCACGCTCGACCACCCGAGTTCGGTCACGTTCGGCGTCGCAGCGAACCTGTTCGACCCGTCCGTCTGCGTCATGGTCGCCGGCGACTGCGGCACGGGCACCTGCCTCGCGACCGGGGAAGCCGGCGCGCCCGCGACGGTCGACGCCCTGCCCGGCGGCGCGTACTGGGTGATCGTCACCGCATCGCCGTTCGATGCTCCCGGCGCCTGCGGCGCGTTCGAGCTCATGAACGACACGCAGGCCGCGGACACGATCCTCGCGAACGGCTTCGACTGAGGCGAACCCCTGCGCTCCGCCCGAAAGCGGAGCGGCCGCACCCTTCCGAAACCTTTTCGCAGCCGCGGTGTCTACGCGTGCGACGCTACAATTGCGTGAACCGTCCGTTACACGATGGCGGCCGCGAAAAGGATTTCCATGGTGTTCGACAAGACGGCACGACGCGCAGTCGCCCGCGTGCTCGGCTTCGGTGCGTTCGCGCTGATCGTGTTCCGCATCTGCGGCAGCGAGGCGGACCTCGCCGCGCGCCTCTACTGCATCTCGCTCATGCTCGCCTTCGCCGCCTTCGTCGCGGTGGCGAGCGGCCGCGTCGCGTTCGGCTTCCTCGTCGCCGCCGCGACGGCCGGCACGATCTGGCTGGTCAGCACGCTCAAGCTCGCCTACCTGCACGAGCCGCTGTTCGCACCGGACGTGCGCTACCTCGGCCGCACGCTGTTCAGCGAGGTCATCGAGCACTACCCCGCGATGCTGCGCAAGTGCATCGCGGCGCTCGTGCTCGTGCCGCTCGGCGCGCTCGCGTTGTGGCGGCTGGAATCGCCCGGCCTGTGGCACGGCCGGCGCCGGCGTGCACGCAGCCTGTCCGCGTTCGCCGCGCTGTCCGGACTGCTCGCGCTGTCGTGGCCGCAGGGTCCGTTCGCCCAGGTGTACGCGGTGCCGGCGTGGGACTTCCTCGAGCAGGGCCGGCGCAACCCGGTCACGACGTTCCTGCGCTCGATCGGCCGCATGCGCGTGACGCTGCCGCCGCAGGACGGCGATGCCGCCGCCTACGACTGGGGCGGCGGCGACGCGCAGGCGCCGGTGAAGCAGCGGCCGGACCTCGTCGCCGTACTCGAGGAAAGCACGCTCGACCCGCGTTCGTGGGCCGACTGCACGAGCCCGCGCTGCCGCTTCGACCTGTTCGGTGCGGACGCCTACACGCGCGCACACGGGCTGCTGCGCGTGCACACCTACGGCGGCGGCACCTGGACCAGCGAATTCGCGTTCCTCGCCGGCCTGCCGCACACGCTGTTCGGCCCGGCCGGGCTGTACGCACCGTACAACCTCGCGCCGCGCCTGCGCGAAAGCCTGCCGCGTCGGCTCAAGGCGCTCGGCTACCGCACCGTCGCGGTCTATCCGATGCCACGCCGTTTCGTGCGTGCGGCCGAGGCCTACGCGGAATACGGCTTCGACGAATTCCACGACGCACGCGAACTCGGCATCGAGTGGGAAACAACCGACCTCCAGCTCGTCGACAAAGTCGAGGAGATCCACCGGCGCCTGCGCGCCGAGGACGACCGGCCGCTGTTCCTCATGGTGCTCACGATGCGCCAGCACGGCCCGCACGACAAACCGCTCGACGCGTTGCCGCCGCCGTGGAACGAGGCCCCCGCGCCGCGCCTCGACGCGCGCGCGAACCGCAACATCGGCACCTACCTGTACCGCCTGCAGCAGTCCGAGCAGGCGCTCGCGAGGCTGCGCGATTACCTGTTCGCCGCGGGGCGACCGGTCGTGCTCGCCCATTTCGGCGATCACCACCCGTCGTTCGACGGCATCGAGAGTTCGCTCGCGAGCGCGCTGCCCCCCGAACTCGCCGACCGCGCCGGCACGCTCACCTACTACCGCATCGACAGCAACGTCGACGGCGTGGCGCCGGTGCAGCCGGGGCAACCGCTCGACATCGCCTATCTCGGCGGCCTCATGCTCGATGCCGCGGGACTGCCGCGCGGCGCGTACTTCGACGCGAACGCGCGCCTGCGCGAGCGCTGCGACGGCCGTTTCCAGGACTGCGCCGACAAGGACGTGCTGTCGTCGTTCTACGCGCGCGTGTTCGGGCGCCTCGGCGCGTTCGAGGAGTAGTCTCCGCGACGGCTCCCCACCACGCCCGCGGCGCCGAACCCGGGGCGTTGTCAACCTTGCCGCGGACCGGGGCAGCGACTAGGCTGACCCGATCCCCGCGTCCGCTCCGCCCATGCCCCCCGGTTTCGTCCACCTGCACGTCCACAGCGAGTATTCGCTGACCGATTCGACGATCCGCGTCGGCGATCTCGTCGCGGCGTGCGCGCAGGCGGACATGCCCGCGGTCGCCCTGACCGACCAGAGCAACCTGTTCGCGCTGGTGAAGTTCTACAAGGCGGCCGAGGGCGCAGGCATCAAGCCGATCGCCGGCAGCGACCTCTGGCTCGCCGATCCCGAGGATCGCGGTCGGCCGCAGCGCGTGACCGTGCTGTGCCAGGACCGCGACGGCTACCTCAACCTGTCGCGCCTCGTCTCGCGCGCCTACGCCGAAAACCGCCATGGCGACCATGCGCTCGTCGAAGCGGGCTGGCTCGCCGAGGCGAATCGCGGGCTGATCCTGCTCGCCGGCCAGGACAGCGACGTCGGCCGCCTGCTGCTCGCCGGTCGCGACGAAGCGGCGCGCGCGCGCGCGCACTGGTGGCGCACGCACTTCCCCGACCGCTGCTACCTCGAGGCGACGCGCGTGCAGCGCGCGCACGAGGACGCGTTCCTCGCCGGCGCGCTCGACCTCGCCGTGCGCTTCGACCTGCCGATGGTCGCGAGCAACGACGTGCGCTTCCTCGTGCGCGACGACTTCGAGGCGCACGAGGCGCGCGTGTGCATCCACGCCGGCCGCGTGCTGGCCGACCCGAAGCGCCCGCGCGAGTACACGCCCGAGCAGTACCTGAAGTCGCCGCGCGAAATGGCGCACGCGTTCGCCGACCTGCCGGAACTGCTCGAGAACACCGTCGAGCTCGCCCGGCGCTGCAACCTCGAACTCACGTTCGGCACCTACTTCCTGCCCGCATTCCCGGTGCCGACCGAGCACACGCTCGACAGCTACATCCGCTCGCAGTCGCACGCCGGCCTCGAACGCCGCCTCGCCGCGCAGCCGCAAGCGACCGGCTTCACCCGCGACGACTACGTGCAGCGGCTCGACCGCGAGCTCGACGTGATCGTGCAGATGGGGTTTCCGGGCTACTTCCTCATCGTCGCCGACTTCATCAACTGGGCGAAGTCGAACGACATCCCGGTCGGCCCGGGGCGCGGCTCCGGCGCCGGCTCGCTGGTCGCCTACGCGCTCGGCATCACCGACCTCGACCCGCTGCGCTACGGCCTGCTGTTCGAGCGGTTCCTCAATCCCGAACGCGTGTCGATGCCGGACTTCGACGTCGACTTCTGCATGGACCGGCGCGACGAGGTGATCGACTACGTCGGCCGCAAGTACGGCCGCGACCGCGTCAGCCAGATCATCACCTACGGCACGATGGCGGCGAAGGCCGTGCTGCGCGACACCGGCCGCGTGCTCGGCATGCCGTACGGCCAGGTCGACCGCATCGCCAAGCTGATCCCGAAGATGCCGCTCGACCTCACGCTCGAGGACGCGCTCGGCCGCTCGGAGAAGTCGCGCAAGGAACCCGACCGCGTCGTGTCGGAATTCCGCGGCCTGTACGAGACCGACGAGGACGCGCGCGAACTGGTCGACCTCGCGCTCAAGCTCGAGGACCTCACGCGCAACGCGGGCAAGCACGCCGGCGGCGTCGTCATCGCGCCGGGGCCGCTGCACGAATACGCGCCGCTCTATTCGGAAGGCGGCGACGGCGTCGTCACGCAGTACGACAAGGACGACGTCGAAGCCGTCGGCCTCGTCAAGTTCGACTTCCTCGGCCTGCGCACGCTCACGATCATCGACTGGGCGATGAAGGCGATCAACGCACGGCGCGCGAGCGCGGGCGAGGCTCCGCTCGACATCGCGACGATCCCGCTCGACGACCCGGCCGTGTTCGCACTGCTGAGGAAGGCGCAGACGGTCGCGATCTTCCAGTTCGAATCACGCGGCATGCAGGGCGCGCTGAAGGACGCAAAGCCCGACCGCTTCGAGGACATCATCGCGCTCGGCGCGCTGTACCGCCCGGGCCCGATGGACCTGATCCCGAGCTACTGCGCGCGCAAGCTCGGCCGCGAGCCGATCGAGTATCCCGATCCGCGCGTCGAGCCGGTCCTGAAAGAGACCTACGGCATCATGGTCTACCAGGAACAGGTCATGCAGATGGCGCAGATCGTCGGAGGCTACACCTTCGGCGGCGCCGACCTGCTGCGCCGCGCGATGGGCAAGAAGAAGGCCGAGGAGATGGCCAAGCACCGCGCGATCTTCCGCGAAGGCGCGGCCGCGAACGGCGTCGCCGAATCGAAGGCGGACGCCGTGTTCGACCTGATGGAGAAGTTCGCCGGCTACGGCTTCAACAAGTCGCACGCGGCCGCGTACGCGCTCGTGTCGTACCAGACCGCGTGGCTGAAGGCGCACTACCCGGCCGAGTTCATGGCCGCGGTGCTGTCGTCGGACATGGACAACACCGACAAGGTCGTCAATTTCCTCGGCGAGGCGCGCGCGCTCGGGCTCGAAGTGCTGCCGCCGGCGATCAACGCGTCGAACTACATGTTCGAGGCGACCGATGCGAGGACGATCCGCTACGGCCTCGGCGCGGTCAAGGGCGTCGGTCGCGGCGCGGTCGAGAACGTCGTCGACGCGCGCCGCCGCGGCGCGTACGCGGACATCGCCGACCTCTGCGCGCGCGTCGATCCGGCCCGGCTCAACAAGCGCGTCTACGAAGCGCTGATCCTGTCGGGCTCGCTCGACGCGCTGGCGAAGAACCGCGCCAGCCTCGCCGCGCAACTGCCCGAGGCGATGCGCGCGGCCGAGCAGCAGGCGCGCAATGCCGAAGCAGGCCAGTTCGACATCTTCGGCGCGGCGACGACGGCGCAAGGCCCGACGCGGATCGCGCTCGCCGAAGTCGACGAATGGCCGGTCGCGCAGCGCCTCGCCGGCGAACGCGACACGCTCGGCCACTATCTCTCGGGTCATCCGACCGATGCATGGCGCGAGCTGCTCGGCGCGGTCACGACCTGCGCGATCGGCGAGATCGACAAGCACCACAAGCCGCCCGCGCGCGAAGGCCGCAGCCGCTTCGCCGACATGCAGGCGTTCACCCTCGCCGGCTCGGTCGTGTCGCTGCGCAAGCAGGGCGACAACCGCGCGTTCGTCACGGTCGAGGACGGGTCGGGCAAGTTCGAGGCGGTGCTCTACCGCGAAACGTGGATCGAGTTCGGCCCGCTGCTCACGCGCGACGCGATCCTCGTGTTCGAAGGCGGCCTGAGCATCGACGACTTTTCCGGCGGCTACCAGTTGCGCGTGCAGAACGTCGCCACGCTCGAGGCGGCGTGCGAGCGGCGCGCGCGCGTGCTGCGCCTGCGCCTCAACGGCGTCGACGGCGCGTTCGTCGCGCGCCTGCACGGCGCGCTCGCCGGCCATCGCGGCGGCCACACGCTCGTGCGCGTGAGCTACCGCAATGCGGCCGGCCAGGCCGAGATCGAACTCGGCAACGAATGGCGCGTGCGCGCGAACCCCGCGCTGGCCGACGCGCTGCAGGCGCTCGACGGCGTGATCGCTGCGGAGATCGTGTTCGGCTGACGCGTCACGACCGGCCCGCTACGCCCAACGACGCATATCGAATGGGTCTTTGCGCCGATTCGCAGCCCAGCCTTCCTTCCTAGACTCGACCGGCGCCTCGTCACCCGACGAAGCCGATCTCCGGGGGATCGACATGTTGCAGAACCTGCCACGCAGCGCCTTCGCTGCCGCCTTGGGCATTGCCGCTTGCACGACCGTGCCCGCGCTCGCGGAAGACGCCCGCGATGCGCTCGCCGAGGGCGACGACGCCGAAGACCGCGACGACGCGCGTCGCAAGCGCCGACGCGACGCGACGGACGCATGGCACGGCGACACCGTCCGCGTCACCGCGAAAGGCACGGCCGCCGACGTACCCGACGCGCTCGCCACCGACGTCGTGCGCTGGGACGAGGCGATCGCGGCTCCGTCCGACGTGCAGGACCTCGTCACGCGCGTACCCGGCGTCGGCGCGACCGGGCAGAACGGCCTGTTCGAAACGTTCTCGATCCGCGGCAGCGGCGCGAACGGCATCCTGATCCTGCTCGGCGGCATGCCGCTGAGCGCGCAGCGCCGCGCCGGCGTGCCGATCGCCTTCGTCGAACCGGCCCTGCTCGGCGACATCCGCGTCACGCGTGGACCCGCGGTCGTCCACTACGGACCCGGCGCACTCGGTGGCGCGATCTCGATCGAACCGCGCTGGTTCGATGCCTCGTTCGTCGAAGCGGGCTACGCCAGCGCCGGCGACGAGGCGAACCTCGTCGCCGGGCTCGGCGCCGACGCGTTCTCGCTCGGCGTCGCGCGCCACCAGTCGGGCGACAGCCGATCGCCCGGCGACGTGCCGTTGAACACGAGTTACCGGCGTGAGAGCGCGAGCCTGCAGGTCCGCGGGCGCTTCGGCGCGTTCGACGTCGACGCGCTGCTGCTGCCGTCGCGCACGGAAGACATCGGCAAGTCGAACAGCCGCTATCCGACGCGCGATTCGACCTATCCCGAAGACAGCCACACGCTCGGCCGCGTGCGCGTGCGCCACGACGACGGCTTCGAGGCGAGCGCATACGCGCACGACCAGTACCTCGGCACCTGGAACCGCCGCCCCGGCTCGCCCGACACGTTCGCCGGCGTCCGCAGCGTCGACGCCGGCACGACCGTGCAACAGACGTTCGAGGCCGGTGCATTCAGCCACGACGTCGGCATCGAATACTTCGGTCGCCGCGCCGTCACCGCGTACGACGCGTCGGGCTCGCTGCTCGAGCGGCGCTACAGCCTGCGCAACGCGAAGGAAGACGCCTGGTCGCTGTTCGCGTCGAGCGACTGGCGCGTGTCGGACGCGCTCGCGCTCGAATTCGGTGCACGCCGCACGTCGATCGAACAGGAGCAACGCGGCGCGAGCGTCGACGATGCCGACCATGCCTTCACCGCGGGTGCGGCCTGGACGATCGGCGGCGGCCACCGCATCACGTTCAACGCGTCGAGCGGCTACCGCTTCCCGACGCTCGAGGAGCGCTACTACAGCGGCGTCACCGCGCAGGGCGCGATCGTCGGCAATCCCGATCTCGGTTCGGAACGATCGCGCGGACTCGATCTCGGCTACGCCTGGCACGACGACGCCTGGAGCGTCGAGGCCCATGCGTGGCGCAACGTCGTCGACGGGTTGATCCAGCTCACCGACCTCGCGCCGGACGTGAACGGATACGGCAACGTCGGCGAAGGCACCCTGCACGGCGCCGAGCTCGCGCTCGGCTGGATCGCGCCGGCGCCCGGGCTCGAGCTGCGCGCTTCGGCCGCGGTCGTGCGCGGCCACGACGAGACGGGCCGACCGCTGTACGGCATCCCGCCGGTCACCGCCGACCTGGAGGCGCGTTACGCGCGCGGCGACTGGAGCCTCGGCGCACGCTACGGCCATCGCTGGAAGATGGACCGTCCCGGCTTCGAGGAAGTCGCGCGCGACGCGGTCGACGTCGTCGACGCCGACCTGCGCTGGCGCCTGCGCGACGGACTCGCCCTGCAGTTCTACCTGCGCAACGCGTTCGACGAGGACTACTACGCGACCGCCGACGAACTGTCGACGTTCGCGCAGGAACGCTCGTTCGGCGTGAACGTCGTGTGGACGCTGCACTGACGAAGCAACGGCGCGCCTCGCGGCACGCGCCGCTCGAGCCTAGTGTTCTACCGCGGGTACGACCGGCGCTTCGTCCTGCCGGATGGACAGCGATGCCGGCAGGCCGAACGCTTCCGGCACGAGGTAGTGACCGCGATCCCCCGGCGCCTTCATCTGCTCGACCGGCGCGGGATAGCGCCGCGCGTATGCGTCCTGGCGGATGCCGGTGACCTGCCACGACACTTCGCCGCCGGGTACGCCGCCGCCGATGCGGAAGCGGTTGTCGCGCACCTTCGCGCTCACGTAGAGGTTCGGCGCAGGTGCGCCGATCGAGGTCAGCTGGTAGCGGTAGTCGCGATTGAGCGCCTCGAACCATTCCGGCAGTTCGACCGTGGCTTCGCCGCTCGCGTCGAGCCGCGCGACGCCGTCGTAGACATTCTTCATGTCCGGCGACTCGACGCTCGTGTGATAGAGGTATTTGTTGGCCGGGTCGAGCGGATGGTCGATGATGAAGTTCTTCATCGTCGCAGCGAAGTTGCCGACGACCTGCAATGCGTTCGTCGTGTTGCAGGTCGCCGCGGAGCAGCTGACCTGTACCGGCCCGCTGAAGACGCCGGCGTAGCTGCCGGCCGTCGGGCTCGTCGTGCGCGCGAACAGCGCGTCGGCGGTCGTGCTCGAATTGACCTCGGCATCGATCGCCTGGCCCGTGCCGGCGGTGCGCGCGTAGATCGCCGCGCGCGGATTGGTGACCTTGATGATCTCGAGCTCCGCGGCATAGCGATCGTTGCCGTAGTTGTAACCGGTGATCGCCGAGCCCGTGCCGGACGAACTCGTGTCGGCGCGCAAGGCGCCGCCACTGCCGACGTTGGCGGCGTACAGCGACACGAACGACGAGCCCGAGGAGAACGCCGCCGCCTGGCCGTCACCGCCGTTGGCGACATCGAGCAGGGTGCCGTTGCTGATCCCGGTGTCCGCGTACGGCAGCTGCAGCGCATTGGCGATCGGCGCGCGCGTGACGTGCTGGCGCGGCGAAAGCACGGTGTAACTCGGGCCGCCGGCGGGCTTCGCCGAAATCTCGACGTACTGTTCCCCGCCGCCGCTGAACGCCGCGCCGAAATCGACGACGACGGTGAACACGCCCGCGGAGACCGGCACCGCGTTCTGCGTGACGATGCTGCCGAGCTGGCTGCCGCCGACGTCGGCGTCGTAGAGCACGAAGCGGAAGTCGTAGTTCGCGGTGACCGGCGTGCCGGCGTTGCGCAATTCGCCCTGATAGGTGATCGCGGTGCTCGCGTGCAGCGCCGGCGCGCCCATCAACGCGAATGCGAGCAGCATCCTTTCGACATGGCGCATCGTGCGAGCTCCTATTCGAAACCGTTGGCGAAGATGGCGTCGCCGACGGTGCGCGGCGCACCCCAGAATCCACCGCGCAGCGACAGCGTCCCGTTGCTCGAAAACTCGGCGTCGTGCTGGCCGAACGTGCCGACGACGTGCAGCGAACCCGCCGCGGCATCACCGCCGCCGCCGTCGATCGTGCTCTTGCGGATCTCGAGGCTGCCGCCGGACTGCGCGGCGCCGTGGCCGGTCGCAGCCAGCGCTAGGGCGCCTACGAGCAGTCGTCGCTTCCACCCCATTGCCGGCTCCCCAGTCGCGTGCCGTGGACAACAGATCGGATGCTTCCAGCCCGGGCGTCGAACGCGGCGCGGACGGGGCAGCGCCAGCATGGACCTCACCCGTCCACCTTTCAAGACGACGGTAACGAGCGGCGATCCACGCTTCCGACGCCCGCCTGCCTTGCCGAAGGGCGAGGCGCGTGCGAGCCTGCGTCGCGTCGTGCTCGTCGCAGGTGCGCCCATGCTGCTGTTCCGTTCGACCCCGGGCGTGCGAGCGACACTCGCCGCGATCGCGCTCGCCGGCGCGCACGCCGACGCCGCGCAGCCGCCCGTGCCTGCGATCGAGGCACTCGCGCGCCAGTTCGATCGCCATCCGCTGCTGCTGTTCGGCGAGGTGCATCGCAGCGCGGAGCAGCACGCCTTCTTCGCCGAACTCATGCGCGATCCGCGCTTCATCTGCCGCGTCGACGACATCGTGGTCGAGTTCGGCAATGCGCGGCTGCAGGCCGTCGTCGACGCGTACGTCGCTGGCGACGACATCGACGAGGCGCGACTGCAGGCGGCGTGGCGCGAGACGGCGGTGCCGTTCGCTTGGAATTCGCCGGTCTACGCGGCGTTCTACGCCGCCGCGCGCGACGTGAACCTGAACCACCGCTGCGCGCACCCCGTACGCGTCGTGCTCGGCGACCCGCCGCTCGACTGGTCGCGGATCGATTCGGCGCGGACGTTGTCCGCATCCGCCGACCGCGACGGCTGGTTCGCGGCGACGATCGAGCGCGAGGTGCTCGCGAAACGGCACACGGGCTGGCTCGTCGCGGGGCAGCTGCACGCGGTGCGCGCACAGCCCGCAAGTGCAGGCGACGACGCGGACGCGACCGTCGCGCAGCTGATCGGGCGGCGCCATCCCGGCCTGCTCGCCAGCGTCGCGCCGGTGCCGTCGGCGGCCGCGGCCGCGCGGCTCGGGCTCGGCGCCGCGCCGGTGTTCGCGGACGTGCACGCGGGCGACGATGCGCTCGCGCGCGCGGACTTCGGACTCGTCGCGCCGGGCTGGAAGGCCGAACTCGTGCAGCGCGACGGACATCCCGTGTGGGACGTGCGGGCGGCGCCCGACTGGCCCGCGATCGGCGCCGTCACCGACGGCCTGCTCTACCTCGGCGACGATCCAGCCTACGCATTCCCTTCGCCGACGGTCTATCTCGATCCGTACTACCAGCGGGAACTGCGCCGGCGCATCACGATCATCCAGGCGTGGAACGGCCAGGACTTCATGCCGGTGCTCGACGACCTGCTGCGCACGGCGCGCAACGACCCGCCCATGCCTTGAACGCGTCCGCGCGCGTCGCGCGCGACGCGTGCGCGTTGCTACCATCGCGCGCCTGCGCACGGCCACGTGCCGGCGCGATCCGTCCAGCCGAGGTTGCCGTCCCGTGAAAGCCCTGTTCGCCCTGTTGTTGCCGTTCGTCCTGTGCGTGCCCGCGCGCGCGCAGGACTGTCCCGACCTCGCCCCGTACGCGAAGGCGCGCGAGGTGATCCGCGACCTCGACCGCATCGTCGCGCCGGGCGGCGTGCAGGAAGCGTACGCGACGAAGATCGGCGGCATCGACCAGTGGCTCGACGTGCGCGGCCAGGACCGGCACAACCCGGTGATCCTGTTCGTGCACGGCGGCCCTGCTTCGCCGGTGACACCGACGCTGTGGCAGTTCGAGCGGCCACTCGAGGAATACTTCACGATCGTCAACTGGGACCAGCGCGGCGCCGGCAAGACCTACACGACGGTCGCACCGGAGACGATCGCCGACACGATCCACATCCAGCGCTACGTCGACGACGCGCTCGAAGTGGCCGAGTACGTGCGCAAGCGCTACCACCAGGACAAGCTGATCCTGATGGCGCACAGCTGGGGCACGATCGTCGCGATGAAGGCGGCGCTCGCGCGGCCGGACCTGTTCCACGCCTACGTCGGCATCGGCCAGGTGGTCAACACGCGCGACAACGAGCGCATCAGCTTCGACTACGGCCTCGAGCAGGCGAAGGCGCACGGCAACACTGCGGCGGTGAAGGAACTCGAGGCGATCGCGCCGTATCCGGGCGACCGCCCGATCACGCGCGAGCGCATCGTCGTCGCGCGCAAGTGGGCGCAATACTACGGCGGCCTCAGTGCGTTCCGCGACGACTCGAAGTACTACTTCGACGGATCGCTGCTGTCGCCCGACTACGACGCGCGCGACGTCTGCGCGATCGATCGCGGCAACGTGTTCACGCTCGGCCGCATCCTGCCGGAGTTCCTCGCCGTCGATTTCACCGGCGTGCGGCGTTTCCCGATCCCGATCGTGATGTTCATGGGCCGCCACGACTACACGACGCCGTCGGCGCCGACCGCGGCCTGGCTCGACCGTCTCGAAGCACCGTCCAAGCAAGGCGTCTGGTTCGAACGCTCCGCGCACATGATGCCGTGGGAAGAGCCGGGCAAGACGCTCGCCAGCCTGCTCACCTACGTGCGTCCGCTCGCCGAACGCAAGCGCGATGCGCACTGAAGCGGCCGCCACGCACCGCTAGAATGGCCCCCCGTCGCCGTCCAGCTACCGGAGTCCCGATGAATCGCGCCGCCGTCACTCTCGCCTTGCTGCTCGCCTGCTCGGTCGCCGTCGCCGGGCCGGCCGGCAAGGCCGTGCTCTCCGACGCCGACGCGGCGAAGCTCCGCCACGCCGTCGGCCTGCTCGACGCCTATCGCGGCGACGACGCCGGACCGCTCGAGGCCGCGCGCACCGAACTCGACGAGGTGGTCAAGGCGAATCCGCGCCATGCGCCCGCGTGGCGCGAGCTGGCGCGCTACCGGATGATGAGCGGTCACGCGAACGGCGCGGATTTCGCGCCGGGATCGCTCGAGAGCGCCGACGACGCGCTCGCCAAGGCGGTCGAGAGCGATCCCGGCTACGCCGCCGCGTACGTGTTGCGTGGACAGCTGTATCGCCTGATGAAGCGTCCCGGCGACGCGATCGCGGCGCTGAAGAAGGCCGAAAGCCTCGGCAGCGACGATCCCTGGTTGCACAACAACTGGGCCGACCTGCTGCTCGACGAAGGCAAGTTCATCGAGGCGAGCGAGCACTACCGCAAGGTCGCCGACAACACCGCAGCACCCGTGAAGGCTCGCCTCGCCGCGACGGAAGGGCTGATCGAGTTCTACGTCAGCGGCGGCGACCTCGCCCACGCGGACGCGATGTTCCGTCGCCTGGTCGCGCTCGAGCCCGGTTCCGCGCGCGGGTACACGGCTTACGCGCAGTTCCTGCTGTGCCAGCGCGACGACGATGAAGGCGCGATCGCGCGCGCGCGCGAGGGCTTGCGCGTGGAGAACCAGGAAGCGGCGCGCTACTGGCTCGCCGCGGCGCTGTACCGGCGCTGGGCGCAGGCGGTCGTCGTCGATGAAAAGCCCGAGGCGGGCAAGGCACCGTTCGCCGAGGCGCAAGCGATCTTCCCCGGTGTCGACGAAGTCGCCGCGAACGCGGCGACCTGTCCCGGCCTCGACGTCGTCGCGCAAGCCATGTCGAAGCAACAGGCCGAGGAAGGCACGTCCGCGCCGAAGGACCACTGATACCGTGCGCTGTCGCGCATCCTCGTCATCGCTTCCATCCGACCCGGAGCACTCCATGCATAGCGGCAGTTGCCTGTGCGGTACCGTGCGCTACGAGATCCGTGGCGATCTCGGCGCGGCGTTCTTCTGCCACTGCTCGCTCTGCCGCAAGGCGAGCGGCTCGGCGTTCGCGGCCAATGTCGTCGTCGAAGGCGAGGACTTCGCGATCGTCGCCGGTGACGAAGCGATCGGCCGGCACCGTTCGAGCGCGACGCTCGTGCGCGAATTCTGCACGCGCTGCGGCTCGCCGCTCGTCAGTCGCCGCGATGGCATCACGCAGGTGCGCGTGCGCATGGGCACGCTCGACACGCCGCACGCGCACGGCCCCGGCGCGCACATCTTCGTCGCCTCGAAGGCGGACTGGTTCGAGATCCACGATACCCTGCCGCAACACACCGACCGACCCGCGCCGTGAGCGCGGAGGCGACGGCGAGCCACCCGGAGATGCGCGCATGAAATCGCTGCTGATGCAATTCGCGATCACCTTCGTCGCGATCGTCGCCGCGCTCGTCGCCTACGACGCCTGGCATTCCTGGCGCGAGCAGGTGCAGCGTCCGGCGCTGGTCGAGCAGGCCAAGCGCGAGGCGAACGCGATCGTGTCCGAGTCGACCGCCCAGGCGCTCGAACAGGGACGCCGGCAGGCGGCCGAGATCGCCGAGCAGAGCCGCAAGGCGATCGAGGAGAACAACGCGCGCAGCGAAGCATTCGCCGCGCAGCAGCAGGCGCGCGCGATCCTCGCCGGCGACATCGGCGCGACCGCGGGCGTGCGCGTCGCGCTGGTCGAGTGCTACCAGACCGAAGGCCGCTGGCCCGACGATCCGGCACGCTGCGGCATCGACCCGACCGCCTACAAGGGTCACTTGCTCGACCGCGTGCGCGTCGAAGCCGGCGGCCGCTACGTTGCAGTCCTCCACGCCGGCTACGGCCTGCCGGCCGGCGAGATCCGCTTCACGCCGACGGCGACGGGCGCCGTGGTCCAGTGGAACTGCAGCACGCCCAGCTATCCGGAGATCGAGCGCGTGCTGCCGACCTGCCGCTACGAACCCCGTGCAGCCGCGACCGTGGCGA
>Ga0068853_100001339_pt1 | contig 17745 bp, 18 predicted proteins | sample KBSCornC32_FD_65655 | JGI IMG/M metagenome (GOLD analysis project Ga0068853, IMG submission 65655) | Corn rhizosphere microbial communities from Kellogg Biological Station, Michigan, USA - KBS Corn C3-2 | ecosystem: Host-associated > Plants > Roots > Rhizosphere > Soil ...
ACCGAGAAGGGGATTTGCCGCCTGTCCTTCGATGAGGACGAGGCTGATCTGCGCGCCCGATTCCCCAAGGCCGAGATCGTGGCAGGCGGGGAAGCCATGCACGATCTCATTGAGGGTGCGGTTGCGGCGGTCGAGCAGCCGGGGAGCATGCCTAACTTGCCGCTCGACGTGAAGGGCACGGCCTTTCAGGAGGCGGTATGGCAGGAGCTTTCACGCATTCCGCCGGGCGAAACGGCAAGTTATGCGGCGATTGCGGCGCGGGCGGGCAAGGCTGGGGCGGTCAGGGCAGTTGGTACGGCCTGCGGGGCAAATCCGGTTGCCATCCTGATCCCGTGCCATCGCGCGAAACGGGCTGACGGCAGCCTCGGCGGCTATGCCTATGGCCTCGATCGCAAACAGAAGCTGCTCGCGCGCGAGGCTCAGAAATAACGGGCGAGGCTGAATTCCAGGCGGTGCCGTTCATTGCGATAAAGCGACACATTGGTCCTGGTCTTGGTGAAGGTGTAGGTCGCCGAGGGCGAGAAGCCGAGCACCCGGATCGACCGCAAGCCGACATTGGCGCGCCCACTGAACCGCCAGTCCTTGCGGGAATCGGGGTCTAGGGCGACCAGCGGATCGTCGAAGAGCGCGCGCGAGATACCTGCCGACAAGCCAGCATTGATCCCCTTGGGCAATTCGCCGCCGAGGCCGAAATTGGCGCCGATCTCAGTATTTGAATAGGCTCTCGTGCGAAGATCGTCACGCCGCCCGTAGAGGGTTGCAGACGCCACCATCGAACGGTGGATCACCCGTTCATAGGTGAAATAACCGGCATAGGTGGTGCCTTCATAGGCTGGGGAGAAATGCGAGTTGATCTTGCGCACGTCGAAAAGCGTGCTGATCCGCTGGCCCTGCGAGAGATCCTGCTGATAGGTCATGCGGACGCCAGGGCCTTGCTGGGCGACCCTGCCGCCGAAGGAGCGGGTGTAGCCTACCGCCTGGATCGCGACGCGGGCGCCGTTCTTCATGGTCAGTTCGGGACCGGCCGCGATCAATGCCGAAAGGTCGTCGGCGTCGGTGCCCTTCTGATTGGTGAACTGGCCGTTGGCGTCGACCACCATGGCAAGACCGTCCTTGAGGCGGAGCCGTACGCTGCCGTTCGCGCCGACCGTCTGGCCGACACCTGACTTGCGGCGAGCGTCGGGGCTCAGCTGGAAAGGCATGCCGAAGATCGCGACGGTCTGCGCGTCGGTCGCACTGTTGATATTGCTGTCCGGCGCGAGGCCGACGGTGACGTTGAACGTCCAGTTACGCTTGCTGCGGATATAGCCGCGCACCTGGCGGATCGTCTGTTCCACCTCCGGCGGAAGATCGGCATCCTGCTCCGCGAGCCGGTAGTGATGATCTGCTGCGGCGGTCTTGCCACGGCGCATCAGGACGCTGGCGAGTTCGAGCCGGGCGCGGGTCATGTCCGGGCGGTCGCGCAGGACGGCGCGGAATTCGGACTCGGCGGTCTTCAGCTCATTGGTCTGCGAGGCCATGTAGCCGCTGAGGAAATGCCGTTCCATCGACAGCTCGGGCGCGTTGGAGAGCGCCGCGAGCATTGGCCGCGCCTCGTCATAACGTTCCGCGAGTACGGCCTGCTCGGCCGCATGCAGAAGCTGTGGCGCCGTCATACGCACGGTGCAGACGCCGTCGGTGCAATCCTTCATCGTGACGCTGTCCGGCACCGGCGACAGCCCGACCAGGGTCGCCGCCGCCAGCCCGAACAGGACCCGGCGGATGAAGGAAGAGGCAGAACGCATCGCCCGAAGCTCAGTCAGATATCAGGCGATCACTTCCTGCCCACGAAAGTGCCGAGGATATCGACCCGCTGATCGGGAACTGCGCCCACGACCCGGAAGCCGCCGCCAACCTCCTGAGCGGCGGGGCCGTAGAAGGCGCCGTCGATGCTGGAGCCGGCAACGTCGACCGGCATGTTGGTGCCGCCCTGCGTGAAGCTGGCCGAATCCATTTTGCCCGTGAAGCCGCCTTTGCCGACCAGATCGATCGTGCCATGGCCCGCCGCTGCGAAGGTCGCGCCGGAATTCAGAACGTGGGTGCCCGACGTGTAGGCGTCCAGGCCGGGAGCGGTGACGGTGCCGGTCATCGTCTGGGTAAAGCTGTTTCCCCCGAAATCGAGGTTGGTGGTCGCCGTTCCGTTGATCCACTGATAGTAGGTCGGTGCATCGGTCTGCACATCCCACAGCGGATTGTAGACCATCGTCGCCAGCATATCGCCGGTGTAGGTGGCCGTGCCGGTCTTGGGCACGGCGGAATTGTCCGTGCGTTCACCGAATACGAAAGCGGCGCGATCCAGAGTATAGTCGTATTTGAGATATTTGACGTTGTTAGGATCTGTCACTTCCGAGATCGAAAGCTGGTTGCGCAGATAGCCTGCGAAGGTCACATATTTCGTCGTGGTGCCCGGTTTCTGATAGAAAAAGGTCGAAAGGTCGCCCTTGAAGCCAGCTGCACCCGGTTGACCCGAGGAACCACCGACCTCCAGATACTGGATGCCCTTGCCGGTGATATTCGGCGTGCCGTTCTGCGGCTGCTGCACGCCGCCGAAATTGGTACGGTGCGCCGGATCCTGAAAGCGGATGTTCTGGTTCACGCCCGCGTTCCCGTCCGCGATCGTCAGCTCGAAAATCGCATCACGCGGATCGTAGGAGACGGTAATGCCACTGTTGCGCGCGGTGGAGGCATTGCCGGAATAAAGCTGGCCATATTGCCCGCGCGTGTTCCGATCGTCCGTGCTGTATTGGAAATGCTGGACGCCGCCGATTGCTGAATAGGTTTTCTTTTCCGTAGGATTCTCGAAGCTGTGGTTGCTCGAGTTGTTGTTATTGGTGGTGGTCGTGCCGCCGCTGGAGACGGCGTTGCCGCCGGCGGTCTGCGGCCCGCCGCCGCTGCACGCGGCGAGTGCGGTGAGGCTGACGAGCAGGAGTGGCTTACGCATGATCTGGTCCTTCGGCGAAAAGCTAATTCGCCGTTGCTATGGACCTGGATTGGTTAACAGCTTCTAAAAGGGAGCCGGCCGAAGCTTCTATTTCCCGCGGCTCTTGCGGTGTTTGTCGAGGTCGAGCACGGTCGTGTCGGCACCTTCTGGAAGAAGGCCGAGGCGGCGCGCGATCTCCTGATAGGCCTCCACCTCGCCGCCCAGATCGAGCCGGAAGCGATCCTTGTCGAGCTTCTCGCCACTCGCCATGTCCCAGAGCCGGCAGCCGTCGGGGCTGATCTCGTCGGCCAGGATGACCCGGGAGAAATCATTTTCCCAGATGCGGCCGAACTCCAGCTTGAAATCGACCAGCCGGATGCCGATCGCCGCGAACATGCCCGACATGAAGTCGTTCACGCGGATCGCCATGTCGGCGATGTCGTGCATCTCCTCCTGGCTCGCCCAGCCGAAACACGCGATATGCTCCTCGGAGACCATCGGATCGCCGAGCGCATCGTCCTTGTAATAATATTCGATGATCGTCCGGGGGAGCTGCGCACCCTGTTCTATGCCGAGCCGTTTGACGAGCGATCCCGCGGCAACATTGCGGATGACCACCTCAATCGGCACGATCTCAACCTGACGAATGAGTTGCTCGCGCATGTTGAGACGGCGAATGAAGTGGGTCGGCACGCCGATATGGCCGAGCAGGGTGAAGATATGCTCGGAAATCCGGTTGTTCAGCACGCCCTTGCCGCTGATCGTACCCTTCTTCTGGGCATTGAACGCGGTGGCGTCGTCCTTGAAATACTGGATCAAAGTGCCGGGTTCTGGGCCTTCGTAGAGGATCTTGGCCTTGCCTTCGTAGATCTGCCGGCGGCGGGACATGGCAAGCCTTTCGTCACCCTGAAAAAAGATCGCGCCCCGGATGCAGCGTCGTGAACGACGGGCAACCGAGGCGTTCCAATCGCTATAGACGAGCACATTGCGGGAGGGAAGGGCGTTCATCGCCATCCAGCCGGGCGCAATCAACCAAGACGTTGAACTACGGAACTTAAAGCGGCGTGTTATGCTTACAGCCGCGCGGAACCCTGCGGCCGTGACAATATTTTGCGAAGCCGAGGGATTAAAATCCTGACCCGGATCGTTACCCATACGTAATTTACCGTAAGTGGATGGTTCTTAACTAAATTTTAACACTTCATCCACAGAAAAGGTAGTTAAGGCGTTAGTAATCTGCGTTGAAATGAGTTAGGCCTTGTTCATTCGAAGGTACCACTAAAGGGGAACCGAGATGCTTTCGTCGTTCGTTGCTTCCAAGACAGCCCGCCTTATTACGGCGTGTGTCTGCCCGGTCGTTGGGGCCGGTACGCTTACGATGACTGTGCCCAAGGTCAGGAACGCGGTCCACAAGGCGACCGCGCCCAGCGAATATGCGCTTCCGAAGACGCGCGACCGCGCTGTTGTCCCGGCAGCGGCGGTTGCGCCTTGTACGACGATCGGCGCAACGCCGTTGTCGGCCGGCTATATCGAACAAGGTGGGACGCCCTATGCTGGCTTCCCGGGTGGCGGAGACGTTCCAGGCACGCCTTATGTCGATAAGCCTCGCGGGATTTCGGATCCGCGGGTCCCGATCTCTGGTGCGGTCCCAGAACCGCAGGTCTGGTTGCAGATGCTGGTTGGATTCACGCTGTTGGGCGGCGCGGTTCGCATGGCGCGCAAGCGGCCGACCGAAGAAGAAGAAGAGTTGCTGGCCCGCGTCGAGGTACTCAAGAAGCGGAACTGAACGCCCTGTTTCTAATGCGTTGAAATTATTGCGCCGGCTCACTCTCAGGAGTGGCCGGCGCTTCCTTTCAGGCTCTCCCGATTGGATCAGAAGGGGCGCTCGCCCATCACGTTGCCGCCTTCGCTGTAGCGGCACACCATGAATTCGTCGCGGCGGCCCTGCGCCAGCGCGCAGCCAACCTTGCCGCTCGAACGCCACATCAACTGCGTATAGTGACCCACATCTTCCAGATTGCCGGTGCGGCTGTTCGCGGGGAAGATGCCGGGCTTGAAGTTCTTCTTCTCAGCGATCCACAGGCCGGTCATCGCTTCCGCGCTGTAATGACCCGCCGTGCCGGCCCACAGATTTTCACCCTGTGGGTCCCAGTCGTTGGGATCGCTGGGGGAATGCTCCAGATAGCCCTTGCTGACGAGGTGTTGTGCCCACAGCGCCGCATCGGCGGCGAGATCCTCGTCCCAGCGCAGCGGCGGGATGCCGAGCGCGGCACGCTCGCGATTATGCGAGGCAAGGGTCCGCTCTTCGAAATTGCCGATACGATCGACATTGCCCTGCATCAGCGGCATGGCGCATGCGAGAATAACTGCACCGATCGCTTTAATATTTCGGCCGATGCCGTTACTTACGCTATGCAACTCACACCTCATTGCGTTCTGCAATGGATGGAAATCTAGATTTGCTTCTTTCAGAGAATGCTGCGCAACGCGGTTAAACGGCGTTTATCCGCGATTTCGCGGTCAGGGTTAAGATTTCCATTTACCCTAACAGCGGCGTAACATTAACGGCCGTTTCCGAATTGGCGCGGATCGCGTCGTTTCGCTGGTTAATGCGATTCAGGGCCGTGAACGGCTCTCGCACCCCGCGCCATCGCCTGCTATCGCCGCGGCATGAGTGACATCGCCGATCTGCCGCCTTCCATCACCGAATCACCCTTCGACGATGCTCTTTCGCAGCGCTATCTCGTTTACGCTCTGTCGACGATCACGGCGCGTTCGCTGCCCGATGTGCGCGATGGGCTGAAGCCGGTTCACCGGCGGCTGCTGTGGGCGATGCGGCTGCTGCGGCTCGATCCGGCGGCGGGCTACAAGAAATGCGCCCGCGTCGTCGGCGACACGATCGGCAAATATCATCCGCATGGCGACCAGTCGGTCTATGACGCGATGGTCCGCCTCGCGCAGACCTTCTCGCTCAGATATCCGCTGGTCGACGGGCAGGGCAATTTCGGCAATATCGACGGCGATAACGCCGCCGCCTACCGTTATACCGAGGCGCGGTTGACGGCGACGGCGGTCGAGCTGATGGCTGGGCTCGATGAAGGCGCAGTCGATTATCGGCCCACTTACAATGGCGAGGAGGAAGAACCCGAGGTCTTCCCCGGTCTGTTTCCGAACCTGCTCGCCAATGGCGCGTCGGGCATCGCGGTCGGCATGGCGACGTCGATCCCCCCGCACAACGCTGCTGAACTGATCGACGCCGCAACTTTCCTGATCGATCAGCCGCATTGTGAGCCGGGCGCCCTTATGCAATTTGTGCAGGGTCCGGATTTCCCAACCGGCGGGATTGTTGCCGACAGCCCCGCCGCGATCGCCGAGGCTTATGCCACGGGGCGCGGTGCCTTCCGCGTGCGTGCGCGCTGGGCGATCGAGGATCAAGGGCGCGGCACCTGGGTCGCGGTGATCAGCGAGATTCCCTACCAGGTCCAGAAATCCAAGCTGATCGAGCAGATCGCGGCTCTGATTTCCGAGAAGAAGCTGCCCATCCTTGCTGACGTGCGCGATGAATCGGACGAGGAGATCCGGATCGTCATCGAGCCGCGCAGCCGTTCGGTCGAGCCGCAGGTGCTGATGGACAGCCTGTTCCGGCTGACCGAGCTAGAAGTCCGCATCTCGCTCAATCTCAACGTACTCGACGCCAACCGTACGCCGCGCGTGATGAGCCTCAAGGAAGTGCTCGCCGCGTGGCTCGAGCACCAGTTCATCGTGCTGGTGCGCCGGTCGCAGCACCGCCTTGCCAAGATCGACGACCGGATCGAGCTGCTCGACGGCTATCTGATCGCCTATCTCAACCTGGATCGCGTGATCCAGATCATCCGTGAGGAGGATGAGCCCAAGGCGGTCATGATGGAAGAGTTCGGCCTGACCGATCGTCAGGCCGAGGCCATCCTCAACATGCGGCTGCGGTCCTTGCGCAAGCTCGAGGAGATGGAGATCAAGCGCGAGCGTGACGCGCTCGACAAGGAGCGTGCGGAACTGGCCCAGCTTATCGACAGCCCGGCCCGCCAGCGCACGCGGCTCAAAAGGGATCTCGCCAAGCTGCGCGAGCGCTACGCGCCCGAGACCCAGCTTGGCCGGCGACGCACGACGATCGAGGAGACGGCGCTCGCCCGTGAGATTCCGCTCGAAGCCATGGTGGAGCGCGAACCGATCACCGTGATCCTGTCGCAGCGCGGCTGGATCAGGGCGATGAAGGGCCATGCGGCGCTGGCCGATATCGATGTGTCGAAGTTCAAGGAGGGGGACGGTCCAGCGTTTTCGTTCCACGCCCAGACGACTGATAAGCTGCTGCTCGTGGCGGATAACGGCCGTTTCTACACGCTCGCCGCTGACAAGCTGCCCGGCGGGCGCGGCTTTGGGGAACCCGTGCGGCTGATGGTCGATATCGAGGGTGATGCGCAGCTGATTGCCCTGTTGCCGGCGGTAAACGGCCAGAAGCTGCTGCTTGCCTCTTCGGACGGGCGGGGTTTCGTCGCGGCGGCGTCCGACGTGATCGCAGAAACGCGCAAGGGGCGTCAGGTGGTCAACCTCAAGGCGGGCGCGCGGCTGCGTGTCGTATCGCAGATCCCGGCGGAGGCCGATTATATCGCTGTGGTCGGTGAGAACCGCAAGCTGCTGGTCTTCCCGTTGGACGATCTGCCGGAAATGACGCGTGGGCAGGGGGTTCAGCTCCAGCGCTATCGCGATGGCGGGCTCTCCGACGCCATTGCCTTCCGTTTTGCCGAAGGCCTGAGCTGGCCGATGGGCGGGGAGGGCGGCCGCACGCGAACCGAGAGCGATCTGGCAGGCTGGCGCGCGGCAAGGGGTGCGGCGGGGCGGATGCCGCCCAATGGTTTCCCGAGGTCAAACCGCTTTCGCGGCTGAAGATTCGTTCAGAAATCTGATCTGGGTTAAAACCGGCTGGCGTTCAAAATCCTAAGTTCAATCAAGCGTTAACGGATATTGATGTACGGGACGACCATGTCTTTGGCGCGCCCGGCGAACGTAGTCGTAATAAAGGACGGAAACGACGTGCAGTCGTCGGCCGGATCGATGCGTGACGCTGCGGTCCGCCAGGCCTTTCTCGACGCCCTGCCGATCCCGGCGGCGCTGTTCGAACGGGCGAAAGAACCGCTGTTCTCTGCGGCAAACGCTACCTTTCAGGGGCTCGTCGAGGACATGGGTATTTCCGACTGCCTGTTTGCAGAGCCTCGGCTGCGCCAGAAATTCGATTGCTTCTGCGGGTCGGTCGAATCGATGCATCGCTTCGAATGGATCCAGGGCGACGGCATCGGCAGCCGACATTATCATGTCTCGCTTTCCTACATGGGCGATCTCAAGGACGACCTCGTCCTCGTCACCCTGATCGATCGGACCTCGGCCGTGGAGGCTGAACGGTCGCTGCGCGCGGAAATGCTTCGTGACAGCCTGACCGGCCTTCCCAATCGCACGGCTTTCATCGAGGCGGTGGATTCAGCGATCGAGAGCCAGGATCATCAAAGCTTCGCGATCCTGATCGTCGATCTCACGCGCTTCAGCCGCGTCAATGAATCGATGGGTTCGCTTGCCGGTGACGAACTGATCATCACCGTTGCGCGGCGGCTGGTTTCCGCGCTGCGTGTCGGCGACGTGCTCGCGCGGCTCGCCGGGGACGAGTTCGGCATCCTGCTCAAGCTCAACGATGGCGCGGAGGATGCGCTTCAGGCCGCACGCCGCATCCACGCCGCGCTGCTGACGCCGTTCCGGCTTTCCGAATTGGAGATCCGGATCGATTGCGCCATCGGCTGCGCGCTGATGGGCGAAACCGTCACCATGTCCGAAGATCTGGTGCGCAACGCCCAGGTGGCGCTCAAGCGTGCAAAACTTTCGGGCCGGGTCGAGATCTACCAGCAAGGCGAAGTGGCCGTCGCGCGCCGCCGCTTCAGCATGGAAACCGAGCTGCGCCGTGCAATCGAGAACGGGAATCTGACGCTGGCCTTCCAGCCGCTGATCGATCTGCAGGCTGATCGCCTTGCCGGCTTTGAAGCGCTGGCGCGCTGGAACCATCCGGAACATGGCGCGATCTCGCCGACCGACTTCGTCTCGGTCGCGGAAGAATCGGGCCTGATCGTTCCCCTGGGGCGTTGGGCGCTGAGCGAAGCACTGGCGACGCTCGCCCGGTGGGATCTGGCCCACGGCGATGTGCTGCCGATCTATGTCGGCGTGAACGTATCGGCCGTGCAGCTGGTGCGTGACGATATCGCGGAGGTTGCGCGCGGGGCCCTCGAAACCAGCGGCATGCACGGCAGCCGTCTCATGCTGGAACTGACCGAAAGCGCGATCATCGCCGATCCGGAACGCTCGAGCCGCCTGCTCGGTCGTCTGAAGGCGCTTGATGCCACCATTGCCATGGACGATTTCGGAACTGGCTACTCCTCGCTCGCCTATCTCCAGAAGCTGCCGATCGATCTGCTGAAGATCGACCGCAGCTTCGTCTCCGGCATGCTTGGGGATCGTGACTCGGTGGCTATCGTGCGCGCCATTCTCAGCCTCGCCAGCGCGCTCGGCATGCATACGACGGCAGAGGGTGTCGAAACGGCCGAACTCGCCCAGACGCTGGCAGCGCTCGGCTGCTCCTACGGGCAGGGCTATTATTATTCGCGTCCGCTCAGTCCCGATGCGGCCTTTGCCTACTGCAAGCGCTTCAACCCGGTGAAGCAGAACTGACCTTTTCGTCGGCAATCTGTTCGACCCGTTCCGCATCCGGAAAGCCTTCCGCGATCCACTGAGCCTCGATCGCCTGCAAGGTGGCCGCAACGATCGGCCCTTCGCGCAGCCCTCTTTGCACCAGCGCGCCGCCGCTCAGCGGAAGGCGCGGGATTTCCCAGCCCGCCACTTCCCGTGCTGCATCCGGATGGCCAGCCAGGAGCAAGCGGTCAATCGCCACATCGCGGCCAAGCCGATAGGCCATTTCATGTGCCTCACCGGGTTCGGCCGGCCCGGCGACGGCACCGAGACGCTTTCGCGCTGTGCCGGACAGCTTCAGACGCGTCGCGACAGCCACCTGCACGGCTGGTTCGGGGCGAAGCAGGGCAGCCAGCCGGCGTAACGGATCGGGTGTAATTCCCGCAGCCTTCTCAGTTTGGATAAGGGCCCGGAGCCTTTCGGTGGCCGAGCCGTCCACTTCGGGCAGGACGGGACGGAATATCTGGCGCTCGATCATGATCTCGACGGTGTCGGACGGATCGGGCAGGCCCATGATCTTGAGCAGTTCGTCAGCGATCCGCTCGCGCGAGAGCGCCATAAGGTCGTTGGCCCGGGCGGTGCAGGCGGCAAGGGCGGGGGCGTCGGGCGCGCCTCTGCCGAAACGGGCGTGGAAACGGAAGAAGCGCAGGATCCGGAGATGATCTTCCGCAATCCGGGTAAGCGGATCGCCGATGAAGCGCACCCTTCCGGCTTCGAGGTCGGCAAGTCCACCGAAATAATCGAACACCTCGTTCGTGACCGGATCGACCGACAGCGCGTTGATCGTGAAATCCCGACGGGCCGCGTCAGCTTTCCAGTCTTCGGTATAGGCGACGGTTGCACGGCGGCCATCGGTCGCCACATCGCGGCGCAGGGTCGTAATCTCGACCTGATCGGCAGGCAGGACCGCCAAAACCGTTCCATGCGCCATGCCGATCGGAACTGCCTTGAAGCCCGCCTTTTTTATCCGTTCCGATACCTCTTCCGGTTTCAGCCGGGTGGCGCAATCGATATCGCCGTTGGGAATGCCAAGCAGGCTGTCGCGCACGAACCCGCCGACGAAGCGGATTTCGCCCGCCGCCAGATCGAGTTCATCCAGCAGCCGCTTCAAGCCGATCCGGCCGATCCACAATTCCTGCCTGAACGGCTTCAGCACCATGGGCCGATCCGGCTGGCCAAGTTGGCGAGCATCGAGGCCGTCGCGCCCCAGATGCGATATTCGTTCCACATCATCTCACGATAGCGGCGCTTTCGGCCGTTCCATTCCGCCTCGCGCTCAGCATAGTTCGCGACATCGAGCAAATGCGCGAGGCGCGGCTCGAAGATGGCCTCCACTTCGTCCGCATGGGGTTTCAGCGCCAGATCGGGCGGCACCACGGCGATCACCGGCGTGATCAGGTAGCCGGTGCCGGTGCGGTAGCGGTCGCTGAGTCCGATCACGTCCACCTGATCGGATCGCAGCCCGATTTCCTCTTCAGCCTCACGCAAGGCGGCCCGAACGGCATTCTCGTCATCGGCATCGATGCGGCCGCCAGGAAAGGCGACCTGGCCCGCATGCGTGCGCAGCTGGCTGTTGCGCAGGGTGAGGAGCACGCCCGGATCCACCCGGTCAGTCACGGCGATCAGCACCGCCGCCGGCACGAGCGCTGCTTCGGCGAGGCTGACATCGTCGCCCTCGAAGAGGGGAATATGAGCTTCGGTGTCGGACAACTGGCGCCGCAGCCGGTCGGCGAGGGTCATGCGGCGGTCTCGAGCGGAAAGAAGCGGCCGTCACTCCAAAGTCCTGCTGGATCTTTGCCTTCCTCGAGCGCCAACTCGGCCAGTTCATAATAAACGCTGCGGCCAAGCAGGGCGTCCAGCCCGCCGCGCACATTGAGATAGGGCCGTGGCCCGTCTTCGCGCATATCGAAGCGGAGGGGATGCTTCGGCCCTGCGATGACGGCGTCTCCCGTGTTGAGCTGAAAAGCCAGCTTTCGGGCGCGTCCCGTACCTTCGCTCTTCACTGAGACGGCGATGAAGGGAGCGTCCTCGACGTCGATGTCGAGCTTTTCGACCGGTGTCACCAGCACGAATCCTCCATCCGCTTCGCGGCGCAGGATGTTGGAGAAGAGACGTACCATCGCCGGGCGGCCGATCGGGCTACCCTGATGGTACCAGGTACCGTCGCGGGCGATGCGCATGTCGCTGTGACCGCAATGGGAGGGATTCCATTGCTCGACGGGCGGCAGCCGCCGCTCGGAGGCGAGTTTGGCAATCTCGGCCAGGGACAGCTTTTCGAGGTCGGGCGGCGCTTGGGTCTCGGGCATTGCGCGATGCTAGAGCCTGATCGTCTGAGGTGGAAGCGCTTTGCGCTTCCGCCGATGGCGTGAATCAGGCTCTATTCAAATGGTTCAGACCTTGATTCACGCTCAGGCTGGTTCAGCCTGAACGATCAAGGTCTGGCGATCCAGCCTGTCAGCGCAAAGCGGCGAGATCAGCGTGGGCCGGTCCCAGTAATCCCTTTGATCCGTGCAGCCTTTCGCTGGTGAGCCGCGCCAGCAGTCGGCGGCGCTCAACCGGGCCAGGGACCTCCCAGCCGCCCGTATGCTCCGCATTGAAGCCGAACAGCCGTTCATAATATTCGGGATCGCCGATCAGCATGAGCGCATCTTTGCCGGCGGCGTCGGCCGCTTGGATGAAATGTTCCATCAACATGCGGCCGATGCCCGCCCGCTGATGCTCGGGCAGGACGGCGACGGGGCCAACCATGGTGAGCGGTTGAGCTGCGACCGCGGCCGTCTCGCTCGTCAGCAGGATCGGCCAGCTCTGCAGGGTCCCGACCAGCCGGTCGCCATCGAATGCCGCGAACGAGAGATCCGGAATCGCGCTGGTGCCGTCACGCAGGCGGTAGGCCGTCCGCCCATGGCGATCGCGCCCGAACGCCGCATCGAGCAGAGTTTCGACCGCGTCGTGGCTGGCAGCAGCAAGAGGAAGGATGTCGATCAATCCGGTCCAATGTCATTGAAGTCAGAAGGAGGGGTGGCCTTTAGCGGCCGCCATCCGGAATGAAAGCCGAATCTCGTTACGTGAGCATGACGGCTGATCCGAACAAATTATCCCCAACCCTTGGGGACAAGCTGTGGATAAGTTGTGGATAGCAGATGCTTTGCCCGCATGGGTGCGTGCATGGTCCCGGCTTGCTCGAATTTCAGGCAGAAGCTAACCCGGCCCCATGGCATTTGAACTGGCATTTCCCCGCACCGCCATAATCACTGGCGGGGCCCGGCGGATCGGAGCCGCGATCACGCGTGCGCTGGCCGCAGACGGCTGGAGCGTGCTGATCCATTGTCACAGCTCGCTTACCGATGCGGAGGCGCTTGCGGCCGAAACGCCCGGCGCGCAGGTGGCTGTGTCCGATCTCGCGCTATCCGATCCCGCCGGTCCGATTCGCGCTGCGCTGGCCGGTATGCCGCCCGTGGGCCTGCTCGTGAACAATGCGTCGCGCTTTGTGCATGACGATCTCGATGATTTTTCGCTCGAAGGCTGGGCTGCGCATTTCAACACGAATCTTCGCGCGCCGGCGCTGCTTACCCGGATGTTCGCTGAAATCGCGATCGAGGGGGGCCTCATCGTAAACCTGCATGACGCGAAGCTCGAGCATCCCAATCCGGATTTCTTCACCTATACCCTGTCGAAGATCGGCCTCGCCGGCCTGACCGAACTAAGTGCGCGCAAACTTGCGGCGCGTGCGATTCGCGTATGCGGGATCGCGCCATCGATCACGCTGGTGTCCGGGCCGCAGACCCGGGAGAATTTCGAACGGGTGCACGGCGCGAACGCGCTTGGCCGCGGCATCACCGTGGAGCAGATCGTCGATGCCCTGCGCTTCATCATCGCAACGCCCACCTTTACAGGGCAGACGATCACACTAGACGGCGGCCAGCGATTCCTGCGGCTACCGCGCGATGTTCAATTCATGGGGACGAATGATGACTGACAGCCTGACGGGCCTTGTCCCCGACACGCTCGCTCCGAGATCGCGGCGGATTTTCTTCAACGATCTCGAGGTTATCGCGAATATCGGCTTTCACGATTTCGAGATCGGCGTCGGCCAGCGCCTGATCATTTCGATCGACGTCTGGCTGGATGAGGCGTCCTTCGCCACTGACGATCAGGTCCGATCCGCCTGGAATTACGACAATGTCCGCACCGATGCGGTGCGAATCGCGCAGGCGCAGCACTATAATCTTCAGGAGACGCTCGCCCGGGCGATCTATGATGCGATTGCCGCCCGTGCCGGGGTCAGGGGGCTGCGCGTATCCACCAGAAAACCCGACATTTATCCAGATTGTGCCGGGGTAGGCGTGGAACTTGCGTCCTTCTGAGCTTGGCGGAGATTAGGGGGTACGGTCGCACGGGCCCAATGCCTGAACGACATAACGGTAATCCGCATTTGCGGCCGCTGCGTCGTCGGTGCCCAGATCAGCGACGCTGGCGGAGGGCAGGGCGGGCGGCAGGAAGCAGGCGAGCCGATACCAGAGCAGGGTCTCGCGTTGGGGCGCCTTCGCGGCGTCGTCGATCATTTCTCCGAGTGCGACCGCCCATTGCGGCTGCTCGCCCGGACGGCGCAGGACGTTGAGCGACACGGGCTGATTGCCGGCCGTTTTCAGAAAGATCTGCGTCTCGCTCTCGCCCGGAAGCGAACCGCGCACGTGAAAGGCGTTGCCGACACCGATGATGCGAGGCGGTGCGTCGGGTGCGACCGCCTCGGTCACGATCGCCCGCACGCGCGCTTCGACCTCAGGAGTCCAATCGATTTGCGCGCGTGGAGACACGAGCTGGATGTTCGCTGGCTTGCCCGGCACCGGCACGCCGGCCAACACCACCTTGCGCTTCCCCAGCTTGGGTGGTCGGCCATTGGTGTCGAGCGGGGTGTCGAGGAGATACTCGATTCGCGCCGGCAGTCCTCCCGCCCCGCGGAGCAGGGCGGACACCTTTGCCGTGACGAGAAAGCGTGCCCTGCCTTCGGGCAAGCCGGCGGCCAACTCGTTTTTGAGGCGCTTGGCCTTATCCACTGTCGCCACTGCAACGATTGGCGCGAAGCTTGCTGAATCCGCTAGGTCGGCATAGGAAAAAGTCGAATATTCAAGGGCTTTTTCGGCCTGAGCCAGGGAAGGAAAAGCTGTGATCAGAAGTGCCGCGGCGGCTAGGTTTTGAATGTGATCCCGCAATGGAACATCCCTGTGAGGCATTGACATTTGGAACAGGCTTGCCGAGGCCTTGTGGCACGCTTACAAGCACCGTTTCAAGCCGTTAACAAAGCGTTTGCGTCCGCTTGCCGGGCGCGATAGAGACGGGTCCGCCAAGGTAGATCAGCCAAGCTGACGTTGCGGTCCATCGCTATCGTCAAGTTCGCAGCGCCAGGCTTGCCCATAAGTAAGGTAGGACTAAGGAGTTAGGTTACTGGATGGCATACGCTGATCAATCGATGAGTTCCCGCCGGATGGTGGCGATCGCCTTCGTCGCCATTTTTCATGCGCTGGTAGGCTATGCCTTCATTACGGGTCTCGCTTACAACGTCGTGAAAAAGGTCGCTGAAGACCTCAAGACCTTCGACGTACAGGAAGAGCCGCCGCCCCCGCCGGAGCAGCCGCCGCCCCCGCCCCCGGAAATGAAGGTCGAGCCACCACCCATGGTCGCGCCGCCGCCGATCGTGCAGGCGCCGGTGATTGTTGCGGCCCCGGTGATTCAGACGCAGCCGGCGGCTCCGGTCATCCATGTCCAGGCGCCGCCCGCGCCGCCGAGGCCAAGCATGGCGTCCGGCCCGCAGCCGCGTGGCAAGCCGCAGGAATGGCTGTCCACCGATGACTATCCCAGCTCCGCGATCCGAGAAGGCGTGCAGGGCGTAACGGGTTATCGGCTTGGCATCGGTCCCGATGGCAAGGTCACTGACTGCACCATCACGTCTTCGAGCGGCTCCACGGCTCTCGATGACCAGACTTGCCGCCTGCTGCCCCGCCGCGCGCGTTTCAAGCCCGCGCTGGATACAGCCGGCAATGCCATCCCGTCGAGCTATAGCGGTCGTACGCGCTGGCAAATCCCGGAATAACAACCATGGCCCGTTCTGGCAGAGCGCCGGGGCGGGCCATCACTTATGAACTGCGAACGAAGAGGAAAGTTACTATCATGGCTACCCGAGCAGCAGTGGCAGCGAGTGCCGCGGCGATCATGGCTACCCCGGCATTGGCGGCAGCAGGCAAGGCGGAAAGTCCCTATGGTCTCATGGCCGCACTTGAGCAGGGCGGTACGATCGCGTGGGCGACCTTCCTTATCCTGGTGATCATGTCGGCCGGTTCCTGGTACATCATGCTGACGAAGCTGCTTGAGCAGCAGAAGATCATCAATCAGGGCAAGCGCGTACGCGCGTCGTTTTGGGGTGCTCCTTCGCTTCGCGACGGCGCTACCAAGCTCGAGAAGAACAGCGCCTATCGCCAGATCGTCGACGATGGCCTGCTCGCCCAGGACCAGCACACCAAGCTCACCGATCCGATCGACCAGCATGACTGGCTGCTCAGCTCGCTCTCGCGCAGCCAGGCTGCGATCAACGCGAAGCTCGGCGGTGGCCTGGCCTTCCTCGCGACCGTGGGTGCGACCGCGCCGTTCATCGGCCTGTTCGGTACCGTTATCGGCATCTATCGCGCACTCATTAAGATCGGCGCCGCCGGTCAGGCCTCGATCGACGCCGTCGCCGGCCCGGTCGGTGAAGCTCTGATCATGACCGCGCTCGGTCTGGCCGTGGCCGTTCCGGCGGTGCTTGGTTACAACTGGCTCGTGCGTCGTAACAAGGCGGTTTCCGAATCGCTCGGTGCCTTCTCCACCGATCTCCATGGCTACATGGTGTCCAACGGTGCGGTGAAGCCGGTTGCGGCTGCTCAGCGTGCTGCTGCCCCGGCCAAGCCGGCTCCGGCAGCCGCCAAGGCGTAAGCTTATTCAATGTGGCGGCGAACTCTCGGGGTTCGCTGCCCATTGTTGCTGCCCCGGTGCCGGCTTCTGGTCGGCTCCGTGATGAAGTTCAGGATAGGATGATATCTCCATGGCCATGAGTGCAGGCCCCGCCGAAGACGAATCCCCGATGTCGGAGATCAACACGACGCCGCTCGTGGACGTCATGCTGGTGCTGCTGATCATCTTCTTGATCACCGTCCCGGTGGTCATTCAGACTGTGCCGTTGAAGCTGCCGAACGTGATTTTCGAGCCGACCACGACGAAGCCGGAAAATGTCTCGCTTTCGATCAGGGCTGATTCCAGAGGCAATTGTGAAGTTTACTGGGGCCAGACCAAGGTCAACGCCCAGGAACTGATCGATCGTGCTGTCGCCAAGCTACGGCTGGAAATCGATAAGCAGGGCGGCCCCAACGCACCCGGCGTCGAATTGCCCGAGGCGCATATCCGCGGGGACATCAATACGCCTTACCGCTGCATCGGCGGTGCGATTTTCACCATGCAGCGCGCAGGCTTTGCTCGGGTCGGTTTCATCTCCGAACCGCCGGCTGGCTATGTGACCAGCCGTCTGTGACCGGATTTCAGGAGTAGTTTAGAATGGCAATGGGTTCAGGCGGCACCCCCGAGGGCGAGCCGATGATGGATATGAACATGACGCCGTTGATCGACGTCCTGCTCGTGTTGCTCATCATGTTCATCATCACCATCCCGATCCAGACTCACGCGGTGAAGCTCGATCTTCCGGTTGACACCCCGAATCAGCAACCCCCCCCGATCGATCCTGTGAAGAACAAGGTGACGATCGATCCTGCCGGAACGATCTTCTGGAACGGATCGCCCATCAACAAGGTCGTGCTTCGTCAGTATCTCGATCTGACGCAGAGCATGAATCCGATCCCCGAGCTCCATCTGGAGCCGGATCCCCAGGCGCGTTACGTTGTAGTCGACGAAGTGCTCGCCATCACCAAGCGGGCCCGGGTCGAGAAGATGGGCTTCATCGGAAACGAGCGCTACGGCGCGTTCTGATCCTCTTCGATTAGTCCAGT
>Ga0068853_100001340_pt1 | contig 17741 bp, 19 predicted proteins | sample KBSCornC32_FD_65655 | JGI IMG/M metagenome (GOLD analysis project Ga0068853, IMG submission 65655) | Corn rhizosphere microbial communities from Kellogg Biological Station, Michigan, USA - KBS Corn C3-2 | ecosystem: Host-associated > Plants > Roots > Rhizosphere > Soil ...
CCCATCGTCGTAACGCCCTGTGACGTACCGGCCCGGCAGAAGTTCAGTCAGTCTGCGAGCCGCACCGCATGCGCCTGACGCGGGTCGACCTTGCCGGCGTGCAAGTCGGCGATCACCGCTTGCGCATGCGCGAAGCCTTCGCCCTGCGCCAGCGCCATCCAGCGGTTGCCGGGCCGGCTGATCTCGGCAATGAACCGGCCCTGTGCCTCGTTGAAGCGGCGGTTGACCTCCTGCGGGCCCCAGTCGGCATTTCGCTTGCGGATCTGCACCGGCGCGAAATACAGCTGCGGCGTCGGGCCGGGCAGCGACGTGGTGTCGCCCAGGAATTCGGTCTTCTGCGCGGAGCCCGCATAGCAGTCGTAGAGCAGCGATTCGCCGAAGTGGTGGTGGACCGTCGCGCGCAGTTCGTCGTTGCCGGAGAAGTCGACATACAGCGTGGGCACGTCGGCCGGCAGCGTGGCGATCTCTTCGTAGGCCAGCGTGCGGTCGTAGCAGCCGAGGCCTTCCACGAAGGCGCGATTGCCGTTGGACGTGGCCGCCACCAGCGCCAGTCCTTCGCGCTTGCCCAGGCAGAAGGCCGTGCCGAACGCAGTCTTGCTCGACGCGCTCGACACCACCACCTGCTTCGCGCCAAAGAAGCCGTTGTCCTCCAGGAAGTCGGCCAGCATGAACGATGTGATGAACAGCGGACGTACCAGCATCTGGTAGTCCTCCAGCGCGGCAACGTAGCCCGCGTCGTTGCTGCAGCGCATGTACTGGTTGTAGGCCGACACCAGTTCGCTGCGGTGCGAGGCGCCGTCGTAGAAGCCGCGGGGCGTCACGCGCACCGGCTGCATGCGCAGGTGGCTCGCGATCGGAAAGTAGCCGTAGAAGCGCTCGCCCACCGCCACGCCCTCCACGTTCGAGGCGGCCACGTCGGCGAAGCCCCAGGCCGGCATGTGGCCCCAGTCTGCGTCGCCGGTCGGAAAGAACTGCCAGTACTTCATGACCGCGTCGCCAAAGGCCGCGTAGGTGATGTTGTTGGTGGTCAGCGAGAAGCGGCCGATCTTCATCAGCACCTCGCCGGGCTGCAAGGCGCCGGAGTCCTGCGTGGTCACGACACGGGTCGTGCCGAGGGCGTTCTTGCGCGTCTGGAGGCGGGTTAAAGTGAATGCGTTGTTCATTCGCAAACTGTATGGCGGCCCGCTTGGCGGCGGGTTCGGAAACCCGTCGATGCCGGACGCACCCCGCTCCAAGCCCCTGAAACGCCCCACGCAGGCACGCAGCAAGTTCACCGTGCAGGCGATCTACGACGCCTTTGTTCGGATTTGGAACGCGCAAGGCTGGGACGGCGTGACCACTCGTGCCGTGGCGCTCGAAACCGGCATCGCGGTCGGCACGCTGTACGACTACTTTCCCGACAAGGAAGCCCTGCTCTCGGGCTATGTGCGCCACTGCATCGAGGCGCTGCTCGCGCGGCTCGATGCCGACGTGATCGCCCCGGCGGGCATCGGCTGGCGCGAGCGTGTGCAACGCCTTGTGCGCGTGACCTGCGACACGCAACTCGACGGGCTGCCCTCCTTCGACCACGAGATGCTGATGCTCGAGCACCGCGTGGCCGAGCCCAAGCACCATCGCCGCGTGTACGACGAACTCGCTGCGCGCTGGCTACGGGCCTTCGCGGCCTGCGCGCAGCTGGAGCCGCAGCCTTCGCCCGCCACCATCCACGCCCTGCTGACCGCCTGCTGGGGCGCCCGCCGCTACCGGCTGCTGGTGCAGCCGCAAGCCGCCGGCAATGCCGACTGGCTCGGCGAGATGGAGGCGATGGTCATGGCGCGCCTGACGGTGCGCTGAGCGCCTGCAGCCACGCCAGCGTGGCCTGCAGCTCGGCCGGGCGGATCTCGTGCGCGCCCGGAAAGTCCGTGCCCGACAGCGCCAGCGGCAAGGTGCGCGCCAGCTCGCGCGTGGCCTGCGCCGCGCTCGGCGGAATCACGTTGTCGGCGCTGCCATGGCTCACCCACAGCGCCTTGCCCTCGAAGGCCTCGGGCGGCGCGATGTGCGGCACCACCTGCGGCAGCAGCCGGCTGTGCCACACCATCGCGGCGCGCACGCTCGCGGGCTTGGTCAGCAGCAGCGACAGCGCCATGATCCCGCCCTGGCTGAAGCCGCCGACGATCACGCGCTCGGGCGGCACGCCAAGCTGTTGCGCGGCCGAGGCGACCATCTCGCTGACGAGAAAGCGGCTTTCGCGCTCCTGCTCCTCGTCGATGCGGCGCTCGCCGTTGGGCAGCACCTGGAACTCGAACCACGCATAGGCATCGGGCGACAGCACATAGGGAGCGCGCAGGCTCAGCACATGGAACTGCGGCGGCATCATCCGCGCCAGGCCGAACAGGTCCTGCTCGTTGCTGCCGACGCCGTGCATCAGCACCAGCAGCCAGGGCTCGCGCACATCGGGTTTCGCGCCGTGCGCGAGGAATTTCAGGGGCAGATGCAGTTGGGTCATGGTTCGAGGTTCGACAAAAACTCAGCGGAATCCTTGTGCCAGCGCGCGCGTGACTTCGGCCGCGGGCAGCTCGCGGCAGCCGGTGGCGTTCTGCCCCGACCACAGCGGAGAAAAATCGCCGCTGCCCTGTGCCTCGGCCTTGGCGCGCAAGGGCGCGATGCCCGAGGTGGCCAGCGGAAATTCCGGCGCGGCCGCGCCGATGGGCCCCAGCTCGCGCATCACGCGGTTCACGATGCCGCGCGCCGGCCGGCCGGTGAAGAGATTGGTAAGCGCCGTGTGCCGCGCGGCCCTGCTCTTGAGCGCCTCGCGATGGATCGCGCTGGTGGTTGCCTCGGGCGTCAGCATGTAGGCCGTGCCGATCTGCACACCCGCCGCGCCCAGCGCCATGGCGGCGGCCACGCCGGCCGCATCCGCGATGCCGCCGGCCGCGATCACCGGCACCTTGACGGCATGCACCAGCTGCGGCAACAGCGCGAAGGTGCCGAGTTGCCGCGTCAGGTCGTGGGACAGGAAATGGCCGCGATGCCCGCCGGCTTCGAGCCCTTGCGCGATGACGGCATCCACGCCGCGCGCCTCGAGCCACTGCGCCTCCTCGACCGTGGTGGCCGAAGCCAGCACCTTCGCGCCCCAGCCGTGCACTTGCGCCATCAGCTCCTCGGAGGGCAGCCCGAAATGAAAGCTCACCACCGCAGGCCGGAACTCGGCCACCACCCCAGCCACTTCGGCGCTGAAGGGGTTGCGCCCCGGGCCGGTGGGAATGCTCGCTGCGTCGATGCCGAACTCGGCGTAATACGGTGCCAGCGCGGCACGCCAGGCAGCCTCGCGCTCGGCGCTGGGCACGGGCGGCGTGTGGCAGAAGAAGTTGACGTTGTAAGGCTTGTCGGTGCCCGCGCGGATCGCGGCGATCTCGCTGCGCAGGGCGTCGGTGCCCAGCATGGCTGCCGGCAGGGAGCCCAGGCCGCCGGCGTTGCTGACCGCGATGGCCATTGCGCTGCCTTGTATGCCGGCCATCGGGGCCTGGATGAGCGGGAGATCCGTTCCGAGGAGTTGTTGCAGCGTGGTCATTCGAGGGCGCTCCTTCTGTTTTGTCGAATGCCGGCCATTCTCCGGCCAAGCCGGAGGTCGCCGCGGCGGCAGGGTCATCGCCCCGCTTCAGCTCACTCCTCGCTGGTCCACTCCACCTGCACGCCCAGGCTGCGCAGGTTCTCCACGAAGCGCGGATGCGCGCGGCGGATCGGCGCCGCATTGCGGATCTCGGAGCGGCCCTCGATGCTCGCCGCCACCATGAAGAGCGCTATCGCCACGCGGATGATGTACGGGCTCTCGACCACCGCCGGCGTCAGCGGATTGCCGCCGAAGGTGATGAGCCGGTGCGGGTCGGACGAGAACACGTGCGCGCCGAACTTCGAGAGCTCGCCAGTCCAGCCCAGTGCGCCGTCGTACACCTTGTTCCAGAACATCGCGTTGCCTTCGGCACGCACGCCCAGCGCGATGAAGATCGGCAGCAGGTCCACCGGGAAGTAGGGCCACGGCGCCGCCTCCACCTTGGTGAGCACGTTGCTCGTGAAGGGCGTCTGTACCTTCAGCGGGCCGCTGCGGATCGCGCGCGACCAGCCTTCCTTGTGCTCGATCTGCACGCCGAACTTGGCGAAGGTGCGGTCGAGCAGCGGAAAGTTCTCGGGCGCGCTGTTGCGCACGATCACGTCGCCGCCGGTGATGGCGCCCAGGGCGAGGAAGGTGGTGATCTCGTGAAAGTCTTCATCGAAGCGGAACTCGCCCCCCTTGAGCGTGCCGCCGCCGTGCACCGTGAGCCGCGAGGTGCCGATGCCATCGATGCGCACGCCGATCATCGACATGAAGCGGCAGAACTCCTGCACGTGCGGCTCCGAGGCTGCATTGGTCAATGTCGAGGCGCCGTCGGTGGCCGCGGCGCACAGCACGAAGTTCTCGGTGGTCGTGACCGAGGCGTAGTCCAGCCAGTGGTCGGTGGGCATCAGCCTGCCCTTGCTGCGCACCAGCAGCGAGCCCTCGGTGCGCTCCACCTCGCCGCCGAAGCGCTGGAACACCTCCACGTGCGGATCGATCTCGCGCACGCCCAGCGTGCAGCCCTTGACGTTGTCCTCCAGCCGCGCCACGCCGAAACGCGCCAAGAGCGGCGGCACCAGCATGATCGACGAGCGCATCTCCTCCGGCAGCCGGTGGCGCGATGCGTCGAAGGCCGTCTCGCGGTGGTGCAGCTCCAGCGTGCCCGTTTCGTGGTCCATGCGCACGTCGCTGCCCAGGGTGCGGAAGATGTCGAGAATCTTGCGCACGTCGGTGATGTCGGGCACGCCATGCAGGCGCAGCGGCTCCCAGGTCAGAAGCGTGGCGCAGAGCACCGGCAGCACTGCGTTCTTGTTGGCGGAAGGGGTGATGCGGCCACGCAGCGGCGTACCGCCGTGCACGATGAGGTTGGACATGGAGAAGAGCGCGCGAGAAGGCGGGAAAGCGACCGGGAGTGGAGGCGGCAGGAAAAGATTCGGAAATAGTCCGAAACGGGAGACAGGACTTTACCGTCGGAAAGCGGCACGAACGGGGCCGAGTTGTAAGAACTCAAGGCAGAAGACGCCACATTGGCAACTCTTTCGCATTACTTTCGGATTCCATCGGTCGCCCATCGGCGCGTTCGCGGACCGACTCGCGACGAACTTGTTACTCCCCCACCCCGCACCGGCTCCCCTAGATTGGCTGCACCCAGCCCCATTCGCTGGAGAAACAACCAACATCCGAAGGAAAAGCGAAATGAGCCACGCCCCCTCCTACACCGGCGGCTGCGCCTGCGGCGCGATCCGCTACGAGATCCCGTCCGAGCCGATCTTCCAGAACCACTGCCAGTGCCTCGATTGCCAGCACAAGAGCGGCACCGGCCACGGCTCGTACCTGAGCTTCATGCGCGGCGGCGCGAAGCAGACGGGCAGCGCCACGCTGTGGGACATGGTCGGCGACAGCGGCAACGTGAAAACCCGCGCGTTCTGCCCCACCTGCGGCTCGCCCGTGTACATGACCTATGCGGCGATGCCAGATGTCATCACCGTGCATGCAGCGAGTCTTGATGACCCGGGCCGGTTCAGGCCGCAGGCGGTGACTTATGCCGTGCGGGGGTACGAATGGGACGCGCTGGACCCGGCGCTGACGAGATTCGAGCGGATGCCGCCGGGCAATTGAGGCCCTATCCCGTCAGCGCCTCGCACTGGATTTCGATCCGGGCATGAAGAAGCCCCAGCGTCGCCGACAGAAGCCGCTGCAGCGAGCTTCGCTGGCAGGCATCGAAGAGCGGCGCGGGGTCTGCGTCGGACGCAGCAGCGTCGCGCCGGTCTTCGTCCCAGCCGAGCAGTTGCACCAGCGTCTGCGCGCCCTGTACCACGTCGCGGGCATCGTTGAGGAATGCGGCCTGGTCTTGCCGGGACGCATCGCCGAGCCGGTCGCCCTGGACCCACTCGAAGGGCTTGAACTGGGCGGAGGGACGATAAGGAGCGCAAGCGCAGCGAGCGCTGGCGCTTGCCGCGTCGTTTGAAGAAGCATTGGCCATGAGTGGGCCTCCCAAGGATGTCGATTTGCAGAAACCGACGCACCCGCTGCTAAACGAGGGCGGCAGCTCGAACGGGTTAGCAGACCGGGACATCCTTGCGGAAACCGGCAGGGCGCGAGCCCTCCCGTTCGAGCCGCCTAAAAATTAGGCGCAAACGAAAAAGCCGCAGACCAGTGCGGTGGCTGCGGCTCTCGTCGCAGGATGTCGACGGGCTGCTAAACCCGGCCTCGCTCATCACGAGGCGGGGGCAATGTAAGCGCTGCGGACAGAGCTCGTCAAGCTTGGTGCGTCAAGGCAAACGGAGTTGCGCTAAGCCGGATGACGGTTCAGCATCCCCAGTCCTCCAACCCCAACAACCAGACAGATACGGAGACCCGGATGAGAAAGCTCAAGATCATGGAGCACGTGTCGCTCGACGGCGTGATCCAGCCTTCCAGCGAAGACGGCTTCCCCTATGCCGACTGGACGGCACCTTACCGGACTCCCGCCGGCCGGGACGAGGTGCTCGCCGCGCACGGCGGGCGCTTCGATCTGCTGCTGGGCCGGCGCACGTACGACATGTGGTCGGACTATTGGCCGAAGGCGCCGGCCGGTCCGATGGCGGATGGCTTGAATGCAGCGACCAAGTTCGTCGTCACCCATCGCCCGGAGAGCCTCGCATGGGGGCCGTTCGAAGGCGTCGGGCCGGATCTGGTCGAGGGCGTGCGGCGCATCAAGTCGCAGGCAGGCCCCAACCTTGTGCTATGGGGCAGCTCCACGCTGACGTCAGCGCTGCTGGAGCATGGGCTTGCGGACGAGGTCCTGCTGATCGTCTATCCGGTGCTGGTGGGTACGGGCAAGCGCTTTTTCGCCGAAGGGACGCCGGGATGCTCCTTCGAGTTCTCCAGCACGAAGACGACGCCGTCCGGCCTGCTCCTGAATACCTACAGGTTCGCGGGGCCGCTGGGGGCCGCGTAGCGATCCGGACGGCGCGGCCTCGGCAGTTGCCGTCGATCAGGTCGCTACGCCGTCTCCATCTCGGCTGCCATCAATCGCAGGTTCTGCACAGCCGCCCCCGCGGCGCCTTTGCCAAGGTTGTCCAGAACCGCGCCCAGGACGATCTGACCCGTGCGCTCATTGCACGCAACGGCCAGGCTCATATCGTTCGAGCCGTTGTGGACCTGCGGGTCCAGCTCGGTCATCGGCACGACGGACGACATCGGCAGCACGTGAACGTGCGCCGCGTCGCGGTATCGCTGCGCAAGGCATTCGTGGATGCGCACGCCCGAGACATCGGAGGGAAGCATTCGCGCGTGCAATCCGACGGTGAGCACGATGCCCTGCCGATAGCTGCCATAGGCCGGCACGAAGATGGGGCGCTGCGTCAGGCCGGCGTAGGTCTCCATTTCCGCCACGTGCTTGTGCTCGAGTGCAAGGCCGTAAACCTTCAGCGAATGCGCTCCCGCCCCGGCCTCGTGCGCTTCCGCCCCCGCCCTGCCCTGACCCGAATAGCCCGAGACGGCATGGATGGCAAGCGGATAGTCGGCGGGCAGGAGGCCCGCATCCGTCAACGGTCGCAGCAGGGCAACCGCGGCGGTGGGATAGCAGCCCGGATTCGTGACCCGCGCTGCCGAGGCAATGCGTTCGCCTTGCCCTGCATCGAGTTCGGGCAGGCCGTAGACCCAGCCCGGGCTGGTGCGGTGAGCCGAGCTGGCGTCGATCACGCGCACCGAAGGGTTCTCGATCATCGCCACCGCGTCGCGCGCCGCTGCATCGGGCAGGCAAAGAATCGCGATGTCGCACTCGTTGAGAGCGGCCCTTCGGGCAGCCGCGTCCTTGCGCAGGTTCGCCGGCAATGTGCGGACGCGGAATTCCCCACCCCTGAGCCGGTTCTGCAAGTCAAGGCCGGTGGTGCCCTGATCGCCGTCGATGAAGATTTTGAGGTCCATGGAGCGCGATCGTAGGCATCCGACCTCGATGGCTCCAGCTAAATATATGGAACCCAGGATTAAGAAAAGTTAAATTGGCGCCATGCGGGAACTGAGCCTCGACCATCTGCGCACCCTTGTCGCCATCGCCGACCTCGGCTCCCTGGCCAACGCCGCACGTGCCCTTCACCTGGCGGCCCCCACGGTCACCGTCCAGATCGCTGAACTGGAGTCGCGCCTGGGCGGCCAGCTGCTCGTCCGGGGACGGGGGCCCGCGCAAGCAACAGCCTTGGGAGAACGCTTCATTGCACGTGCCCGCAGGCTGCTGGCCGACGCGGACGAAGCAGTGGAGGACGTCCGACGCCAGCTCGCAGGCCAAACAGGCCGCGTGAGGGTGGGCGCCTCGACGGGTGCCATCGCGCATCTGCTGCCGCCCGCGCTCGGACGCCTCGCCCGCAACCATCCCGGCATCGACGTGAACGTGCAGGTGCTGACCTCCAACGAAAGCATGACCCGGCTCGCAGCAGGCAGCCTGGACCTGGCGGTCGTGGCGCTGCCGCAGGCGCCCGTGCGGGGCGTCCATGTCACGCCCCTGCGGCGCGAGGCGGTCGTCGCCTTCCTGCCGGCGGACTGGAAGGCACCGAGGCGGCTGACTCCGCAGTGGCTGGCCCAGCAGCCGCTGATCATGAACGACTCCTCCACGCGCCTCTACAGGCTTACCGCGGAATGGTTCTCCGCGGCTGGCGTCCATTGCCGGCCACGCATCGAACTCAACTACAACGACGCGATCAGGACACTGGTTGCCGCGGGCTACGGAGCGGCGCTGCTGCCGGAGGAATCGCAACAGAGCGCGCGCGACCCTCGCATCGCCGTGCGTCCACTCAGCCCGGCTCTGTGGCGGCAGCTGGGCCTCGCGGTCAGCGACCGGGGCGCCAGTGGACCGACGCGTTTCGTCATGGACGCCTTGCTGCCTGAAAAGGGTCCGGCCAGCGGCTGAGCTGACTGCCCGATGCGTCGACGTTCAAGGAGACCGACGCCTGCAAGGTCTGCGCCGCGCGTGGACGCCGCATGCTCGACGAGCATTGGGAGCATGCGATGGATGGGGAGACGGATCGGCTCGCACCGCCATCCCCGCTCAGGCTCAGGCTCAGACTCAGGTCCAGTTCGCCTCGACCCAGTTGCGCACATTCGCCCACTCGGGCGAGGTCTTGATGTAGCTTTGCGTCGCGCTCACCAGCTGGCCGACGTTCTTGTAGTCATCCAGGCCGAAGGGCTGGGCCAGCGGCACGTTGCCGCGCATGTAGTTGCCGCCGAGCAGCTGGCCGGCCTGGATCGCCGCCAGTTCGGCGGTGGCATCCATCGTCAGGTTGAGCAGCGCCGTCGCCGGCACCGTGCCATTGCTGAAGGGCCACAGCCAGTGCGTGACGCCCCAGTCCAGCGGGTTCGACACCGAGCCGGGCGAGATGCCCACCGGGTTCACGCCGGTGCCGAGCGACAGCATCAGGACGTCGGACGGAGCGCTCGCGTAGCCCTGGTAGATCGCCTCCACCATCGCCGTCATCGAGGGGTTGTTGGCAAAGGTGCCGCCGTCGGCGAAGTAGCCGTAGCTGCCCACCTGGTATGGCGGGAAGTAGGTCGGCGCGGCCGAGGTGGCCAGTGCGGCGTCCACCATGCTGATGCCGCGATAGGCGTTGCTCGGGCCGTTGGAGATGGTGCAGGGCTCCCAGCTGTTCTGGCTCGGGTCCCACAGCCGCGCGGAGTTGACGGCCACGAAGCGGCTCGCCGACGACAGCGCTCCGGTGCCCACCAGCTGCTGTGCGACCGACTGCAGGCCGGTGTTGACGTACTGGCACTCGAAGATGCCCGGGCCGCTGCCCAGCAGTTCTTCGGTCGACTTCGCCGGGGCCCTGTCCTGCTGCCTGGCCTGCGCGTCCAGCAGCCAGCCGTTGGGCTTGAAGATCGTGGCGCCGTCGTTCTCGTAGACGTTCACGATGTCGCCGATGGCCACGCCGTTCACCAGCCCCAGCGAGATCAGCCCGCCGGTGGACGTGCCGGCAAAGCCGTTCGCGCCCGCGACGATGCCGAAGCTCTTGTCCAGGTCCTGGATCAACAACGCCGTGATGACGCCACGAATGCCGCCGCCGTCGCAGCAGAGAATCTTGAAAGACATGCTGTGCTCCTTGCTCGAGTGGATGGATGAATGGACGCAAGGCGCCCTCTTTCCATCGAAGGCGCCGGGACTTTCAATGCGGGGGATTGCTGATGCGATGAAGTGATCGTTCCCCACGCCGAACGATCGATAGTCACGGATCTCAGGGCGGAATGTGGGTCAATTCGCGGGGCGATGCATCACTTGAACGAGTGAGGTTCGGCCTCTGGGGAGCAGGTCGATCGGGTTGTACAGCAGTCTCCATACAAAGAAAGTCGTCATTCCTCCGCTTCGGCTTCGCCAGCAAATCAGCTCTCGCCGTTGCCGGGCAGCTTCGCGATCACCTTGATCTCGAACTTGAAGCCATAGAGCCACGTCACGCCGATGCCGGTCAGCGTGGGATGCGGCGCATCGCCCCAGAACTCCGGCACGATCTTCCAGGCCTTCTCGAAGTTCGTTTCCGGGTCGACGATGAAGACGGTGACGTCCACCACGTCGTCGAAGGTGCAGCCGGCGGCGCCCAGCACCGCGTTCAGGTTCTTGAAGGCGAGCCGCACCTGCGCTTCGAGGTCGGGCTCGGGCGAACCGTCCTCGCGGCTGCCGACCTGCCCCGAGACGAACAGGAATCCGTTGGAGCGGACCGCGGGCGAGTAGCGGCACCTGCCGGGCGGCGAGCTGATGGCGCTGCATGCGCCGGTTTCGGGCAGGAGCAGTTCATAGCCCCAGCCATCGCCTGGTCAGCCTTCACGCCACCGCACGGATACCCGCCTTTGTCGCGCATTGATCGAGCAAGCGGAAAAACTGGGTGACTGCATTCCTGACAGCCGCCGGCGTCTGGGCAGTGGTCGACACCTTGGTCTGCCAATAGCGGCCGTGCGCCAGCCAGTGCCGCAGATCGATGAGCGGCTTCACGGACCCCATCGCATTGACTGCCTGGTCTTGAAGCGGCCCGGTGACATGCCCCCGGATGAAGGCCTTCCAGGCATCGAAGATTCCCTCGTCCTCCAGGGGAACCAGGAACTCTTGCGCCCGGCCATTTCTCGCGATCTGGAGACGCGTGGCCAGAAAGTCCTGGTCTTTCAATCGTGTCCGCAGATCGACTCTCAGGCGCCCTTCGCACGCGGTCACCAGCCAGAGAACCGACGAAAGCTCCAGCTCCTTGGCAACCTGATCGAAATGCTCGACGACATCTTCACGTGTGCCGCCGATCAGTGCGGACGGGAGCGGCGACGGAGGAACGCCGGTCGCCCCGTTTGAAAGCCAGTTGAGAAACGCCGCCCGATGCGAATCGATGGCCGCGGCGCACATCTGATACCACTCGAAGATTGCCTCTGGTTCCAGATAGCCCTGTCTGTTCGGGAAGAAGAGCACTACTCGCTCCGGATACCTATGAGTTGGGCAAAGAGTTCGAGGAAGGTCTTGTCGTCCATCTCCGCGAGCGGCAAGGGCCGGCTCGGTGCTGTGACATGCCACTTCGCATTGGTCCTGTATTCCCGATCGTCCTGTCCATCTGGAGTCGCCAGGATCAGCCTTGCTGTGCCTTCGGGACCTTGAAGATCGATCCGGCCGACTCCGCCGATGATCACGGAGGCAATCGGTTTCAGCACGACGCTGCGCCGCCCGATGGAAAGCTCTAGGGTTTCCGTTTCGTATTGACCCAGGGATTCCTCATGAATGGTTTGGGGGCGCTGACTGATTTGCAGATCCCCGGACTCCGCCAGAGGACGCAGGACCTCATCGAGGTGCTCGTAGAGCTGCTGGATTTGTTGCTGCCACCACGACCGCCGTGCAGACCAATCGACGGAATTGGCTTCTTCTTGCTCGGCGCGCAGTTTTTGGGCGTTTGCCCTTATCAAATCCAATATCGCGGCCGAGTTATTGGTAGCCATCAGGCTCTCCTGAAATCTGAAATTGGGCATAGGCGGGCATTGTCTGCCGCGGTTGGCACCATGCTACCGCGCCACAGGAACTTGCCCGCCTGCGCGTTAAATCCGGCACAGCGCCATTGCCGAGGGCCATCAAGGCAGGTGCGGATCGTCGCTGGCGCTCTTCGTAGCCCTCAACCGGGCAGCCGCCGACCGATTGGCCTGCGCCACGCTCTGAAGAGCCCCGGCCCCGCCGAGCCCGAAGGACGGCATGTTGACGTAGATGTTCTCGTAGGTGCCGGGCGACACCGCATAGGTCTCGTGCCAGATGCCCACGGAGCCGTCAGTGCCGATGGCCTTGTTGAACGCCCTCCATGCCGGGAGATGCTCGGCCTCCTTGTCCTTGGCGTAGGCCAGCAACTGCTCCATGGAGCGCCAGTACTGCAGCACGAGGATCGTGCGCGAGAACCACAGCTCGGCGTGAAGCAGGCCGCGCTCCGGCTGCTGCTGGAGCTCCTTGAGCATGCGGGGCATGGCGGCTGCGACGGGAAGCCATTTGTGCAGCTTCAGCGGCTGGTTGATGCGCATGCCGATGAGGAACACGACGAAGTCCCCTTCCAGCTTGGCGGTCAGGCGTTCTCTGTTGATCATGGCGGGGCGTCCTCTTGTCCTCTTGGCTCGTTGATGGTTGCGGCGAAGTCGGCCGGACTATGTCATCGCACCCGCGCCACAGCGACCGCCATGCGACGGAATGCCTGTACGCGGTGCCAAATGCGCCCACACCGGGTAAACCCTCCCCACCAGAATCCGTAGAAATGACGGATCGGCGCAAACCGGGGCCCCGCCAAGGCGCGCGCCGGGAGAAAATCCATTGCATACAAAGGCATAACACCTCCCCAGCGCCATGAAGACACTCGACGAACTCTTTGCCAATGACGAGTCGCTCCCCACTGTTCCGAGGGTGGTCTCCGACCTGATGGAGATGCTGAGGGACGACGACGTGTCCTTCTCGGCCGTCGCGCATCGCATCGAACTCGACCAGGTGCTGGCGGCCAAGGTGCTGCAGATGATCAATTCGCCGCTCTTCGGGCTGCGGCGCAAGATTTCCTCGATACAGGGCGCGATCCTGATGCTCGGGCTCTCCGCGATCCGCTCCGTGGTCGTGAGTTCGGGCCTGGCGGGTTCCTTCAGGAAGGTGGAGGGCGTCAGCCTCCCGGCCTTCTGGGCGCACAGCCTGCGCGTGGCTTCGGCGTCGCGGTACCTGGCTTCCAAGACCCGGCACGTCGACCCCAACCTGGCATTCACCGCGGGCAGCATGCATGCGATCGGCCACCTGATCATGGCGCAGGCGATGCCCGGCCGGATCGCCGCGCTGAACGCCCTCCATCCCTTCGAAGCGCTGGGGCGCGCGCAGCTGGAGCTGGTCGAGTTCGGCTACCACTACGGCGACGTGAGCGCCTCGCTGGCACAGCGCTGGGGCTTCGCGCCCGATCTGGTCGGCGGGCTTTCGAGCTTCGTGAGCCCCGACAAGTCGGAGCATGCCGATGCGCTCGGCAGCGTTCTGCACCTGGCCGTGTGGCGCGTGGCGCTGGAGCGCCAGGGCGTGGACCTGGGCAATCTGGGCGGCGTCTGGCCGAGCCAGTCGGCCATCGCGGCCGGCATCACCGAGGACGTCGTCCAGGAAATGCCGGCGCCGCGCGAACTGGCGGCGGAACTCGAATCGATGATCGCCTGACGGCGGCGCCGTCGGCCTCTACGAAGCCTGCGAGGACTGCGAGGACTGCGCGGCGACCACCTCGCGCAGCCGCTGGTGCTCGGCACCATCCCACGCAATTGGCTGCTGGTTCTTCGCGCGCAGATAGTGGTGCGAGAACACCGGCAGATAGGCTTCGAGCGTCTGCCCTGCCGCATGCTCGCCCGCCAGGTTCAGGCACATCGCGGCGACTTCGCTGGTGCAGAAGTGGTCGTCCCGGCCCGAGTTGCGCAGCTTGTACTGCGTGATCTGCTCCGGGCGAAGGCTCAGCACCGGCAGCCGGTCGAGGTAAGGGCTCCTGCGGAACATCTTGCGCGCCTCGGCCCAAGTCGCGTCGAACAGGATGAAGAGCGGGCGCTTCGCGGCGGGCTGCTCGACGCTCGGCACCACACGCTCCGGCTCCGCGTATTGCCCCGGAAACACCACGTAGGGCTGCCATTGCGGATCGTTCAACAACGCCAGCAGCGCAGGGTCGACCTCGGTGCGGGCCCAGCCGAAGGCGAAGGTGTCGGCCACCACGTCGGCAACCAGCCAGCCGGTGTTGGTGGGCTTGAGCGGCTCGATGTCCGCCATGATCAGGCAGACGCCCGCGCGCGTCGCGACCGAGGGGCGAATGGCGCACATGCAATGGCTGGGCAACAGCCGGCAGCCCGCACAGCGCTCGCGCTTGAAGCCGCCACGGGCAAGAAAAGGCTTGGCGCTTCGCGCCAGCCGTGCGGCGCGAAGAAGGGAAACGGAGTGAGGCATGCGGGGATTCTCGGCGGTGCTGCAGCCCGCCCGGCGATCAGGCTGAAATGGCGTCCCGGTCGATGCCGGCGACCAGCTCCGGAAGCCACGCCCGGTGGGCGCTGAAGCCGCCCAGCTGTTCCTCGAAGGCTTCCCTCGCCGTCAGATACCGCTCAAGGAAGCGGAATCCGACCAGTCCGGCGGCATCGAGCAACACTTCATCGGACAGATCGCATTCATAGAGGAAGTCGAAGCGCGTCGCCCAGAACCCCTGTTCGGTGCCGGCAACCCTTTCGAAGTCCTGAGGCAATTCGATGCTGAACTCGATGAACTCCAAGCTCCCCTCTCCCGCCCGGAGGCCGCAGACCCTGCTGCCGTGATCCCACAGCGGAACCAGCGTGGGCCCCTCGGGCACGTCCGCGCCGTTGTAGACGTAGAACGGGGGCCCCAGGCAGGAGTCCCGGAACGCCTCGTGGATGCACTGGCCGGCAGCCAGCTGCATCAGCGGAGCGGATGCTCCGAGCCGCTGCAGCTCGGACATTCGCAGGTGTTCGGCAATCGCGGCCATGTTTCTTTCTCGATCCTTCCTGTGTCAGCCCGGATCATGGCTCATGCCACCTTGGAGCCGACGCTGCTAGACCAGCCGCAAGTCCTTCGGCGCCACGCCCTCGAACACCCGCCCCAGCTGCGCCGGCGACAGCCCGTACATCCGCTGGAACAACCCGCCGAACACCGCCCGGTACTCGTTGAGCACCGGATAGTCGCGGTTCTGGAACAGCGTCGCCTGCGTCAGCGCTTGCTGTTCGCCCACCACGCGCCCGCCGGCCTGCGCCGAGAGGCCGCCGCCGAGCACCCAGTAGACGGTGCCGTGGCCGTGGTCGGTGCCGCGGTTGCCGTTCTCGCGGAAGGTGCGGCCAAACTCGCTGATGACGACCACCACGGTCTGGCGCCATGCGTCGTCGCCCATCTCCTGCGCGAAGCCGGCGACACCCCGGCCCAGTTCCTCGAAGCGGTTGGCGAGATAGCCGGTGGCGCCGCCCTGCCCCACGTGGGTGTCCCAGCCGCCGACGTCGACGAAACCGAGGTCGAAGCGGTCGCGCATCAGCAAGGCCATGCGGCGCGCCACCAGCTCGAAGCCCTTGGCGGTCATGGCGTTGCGGCTGGCGGCGTCCATCTCGGCCTGCACAGCGCGCATGACCTCGTCGCGCACCTGGAAGCCTTCCGCCACCGGCTGGGCCAGCGTGGTGTTGCGGTACATGGAGGCGATGACCTGGCTCTGCCGCGCGTCGATGCCCGAGCGCGCATTGCCGGCCAGCGCCATGTTGGCGGCCTTGGCGTTGCCGCGCATCGAGATCGGCAACTGGTCGGTGAAGGCGATGGGCGACACGTCGGTGACGGGCCCCGCGCCGAGCACGCCGGCCAGCCGGTTGAGAAAGCCCGAGCGGTAGTCGCGGCGCTTGTCGAGCGCCTGGCCGAGCTCGATGGAGTCCTGCGTCTCGAAGTGGCTGCGCGTGAGGTCGTCCGTGCCCGCGAAGGCGATGAAGGACGCCTGCTTCTGCTGGAACATCGGCATCACGCTCTGCGCCAGTGCGGGGTGCAGGCCCCAGTTGCCGTCCAGCGGCAGCGCGCCGTTGGGCGAGCCGGGCCGGGCGATGGCGATGTTGGGGCGCGATGCGTAGTAGAAGTCGCTGCTCGTGGGCACGAGCAGGTTGCTGCAGTCGTAGGCGCCGCGCAGGAACACGACCAGCAGCTTGGTGCCTTCGGCGGAAGGCGCGGCCATCACGCTGGCGGCAGTGCCGGCGAACGGTGCGGCGGCCGCGAGCTTGAGGAGTTCTCGACGTTGCATGACGCTTGTCCTTTCTTGTTGCCTGCCTCCTTCCCCCTCTGGGGGAAGGTCGGGATGGGGGCACGCGGCGCTCGTTCGACCAGAGCGACTGATCCGCCGCCGCTTGCCCCCACCCCTGCCCTCCCCCAGAGGGGGAGGGAGAAATACCGAACCAATATCTTCAGCGGCGCATCAGCTCGGGCGAAGCCAGCAGGAAGGTATTCCACTCCTGCGGGTTCTTCGCCTGCGCCAGTGCCTCGCGCGTGTCCGCGCTCATACCGACCTGCATCGTGCGCACCGCGCGCGAATCGGCCAGCGGCGGGAACGCGGGTTTCTCCAGCGGCGCCTTGTCGTCCGTGCGGAACAGCACGGCGCCGTTGGCGCCGATGGCGCGCGCGATCTCGAAACGGGTGTTCATCTGACCCGCGCTGGCCCAGGCCGCCTCGTTGAGCGGATAGCCGTCGGGCGTCTCATGGCCGTAGAGCTGCTCGCCCATGCGGTTGATCCAGCCGAGCATCGGGTTCACGTTGGTCACCACGCGGTCGTCGTACGCGAGGCGCACGCCGGCCATCACATAGTGCACCGGGTCACGGAACTTGCGGCCGAGCGAGGCGCTGAACTCGGGCGACTCGAACAGCGCCTTCAGCGTGATGGCGATGTCGCCATCGCTGCGCGTGAAGGCTGCAGCCATGCGATCGACCAGCGCCTGCGGCGGATCGTCGGAGACGAAGTACACGGCGAGCTTGCGCGAGACGAAGCGCGCGGTGGCCGGTGCGCGCGCGAGGCGGTCGAGCGCCTCGTCGGCCTCGGCCAGCCCACGGCTCTGGATGGGTTGGCCCAGCAGGGTCTTCGGTCCGTAGTCGTGCCGGTTCGGGTTGAACTCGAAGAGGCCCTTGCGCACGTAGTCGGCGCGCACGGCCGGCCGCACGTTCGGCGGCGGCGCGTCGAGCGGCTGGTAGCTCACGCCCACGCCGGTGAGCACGCGCGCGAGTTCCTGCACGTCGGCCTGCGAATAGCCGCCGCCCACGCCCAGCGTGTGCAGCTCCATCAGCTCGCGCGCGTAGTTCTCGTTGATGCGGTTGGCCGCGTTCTGCGCGTTGTCGAGGTAGCGCAGCATCGCCGGGTGGTGCAGCGCGGCGCCGAGCAGGTCGCGGAACCTGCCGAGCGCGTGCGGGCGGATGGCGTTCTCCTCATAGTCGCCCACCATCGCGCGGATGTTGTCCTTGCGCAGGTTGACGTTGAAGTGGTTCATCCAGAACCAGGTCATCTGCTCCTGCAGCTGGTTGGGCGAATAGAGCGCGCGCAGCACGAAGCGCTGCTGCGCCTCGCGCACCAGCGCGTTGAGGTGCTGCTGGTAGGCCTGCCGGGCGGCCTTCTTCTGGTCTTCGTCGGGCAGCGCATCGGCCGCCTTGCGCTGCGCGTCGAGTTCGGTGACGAGCTGGTCGAGCGGCGTGCGCGAGATT
>Ga0068853_100001341_pt1 | contig 17734 bp, 14 predicted proteins | sample KBSCornC32_FD_65655 | JGI IMG/M metagenome (GOLD analysis project Ga0068853, IMG submission 65655) | Corn rhizosphere microbial communities from Kellogg Biological Station, Michigan, USA - KBS Corn C3-2 | ecosystem: Host-associated > Plants > Roots > Rhizosphere > Soil ...
GAACGAGCCGATGAATAGCGAAAGACAGGCAAAGCCCATGAAATCGAAGCGCGGCAGGTTTTTCGCCTTCACCTCCGACATGAAAGTGGACAGGCCGATGAAGGCGATGAGGCCGACCGGCACATTGATAAAGAATATCCACCGCCAGTCGAGCGTATCGGTGATATAGCCACCCAGGGTCGGCCCGACGAGCGGTCCGACCATCGACCCCATGCCGTACAGCGCCATCGCCTGCCCATGCCGTTCGGGTGGATTGATGTCGAGCAGGGTCGCCTGCGACAGCGGCACCAGCGCGGCGCCGCTCAACCCCTGGACGATGCGGAAGAGCACCAGTTCTTCCAGATTGACCGCAAAGCCGCAAGCAATGGACGCCAGCGTGAAACCGGCGACGGACATCAGCATGATCCGCTTGCGTCCGAAGCGGTCGGCGAGCCAGCCGCAGAGGGGTGTCGCGATGGCGGCGGCGATCAGGAAGGATGTGAGCACCCAGACGATCTGCTCCTGCGAAGCGGAGACTGTCGCTTGCATGTGCGGTAGCGCGACGTTCGCGATCGTTCCGTCCAGGGCGTACATGGTCGTGCACAGGATGGAGGACGCCACGATGAAGCCGCGCGTCGTCGGTTCCGGATAGTGGCCGGCGGGTGCCTGTGCGGCGGTCATGGCCGGACCGGCGCGCCCTTTTGCGCCGGCACGACGGGCGGCGTGTCCGCACCGATCAGGTGGCGCTTGTGCCCGGTATCGACGGTCACCTCGGCGGAGAGACCGGCGTGCAGGGGCAGGTCGGCGGGCACGCCGTCGATGTGCAGTTCGACGGGCAGGCGCTGCACCACCTTCACCCAGTTGCCGGTTGCGTTCTCCGCCGGCAGCAAGGCGAAACTGTTGCCGGTGCCGGGACTGAAGCTGGCTATGCGGCCCCTGATCCGTACGTCCGGAAAGGCGTCGATCTTGACCTCGGCGGGCTGGCCGATGCGCATGTAGCGCAACTGGCTCTCCTTATAATTGGCCTGCACCCAGAAGCGCGTTCCCGTCATCACGAACAGCGGCCGCGACGGGGTGACATAGCTGCCAAGCTGAAGCTGGTGGACGCGGGTGACGATGCCATCCTGCGGCGCGCGCACCACCGTGTCGCCCAGCGCGATGCGCGCGCGGTCGAGCGCGGCGCGGGCGCGGCGCACATCGGGCTGCGCGTCGACGGGCGCATCGACATTGCCCGACAAACTGGCCCGCACGCTGTCCGCCTTGGCCTTTGCCGCCGCGATGGCATCGCGCGCGGTGCTGACCGCCAGCATCGCCTGATCCACCTGCTGCTGGGAGGAGATGCCCTCCGCCAGCAGCGATCGTTGCCGTCCCGCCTCGCGCTGCGCATAGATGAGCTGCGCCTGCGCCGCGCCGACTCCCGACATATTCTCCCGATAATCGGCCCGCAGCGAACCGACACCGGTACGGGCCACGGCAAGCTGCGCCTCGGCTTCGGCAACGGCGGTAAGGTAAGTGTCGGGATTGATGCGGAACAGCACCTGTCCCTTGCGGACGCGCTGGTTCTCCCCGACCTCGACCGCGATCACCCGGCCGCCGACATTGGCCATGATGCTGACCTGGCCGGTCTGGAGCGCGGCATTGTCGGTCGATTCGAAACGGCCGCCGGTCAGGTAAAAATACAGGCCGCCAATCACCAGCGCGACCGGAGCCAGCAGCAACAAGGGCTTCCGCAGCCGCGCCTTGCGAGCCGCCGCGGCATCCTGTTCGATTGGGTCAGGCATATCGGCCACGATGCTATCCTCCGATGCAAAGCCCGTGCAATGCAGGGAATTGCAATCGGCCTTCAGTTCCGATGTCATCCGCCCGACTTTACGCGCTCCTCCGCACGGCGGCCTTATTTCCGATGGCCCGCCCAGACTAGTGAATAATCAATCATCATATTCGAGATGAGGAAATCGCAATCTGGTCTTCGACCTGCCGTGCGGTTTCGACGTCAGGCAGGTGGTGCCCAGCATCGAGGCCATGCCTGAGCGCCGCCTGCCACAGCCGATGAGAACATCCATTTTGGACGATTTTTCACCAGCTCCTCCAGAATGGAACGAAACAGGTTCAAAACCGAGTCCGAATCGGGCATAAGCTTCGAACAAATCAGGTACAGGGGGTCTGGTCCATGCTGAACGACGACGATCGTTTCGAAATCGCCTGGGGCGCCGGGGCGGGGGATTGGCCTGCGGAATTGGATGCGGTTTTGCGCGACGGGCGCCCCAGCCTGCTGATCGTCGCGGCGACGGTGGATCACGCGGAAATGCAGGCGATGGCACGCGGTGCGGATTTCCGTATCCTGGACATGGTGCCGCTGGCGGAAATGGGCGATCGCCTGCGCCGCACCGTGGGCGTGGACGCGCTGTTGATCGACCTGCGCGGGTTGGTGCCGGCCGATCCACGACTCCGCGCTGCGCTGACGGCCCTTCTCGCCTGGCCAGCATGGTCCGATGCGCGGCCCCTGCTGCTCGTGGACGTGACTGCGGTGGATATGGTCGCGGGAATGCTGGATGTCGGCCTCGACCGGTTATTGTGCGAGCCATGTCTGTCGGAGATCGGCCTGGCGCTGTGTCTGTTGGCGCGGGACAGCACCGTCGGCGCGCGCCTGAACGACATCGGGCGCGATTCGGATGCCGCACGTCTGGAACAACTGAGCGTGGAGGTGCGTCGCCTCGCCCGGACGATCGACCGGCTGACGCGGGACGAGCCCGGCAAAACGGGGCGCATCCTGCGCGACCGGGAACAGACTTACGCGCCGCCGCCACTTGCGAACCACGCACGATCGGAGGTGCACCCCACCGACGGCCAGGCGGCGCACGATGCGAAAAGCAGCGCGGGCAACAGTGCATCCCGCGCGGAAGTGCGCGCCCTTCTTCAGGCGCGGCGGTTGCGTGACCGCTTCCTTCCCGGCGATTTGTTCGCCGATCCCGCCTGGGACATGATGCTCGACCTGATGGCCGCCCGGCTGGACGGCAAGCGCGTGTCGGTGTCGAGCCTGTGCATCGCCGCCGCCGTTCCGCCCACCACCGCGCTGCGTTGGATCACGCAGCTGACCGAGCGGGGCATTTTCCATCGACGCAACGATCCCGACGATGCACGGCGGGTCTTCATCGCCCTGTCGGAGGAAGCAGCTGACAACCTCTCCGGCTGGTTCTCCGCTGCGCGGCGCACGGGTCTGCGCTTCGCAGGCTGAACGACGCATGCATCTGGCTTTTATCGGACGCCGATCCCGGTTCATGCTATTGTCAGCGATGCCCGACCTGGTCTATCAGGCCGCCTCCAGTGCCCGGACAATCATGGCCCCGTAACTGGCCTTTCGCCGTGCGGCGATCGGGCGATTAGCTCAGTTGGTAGAGCGCCTCGTTTACACCGAGGATGTCGGCGGTTCGAGCCCGTCATCGCCCACCACTATTTTTATTGTTCAAAAACAATAACTTAGCAGCTTTCAAAGAGTCAGATTTCGTCCCCACTTGTCCGCCGCTTACGGGCACCCCTTGCATCGGCAGCGGTAACCGGAGACGTCTCTGGCGGCCGCAATTGGTGCGGATGCCAGGGGTATATCTCTAGGGGCCTTTTTGGAGGTTACAGGATGCACTGTGCATCTGATGCACATCAGATGCGCATCGCGATCTGAATCGTATTTTGAATTCGGATGTTGCCGGTTCGAAGATGCGATTCGCCCACCACTTTTTTGACTTTGTTCTTTTTGTGCGCTTTGCGGTTTGCGCCAGGGCCAGAAATGCGCGCAATCCTGGGCCTTTCGGCGCGCTGCATGCATCAGCCCGTGTAACCAGAGACACTCTGTGACTGGGATATGGCGGCAAAATCTCACCGGATTCTCTGGAGGCCGATTTCGAGGTTACAGGCTGCGATGCTCCATCAGATGCGCAGCCGCTGCGCATCTCGGAATAGGTTCAGGTAAAGCCGAGCATCTGACGCTGGGCATGCCAACTCACCGGCATGCTGGTGATGCGGGCAAGACGCTGACGATTGAGTTGCAGTGGCTGATGGCCATCAAGAATGGCGGCCTGGATGTCAGGCGCCAGGAAGCTGAGCTTCAGGAGGACAGTGAAATAGCGCTGGTTCAAGCCCATGGCTTGGGCAGCAGCGGCAATCGTTTCCGCGTTCTTGAGATGCACCTTCGCCTGATGCGCACGCACGAAGAGCTTCACCAGTGCCGGATCAGGTCGTCCCTGGTCACGTTGACCGGCCGGGGCAAGCAGCTGCCGTTGATTGCCCCGGCGCACCCATGTTGCCGGGACCTCCACCTGCTTGTTTCCTTCATGGCTGCGTATGGTGACGAGGATACGATCTTTCTCAACGACCACCTTCTGGACATGATCTCGAATTTCATCACGTAGCATCATTGAACCGGGCTCGGTGCCAAGATGATCGTGAAGCTGGGCCAACACGAAGCCCTCCAAATCGCCCGCAGGAACACGCCAGGGCTTGAGCTTTAGCCTCTCCTTGTCCTGCTGGCTGACATAGTAGCGATAGCGCACGCCGCGCTTGCTGCTGTGACCCGGGGCCATTCGGCGCCTCTCCCCGTCCCAAACAAGACCGCAGAGCAGACTGGGATGGTCAGCCTGAATGCCTGCAGCATAGTCGCTACGGTTGCGATCGATCATTGAGCCGACCCGTTCGAATAGCGCGGCGTCTAAAATGGCATCATGGTCACCGGAGTATGCCGTCCCTCGGTGGCATATCTCGCCCAGATATATGCGGTTGCGCAGCATCTGATAAAGGGCACCCCTGCTGAATTGCGCATCACCCATTGCGCGGCCGTCGCGACCGACCCGCTTCTTGGTACGGATGCCCTGGTTAGCAAGTTCTGCCTGAAGCGCGTAGACGGACCCGAGCTGCAGATAGCGGGTGAAGATATGCCGGACGCGGTCGGCCTCGTCGGAGATGACGATCAGCTTGCGTTCCTCGACCTTATAGCCCAGTGGCACGACGCCGCCCATCCACATGCCGCGCGCCTTGGATGCTGCGATCTTGTCGCGGATGCGCTCACCGGTCACCTCTCGCTCGAACTGGGCAAAGGACAGCAGCACATTGAGGGTAAGCCGTCCCATGCTGCTGGTCGTGTTGAACGCCTGTGTCACGCTGACGAACGAGGCCTTATGCTTGTCGAGCACTTCGATAATCTTGGCGAAGTCCGCGAGGCTCCGCGTCAGGCGGTCGACTTTATAGACCACGATGACGTCAACCTTGCCGGCCTGGATGTCTTCCAGCAGTTGGGTGATGCCGGGCCGGTTCATTGAGCCGCCGGAATATCCACCATCGTCATAGAGGTCGGGGACAGGCTGCCACCCTTCATGACATTGGCTCATGATATAGGCTGAGCATGCCTCCCGCTGCGCATCCAGGCTGTTGAAGGCCTGCTGGAGCCCCTCCTCCGTCGATTTGCGCGTATAGATCGCGCACCGCAGGGTGCGCGGGACGGCGCTCACGTTCATGGCTTGCTCCCTGTCTTGCCCACGGCAAGTCCGAAGAAGCGTGGCCCCGACCAGGCAGCGCCGGTGATGTGGCGGGCGATCGGGGTCAGCGAGCCATAGTGCCGGTTCTCATATTCATAGCCTTGGTCGAGCACGGTTACGACATGGGCCTTGCCCTGCCATTCCCGGACCAGCCGGCTGCCGGGCTTGATCTGACCGCTTCGCGCCTGGTCCAGATCGCCGGTTGTCTCGAGCTGTTTCGCCAGCTTGCCTAGCTCCCTGATCCGCGCAGGCGGCATGGCGCCGAGAGCCTTCTCCTGCCAGCGCCACGCGATGCAGCGCCCAAGCAGGTCCAAACTCATATCTTCAGGCAGTGCCTGCCCGCGATAGAGCCGCCGCCACTCCGCGCGAAGCTGGGCCGGCGACCATGTCGCCAGCCCGGCAAGCCGATCTTCGATCGTCGCCATCACCGTACGATCCGCCAGCAGGTATCGCCATTGGCGCGCGCTTCCTTGAGAAGCATCACCCCCTTTTTGCGCAGGCCCGTGAGGAAGGCGCGGCAGCTATGCGGCTGCCAATGCGTGGCAGCCATGATCTCTGCGAGGGTTGCGCCCTTTCCACGTGAGAGCAGCTTCTGCACGGTTGCCGACTTGGACACGCCGGTTTGGACAGCAGCAGGCGCAACGTCAGTCGCAATCGCGGTGCCGACATCATCAATATTGGACATATGAGGTCTCCTTGCCGGCCACTGGATGTGGCCGCACGACCTCAAGCTCCGGCCATCAGCGGCCCGAGTGGGTGGCGCTCATCAGCGCCGCACGAACAGCAATGCTCGGTTCCAGCATGAAGTCGAGTGGAATTTTCCAATGCCTAGAATGGGCTGCCTGCGGCTGCTTTTCGGCCGCGATGGGGACCGAACTGGCGGTCTAATTTATGGCAATAGCTGGGACATTCGCGACTGTCGGCTTCGCAGCGCCGTCATGTTGATAGCCGACGTCAATCAACCGCTAATAGGATTGCCCGCAGCCGCCGACAAAGTTGACATTCGAGGCTCTGCGGTGTTTCCTCGAAACCCGCTGTTCATTCATCAAGCTGGTACGTCGACGTGAGCGACCTACTCTGGGCGTTAGAGGTCGTTCGCGGCCGTCACGGCGAACGATCCCTACCGACATGGAGCGGATATAGAAGCAGTTGCCGGAACCACATGCGACGCGAAGCACGTCTGGTCATTGGCTAAATTGCTCGTCCTCGATCATCCGCTGGATGATAGTGGCTGTGGTGGCCTCGGGCATCGACATTTCGACCGCATCTGGCGCCCTCGATGAACGCAAAGTTCCCGCTGCACGAAACTAGCAAGGCTGCAACGCAGCGCCTATGCCTTGCCAATTATCGTCGTGACAAGATGATTCATGTTCGATGCCTTCGCCCAATATTTGAGGCGATGGTTCCGGCTCGATCGGTTAAGCACGCGGGATCCTACGGCCGACGCCCAGCCGAGCCAATCCGACTGGCCGTTGGCAAGCTGCTCGTTTCGCGTATCCTGAAGGCCGAAGCGGATGTCGGGAATCTCAAGGATCTTCGCTTTGGTGATGGGAATTGGCGAGCGCGCGGGCGCGGTAGGTTAGACCGAGCGTGGTGCGGCGACCGAGATAGCTGAACATGTCGTAGCGTGAGGAGCCAGTGAGATCGCTGATCAAGCGGAACAACGCCCTCTCCACGCCGGGCAGGCCACGATAATCGCCGGATTCCGCACAGGCGCCAAGCTGTTCGGCAAGGCCGGCGATCAGCCGTTTGCGCTTGTAGGGCCGCGCACCGGGACCGAACACTGGCACGTCGAATTCACGAAGTGCCCGAGCGACCGGAATCAGATGGGTCCACCACGGTGCGAGGATTGCGGCATTGCCCAGTGGAATGCCCGCCTCGTATAGCGCGGGCAGGAAGTAGTCGGTGATCGCATCGAGCGGACGGCTGACATGCACATAGCTCACGCTCGATTCGAGATCTGCCGCAGCTCCGGCAGATTGCATTGCAGGCTGCGTGGGAATGAGCGTGCCCGCGCAGGCGACGACACCGGGACCGCAGCGGAAATTTCCGGTCAGCGCGGCGTCGCACTTCGCATTGATCGCTTGCCCGAACTCTTCGGCAAGATCGGGGCGGGCGCCGGCGAAACGCATGATCGACTGATTTTGATCGCCGACGAGGAAAAAGCCCGTGTGTAGATATTGCTGAAGCGCCCGGAAGATCGAGAGCTGGATATCAGTCGTATCCTGGAATTCGTCGATCAGGAGCCAAGCGAACCGGCTTGCGATCCCTCTTCCAACGAACGGGTGAGCCGCCAGAATACGTGACGAGTAATAAAGGATCATCGCAAAATCGAGGTAGCCGTGCTCGCGCACGCGCTGCCAATAAAGCGCTGCGGACTTTTCAGTCACGATCCCAGATTCGATCGACTGGCCGCACGGTGCACCATCAACATCGATGCGAAGACCTTCATAATCATCGAAGGACCGCCCAGTTGCGGTACGGCCGAAGGCGTCCTCGACCGCGATCACGATATGCTCGAATGCTGCGTTTTCGCGGGAGAGAACCTGAAAGGTCGAGGGTATCTCGGGCAGCAACCAGCAATAGGGCCGCAGGATGGACTGCAGGCAGAACGAATGGATCGTTGAGATCTCGCACTTGTCCGCGCTGGCATTACTGCCATAGGTGCGTAGCCGCGTCTCGATCTCGTCGACCGCTGCGTTGGTGTACGTGATGCAACCAATGAACTGTGGCGTCCCGACCACCTGATCCGCGAGCGCGAGCAACTTGGCCAGAATGACACGGGTCTTGCCGCTGCCCGGACAAGCGGTCAGCAGCAAATTGCCATCATAGTCGACGGCGACGCGCTGTTCAGACGTCAGCGGAATCATTCGGTCAGCCATTCATAGGCTTGTTCGATATACGGCGGCAGATCCGCAGCAAGATGGGCATAGCGCGCGGCGACTTGCGCGAAACGAGCCTTGCCGAAGCGCTTAGCGGTATTGAGCGTGATCCGTCCAAGTTCTACCCTGAGCGCCATTTCATCGGCCGGATTCATGCCTCCTAAGGCCAGCGCAGCTAAACCGTTCTCGAGTTGGGCGAAGATCTGCGGCGCGCCCAGCGCGCGAGCGGTTTCGATCAGCATCGGCAGACGGCTAACAGACACCAACTCACGCTCGAAAGTTGTTGCACCTGCAAAGGTCGATATGAAGTCGCCATTGAGTTCAGCAAGGTCAGGGGCATTTACTTCTGGATCGAAGTCCTCGGCATCGGAAGGCTTCATGTCTGCGTCCGCTACGATCGCGCACTTCTTCTCGAGCGAACCCTGCTGGAAGAGCTTGGCGTACACATCGAAATGGACGCCGTGGATGGCAATCACCGAAATGCCCAACCTCTCGAGTTTGACGCCATAGACATGCTCGATCATCGCCGGGATCAGGAACATCTCGGCCGGCCCTTCGACCAGCATGACCTTACGCGCGTATAGCAGGCTGCTCTTGGTGGCATCGAGATAGCGCTCGAGATCGGCAATTTCTGGATCAGTCAGCGCAGCGTTGAGCGCCAGATTGCCTGCGGCTATCGTTGCGTTTTCACGTTTGGTCATCGACACAATACTGCTGAGCGGCACTTGCGAAGTGATCTGGGTGCTGTGGCTCGTAAGTATTGTCTGCACACCAATGTCGCGCAGGGCGGCGATGAGCGAAAATTGCAGTTGGGGATGCAGATGCGCCTCAGGCTCCTCGATCAGGATCAGCTGTCCCGCTGATCGGTTGAGAGCGATGCGGCGCTGCAGATATTCGAGCAAGATCGCGACGTAGAGAATGTTATTCATCCCGAGCCCGTTTCGACCCGGCTCGAACGAACTTAGCGACAGGTCTGATAGGATAATCTTGAGGTTGCGGATGATTGCGCGGAACGTGGCTGCCGACAGGCCAAGTGTCGCGTCCATCTCAAAGGCCGGTCCAGATACGTCCTTAAACCGGGTATCGATCGCGCCGGCAATCTGGGCGACGGTCGGTGACTGTGCGATGGCCTGATTGGCCGCGTCGAGGATCGTGATCAATGCCGCCTGTTCGGTAGCGTCGATCTCGAAGGCTTCTATCAGGCGGATCAGCGGTGACTGACGCGGATTGCGCAGATCATTCTCGACATCGCGCAATGCCGGCAGATGGACGAGGAGATAGGATTGTAGATCGGCGAAGCGGACGGTTTCACCGATGCCATCATTGTTCCAAGCGATACTCCTCAGGTCGGTCGCCGGGTCGCCGCCTCCGCGGATTTCCCACTGATAATCCTCAAGGGTCAGGGTTCCGGGCAGTACCTCGCCGCTCGCGAGCTGTTCGCGTACAGCTGGCCGAGGACGAAACCGATAGAATATACGCGCTCGGTCGGAGGCCGTCTTCCAGGTACTGACCAGAGCCTCTTCGTTCACCCGTCCCTCAAAACTGGTGAACTCGATCCCGATCAGAACCTGGTTAGGATGCGCGATGTCGATCCCCGAATGGATGTCCTCCCTTTGCAACGCGCGGAAGCTCGACGGCAGCGTATTGTCGAGGCAGATCTGGATCGCGCGGAGGATCGCGGTCTTGCCGGTATTATTCTCACCGATGATGCAGCAAAGATCATCAGCAACGGTGACGTCGAGCGACGAAAACGTGCGAAAGTTTTGAATCACAATTCTCGCTACGCGCATCGTCCCCGCCTATATTAGTTCAGCGGCCGTCGTTGCCACCGCAGAAGTGCTTGAGTCGGTACGCCGTCCGATGCAAGTCTGAATTCATGGTTAGCGCCGACTTGGCTCCATTGATCGTTTGTCGAACTAACTCTTCCTTTTTCCCGTACCCGCAACCTGGGGCCTCGGCCGTGAGAGTATTTTCCTTTGCTGAACGCGACGGTTTCGCGCTCAGCTCCCCTGATGTGCCGCCACCGGACCTTGGACGGGCCGCTATGGATCTAGCTTCGACATGCGCAGCGGCGGATCAATCACGCTCCCCTCCGCCTGATTTGGACTTCCGCATCAAATGGCGGCTTTCGAGAGCGGCTTGAGGTCCAGTAGAAGGCCCGGTCCGAGCCGTCGTCTGGCCAGAAGCCGGAGCTCTGCCGGACGAAGCTGAATAATCCGGAAAAGGCGCTGGAGGACCAGCGCTCGTCGTGCTCCTAGGAACTGGCCGGACATCGATCGGCAGAATATTAGTCTCCGTCGGGAACGGGATCAACCCCGGTTGAAACGAGACACGGCGATTGCGAAGCTGACGGATCGACGCGACCGCGAGGATGCCCCAATCGGTCTGCGCTTGGCGAAACGGAAGGGTGATGCAACTTCGCCATCACGAGATGGCTGTACGAATTTCCTTCGCCCTTGTGGGGAGTTGCGATACGCCCTATGCGCGGCCACCTTGAGCCAGCACTGCTCTTATGTTTCGCAGGGAAAACGCGTGACGACAAGCCAGGTGGAGGAGCGAGCTGAGCCTCACGCGAAGGCAGCGCTTCTCGAATTCCTTAGATCCCGCGAACTGTTGAATAGCCGGACTGCCGTGACGGCGGAACTGATCCTGGACAAACAGGCCGTCCGCGCCGACGTTGTCCTGTGCGACAAGAATGATCTGCATTGCTTCGAGATCAAAACCGCGCGCGACAGTCTCGCGCGAATGGACAGGCAACTTGAAGTCTATTGCCGGCATGCGAGCTTCGTCACAGTCGTAGCAGCGACGCGGCACATCAGTTCGGTATTGTCCCGCGTTGCGCCGCATGTCGGGATCTACGAGATGATGTCCTTCGCCAGTGCGGAGCCGATCAGGGTCGTTCGTGAGCCAAAGGGATCGCCGTCCCTCGATGTGGACGCCATGCTTTCGCTGCTGCCAGTGAGAGATCTTCAGGCCCGCCTCGGACTTTCTAATAGACTGAGGCGGCAGGACGCCGTTGCGGAAGCAGCCAGCCTTCCCGAAGCGCTGAAGAAGCAGGCGGTGTTGTCCTTCTTCGTTGAACGATATGGGAAAAACACCCGCGCGCTCATCCGAGCGACGAGGCGGAGACCAATTCGACCGCAGGACCTAGAGATGCTCCGTCGGTGGCGTTCGGACGGGTTTGAGCGCGACAAGGGGCTAGAGACGGATGTCCGTCTGCCAGCGTGGTGTGGGCACGCGGACGCAGATGTCTATCGTCACGTTGGCCAGAGTTTTGGGCCGATACCTGAAGAGCTACGGCTGCTGCTCGCAGGCTAGTCGATCCAGGGCTCGTCCGTGGTCAGTGCCGCGCCAGCCGACTGGGCCTGTACATGCATATGTATGTTCATCCTGATCGTGGTCCAGCGGCCTGCCGCGTTGAGCCCCGCCATATTGCCGGCTGCAGCCTCCCTTATTCGATGCGCACCCCAGCACAGGTTCGCCTCGTCCCACCGGGCGTCGCCCCGCACACGCATGGCTGCGTCGTAAAAGCCTTCTCGACGGCGATGGTAGATCCACTCACCGGGCATCGGATAGTCAACTCTTGGCACGCCTCTGAACGCGGGCTCCCGGTCCGACGCAAAGATGGCGGCATGATCGCCGTATCTGAGGTCAATCCCGGCTGCGACTATAGGCGGGCTCGTTCTGAGCATGTCGTACAGTTGTCGCTCTCGTATTGTAAGGCACGCATGTTCCTCGCCAGTTGAGGTAAACTCGCTCGGGAAGCTAGACGCCTTGAAGACGTGTGTGCAGATGCCGCGGGCGAACTGCGCACTCGATGACAGAAGCGCACCTTGAATGGCGATACCTATCGATGTGAGGTCATCCCGAGGTCCGATTTGCTCATAGTCATATACTAGCAGAATAGGGATCTGGCCGAAGTTAAGGCCGGAAAGCGCAGCGACATTTCCCGCATTCCATCCACGCGATCGCCTGAAGCGGAAGATCACGCCGCGGTTCAGGCTAGACAGGCGCTCGACCTGAATCCGCAGGGCAACTGGATCGTCACTCCACTGCACTACCGGGATGCGCCGATGATCGTGCCCGACGAAGTCGCACCAGGCCTTGAACCCGTCGGCGGGGTTGTGAAGGGCGGCCACTTCAGACCGGCCGAGCGCCGCCCAATCCGCTCGTGACTGCGTCTTGTAGATCTTGTCCGACGGCGGAATCGGCGGCGCAAGATCGACACCTAGCGAACGCTCGCCGAAGGCCTCACTGATGTGCTCGCTTGATCGTGCAACGGGGCCGCCAGCGCCGTTCTTAGGATGAGGCCAAGCCTGCATCCGCACGATAGGAAAGATCGCGTCTTTGATCGGCTCTGCCAACTTACGAAGAGCTTCGGCCTCGCTTGCACGTATAGTGAGGCTGGGGAAATATCTGGCCGTCGACAAATCGCACTCTCCAGAATAAGGAGGATTCAGGTTAGGACGCCCAAGCGAATATTCATCGCTGCGGGAGAGACCTGCAGAGCTTCCGCGAGTCTGTCCACATCCCGCTCGCCACCTTCCATCAATTGCCGAATAAGGTGCCATGGCATAAGAATTTCTGCAGCCAGCGCATTGGCTTCAAACTCACGTCGCTCCGACAGCCCGCTCCGATAGAATGTGTCATCGACTAGCTCATTTCCGATCACGTCGCGATGCAAGACAAAATGCGCGATCTCATGCGCAATGGTGAAGCGTTGCCGGTTCCGATGCTCATGTCGATTAACCTTGATCGTCCAGGTCTTTCGGTCCTCCTTGTCGAGAACCAGCATACCGGACACGGCGAGAGGTAGGTCGCTCACGACGACCTTCACGCCGAGATCCGAAGCAATGGCGCCCAGTTTGACTGGTGCTTCCACTTGATGGCGGGCAATCGCATCCGTGGCGTAGGGCGGCAGCTGGGGAACGCTCAGTCTCGCCATTCTTCATCTCGCATCTGGTGCTCCGGGGCCGCGTCCGCTGTCACGATCGACCCACTTAAGGCGTCTTGGACTGCATCCCGCGCGCGCGCCTCCATGGCCGCTGTGATGGCCACGTCCACACTTTCCTTGAACTTCTCCGAGCTGAGGTAGCTGTCGCTTCCGCTCTTCGACGTTTCGACGGCCATCTGTTCCGCTATGCCACGAATTGTCTGGAAACCCCAGATTGCCGCTACCGCAACAATGAAGCCGATAAACGTGACGATCAATGAAACCGCGGAAAGAAGGATCGCGATAAGATCCTTATATTCCCAAGCGCCCGGCCGAATTAGGGTCGCGCCCTGCACGTCCAAAAGAAGTAGCAGCAGTCCGAACATCAGGACATTCGCTGCCAAAACTGCTCGTTTCACCCACCGCATACCTCTCGATAAGTGGCGCAGGAGCTTTTGTCGAGACACCTACGTAATGGTTCACTCTCCATATCTGATCGTTCAAAACCCACCTGTCCGCTGTCGGCCATTCCTGCGGGGACATTCGGATAGCCGACGGACTGCTGCTGGGGAGCGAAATTTGGTCGCTGAGCGTCCGGCTTGGGTCGATATTGGAATTAAGGCTAGACAGCGCGGCTTTGCGCCGGATCAGTCGCCCGTTCGGCCGGCCCAGCCGGGTAAGTGGCGGGCATCATGCGCGCGGGAGACGATAAGGGCGCGTTCCAGGGCCTTGGGGTATTTCTCCTCAAGCATCCGCTTACGTATATGATCGCGGAAATAATCTGCCCAAAGAAATTCGGAATAGGGTGTCGGCGTTTTCGCAAACCCGCCAGCCTCACGGACTTCTCCTGCCAGCGAGCGATACGGGTCGTCGATCAGGTCGCCGACATGACGCGGTATATCCTTCCATGGACGCGGTTGCCCCTCCTCGTCATAGGGATGCAGCCAGTTGTGCGCGTCCATGAAGGCGAAGAACCGCCTTTTGGGCAGATGGTCGAGACGCGCCAGCACGGAAATCAACACGGTCTCCACGCCTTCGAGATGAAGCGCGAGCGCGAGATGATGGTGGTCGACGATCCATGGACGCTTGTCGGGACCGATGACGGCCGGGATCATCCGCTCGCCGAGATAATGTCCGGCTTCGTCCTGCGCACGTCCGCGCCACTCGCTCGCCTTGCGCTCTACCTCACGCATGCCGACCGTGATCTGCGTGGGGCGCAGGTCCTTGATTTTCACTGGATTCAATATCGGTTGGACGAGACTGCCGATCGCCATGATCAACTCTCCTTTAAAGCACGCGCGGCGGCATCCGCGACGCTATAGGTAAATCTGCCGGCAAATTCGTCATTGCCGTTCGCCGTCAGTATATCGCGCACGCGGTCATGCGCGCGGGCCAGAATGAGGCTGCAATGCATCGATTGAAGGGCAGTCCTGAATTCACCTAGCGCCTCCACTGCGGTGCTATCGAGATCATTGCTTTCCTCCAGGCTCAGGATCAGTTTGCTGGCGCCTTCGGTACGCGCTCGATCCACGATCGTGCGCAGGACGCTCTCGGCATTAGCAAAAATCAAGGGGGCGTTGGGACGAAAGATCATGATGCCTGCTGGAAGAGCGGCTGCCTCCGGATGGCGAGCGCGATCCACGAAGTCATGCCCATTATCAACTTGACCCAACTCGCTGACCGAGGGGTGCGACAGGCGATACAGCAGTTCGACGATGGAGAGGGCTATCGCAGCAAGCATGCCGTTTAGGACGCCCAGCATCAGAACGCCGAGCGTTGCCGTCAGTGCGACCCATTGATCTCTGCGCATTCGAAACAGCTTGATCAGCGGCTTTGGGGACAAGGCGTGCGTCAACGCACCTATGACCACCGCAGCCAAGACTGGTTCGGGAATATGGGCGATCTGCGGCGCGGCGAATAGTGCGAGGGCGAAGAGCGCAAGGCTCGCCGTCAAAGCCGCAATGTGGCTCGTGGCACCCGCCGTCTCGTTTGCCGTCCCGGCTGAAAATCCCGCGCCGACCGGCATGCCCTGCGCCAGAGCGGACAGCCCATTGGCCAAGCCAAGTCCTGCCAACTCTCGATTGGGGTTTACTGTGTCGCCATGCGCCAGGGCGAGCCCGCGCATCGTGCCCCAGCTTTCCGCGAAGAGGATGAGCGCGATGGGGGCGGCGAACTGGGCGAGATGCGCCCATTGCGCGAAATTGTCCGGCAATGTCGGTGCCGAGAATGTCAGGGAAACAGCTCCCGCCTCCGCTATGCCCAGAGCAGGCAGGTTCATCACTTGCCCAAGCGCAATCCCGGCGACGATGATGATAAGTGCTGCCGGGAGGCGGGAAACGCGCCGCAACAAGAGCAGCGCCGCGAGAGCCGCCGTGCCCAGAAGGATGCTCGGCCAGTGCCATCCTCCCGTCTGTTCGCCCAACGCTATCATAACGGACAGGATGGAACCGCCGCTGACGGTGACACCTGCAAGCTTCGGCAATTGCTTGATGACGATCGTGATGGCGAGACCAAAAGCAAAGCCACGCAGTACCGGGCGGGAGATGAAACCGGCCATTCCACCCACGCGAAAGGCGGCCAGGCCAAGGAAGATGACGCCGACGATCAGGGTGAGCGCCGTCGCCATCATGGCCCTGCGCACCGGATCGGTTTCGAGCCCGACCAAGGTTGCGGCGAGAATCGCGGCAGAGGAGGAGGTCGGGGAAACGATGGCGAAACGGCTTCGCCCAATCACAAGATAGGCAAGACCACCCGCGACACCGGCAGCCAGGGCGCGCCCCGGCGGCAAACCTGCTATCCCGGCATAGGCGATGCCTTCAGGCAGGATGAGACCGGCTACGGATAGCCCAGCCAGTATATCCCGCCCCGTACATATTTTCATTCTGTCGAGTCCCCGCACCAGGCCAGACTAAAGGCAGGAACAATTGACGCAACGGGCGCAGAACGCGCTATTGATATTTGTCACGCCGACGTAGCGGTCTGGGAAGCAGGCAATTCGCTGCCTGCCTCTGGCAGCTTTCCTTTGATCCACTCCCGTTGGAGCCGCGATTCAGCAATCGATCATGGATACGCCAGACTGCCAAGAGGTGAAGGTCCGCACTTGGGGAGGCAAATTGGGTCGTTGAATGGCATGGAAGGGTCGCTATTCCCGCTCGGGCACCGGCACGTTGAAGCCGTTGAGTGTCGTCGAGACCATCGCGTAAAGACCGATCAGATAGATGAGCTCGTTCGTCCCATGTTGGCCGAACGTCTCAACCGCCAGCTTGTAGAGCGGCTCCGGCAAGATGCCGCCACGTATCAGCGCATAGGAGAAATCGAAAGCGACGCTTTCCTCAGGCGAGAGGTCCGCCGGGCGCAGGTCAGCGACCAAGGTCGAGAGGCGCGAAAGGCTCATTCCCTCCTTCTCGGCAACGGCGATATGGGCATAAATCTCATAGGCCGCGTCGAAGCGTGCGCCGACGACCAGGATTGCGAGCTGACGGATATTGTCGGGGAGCGTTGCCTCCGCCGTCATTGCCATCGTCAGGTCCCAGATCGCCTTGCCGATGCGCGGTTCGTGGAGCCACGGGTTCCACGGCCCGATGAGCGCGCCTTCGTCATTCTCCGTCTTGAAGGCGTTGAAGTTGGAGGCGATGCCCTTTCGCATTTCGTCGTAGAGCGGCTTTTGCTCAGGGGTGAGGTCGGCGGGCGAAATCAGGGGTAGGCGCATGCGCTGTCCTTCCAAGGGAGATGGCAGTGCCAATATGCGCCACGCCCATGACAGTTCCGCGCCCGCTGATTGCTCAGTGCAATCTGAAGTTGCGCGACATGCATCCCGGACGACAGCTTGTCACCCCTGTCAGCGATAATACGGCAGATTTTGCGCCTCGCGGCAACCGATCGACACGGAAATCCGCCGCTTTGCGTCACTATTGGACCGGCATACCGGGAACGGAGATCCGCAACCAACGAAAACAAGATCGGACAATATTCGATTGCCAAAGAAACATACATGTAAGTTAGATGTAAAACAGGTTCAATCGACGTGGCAATGCGTAATATTTCTGACCTTCATCGAGTTTAGCAGCCCCAAATTAGTTGACGTCCGCGGGCATGTAAAATGGCAATAGCCACACTTCTTCCCCCGGTCAGGAATAAAAGCCAAAGGGGTTCTCATCTTGAAGTACGCATCTGTTTTTGCCCTTCCGCTCGTCGCCATCACATTGTCATCAGCATGCGCCTATGCCGCCGACGCGCCTGCGCCAGCCATGGCTGCCGATGACGGTGCGGGGCTGGGCGATATCGTCGTCACCGCGACCAAGCGCGAAACCAATCTTCAAAAGACACCGATCGCCATCAATGTGGTCAGCATGGACACGATCAGGGACCGCCATGTGCAGAGCCTGTACGATCTCGCCGATGGTGGCGTCCCGTCCCTC
>Ga0068853_100001345_pt1 | contig 17715 bp, 13 predicted proteins | sample KBSCornC32_FD_65655 | JGI IMG/M metagenome (GOLD analysis project Ga0068853, IMG submission 65655) | Corn rhizosphere microbial communities from Kellogg Biological Station, Michigan, USA - KBS Corn C3-2 | ecosystem: Host-associated > Plants > Roots > Rhizosphere > Soil ...
GACGATGCGGCCCGCTCCGAGGGCGCGGGCGAACAGATACGCAAAGAGCGATTGAAGCAGGAGGCACAGTAGCCACCAATAGCCCCAATACTGGAACGGATGGGGCAGCCACGGCCCGAGCAGTTTCAAGGGAATGGCAAAGAGGGGCAGGCCGTCGACGAGTGCGATGGAGCTGCCGAGCTCGATGCCGAGGCGCGGGCTCGAGCCGGGAGGCATCCCCCAGGGGGTATCGCGAAAGAACTCCCAGCCGAGCGTGTGCATGGCCCGGTCGGCATGATCGAGAAAGGCAATGTTGGTCGGGATCAGCGGCCACCAGCCGAAGATAAGGCCATAGGCGACGGCGCCCACGGCCAGAGCGGCCAGTACCCCGAGGAGGTCGCGGCGGGAGTCAGACAAATCGGATCCCAGAAGGACGAACGACAGAGAGGAATACCGGGGCGCCGGCAGGATAAATCTGACGCAAAGACGCGTCTCTGCTCAAGCCATTTCCGGCCGCTTTGGTTCCTTCGTCACGCCTTCGGACGCGGCACGGTGAGGTCGCGGCCGATATAGTCCTTATGGAGGATCAAATCGGCTTCGCCCAGCCGGTCGGAGGCGGTGAAGCTCTGGTGCCAATAGGGGTAGATTAGTGGCAGCTCGCTGACCTTATCGAGCCGCGCGACGTCGTCGGTCGTGAGCTTGAGGTCGGCAGCCTTGAGATTGTCAACGAACTGCTCGGTTGTGCGTCCGCCCATGATGACCGACGCCACCATCGGGCGCTGCAGCAGCCAGGCAAGCGCTACCTGCGCTCCTTTGGCCCCGTGCGCCTTGGCAACGTCGTTGACCACATCGACGATGTCCCACATCCGGTTCCAGTCGGTAATCGGCGGCTCGCGGAAACCGATTTGCTGGCGCCCGCTCTCGGGCGCCGAATTGCGGGTGTATTTGCCGCTGAGCCAGCCGCCAGCGAGGGGCGACCAGACGATGATCGACACACCCTGATCGAAGCCGAGGGGGACCAATTCGTATTCGGCCTCGCGGCCGAGCAGGGTGTAGTAGATCTGCTGGGAAACGAAACGCTGCCAGTTGTGGGCGTCGGCTACCGAGAGCGCCTTCATCAGGTGCCAGGCCGAATAGTTGGAGCAGCCCACGTAGCGGACCTTGCCTTGCTTGACGAGCGTATCGAGCGCTTCGATGGTTTCCTCGACCGGGGTCTGACCGTCCCAGGCATGGACCTGGTAGAGGTCGATCGCATCGGTCTTGAGACGTTTCAGCGAGGCATTGCACTGCTCGACGATGTGGTGGCGCGACAGGCCGCGCTCGTTCGGCCCGGTGCCCATCGAGAACCGCACCTTGGTCGCAACCATCATGCGCTTGCGGCGCTCCGGGGTCAGCGCGTCGCCGATGATGCTTTCCGAAACGCCATTGTTGTAGGCATTGGACGTGTCGATGAGGTTGACGCCGTGATCGAGGCAGAGGTCGATCTGACGCTGCGCATCCTTGAGCTCCGTCGAACCCCATGAGCCGTCATTGCCGAAGGTAACGGTGCCGATCGAGAGGGCCGAGACTTTGAGGCCCGAGCGGCCGAGCAGGCGATATTCCATGATGCAATCCAGGTCTGGGGGAAGCGGGGGGCGCCTAACGGAAGCGGTAGACGAGGCGGCCTTTGGTGAGGTCGTAGGGCGTCATCTCGCACAGCACTTTATCGCCGGCCAGGACGCGAATGCGGTTCTTGCGCAGCTTGCCGGCCGTATGGGCGATGATCTCGTGGTCGTTTTCAAGCTTCACGCGAAAAGTGGCGTTGGGCAGCAATTCGGTGACCACGCCGGGAAATTCGAGCACGTCTTCTTTTGCCATAGGCTCTCCATGGTGCCCGGCCTTCGCCGGGTGAAACTCTTCGCGCTGCCGCCAGCCCCGAGCCGGCGCATTGTTCAGATGGGTCGTTCGAAAGATGGCGGACCCTATAGGAACCCCCCGGATTTGTGAACAGGGCCGACAGTTGGACAGGCGCACCCGTACCGGGCGCACAAAAAATCGCTTCAACGATGCAACCCAAAACCTCCGAAGGGCATTTGTGGCCGAATGGGGCACGACTTTACGTCGATGAAAATCCTTGTAGTCGAAGATGAGCCGCTGATCCGGCTCGGTCTTGTGAGCGTGATCGAGGAAGCCGGGTTTGTGGTGCTGGAAGCGCCCAATGCCGACGCGGCCATCCGTTTGCTCGAGGCGGATTCGACCATCCGCATGGTCGTGACCGACGTCGACATGCCGGGGTCCATGGATGGGATCAAGCTCGCCCACTACGTCCGCAACAAGTGGCCACCGATCAAGCTGGTGGTCATCTCCGGCAAGGTTGGGGTCAAGCCCGGCGAACTCCCGGAAGGCGCTCGGTTCATGGGCAAGCCCTATCAGGAAACCGCACTGATCGGGCTGCTGCAAACGATGTTTTCAGCCGATGGGGACCGGCCGTGAGCGAAGCACAGGGCATTAATTTTACCTCTCCCGACCCGTTGCTCCACGCCCCCGCGAAAGTGCGGTGGCGGTTCGACGCGGCGGCCACGGTGGTGGCCCTCGCCAGCGCGCTCATCTTCATCATCGTCGCCATCTTCGTGTTCCTCTGCTTTCAGGGATACGCCACGACGATCCAGCAGGCCCACGACAGGGCCCAGTCCGCCGCCGATGTCGTCCAGGAAGAATCCGAATGGATGATCGGAGCGGCGCGCGTGGTCCTGCAGCACATCACCAGCGGAGCGGTCAGTCCCGCCGACATCGACCAAGCGGAGTATGACGGAGCCGTCCGGGATTTGCCGGTTCGGGCAACGCTCGCCATTTACGACAGCAAAGGAGCTGCGGCGCCCGGCAAAGCATCGGCAAGCCTGCCGCAGGACGTTAGCGGCGAGGATTTTTTCAAGACGATCGCTGGGGGCGGGGAATGGTCGATCTCGGCCCAGCGCCCCGACGCAGCCAACGGCGACGCGATTTTTGTGCTGGCACGCCGGCTGGGAGGCGCCGCCAACTTTGGCGGTATTGCCGCGCTGACGATCAGCGGGGACGTGCTGGAAGAGTTCTGGACACCGCAAAAGCTCGGGCCCACCTCAACGGTCGGGCTGCTGCGAGATGACGGATGGCTGGTCGCGCGATACCCGGCAGTCGACAAGACCGTCAATTCAGCCGCCCAGCCCCTCTTCACCGAGCTCAAGGGACAGGAAAGCGGCACCTATGACTCGGCCCGCTCGCCGGTCGACGGCATCGCGCGCGTCGTCGGCTTCCATCGCATTCCGAAGTTCGGCCTCATCGCCGTAGCGTCGGTGTCGCAGGACGAGATCCTCGCGGGGCTGTGGAACTCGATCATCATCGTGTCGTGGCTGATCGCGCCGATCGCGCTGGCCCTGCTCGTGGGCTCGCTCATCACAGCCGGCCTGCTGCGACGCAGCGCGCGCACCCAGGCAAGCCTTGCGGCGGCGCTCGCCAGCAATGATGTGCTGTTCCGCGAAATCCATCACCGGGTAAAGAACAACCTGCAGTCGGTCGCCTCGCTGCTCCAGATGCAGCCCATCCCGCGCGAGGTGAAGGTCAATATGAGCCAGCGCATCGCGGCGATGTCGGCGGTGCATGAGCACATCTATCGCTCCAATGATTTCGCGCACGTACGAGCGACGGATTATCTCCGCACGCTGATCGAAAACATCCGGGCCGGCCGGCCGGACGTAACGGTCATCGAGAATCTCGAGGACATCAGCGTCGACAAGGATGCAGCAACGCCACTCGGTCTCATCCTCAATGAGGTTGCATCGAACGCTTTCAAGCATGCGTTCAGCGACGGCCGGAAAGGTGTGGTGACCGTATCGCTGACCAAGCGCGAGAACGGCGAAGGATGCCTGACCGTCGATGATAATGGAGTGGGTTTTGACCCTGACGCACCAGCAACGGGCATTGGCCGGCGGCTGGTCAGCGCATTGACGCAGCAGCTCGGCGGGCAATCGGGATTCTCGAGGAGCTCGAGCGGGGGCTCGCGCTTCACGCTCACCTTCCCGCTCGGGCCGCGCTAGACGACGACGGTGATCCGCTGGCTGGCACGGGTGACGCCGGTATAGAGCCAGCGGCGTCGATCCTCGCGGAAGACGAAGCTTTCATCGAAGAGATAGACGCGGTCCCATTGCGAACCCTGCGCCTTGTGGACCGTCAGGCAGTAGCCGAAGGTGAATTCATCGACGCGGCGGCGATCGGGCCAGCTCAGTTGGTCCTCTTCACCCGAAAAGAATGCGCCGTGCGTCACGACGTGTGCCTGGGCTTTCTTGCCCGCGGCGGTAGTGATCTCCTCCTCGGGATCGAGGGTCATCGAATAGCGATTGCCGGAACGCTTCTTGACCTCGCTAGCGTACCAGATCTGGCCGTTGAGCAGGCGCTTTTGCGGATTGTTGCGTAGGCAGACGAGGCGATCGCCGGCGACCGGTTCCTGCGCGGGCAGGTTCTTCAGCTCGCGCAGGCGGTCGTTGTAATCGATGCGGGTCTTGTTGCGGCCGACGAGTACCTGGTCTGCGGTGACGACCGCCTCGCGATCGACGTCGCTGCGTGGAACGACGATCGACTCGTCGTAGCGACCGTACTCCAGATGCCCGCCCTCGCGGATTTCCATCGACATGCGGATGATGGGATTGTCCGCCGCCTGGCGGTGGATCTCGGTGAGCATGATGTCGGGATCGTGGGCGGTAAAATAGCCTGCGCCCTGCACTGGCGGCAGCTGGAACGGATCGCCGAGGACGAGCACCTTCGTGCCGAAGCTGAGGAGGTCCTTGGCGAGCGCCTCGTCGACCATCGAGACTTCGTCGATGACGACAAGATCGGCGCTGGCAGCCTCGCTCTCGGGATCGAGCGCGAATTTGGGCTCGCCCTCCTTGTCGGAGACGAGCGTGTAGATGAGAGAATGAATGGTCGAGGCGCCCCGGCAGCCTTTGCGGCGCATCACCAGCGCCGCCTTGCCGGTAAACGCCGCGAACTTCACCGAGCGCACACCTTCGGCCAGATAGCGCGCGAGCGTGGACTTGCCGGTGCCGGCCCAGCCGAACAGGCGGAAGACCTGCGGCGCAGCGGGGTCCTTCAGCCATTCCGAGACCGCGCGCAGGGCATCGTCCTGCTGGGGCGACCAAACGGGCATCAGGCTAGAAACTCAGCGTGCATGCGGGGTATGTAGAGCATTTCTCAGGGGAAACAAAACGAGAACTTCTATGTCCCCCGCGGCTTGGCGCGGCTGGTCGCCGGGGCCGCGAGCGGATCGTCGGGCCAGGAATGTCGCGGGTAGCGGCCGCGCAGATCCTTGGCCACATCCTTCCACGAGCCACGCCAGAAGCCGGGTAGATCGGCCGTCGTCTGGATCGGGCGGCGGGCCGGGGACAGCAGAACCAGCAGCAACGGGACGCGGCGGCCGGCGATTGCGGGATGCCGATCGAGGCCGAACAGCTCCTGCACCCGGATTTCGAGCGTCGGGCCATTCTCGTTGTCATAATCGATAGGCACGCGGCTGCCGGAGGGCGCATCGAAATGCGTCGGCAGCAGCGCGTCCATCTCGGTGCGCAGGTGCCAGGGCAGCATTTCGGCGAGCAGACCCTCGAGATCGTCCGGCGTGACATCGTGGAATGATGTCCGGCCAACAAGCATAGGCGCGATGCGCTCGGGCGGCAGCGCGCCGTCGGAGAGATCCGGCCAAGGCGCGCCGATCGTGCGGTGAAGAAACGCGGCCCGCTCGCGCAGCCGCTGCTGCTCGCGGCTGAAGGGCAGATTGCCACCCGCGACTTCGGCGAGGAGACGCGCGGCCTCCTCGAGATTGTCGACAGCGACGGGACCGTCGGCGAGCGTCAACGCATCGAGCCGGCGCTGGCGCCGGGCGCGAACGGCCTTGGCGGATGCGTCATAGTCGAGTGTTGTTCCACTGACGACGCGGTCAGCGAATTGCAGTTCGATCTCGTCACCTGAAATCGTGGCCGCGCCGCGGATGCGACCGGTGGCGGCGCTGCCGGTGAGCTCGGTCACCACAAGGAACGGCTCGCGCGCCAAGGCGTCCGTTTCATCGAGCGACGCGGCGCGGCCATTGGCGAGGCGGTAGCGGCCGCGTGCGCCGGTCTGCTGCGCGATACGATCGGGGAAGGCCCGAGCGAGCATAGTGCCCAGATCGAGATCCTGGCCCGGACTGCCGCCCCATCGCCGTGCGAGCGCACGCGCCTCATCGGCGCGGCGTGAGCGGTCGTGACGAAAATGCGTCAGCCGTCGCGCAAGGTCGGTGTCGTCGCCGCCAAGCCCGCGCTCTGTGAGCAGTGCGGCGAGTTCTGCAGCGGTGCCCCTGTCCTCGGCGCGATGGATCATATGGGCGAGGCGCGGATGCAGGGGGAATTTCGCGAGCGCCCTGCCCTCCGCCGTGATGCGGCCCTCGGCGTCAAGCGCGTCGAGGCGCTGCAGGAGCGCCGTCGCCTCTGCCCACGCAGGCTTTGGCGGAGGATCAAGGAAGGACAGCGCCGCCGGATCGGTGGTGCCCCAATCGGCAAGATCAAGAACGAGCCCGCTGAGCTCGGCGCTGAGGATTTCGGGTGTGTCGAAAGCCTGGAAGCTGCCCGTCTGTGCCTCGGCCCAGAGGCGGTAGGCAATCCCGGGGGCGATGCGGCCCGCGCGTCCGCGGCGCTGGTCGGCAGCGGCGCGCGACACGCGGCGCGTCACGAGCGCGGTCAGGCCCGTGCCCGGATCGTAAGCCGGAACGCGGGCATAGCCGGAATCGATCACGATAAGGACACCCTCGATGGTGAGCGAGGTTTCGGCGATCGATGTTGCCAGCACGATCTTGCGCCGTCCGGGCGGCGAAGGCGCAATGGCCCTGTCCTGTTCAGTGGCGGACAGCTGGCCATAGAGCGGTGCAATATCGGTGGTGTCTGGAACGCGGTTCTGCAAGCGCTCGGAGACACGTGCGATTTCGCCCTGGCCGGGAAGGAAGACCAGCAGCGAGCCCTTGTCGGCGCGAAGGGCTGCAAGGATCGCCGACATGACCTGATCTTCGAGGCGCTGAAGCGGATCGGGAGGGACGTAGCGCGTCTCAACTGGGAAGGCTCTGCCCTCGCTGACCACAACCGGCGCGCCGCTGAGAAGCGTCGCGATGCGGCCCCCGTCGAGCGTCGCCGACATCACCACGAGCCGGAGGTCCGGTCGCAGCGCGGCGCTGTCGATCGCGAGGGCGAGGCCGAGGTCGGCGTCGAGGCTCCGCTCATGGAACTCGTCAAAGATCACCGCCGCGACGCCCGTCAGCTCCGGATCGTCGAGAATCATGCGAGTGAAGACGCCCTCAGTCACAACTTCGATGCGTGTTCGGCTGCTGATCTTGGCTTCAAGGCGAACGCGATAGCCGATGGTCTCACCAACATCCTCGCCCAACGATTTCGCCATGAAGCGGGCCGCCGTGCGCGCCGCAAGCCGCCGCGGCTCGAGTACGATAATGCGGCCATCGTGCCGCCATGGCGCGCCGAGCAGCGCGAGCGGCACGCGCGTGGTCTTGCCAGCACCGGGCGGAGCCACAAGCACCACGGCGGGCGCGGTCGCGAGAGAGCTCTGCAGTTGCGGCAGGACGTCATCGATGGGCAGACTGGCCATGGCGCGTACATGGCCGGGATCGCGTGGTCCGGCAAGGGCAACCGCCAGCGCGCAGGAACGTTCGGAAGGCATGTCGATGGCAATTGCGGAACCGCAGCTTCTTCATTTCAAGCCTGGCGCCACCATGCCGAACAGCCGCTTACCGGTGGTGCTCTATCGCGGAGCACTACCCGGCGGTGCCGCCGATTTCGATCGTCTGTTCCGCCTCAATGGTTGGGTCGGGATCTGGCATAATGGCGTTTTCGACTACGACCACTATCACTCCAACGCGCACGAGGTTCTGGGCGTCGGCCATGGCGGCGCGCGGCTACAGCTCGGCGGCCCCGAGGGCAAGGTCGTCGAGGTGGCGGCTGGCGATTGCGTGATCCTCCCGGCGGGCACCGGCCATCGCCGGATCAGTGCCTCGCCGGATTTCGAGATGATCGGCGCTTACCCCAAGGGGCAGGAAAAATACGATATTCAGCGCGAGCGTAGCGCGAAGGCGGATGCGCGGATCGCGGAGGTCCCGATGCCCGAGAGCGATCCCGTTCGCGGGGCGGATGGACCGCTGCTCAGGCTCTGGGCCTAGGCCGCTACTGCAGGCGCGGGCGATGCAGGAAGCTGTTGCGGTCGGCGGACTTGATCCGCACCCAAGTTTCGCGGCCATCGCGAACGATGCGCAGGGGTACTTCGGCGCCCGCGGGTCCGCTGCTCCAGAGCTTGCGGTAGAAATCGGCCAACCCTGAGACTTCCTCATCCCGAATGTCGGAGATGATGTCGCCGCGTTGCAGGCCTGCTTCGGCAGCCGGACCGGTCGAGCTTACATTCATCACAACGACATCGCCATCGTTTTCGGCAGGGAATATCCCCAGCCAGGGGCGCGGCGGGCGCTGGGCGCGGCCGCGCTTGACGAGATCGTCGAGGATGGGCGGCAGGAGATCGATTGGGACCGCCATGTTGATATCCGCGATGGTGCCATTCGAGACCATCTGCAGGCGCAACGAGCCGATGCCCAACAGCTTACCGTCGGCGCCGATGAGCGCGGCGCCGCCCCAGGAGGGGTGCGCCGGCGCGATGAAGATCGCTTCCTCGAGGAGGTACTCCCAATAGCCGGCGAATTCCTGCTTGGCCACGATGGCGGCCGTGACCGAACGACCCGCCCCGTCGGCAAATACCACCGGATCGCCGATTTTGGCCTCGGCGGACTTGCCGAATTCGAGCGCCGGCAAATCGAGCCGCCCAAGCGCCTGAACGAGCCCAAATCCCGTCTCCTGGTCATAGGCCAAGGCATGGGCAGGAACGATGCGGCCATCGTGGGTGGTCAGCCATACTTCCTCGGCCTCGGTGATGAGATAGCCGATGGTGAGGACGAGGCCGCTCTCGCCAATGACGACGCCTGAGCCTTCGCGACGCGTACCGAGGCCTTCGGCGGTAAACGCGTCGTCGGGAATGGTCGCGCGCAGGGCGACGACGGAAGGAAGCGAGGGGGCGATGTCCACGAGGTGACCTCAGAGGGAGGTGTCAGCATCTAGACATATGGAGATGGGGCCGAGGCTGCAACCCTGCGAAGGGCTCAGTCCTTGGCGCGTTCGACGTAGCTTGCATCCTCGGTCATGACGACCACACGAGTGCCGACGCCGATATGGGGCGGCACCATGGTCTTGACACCATTGCTCAGCTTCGCGGTCTTGAACGAAGACGAGGCCGTCTGCCCCTTCACCACCGGTTCGGTCTCGACGATCTCGAGCGTGACACGAGCCGGCAGCTCGATCGAGAGCGCGTTGCCCTCGAAGGTCTTCATGAACACCTTCATGCCGTCCTGGAGGAACGCCTTCTGGTCACCGATGATGTCTTCAGGAACAGCGACCTGCTCATAGGTCTCGGGCTCCATGAAATGGTAGCCTTCGGCGTCGTTGTAGAGAAACTGGTATTCCCGCTCGTCGACATCGGCCTTCTCGACCATTTCGGTCGTGCGCCAGCGTTCAGAAACCTTCACGCCGTCCGAGATGCGGCGCATGTCGACCTGGGTGACGGAGGCGCCCTTGCCGGGGTGGATATTCTCGGCGGTCAACACGACATAGAGCTTGCCGTCCTGATCGACGACCTGCCCCTTGCGCAATGACGAGGCGATGACCTTGACCATAGTTTCTTCCTTGTCCGGGGGAGGGCGGCAGCCTATCAGGGCGCGCCCAAGAGGGCTTTCGGCGCGCCCGATAGCCTAAATCGAGGCAAATCGCCAGACGGAATTGAGACTTGCCCGAACCCTCCCCTTGGTGGACCCCCGAGCGACACGCCGACCGGCGACCGGCCCTGCTCGCGCGCAACCGTATCGAGGCTGCTGTGCGCGGCTACTTTGCGGCCCACGATTTCGTCATGGTGGATCCACCGGGGCTGCAGATCTCACCCGGCAATGAGACGCATCTTCATGCCTTCCAGACCCGACTGATCGGTGAGGATGGCGCGGACAGCCCGCGCTACCTCCACACGTCTCCCGAATTCTCGATGAAGAAGCTGCTGGCCGCAGGCGAGCAGCGGATTGCCAGCCTCGGGCACGTCTGGCGCAACCGCGAACGGACCGCGACGCACCATCCCGAATTCACGATGGCCGAATGGTATCGGGCGGGAGAGCCGTATACCACCGTCATGGATGATTGTGTCAGCCTGCTCCGGCTGGCGGTGGAGGTCGCGGGTACGCGGTCGTTGCGGTGCAAGGGGCGCCAGGCCGACCCCTTTGCCGAACCCGAACGGCTGAGCGTCGCCGATGCCTTCTCGCGCTATGCGGGGTTCGACCTGCTGGCGACGATCGAGACGGACGGCACGCCAAGTGCAGAAAAGCTCGCGCGGCAGATGGCGGAAGCTGGCATCGCGGTGCCGGAGGAAAATAACTGGTCCTACCTCTTTACCCGCGTGCTGGTCGAAAAGATCGAGCCCCAACTCGGGATGGAGCACATCACGATCCTCGATCGCTATCCGGCATCGGAGGCTGCCCTAGCCCGGCGGACCGCCGACGATCCGCGGGTATCGGAGCGCTTCGAGATCTATGCCTGCGGCGTCGAGCTCGCCAATGGCTTCGGGGAGCTGACCGACGCGGGGGAACAGCGGCGAAGGCTCAGCGCGGAGATGGACGAGAAGGCGCGGCTCTATGGCGAGCGCTATCCGATCGACGAGGATTTTCTGGCGGCGCTCGCGATCATGCCGGATGCGTGCGGGGTGGCGCTTGGTTTCGACCGGGCGGTGATGCTGGCGACGGGCGCAAGCCGCATCGACCAGGTCGTTTGGGTTCCCGTCGCGGACTAGTCTCAGGCGGCTTCAACGCTGCCGCGTCCATTCTGCCATTTGGCGACGAAGCGGTCGAGGTCGGGCGGACTCAACGGACGAGCGAAGGCATAGCCCTGTAGCGCATCGCAGCCGAGCGAAGTCAGCATTTGGGCATGCTCGTCGGTCTCGACACCCTCGGCAATGACGCCGATGCCGAGCGAGTGGCCGATATCTACGATCGAGCCGATGAGCTGCCGCTGACCCTCGGAGTCGGTGATGGGGACCACCAGCTGCCGGTCGATCTTCAGCCGCCTCGGCCTCAGCTTCAGCAGGCTGACGATGGAGGCATAGCCGGTGCCGAAATCATCGATCTCGATATCGATGCCCAGTTCGCGGATCTGATCGATATTGAAGGCGACGAGATCGTCGTCCTCGTCGAGATAGATGGATTCGACCAGCTCGAACGAGATGGCGCCCTGCGGGATATCGAGCTTCTTGAGGCTCTTGATCAAGTTCTCGTCGCGCAGGCGGCGGGACGAGACATTGACCGAGGCGCGCGGGATGTTGAGGCCCTGGGCCCGCCACACGTACATCCAGCTCAATGTCTGTTCGAGGACGAGCCGGTCGATGGTGCCCACCACGTTGAGGTCTTCCGCAATGGGGAGGAACAAATCCGGCGAGACGATGCCGCGCGTGGGATGCTGCCAGCGGGCCAGGGCCTCGACACCCGAAATCTGGTGCGTGTGTGCATCGAACTGTGGCTGATACCAAGCCACGAACTGGCCCTGCTCAATGCCGGCGAGGATGTCGTCGGCCATCAGCTTGCTGGAGACGATCTCGGCCTGCAGCGCCTCGGTGAAAAACTCATAGCGGTTGCGGCCGTGGCGCTTGGCACGATAAAGCGCGATGTCGGCGTCGATCAGCAGACGCTTGTCGTCGACCCGGACGCCGCGCTGGTGGGCGATGCCGATCGACACGCCGCTGCGGCACTCCTGACCCATATAGGGCAGCGGCTGACGCATATCCTCCACGATGCGTGTCGCGAGCCGGCTCAGGTCCCGCCGTCCGCCGCGATGGCTGGACACAATCACGAACTCGTCGCCGCCGATGCGGGCCACGAAATCGTCGGCGCGGACGTTCTCGCGCAGGATTTTCGCCGTATGGACCAGCATGGCGTCGCCGGCCGCGTGGCCGAGAGTGTCGTTGATCTGCTTGAAGCGATCGAGGTCGATGTGAAGAAGCGCGATGCCGGTATTGTCGCGTCGGCAGGCTGCAGCGCGCTCCTCGAGCACGCGATCGAGATAGCGGCGATTGGGAAGCTTGGTCAGGGCATCGTGGAGCGAGGTGTGCTCGATCCGCGCGGTTGCCTCGAGCAATTCGGCATTGCGGGCTTCGGCCAGCGCCTTGGCGCGTTCGAGATCGCGCCGGATGGTCACGTCTTCGGTCACGTCCCAGTTGCAACCCACCAGCCGCCATGAGCCGTCCTGGTTCTGGTAGCAGCTGCCGATGGCGCGGATGACGCGCTCGGCACTATCGGGACGACGGATGCGATATTCGCAGACATAACGACCATGGGTCGCCACCGCTTCATCGATCTTGAGCTGCACGCCAGGCAGATCGTCGGGGTGAACGGCTGCACGCCAATGGCCGTCGGTACGAGACCCGCCATCGCGTGGCAGACCGAAGAGCTCATTCATCCGGTCGTCCCAAAGAGCAGTGCCGGTATCGAGGTTGAACTCCCAGACGCCGACCTCCGAGACATCGAGCGCAAGGCCGAGGCGGCGCGACAGCACATCGAGCTGATGCTGCCGGTCGGCCATCAGGCGGAAGTGCCGCGCGCGTTCCTCGATCAGATAGCGGGCGAGAAAGAGCGGAAAGATAATCAGCGCGACGGCAAAGCCCAGCGCGATCCGAAACGGCAGTGGACTCGGCAACGCGGCGGCCCAGCCGCCGACGGGCCGCGCCGCCATCTGCCAGAAGCCTTGCGGCACATTGACGTCGGCGATGACCGGACGATCGGTTAGGACATTGCTTGAGCCGAAGAAGACCTGCGGACCGGACATACCGGACCCCGACTCGGTGATCGCCACCTCGACGTCGAGGTCGGGCGAGGTCAGCCCGCTGTCGTCATAGAGCCTCTGCGCGTCGACAACTGCCGAGACGAGGCCCCAGAAATGCCGTGACGTGGTGGGACTTGAAACGAACACCGGGAACCGCCCGACGAACCCCACGCCGCCCTGAACGAGATCGACGGGTCCGGCAAAGACCAGTTGCCCGGTATCGCGTGCGCGAAGGGCCATGTCGCGCTGGGCAGCGGTCTGCGTGTAGTCGACGCCGAGGATCTTCTCATTGCCCTTGAGCGGATAGACCATCGATATCTTGAGGTCGGGCGCGACGGCGATATCACGAAGCTGCGAATGCTCCTCGAAGAGATGATCGGCAAGCGCCGCGAACCGATCGGCGGAAATGTCCGGCTCGGTCGAAAAGGTGCCGACGACACCACGCACAAGTTGCAGATTGCCGTTGATGTTGCCCTCAAGCCGAGCGCGCAGGACGTTGAGCTGCCGGGTCACGCTGGCGCGCAATTGCTGCTCGCTGACCAGCCGATTTTGCATATCGGCAAAGATCGCCGACGCAGCGACCACCACCAGCGCCACTGCACCCACGATATTGGTCCAGCGGAACGCGGATGGCAGGCGCGCACGCAGGCGCGCGAAAAAAGCAGCATGACGACGCAAGACTTCGCCTAGATTGACCCCGGAGGCGTAGTTTCGAGGCGGCGGGCTTAAGTTTGGCTTAGCATCAGGCCCTCGCCGGCGGCGCGGGGCCGATAGCCGTCATAGTGGTTGAGACAATGTTAACGGCGCGGGCAGGAAACGACCGCCGTCATGATTGTTTGACCGTGCAGGCAAGGCGAAGGCCGATCGCCGGAGAGGACCATGGCCGGTCGTTGCCGGTGCGCGGTGCGGTTCCGCCCGCGGCAATCGTGGGCAGGGCATCGGCGCGGGTAGCGTAGGAGCCGCCCATGACCCGGCCATCGGCACAGCGCCCGCTCTGACGGATTGCAGTCAGGTCGCAGGCGGGCGCCCCCGGATCGGTGCCGTCCGACACCCACTCCCAGACATTGCCGATCATATCGTAGAGGCCCGCAGCGTTGGCCGGCTCGGAGGCACCGCGCGCCGCCGCAATCCCATCTTCACCGGGACCGCATCCCCAGCAGACCGGGGCGGCGTTGGCCACCGCTTCGCGCCAACTTACCGGACCAGCGGTGGAATAGAGTGCAGCGGTGTTCCACTCTAGGGACGTCGGAATGCGGTAAGTGATGCAGGGGGCGTCAGGCCCGAGCTTGGAATTGACCCAACCGACGAACTGCAGGGCGTCGAGGAAGGTGAGGTTGGCAGCGGGGCGGTCGCCGCGTCCGAATCCGTCGTCGGCGAGGTAGCTGTCGCAGGCGAGCTCACGGCGGCAGGCATCCCATTGGGCGTACGTGATCTCGGTGCGGGAGAGCGCCAAGGTCGACTCGTCGCCCGGCAGGCGCACCATGGTGGGGCAATCGACACACGCCAGCATCTGGCCCTGTTCGAGCCGGGCCTGCTTTTCCCGCAGTAGCGCCTGCTGTTCGGTTTCGCCATTCTGCGCCGCTTTCTTTGCCCCACCGGGGTCGAGAAAGATAAAGTCCCCCTGAAGCGCGTATTCGATCGCATCGGGGGCAAGCTTTTCCGGTGCATCTGGGCGGGGCACGAGCGGGCCCACCTTTTTTGGCAGGACGGCAAACACTGGATCGTTGGGGTGGCCTGCGAGCCGGGTGGCATGAGCGACGCGGGCACGAACGAACTGGCTGAGCTCGGTACCGAGGATCAGGCCATCACCGTCGGTATCGGCGGCGCCGCTTAAGCCCTCGACGACGGCCGCCGGAAACGGATTGTCGATATCCGGGACGGTCTGCTGGGAATTGCCGGCGGTGAGGATCAGGCGCGCATTGTGGGCGAGAAGCGAGCGCGTCCATTGGGCGGTGTCCGGGCTCAACGCATAGACGGGCTTGCTCGGAAACACCGGGACATTGTCACGCGTCGGCTCGGGCATCAGCGCGCCCGAAAAGCAGGAATCGAAGAAGAGGAACACGTGCTGCGACTGCACCGAGGTGAGGGCCGCCGACAGCTCGTCGACCGAGTAGCCGTTAGCGACAATGCCCTCGGTGGGTGCGCCGGCATCGGAGGCGATAAGATAGCCATAGTTCGAGTTGGGCGCGGCATAGCCGTGGGTCGCAATGTACACGATCAGCCGGTTGCGGGCGTCGTTGCCGTGGGCATCGAAGAAGCCCTTGATCGTCGCGGCGAGCGTTGCGTGATCAATGCGGCCGATGCGGCTGTCGCTGACGATCTGGAAGCCCTGCTGCTCGAGCGCGAGGCTGACCTGGGCGATCTCTGGGCCGACCCCGTTCAGATGTCGCCAGCCCGAATTGTCGAAGTCAGCGATGCCGAGAACGAGCGCATAGGAATGGCCGGGATCGAGCTCCGCGCCGATCTCCTGGTAAACCGCCTGATGCGCCGGATCGAGCGCGATGGTTTTGACCGCGAACGCAGGGGTGGCGATCAAGGCCGACAGGAGAAGGACAAGGCTAAGCCAGCGCATGGAAGGCCCCCTCGGGTGTGGCGGCTTCGCGGGCTCTGTCGGCCAGTGCCGCACGAGCGCTCCTGCCCGTGGCGTTATGGATGCGCCACGCTCGGCGCAGCACGCCTACGAGCGCGGGGCGTGCGCTGCCGGGCAGCACCGCCTCAATCGCAATGTTCTCGTTCAGCATCGTCTCGGCCAGCGGCAGCAATGCATCATCATCAAAGCTTAGGACGAGCACCGGCACCTCATCCTTGGGGATTGCCGCAAGGGCTGAGCGCAATCGCGACAAGGCCGCGGCATCTAGCGGCGCCGCAACGGCAATGCGCCGCTCGCGTTTGAGGACCAGACCGGCAAGCCCAGCCATCGTGACCAGCGATGCGACCTCGTCGCGATCCTTCTGGCGCGCCGCTTCGGACAGCTGGTCGAAGGGCAGGATGTCGGGGTGGAGGCGCTGTCCCTCGTCGCGCACGGCGCCATGTTTCCAGCCGAGCAGGCCTCGCGCGGCGAGCCAGCGCGCATGGGCCATCTGCGCGAGATCCTCGATCTCGCCGGCCGTCAGCGTCGCGCCCGTGTCGCCCGGTCGCGCCAGTATGAAGGCGCCGGCAAGCTTGATATCCTCCATCTGGTCGGTCACCGCGCGGTTCTCCTCGCGGTAGAGCTCTGGAAGGTTCTTCCATTCGACCTCCGCCGGAGCGTTGCCGAACAGCGGTCCGCGAGCCGCGCGCTGCGCCTCGAGATATTTGGCATGGACCGCGCCGGCGCGCTCCTCGCGCAGTTTGGCCAGCGCGTGCGCCTCGGCCAAATCGGCGGCCGCGGCGGCGCGGATCATGCCGGTGCGCCCAAGCTCACGGCCTGGCAGCGTGTAGGCAATAATCGGCGGAACCGGCAGGCCGAGTGACACCAGGATATGCTCCCAGCGCAACGCCAGGGCCTCGGCCTCGGCAGGATCAAGAGCGACGCAATGGATGGCGCGCAGCGGCGGTTGCTGGTGGACCAGTCCCAGGGCCGCCGCATCGAACCCGTCCGGCCCCGGCAACGCGGCCGCGAGGCGAACCTCGGCAATACCGCTCGTTGAAAGACGCGCGAGCATGGCGGCAGAGAGCTCCGTGGCGCCGGTGCGCAAAATCGAAAAGAGCGGTGGCTCGCGTTCGAGCCGGAGGCCCTGTCGCGCTGTGTCCATGAGCGCGGCTTCGAGACCGGCCCCTGCCCCGCAAAAGAGGATGTGCACACGCGGGTCGCGATCGACGGTGTAGCGCCCTGGCATCGACGCGATGAGGCCGCGGCGCGTCTGCAATTCCGTCAGAGACACGAGGCTGAGGGGCCGGCCGGCGGCTTCGGCGCTGGTGCTGAGGCGATGCGCCGACAGGGCCCGCACCGCCGCCTGTTCGACCCGCAGCAGCACCTCGCCCTGGCCCGGTTGTGCCAGCACGGCGTCGGCGATTGCGACATTGGTCAGATCGCTCGCGGTCGTCGCGCCGACTAACCGGGCCTGGGCCGCGCCCATCTTCCGCAGCACTTTCGGGAGCACTTTGCCGGCGAGCGAGGTCGTCTCCGCAAATGGCCGCGCCCGCGCCAGATCGATGGCCGCCGCGCGATCGGGAGCGAGGAATATCGTGCGGCCGGCCCGGCCTTCGGTGCGCGCGAGGCGCAGGACCTCGTCGCCCGCGCCGGCCAGGATCACATGGCCGCCGCGGGTTCGGAACCAGGCGCGGCGCAACTCGCGGCCGACGGTTTCCCACAGCACCATCAGTGCCAGAGCAAGCAGCAGCACGCCCGCGATGTGTGTGCCCAGCCACAGGGCAGACCCGCCGCCTCCATTTCCCGTGAAACAAGATTCCGATCCGAGCCTCAAGATCAAGCTCAGCGCATCTCCGGCCGCCCGGCGGAAGGCCCAGAGCCCGTCCCCGGGCAGCGGCGGCGGCGCGCACGCCGTGAGCCCCCAAAGCACGAGGCCATAGCCGGCGACGGTCAGCACCAGGAGCAGCCCGGCATAAAGGGCGAGGCGGATGGTCAAGCAGCGATGTCCCCCGATAGCCGCCGCAGAATGGCAGGATCGGGAGACGAGTCAAACCCGTTGCGGGTCAGAGCCTTAACGCGGAAACCGCGAGATAACCGGCGGTCGCCGATATTGCGCTCAAGGCTGTACCCCAGGCAATATCAGCAAGAGCCAGCGTCTGCGACCACCCCTTGAGGGTCGCGAGATTGGTGATGTCGAAGGTCCCGTAGGCCACAAGTCCCAGCAGCGCGCCCATCCAGAGC
>Ga0068853_100001347_pt1 | contig 17688 bp, 16 predicted proteins | sample KBSCornC32_FD_65655 | JGI IMG/M metagenome (GOLD analysis project Ga0068853, IMG submission 65655) | Corn rhizosphere microbial communities from Kellogg Biological Station, Michigan, USA - KBS Corn C3-2 | ecosystem: Host-associated > Plants > Roots > Rhizosphere > Soil ...
GGCGTTGAAGCTTTCGGGCGGACACGGCTCTTCAAACCAGTCGATATTGCCCGCCTCTTCGAGAGAACGGCAAAGCCGGATGGCCGTTGGCACGTCGAAGCGGCCGTGCGCGTCGATCAGGATTTCGATTTCCGGCCCGGCCGTCTCGCGGATGAGCGCGGTCATTTCCGCGGCGGCGAATTCGTCCCTGCGGGTCATCGAACCATCGAGATATCCATTGCGCTGTTCGCGCGCGATGCCGTTCACCACCGGACCCTGATGCTCATAGGGATCGAATTTGAGCGCCATGTGTCCGGACTTCACGATGTCGCGGATCTCGTTGACGATCCCTTCCTTGCTGGTGAACTTGCGCTGGTCGGGGTGAGTGTAGAGCGCGATTTCATCGCGCACCGGCCCACCGAGGAGCTCGTAGATCGGCTGGCCGAGCGCCTTGCCGCGAATGTCCCAGAGCGCGATATCGATGGCGCTGACGCACTCGACCGCAGCCCCGCGGCTTCCCATATAGGTGAAGCTGCGGAAGAGCTTGTGCCAGAGCTGTTCGATACGCGTGGCGTCTTCGCCCTCGAGCATCTTGCTGATCTGCCGCAGCATCGCGGTCAGCGCCCGGTTGGCGATCCTGGTGGTCGTGGTGATCTCGCCCCAGCCCGTTACGCCCTCGTCGGTCGTCACCTCGACAAACAGGAATTCGCCCCAGTACGATGCGGCTGACTTGATCAGCCACGGCTTCACGCCGGTGATTTTCATTCGTCTAGTCCTCTTGACACTGGGTGCTATATAGAACCGCGTTCTTATCCGGCCTTGGCCGCATTGAAGGCGCGCATCTGCTCGAGTAGGTGCCGTCCGGAACCTTCGACGTGGCGAGCCACGACTTCGGCGGCTTTTTCGGCCTCGCCGGCTTTGACCAGCGCAATCATTTCACGGTGGTCGCGGATCACCTGGCTGCGGCGCGCCAGCGTGTAGTTGAAGCGTTGGTTGACGGCTCGCAGCACCTCGCGGTGCTTCCACCAGATCTCGGCGGCATGCCGGTTGTAGTGGCGCTGGTAGACGACGGTGTGGAATTGGACGTCGAGACCACTGTGAAGCACTGGATCGACGAAATTGTTCTCTTCGATCAGTCCCTGAATCCGCTCGAGCTCCGCGATGTCCTTGTCGGTCGCCATGCCGACGAACCAGCGCGTCAACGCCGGCTCGATGAGCGCGCTGATCTCGTAGATGTTGCGGACGAAATCGTGATCGATTGGCCGGACCCGGGCGCCGCGGTTTGGCGAGAACACAACAAATCCCTCGCCGCGCAGCATCTGGAGCGCTTCTCGGACAGGATTTGTTGATGTTCCGTGCCGGTCGGCAAGATCGGTGACCACTAGGCGCTCATTGGGCGCCAGTCTGCCCGATATAATATCGTCACGAATGACTTCGTAGAGCGAAACGGCACGCTGGCTCGATACATCGATATCTTCGAGTCCCGCCGGTGGCGCGACCTTGAATTCGGTGGTGTTCCCCATCGGCATTTCCCCCAGAGCCCAATCCACTTGCCCTGATATCACAGCTCGCTCTGCACACGAACAATGTACGATCTTGCGGCGTTGACACGCAATCCCCGATCTGAAAGCGTGCAGCCAATCGTGAGGAATACACACAGAGCCAATAAGCCATCCTCGCGATGCTAAGCACCGCACATGCTCCCGCATGGCGGACACGGGAGAATTGGAGGATTCAATGACGAGCCTGAAACTGGGCGCCGCAATTCTGCGCGGTGCGATCGTTTCTGCTTTTGTGGCGTCGGCGATGTCGACGTCGGCGCTGGCAGCCCCGCCGGTCGACCTCAGCAAATGGTCGCCGGACTACGTAAAATCCATCGCCGGCACCAAGGACTTCGATACCGCCGCCGACTGCGCCAAGGTCACTCCGCTCGACTACAAGGGCCGGGTCACCCTCTGGTACCAGGGCGTGTTCGAGGGCGACCCCGACATCCTGCGGCAGAACTACAAGGACTTCTTCGCCGCCTTCCGCGCGACCTATCCAAACATCACGCTCGAAGATCAGGGCCTGACCTACAACGACCTGCTCGACAAGTTCCGCACGGCGCTCGCCGGCAACGCCGCGCCGATGGTGGCGCGCCTGCAAATCCTCGGCGGCACCGAATTTGCCGCCAAGGGCTATCTGCAGCCGCTCAAGCCCGAGGATGTCGGCTACTCGACCGATGATTTCTGGCCGGGCGCCATGAAGGCTGTGACCTGGGACGGCGTGACCTACGGCATTCCGACGAACAACGAGACGATGGCCTTCATCTGGAACGCCGACATCTTCAAGCGCGCCGGCCTCGATCCGGACAAGCCGCCGGCAACGTGGGACGACGTCGTCAAATATTCCAAGCAGATCCACGACAAGCTCGGCATCGCCGGCTACGGCCTCGTCGCACGCAAGAACGCCGGCAACACGCCGTACCGCTTCATGCCGCAGCTGTGGGCTTATGGCGGCGGCGTCTTCGACGAAGCGAGCGCCAATCCGACCTATGGCACCGTGGAGCTCGACAGCCCGGCCAGCAAGGCGGCGCTTCAAGCCTCATACGACATGTATGTGCGTGACAAGTCCGTCCCGGTTTCGGCCCTCACCAACCAGCAGGCCGATAATCAACCGCTCTTCCTTGCGGGCCAGGTCGGCATGATGATCTCGCATCCCTCGGACTATCTGGTGATGCAGGACCTGCTGAAGAAGACGACGGGCACCGACACAGCAAAGGCCCAGGCTGTTATCGACAACATGCGCTACGGCCTGATCCCGACGGGTCCCGACGGCAAGCGCGCTGTGGTGTTCGGCGGGTCCAACATCCACATCCTCAAGCCCGAATATGTCGATGGCGGCAAGGTGGACATGCCGGCGGCCAAGGCGCTGATCTGCTTCTGGACGAGTCCGGAATGGTCGCTCAAGCTCGCTTGGGTCGGCTCGAACCCCGGCAACCTCAACGGCTTCCTGACCAAGTGGATGAAGACGCGCCTCGAGACGACGAAGTTCCTCGACGTTTCGACCTCGATGCTGCCCTACGGCATCCCGTTCCCGGCTCTGCCGCAATCGCCCGAGATCATGAACATCATCATCCCGGACATGCTGCAGAATGCATTGACCGGCGCGATGACCGTGGATCAGGCAGCCGAGGATGCGACCAAGAAGGTCAAGGATCTGATGTCGGGTGGCGGCCTCTAGCCGCACACGATCCGGCTGGCCGCGCTCCTCCCGCGCGGCCAGCTCCGACTTGTCAGCGAGGACGAGCCATTGACCAGCGTGACCGGCCAAGCCGACCTTCCCCGCACGGCCCGCCCGGCGCGGAGCGGCGTTCTCGCCCGCACCTGGGAGCATCGTGCCGACTACGCTTACGTGCTGCCAGCGGTCATCGTGATGCTCGTCGTTATCGGCTACCCGATCTACTACACGATCGACCTGTCGTTCTTCAAAACGCCGCCCGGGCTGCAGCTCAAGGACAAGTCCTTCATCGGGTTCGACAATTACTACACCATTCTAACCAGCGACGTATTCTGGAAGGTCACCTGGAACACGCTGGTGTGGACGGTGTTCTCGACCCTGTTTTCTTTCCTACTCGGCTTTGCCTCAGCGCTGGCCTTGCACCGTGAATTCATCGGCCGCGGCATCCTGCGCGCTATTCTCATCATCCCCTGGGTGATCAGCGCGGTCGCTGCCTCCTACATCTGGAAATGGATCTACCATTCCGATTTCGGCATCATCGGCGCAGTCCTGGTCCAGCTCGGCCTGGCCAGCCGCCCGCCGAACTTCATCGACAGCATCAATACGGTCCTGCCCTCGCTGATCGTAGTCAACGTCTGGCGCGAATTCCCCTTCGCCATGATCATGATGATGGCCGGCCTGCAGACCGTGCCCGAGCAACTCCTGCGCGCCGCCCAGGTCGACGGCGCCAGCGTGTGGCAGCGCTTCTGGCATGTCACCTTCCCGCATCTGAGCAACGTGACGACCATCACGGTCCTGCTCATCGCGGTGTCGAATTTCAATTCGTTCGTCATTCCCTGGATCATGACCGGCGGCGGTCCGTCGAACGCCTCGCACATCTGGATCACCCACATCTACGAAATAGGCTTCGGCCGTCAGCGCTGGGGCGTCGCCTCGGCCTACTCGGTGTTGCTCTTCATCATCCTGATGACGCTCGGCGTGTTCTACGTGCGGGCCCTCAGCGGCAACGAGCGGAAGGAGCGGGCATGAGCGTCGTGTCCGCGTCCGACCCGAGCCGCCCCCGCTCCCGCAGGCGCTTCGATGCATGGCGCTGGGCCGGGCGAGTCTTTCTCGTCCTGATGCTGGTCTACACCGCCATGCCGATGATCTGGATGTTCATCACCTCGATCAAATCGGGTTTCGCGGCGATGCAGTTTCCGCCGCAATGGTGGCCGAGCGAACCGACCCTCGCCAGCTACCAGAAGCTGCTCGATCCGGCGAATGACACCGGCCGGGATTTCCTGCGCTTCTTCTGGAATAGCCTGTTCGTCTCGACCATGACCACGATCTGCGCGGTCGTCGTCGCAGTTCCAGCGGCCTATGCATTTTCGCGCTTCACCTTCCCCGGCAGGACGTTTCTGTTCTTCAGCGTGCTGTTGCGCAACATGTTTCCTGCGGTGGTTTTCCTCGTGCCGCTCTTCATCCTGATGCGGTTCCTTGGACTCGTGAACACGCACACATCGCTGGTCCTCACTTACCTGACCTTCGGCCTGCCGCTCGCGATCTGGCTGCTCAAGGGATTCTACGACAACATTCCGATCCAGCTGGAGCAGGCGGCGCGCATCGATGGCGCGACACGGCTGCAGGCTTTCGTCCGCATTGTCATGCCGCTCTCGGCACCCGGCATCATCGCGACCGCGATCTATTCTTTCATCGGGGCGTGGAACGAATACATCTACGCCTATACGCTTCTCACCAGAAACGAGCAGCTGACCCTGCCCATTGGCATCCAGCGGTTCTTTTCTGAGAACACCACGGATTTCCCCGGGCTGATGGCCGCGAGCTTCATGATGAGCGTGCCGGTAGTTGTGCTGTTTCTCGTCCTGCAGCGCTATTTCGTCCGCGCGCTCACAGAGGGTGCGGTCAAGCACTAGGAGTTGCCGATGGCCCACGTGGTCCTCAAAGATCTCGTCAAGACCTACGGTACCTTCCGTGCCGTCAACGACGTGTCGCTCACCGTCAATGACGGCGAATTCGTCGCCTTGGTCGGCCCGTCAGGTTGCGGCAAGACCACGACCCTCAATCTCGTCGCCGGGCTCATCCCCCTTACTTCGGGCGACATCGTCATCGGCGAGCGCGTCGTCAACGACCTCGATCCCAAGGATCGCGACATTGCGATGGTGTTCCAGAACTACGCGCTCTATCCCCAGAAGTCGGTCTACAACAATCTCGCCTTCCCATTGCAGATGCGAAAGCTGTCGCGCGAGGAGATCGACCGGAAGGTGCGGGAGACTGCACGCATCCTCGACATGACCCATCTGCTCGAGCGCAAGCCGCGCGAGCTATCGGGCGGCCAGCAGCAGCGCGTCGCCCTGGGCCGCGCCCTGGTACGCGATCCCGCGGTGTTCCTGATGGACGAGCCGCTCTCCAATCTCGATGCGAAGCTGCGCGTCCAGATGCGCTCCGAGATCAAGCGGTTCCACCAAGACCTCAAGGCGACGATCATCTATGTCACGCACGACCAACTCGAGGCCGTCACCATGGCCGACAAAATGGCGGTGATGAGCGGGGGCTATCTGCAGCAATACGACACGCCCGCGCAGGTCTTCGCCCACCCGGTGAACATGTTCGTTGCAAGCTTCATCGGCAGCCCGGCGATGAGCCTCATTCCGCTCGAATCCGCGAGCGCCGGGGGCAAGACCGAACTCACAAGCCCTGATGGCTGGGCCCTGCCGCTCTCGGCGCGGAACGCCCGCAAGGTCGAGGCGGCGACGGGGCGCAAAATCGTACTCGGAGCCCGGCATTCGACCGTCAAGCTACACAAGGGGCCTGTCCCGGGCGCCGTCCCGACCAAGGCCTATACCGTCGAGCCTACGGGCGACGTGACCTTCGTACAGGCCTATCTTTCCGGGGCGATCGTCAACATCAGCGTGGCGCCCGATATTGCCGTCGCGCCCGACGAGCCGATCTGGCTCGAATTCGACCAGGAGCGCATGCACCTGTTCGATGGCGAAACGCAGAACGCGCTCGAGGCCGCCTGAGACTGGCGCGACGCCTTCGGATGCGGCAGGCTCGCTGCCGAGCAAGACCCAATAGGAATACTCTAATGGCTGTAAAAGACTTCGAGGGCGTGCGCGACCGCATCAATTCGAATTCGGCGCCCTCGGCACTTCGTATTACCGACCTGCGGGTCGCCGAGATCGAAGGCGCGCCCTTCACCTCCGCCCTGATCAAGATCTACACCAACCAGGGGATCGTCGGGCTCGGCGAGGTCCGCGACGGCGCCAGCGCGACTTATGCGCTGATGCTGAAGAGCCGTCTGCTCGGCGAAAATCCTTGCGACATCGACCGCCTGTTCCGGCGCATCAAGCAGTTCGGCGGCCACGGCCGGCAGGGCGGCGGCGTGTCGGCGGTCGAGATTGCTCTCTGGGATCTCGCGGGCAAAGCCCATGGCGTGCCCATCTACCAGATGCTGGGCGGCCGGTTCCGCGACAAGGTCCGCATCTATTGCGACACCGATGCCGAAAAGCCGAGCGGTACCGAGACCGGCAAGCGGCTGAAGGCGCGCATGGATCGCGGCTTCACCTTCCTGAAGATGGATCTCGGGCTGATGCAGATCGCCGATGTACCGGGCGCGGTCGTCGCGCCGGCCGGCACGCTCGAGGGCTACAAGACGCACCCCGGCCGCGGATCGATAAAGACCATCGAGGATCGCCGCGCGCGCAACGCCACTTATGATGTGCACAATGTCCGTCATCCCTTCAGCGGACTGCATTTCACCGACAAGGGCATCGATCTGCTTGAGCAATACATCCACGAGGTCCGCGAGGTCATTGGGTACGACATCCCTCTTGCGATCGACCATGTCGGCCACATCTCGCTCCAGAACGGCATTCGCCTCGCGCGGCGGATCGAAAAGTATGTGCCGGCCTGGCTCGAGGATGTGATCCCCTGGCAATACACCGAGCAATACCGCCAGCTGCAGGAAGCGACCACCGTGCCGATCTGCACGGGGGAGGACATTTACCTCAAGGAAGGCTTTGAGCCCCTGCTCCGCTCGGGCATCTCGGTGATCCATCCGGATCTACTGACCACCGGCGGCATCCTCGAGACCAAGAAAATCGGCGATGCCGCGCAGGAGCATGGCGTCGCCATGGCGATCCATATGGCCGAGAGCCCGATCGCCGCGATGGCCGCGGCCCATGTCGCAACCGCCACGGAGAATTTCATGGCGCTCGAATATCACTCTGCCGACGTCGACTGGTGGGACGACATCGTCACGGGCCTGCCGCGGCCGCTGGTCCAGAACGGCTTCATCACGGTGCCCGACAAGCCCGGCCTCGGCATCGACGACGTCGTCGATGAGGTCATCAGCCAACATCTGCAGCCCGGCGTGACCGGCATTTGGCAACCAACAGATCGCTGGGACGACGAATACTCCTGGGACCGCACCTGGAGCTGACCATGAAGATCACGGCGATCAAGCCCTATCCGGTCTGGATCGGCACGCGGAACCAGCTCATCGTGAAGGTCGAGACCGACGCGGGCGTCTTCGGCTGGGGCGAGAGCGGACTCAGCGGGCGCGAGATGGCGGTCGCCGGTGCGCTCGAACATTATGCGCGCTTTCTCGTCGGCCGGAACGCCTTCGACATCGGCGCGATCTGGCAAGAAACGTATCGCAGTCAGTATTTCGAAGGTGGCCGCGTGCTGCAGGCCGCCATCTCCGCCGTCGACATCGCGCTCCATGACATTAAAGGAAAAGCCCTCGGCATTCCTGTCTATGAGCTGCTGGGCGGCAAGCAGCGCGACAAGGTGCCCACCTTCGCCTCGACCGGCGACTCAGCAGAGGGCGACGTCGCGATTTCTCGCGCGAAGGAGCTAATGGCCCAGGGCTTTCAGGCGATCCGGTTTTTTCCGCAGGGCCAGAGCAGCCGCGACATTTTCGAGCCGCGCGAGTCGATCGCAGCGACCGCGAAAATGCTCAACCGGGCGCGCATTGAACTGGGCAATGAGGTGGTGCTCGGCATCGACTACCACCACCGCCTGTCCGTTGCCGAAGCCGCAAGTTTTTGCAGCAAGCTCGACAAAGGTGTGCTCGATTTCCTCGAGGAGCCAATCCGCGACGAAACGCCAGAAGCCTATGAATCGCTGCGCACGATGACCGACATCCCGTTCGCGATCGGCGAGGAATTTGCGAGCAAATGGCAGTTCCTGCCTTACATCGAACGCGACATCCATCAGTTCAACCGGCTCGACGTCTGCAATGTCGGCGGCCTGACCGAAGCGATGAAGGTCGCGAGCTGGAGCGAGGCGCACTACGTCGACCTGATGCCGCACAACCCGCTGGGTCCGATCTGCACCGCCGCGACGGTGCATCTGGGAGCGGCAGTCGCTAATTTCGCGTGGCTCGAAACGCGAGAACCCGAGCGAGGACTCGGGTTCAACAATGCCGAATTCTTTCCGGTGCGGCCCCAGTTAGTGGGCGCAAATTATCCGGTGAGCGATAGCCCCGGCCTCGGCGTTGAGGTCAATGAAGAGCTCGTCAAACAGCAGAGCTTCAAATTCTGGGAAGCGCCGCACCTCAAGCGGCGCGACGGCTCAGTCACCAACTGGTAGGTACCCCATGACATACGAGATCGTTACCTCTCCGATGCCACCGATGATGCGTCCGCCGCGTGCGCTGATTGACAGCCTGCGCGGGCTGGGGAGCGCCACGATCGCGGGTACGCTGGGCCATATGGGCTTTCGCAACCCGCATATGACGGGCATCTTTCCCCAGACCAAGGGGAAATCGATCGTGGGACCTGCGGTGACGCTCCAGTGCCTGCCGCAGCGGCCTGATCTCTTCAGCGAAGGCGAATACGCTGACCCTGAAAAGCAGTTGCACCGCCACGTGCTCTACCAGGTAGAGGAGGGGGACGTTGTCGTGGTCGATGCGCGTGGCGACATGCGCTCGGGCATCTTCGGGGACATGATGTCGACCTACTTCAAGGGCCGTGGCGGCGCCGGCATCGTGATCGATGGAGTCATGCGCGACCGGCCCAATGTCGAAAAGCTCGACCTCGCGCTCTGGCTCAGGGGCTGGACGCCCAACTACCACGTGCAGACGGACATCTATCCGAACGCCGTCAACGTGCCGATCGCCTGTGGCGGGGTGACGGTGGTTCCCGGCGACATCATTGTCGCGGACGATGACGGCGCCGTTGTCGTGCCGGCATCGATGGCAACGCAGGTGGCGGACGACGCGCAAAAACACGCCGAGTGGGAGCAGTTCTCGCGCATGAAATTGATGCAGGGGGAATCGCTCAAGCGCTACTACCCGCTGCACCCCGACGCGCAGGGCGAATACGAGGCCTGGCGGAAGCTCAACCCCAAAAAATGAGGCCAGGGCGACGCGGGCATTGGAGGACACCCGCGGCGTAGACCTGGCCCCGTTTCACTTCGCCGGGCGATCGATGCCATAGGCTTGGTTGAGCTTATCGATCGCCTCGGGCGATCGGGTGACCTGATCGGCCCAGTTCGTGAAAAAGCTCGTACCGCGCGATCCATCCGCCGGCGTGTAGATGACCAGAAGCTTGCCGATGTCCTGCCCGTCGTTGACGAAACCATGCGGGACATTGGGCGGATTGACGACGACGGTGCCGGGGCCGCCCGCATAGGCCTCATCGCCCACCGTGAACCGGTAGTGGCCGGCGAGCACGTAATAGGTCTCCGTCAGCTTGTACTCGAGCAGCGCGTTGTCGCCCGGCGGGCCTTCATTTGGTTTGTTGTAGAGGACGACCATGCCGAACCGGCCGCCCGACTCCGCCTCGGTCACGAGCAGCTCGACGGGAGAATCCGTATAGATCAAGCGCGTTGCCCCACCGAGCGAGACCACCGGCGGGAATGGCGGGTGATAGTCGATCGCGAGAGCCGACGATGTGAAAAGCACGAAGAGCGTGGCCGCAGTGGCAGCGCCGAGTGACTTCACGATGATCCCCATATGGCTGGGCGCTCGCCATCGCTTTGAGGGCGGCGCGATCTGTGCAAGGCTCGCCGATATTGCGCGATCGGGGCGGGCGCGTATCGAAGGCCGTCCAAATCTTTTCCAAAGTCGGGGAAGCGATTGTGAAGCGAAATGAACGGCTTGCCTTCGGGGCCTTCGAATTCGACACGGTCCGCTCGCTGCTATTCCGCGGCGGCGTCCCCGTGGCGCTGGGCCGCCGCGGCGGCGCCCTCCTTGCCTTCATGCTTAAACATCGCGGCGAGGTGCTGACCAAAGCCGACCTGATGGATGCCGCCTGGCCCGGACTGTCAGTTGAGGAGGCAAATCTTTCGGTGCAGATCTCGCAGCTGCGAGAGGTGCTCGGCAGTGGATGGATCACCACACTGCCTCGCGTCGGCTACCGGTTCCGGCCGGCCGTCGAGTCGCAGCGCAACCGGTTCGTGGCGCCGACAGTGTCCATCGTGCCATTCGCGGACTTCGAAACCGGAGCGCAGGCCCACGCCGATGGTTTCGCCGAGGACCTGGCGACCGCGCTCGGCCGTTTCAGGTCCCTCACCGTCGTGGGGGACGAAGCTGCCGAGGCGGGTTATGCCCTCCAAGGCAGCGTGCGAAGGATTGGCGAGTGCCTACGTGTCAATGTCCGGCTGATCGACAGGACTGGCGGCGCGCATCTGTGGGCCGAAACCGCCGACCTCGCGGTCGACGGCGCGCGTGCGGACTGGCTGGTGCGACGGGTCGCCGGAAGCGTAGATGCCGCAATCCAGCACGCCGAGACAAGCCACTCTCAAGCACGTCGCCCAGCAAGCACGCGTCCGTATGATCTCTACCTTCGAGCCCGATCGCACCTGCGTTCGTCCGAAGAAGGCGACAACGCCCTCGCCTATGGCCTCCTTCAGCAGGCGCTCGAGATGGAACCGGAAAACGTTCACGTCCTCGCCGCAATGGTCGAAACGCTTCACCACCGCGATTCCGTCGGTTGGCCATCGATTGGCGCAGACGATCGCGGACACGCGCGCGATCTAGCGCTACGTGGGCTGGCGCTGGGTGGGGACGACGCCGCAGCGATCGGACTGTTTGCGGAGGCGCTGTTCAGTGCTGGCGAGTATGACATCGCCCGCCTCGTCGCGGAGCGAGCAGTCGAGATCAACCCGGGCAGCAGCATGGCATTGGTTTGTGCGGGACTCGGGAGCCTATGGCTCATCGATACGGACCGCGCACAGGACTACAATGAGCGCGCCCACGCATTGGGCGTAGCGGACCCAAATCAGCGCTTTGCTCTCAACGGCATGTCGGCCGTGCAGCGTCGCCGCGGAAACTATGAGGTCGCGGCCGAACTGGCACGGCGCGCGCTGGCGGCCGGACCGGCGCTGTCGGCGGCACACTGGAACCTCATTGCATCCACCGTCTGCCTTGGCCGCTTGGACGACGCGCGACGCCAGATGACCCGCTACCGCGCCCTGTCGCCCTCAGCAACAATCGCTACGATCCGCCGCGGCCAGCGGATCGTGGACGAGCGGGTGCGCGAGCGGTTTCTCGGCCTGCTTGCGGAAGCAGGTCTGCCGGAAGCCTGACGACCAGATCGGGAGGACGTCTACCGGACAATGCTGCGTGTGCTACGGCCCGGCACCGGCGTGTACGGCGGGAACTGATAGTACAACTTGCTGCCGTAGTACGGATTGTAAATCCCGGTTCGCAGCGCCCAGCCATCGAGCCCGCTGCGGTGGACCTTGCACCAGTGCGCCGTGCATTTGACGACGAAGACGTAGGTACCGCGCTTGAGCGAGGCCAGCACGGTCGAGCCTAGGCTCGGCGAGGCGTGAACGATGACGGTTGCCCGCGCCGTGCCGGGGGCCGCTTCGGCTGCTGCGGGGACCAGCAACAGGCCCAGGGCAAGGACCAGTGGGATAACGAGGGCGCCAAGGCGTTTCATGTGATTTCTCCTGCTCGCCCCCCGGCGAGATCGGCGCAGCAAGCCGACGTTCAAAGATCGGGGCCAAATGTGTCCGTGGCGCGATGGTTCACGCGGCGATCATATTAAGTTTTCGCAACCCGGACTGGCTCATCGCGTTGGTCTGTCAAATCCCGCGCATGCGCGGCGCAGAACAAGGACTTGATCATGCACAAGCGAGATATCGATCACTTGCTCGAAACGGCGGTTGCGAAGGCACTTGGCGTGAAAATGCCTGCCCATCGGCGCACTCCCCGTACCTCGCGCAAGACGCGGGTTCAGCAGGAGCATATCCAGCACGCAGCTTGAACTGGCTAGGCCGGCGCAAAAACTCGTGGCTCCGGTGCACGCGGAGTGGGCTGGACCATGAGCGGCGACTGGTGCGGCGGTGCAAACAGCCGAGTGCGTTCTTCCTCTGACGAGTGAAAGAACGGATAGCGCGCCAAGGTTTCTGCATACACGTCGGCTGCTTTGGCGCCCCATAGCTCCATGGGAAAACCCACGTCGTGCCAGTGACGCGCCTCGCACATCAGGCGCGAGCGGAATAGTCGGCGGTAAAACGCGGCGTGCTCAGGCCGCACGCAATGAAGCGCGTAGGTGGCCTGGTAGTGGCGCGTCGCCATGATGCCGATACGCAGAGTCAAAAACGGCAGGGCTGGATAGGCCAGGCTTGCCTCGAAATCGACCGCGAACCTGGTGGGATCGACGAAAGTCGCGCCTTGGTCGAGGAGAGGCTCGAGGACGTCGCTGAAAAGGCTATTAGCCGGCGACCGGCGGAATTCCGGCGTCAGGTGGTGGAGGCGCAGCGAGCTGACCAGCGCACCATCGATGTAAACGCCGTAGGTCCAGGAATTGGGATAGCGCTCATAGTCGTCGAAGCTGTCGCGCAGCACCCCAAGACTGTTGGGCGGATAAAAGTCCTCGCGCCGATAGGCTTCGTAGCGAAGCCGGTACACCGGGTCGTCGAGGTCGAACGGATTGACCCGCCGGTATTCGACCCGGTCGAGAATATCCATCAGAGCCTCGGTAAAATTGCCCGGCCTTGGCGCTGCAATCGGCGCCGGTCTGATGCCTTCGTCAATACTCATAAAAAACGCTCCGCAGGCCGCACAACCTACTTAGCGGTTTCTTAACCCTGACTGAATTGCGTTTCGTCAAACCCAGCTGTGCGCGACGGGCATTTCCGCGATTTCGGAGGAAAATCCGTAATCCGAAACAGGGGTTTAGACAAAATTAACCATGTGACAGCTTCGCCACACGCTGCGGGGTGGACTGCGCCATGCGGCTGATGAGTTCGCGGATATCGCGCGCGGAGAGGGGCACGCCGAACAAATAGCCCTGGATCTGATCGACCTTGGTGTGGGCCTGGATGATCGCAAGCTGTTCCTCGGTTTCGACGCCTTCGGCGGTGACCACGAGGTTGATGTCCTTGCCCAACCGCGCCACATTCGTGAGCAGCTTCAGCGAGCGTGGGTTGGAGGTGATATCCATCACAAAGCTGCGGTCGACCTTGAGCTTGGTGAAGGGTAGCGCCTGCAGATAGCTCAACGAAGAATAGCCCGTGCCGAAATCGTCGAGGGCGATTCCCACACCCTTCTTGGCCAACGCCGCCAGGATAGTGGTCGCCGCCTCCTTTTCTTCGATGAGTGCGGTTTCCGTAACTTCGATCTCGAGTCGCGAGGGAGCAAGACCCGTCGACTTGAGAGCTTCGCCGACCATGCTCTCGACATCGGCATTGCCGAAATCGCGCGCCGACACGTTCACCGACACGGAAATCGGCTCCGGCCAGTTGAGGCATTCGGCCGCCGCCGAGCGCAGGGCCCAGCGCGTGATCTCGGAGACGAGCCCAGTCTCCTCGGCGACTGGAATAAAGACGGCCGGCGAGATCGGACCTAGCGTCGGATGTGTCCAGCGCGCCAGTGCCTCGCAGGCAACGACCTGGCGGGTCTTGAGGTCGATGAGCGGCTGGAAGGCAAGTGTGAGCTCGCCGGCGGCAACAGCGGCCTTGAGCTCGCCCTTGAGCTTCTGGCGATAGCGATAGGCCGTGTCCATGTCGCTATGGAATACCTGGACCTGACCTTTGCCATTGCCTTTGGCCTTGTAGAGCGCGAGGTCTGCCTTGGTCATCAGCGCGTCGAGTTCGTCTTCCTTGGCACGGGCGAGGACCACGCCGATCGAGACGTGGACGGAGAGGCTCTCGCCCATGATCGAGAATGGGGCCCGGAAGGCGGCGAGCACGGCCTCGGGGTCGGCGACGGCATCGTCCGCCGTCAGGTGACCCGTGCGATAGATGGTGAATTCATCGCCGCCGAGCCGCGCAACAAGCGAACGCGAGCCGAGCGTCCGGTTGAGCCGTTCGGCGGCCTCGACCAAGAGCCGATCGCCGATCAGATGGCCCGCCGTATCATTCACATGCTTGAAATCGTCGAGATCGACCATCATCAGCATGACGAGGTCGTCGGGGCTGTCGAGGCGGCGGTGCTTCAGGTCGGACTCGACCTGTTCGGCAAAGAACCCGCGATTGGGTAGGCCCGTGAGCGAATCGTAATGGGCCATGAAATTGATGCGCTCTTCGGCGCGAATGCGTTCGGTGATGTCCTCGAACAGCAGCACGACGCGGCCCTGCCGCGAGCTCGCAGTAACCTCGTAGAACTTTGCATTGCTGAGCTTGAGGATAACCTTGCCGCTGCGGCGCGCTTCGATCAGCTGCAGCAGTTGCGCCGCCGCTCGATGCGGCACGCCCCCCAGATCCGCAGCCTCCGACAGGAGCGCCGCAAATGGACGCCCCTTCCAGTCACCGGGCACGAGCCCGTCGAAGACGATCTCGGCCCGATCATTCACCACCGCGATCAGCCCGTCACTATCGAGCATGCAGAGCCCGTGATGCATGGTCTCCATCGCCGTATCGAGTTCGGCGGCGAGCCGTGTTGCGTCCACCCGGGCGTGCACCGCGCCCAGCATCGTCGCTCTCAGATCGGCGGCAAGAAACTTGTATGCGATCAGCATGGGCATCAGCAGAATGCCGAGGAGCGGATAGTAAAAATTGCCCTTGAACAGCAGGCTGCCGCACAGCAGCGCGACCGCAATCGCGAGCTGGATGTTGAGCATGCGCACGAGCCCGTAGTTGCGGGCAACGAACCCGATCATGCAGGCGACGGTGACCGTAAGGCTGATGAGCTCGGCAAAGGTGTCGTTGACCGTGAGGAAGCTGACGATGCACCAGACGCCGCAAATGCCCGCCATGATCGCGCCCCATGCGGTTGCATGGTTTTCCCACTTCCTTGCGGCCACCACATCGCTCGGTCCCACCTTGGCCCGGAGAAACAGTGTGGTCGAGATGAAGCGGCCGATCGAGATCAGCACGAAGCCGGCGGTGACCAGCCAGATCCACGGCGAACCTGTCTTGTACGCGGCCGCGCCCGAGGCCACGGCGCAGCTGAGAACGCCGACAAGCATCGCGCGGCGGTCGCCATAGACCGCACGCACCATCGACACGTAGTCGACGGCAGGAAGTGAGTTGTGAGTCGGCTCTTGCATGAAAATCAGCGAGTTAGCGCCGGATCATGCCCGAGGAGCCGTTAATGCCGCATTTCGAGCGGCTGATATGGCTGCGCGAACCGCCTCAAATTGAGGCATTCACGCCTCATTCGGCCCGCATGGTTGAGAAGCCGTCAACGCCCGCAAAGTCTCATAGCTCGCGGTAGAACGTGGCGCTGCACTGCTGCACCGTACCGCCCTGCGTGCAGAGGTCGTCGCTCACCACCAGCATGGTGCCATTCGCCTGCTGGATGGTGACGTTCGAGTTGGGCGGCATCGACATCGGGCGGCCCTCATATTCCTTGGGCGACCAGTCCAGCACCTGGAACCCCAGGTGCGAGGGCGGAGTGAAATAGAACTGCCCGCTCTGGAAGGTCGCGTAATGGTAGCCTTCGGCGGTGACCTCGGTGACGCTCATCGAATATTGCTGGCCGTTGATCACCACGACGGTGTCGATGACATTGCCGTTGATGTTGGCCCGAGCGTGCCATTGGCCGTCGAGCCGCACCTGCTGAGCAAGGGCCGGGCTCGCAAGGGTAAACGCAGCGAGGACGATGGCGGCGCGTTTCATAAAACCTCCCCAAACATATGATCGAACCTAATGCCGAGCGACGGGATGGACCAGATCGGGTTTAGTCCGCCAGCCGCTTCAGCGCCTTTTCGAACTTGCCCAGGAGCTTCTTGCCCAGCCGGTCGCGGGCCATCTCTTCGAGCTGGCGGCGCACCTGCTTTTGGGCCGCAAGATCCCGCAGGCCGAGATCGGTCAGGACGATACGGCGCGCCCGCCGGTCGGTCGCGTCGGTTTGCCGGTGGATCACTCCCGAACCTTCGAGCTGATCGAGCAATTGCTGTACCGCCTGCTTGGAGAGCCCCATGCTCTGAGTGAGCGCCGATTGCGAAATCCCTTCGGGCGGAATGTGGGACAAAACCTCGCCGCTGGCGTTAAGGTGCCAGGCAAAGCCCTCGGCCGCCATTTGCTGCCGGAAATCGCGGCGGGCATCGGTGGCAACGCTGGTAAGCCGGGTGAGAAGATCGTCTGCCATCTTGACAGTATGGAACGGGATTTTTGCCCGGCAATCAAGGGCGATGCGGGAAAGGGACGCAATCCATGGCAACGAAATTGACCGATGCGGAGCGCGATGTGGCGCTCAAGAGCTTAGCCAGTTGGCGTTACGACGTCTCGGCGAAGGCGATCACCCGGGAGTTCGGCTTCAAGGACTTTTCCGAGGCATTCGGCTTCATGACGCGAGTGGCGCTGCTGGCTCAGAGTGCCAGTCACCATCCGGACTGGTCCAACAGCTACAACAAGGTGACGATCAGCCTGTCGACCCACGATGCGGGCGGGTTGTCTCACAACGACACCGACCTCGCGGCCAAGATCGACAAGCTCATCGGCTGAGCTCAATGAAAATTGCGGCCGCGAGGCAGTGCCGCGCGCGCCTGGCGGGCCTCTTCGTCGGCGCGCTTGAGGAGCGGTAGATCGCGCCCGCCGCGCGGACCGGATTTGCCCTCGTCGCCATGGGCGACCACCGCGTCCCCGAAGGAGTGACCTTTTGCCAGCGCGATGAGGTCGGGCGTCATGTCGGTGAAATCCTCGGCGACGACATGGACGACGAGCCCTTCGATCTGCAACCGCCCGCGCACCGCGAGCAGTTTCGAGCTCAGGATCACCTGCCGGTATTTCTCGAACATCTTTGCCCAGATGACGACATTGGCGATGCCGGTTTCGTCCTCGAGCGTTGCAAAGACGATGCCGCTCGCCGTGCCCGGCCGTTGCCGGACGAGTACGAGCCCCGCAACCTCGATGCGCTCGCCGTTGCGATGATTGCCAAGCTTTGATGATGGCACTGTGCCGCGCTGATCGAGCTTCTTACGCAGGAAGCTCAGCGGATGTGCCTTGAGTGAATAGGAGAGCGTTCTATAATCATGGATGACGTCCTCGCCATGGCCCATCAGCGGCAGGCTCTGGTCGATCTCGGGCTGCGGCGCCGGCAGACCTGAGCGTGAAAAAAGCGGCAGCGTCTCGGCACCGTCCCTGCCG
>Ga0068853_100001348_pt1 | contig 17677 bp, 15 predicted proteins | sample KBSCornC32_FD_65655 | JGI IMG/M metagenome (GOLD analysis project Ga0068853, IMG submission 65655) | Corn rhizosphere microbial communities from Kellogg Biological Station, Michigan, USA - KBS Corn C3-2 | ecosystem: Host-associated > Plants > Roots > Rhizosphere > Soil ...
GTCGAGCCTCAGGCACTGCTGTCGGCGACCTTCAACCTCGTCCTGCTCGATGCGTCCAGGCAGGAGGCGTTGCTCGACATCTGCTCCCTGGCTGCCGGCGGAATGGTGGAGAGGGTGGTGGTCGGCCGCCAGACCGACGCGTCGGCCCTCGCCGAGGCGCTGGCGAAGCGGATCGGAGTCCCCGGTTGAGCCATCTCCTGCTAGGGGTCTACGACGCCTCCGATCGCTGTGGGCTCAGCGCTTCCTACGACGGCCCGCGGTCCGACGAGCGCGATGTGCTCTGTCTCTTCGACGGGCACCTCGACAACGGTCCCGAGATCGCGGCCGAGCTGTGCCCTGCGGGGGCAACCAACCCGCCGGCGGTCCTCCTGGCGGAGGGGTATCGGCGCTGGGGCTTGGGCTTGCCGAGCCGGATGCGCGGCGATTTCGTGCTTCTCGTCTGGGACCGGGAGAAGTGCGAGGGGCTGATAGCCCGCGATCAGCTGGGAGTGCGGCCGGCTTACCTGCACCGGGAAGGCGGCCTCCTTCGCTTCGCCAGCGAGCTGCAGCCGCTGCTGGCCGCACTGCCCCGGCGACCGCCGCCGGACCGGGCGGGGGTCGCCCACTGGATCACCGCGAGCAGGCGACCCGGTACCGGGACCCTCTACGCCGGAGTGGACCGGTTGGGCGCTGGGGAGATGGTCGTGCTGGAGCCGGGTGGCGCTCGCATCGTCCGTTATTGGGAGCCGCGCTACGAGGAGCCGTTGGACCTCCCGGCGGAGGAGCTTGCCGAGCGGGTGCACGCTGCGCTGCGGGCCGCCGTCGGGCGCCGCCTCGCCACCGACGCCCCCACGGGCGTCTTGCTCAGTGGCGGCCTCGACTCCTCCGCGGTGGCTGCGGTCGCGGTCGAGGTCGGTGGTGGAGATCGGGTCCGCGCCTGCTCGGCCGCGTTTCCCGACCACCCGGTCGCCGACGAGGCCGAGCTGATCGCGGAGCTGCGAGGAAGCCTGGGGCTGGCAGGGCCACTCGTCGCCGGAAGGGCGAGCGGCCTGGTCGAGAGCGCGCTCGCCTACACCGGCGCCTGGGGGGTGCCGCTGCTCGGCTGGGGGGACTTCTGGACCCTGCCGCTGCTGAGGGCAGCGGCCGGCGAAGGGGTCGCCACCGTGCTTGGCGGGGATGGCGGCGACGAGCTCTTCGGGCCCCGTCAGAACCTGATCGCCGAGGCCCTTCGCAAGTGTCGCCCCCGGTGGGCGATGGCTGTGGCCGGCTCGCTGCCCGGTGCCGGCCCCCAGGTTCCACGACGGGACGTGGCGGCGATGCTGGCCTCGCAGGCATTGCTCGCGCTGCCGCTGCCCCTCCACCGGCGGGTCGTGGATTGGAGGGAGAGACGACGGCTCCCGGGCTGGCTCCTCCCCTCGACAGCCCAAGCGTTGCGCGATACCGATGACCCCGTCGCCTGGAAGCGGCTGGACGGTCCGCTCTGGTGGGCGGACGTCGCCCACGGCATCGCCCAGGGGTTGGACGAGGCGGGGATATTCGAGCATCAGCGCAACCGCGCGCAGATGGCTGCCGTGGAGGCACGCCATCCCTTGCTCGATCTCGACCTCGTCGGCCTCTGCCTGCGGCAGGCGCCGGCGGCAACCCTCGACCGGCGCTTCACCCGTCCGGTCCTGAGGCAGAGCGTCGCCGGCCTGGTGCCCGATTCCGTGCGATTGCGCCCCGGCAAGGCCCGGTTCGAGTCGCTGGTGGTGGACTGCCTCACCGGTGCGGAGATGCCAACCGTGCGCAGACTGCTCACCGGTCCCGAGGCGGCGATCCGGGAGTACGTGGACCAGGAGCGGGTAGGGCGGGAGCTGCTCGATGGAGCGGGCGACCCCGAACCTGGGTCCTTCCACTGGATGTGGCTCGTCTGGCGACTGCTCACCGCGGAGGTCTGGCTGCGCTCCGAGTCCGCCGGTCTACAACTTTTTCCCACCTTGACCGAGCGCGACGAAAGATCGAGAATCCCGCCCAATCTGATGGTTGACACTCTCAACCAGAAAAGGAGCTCGCGTCAATGAAAAGCAAAGAGACGATGATGGCTTACGGACAGCCCACCATCGTGGACTATGGGGATCTGCAGGAGCTGACGGCTGCATGCCTCGGTGGCAGCGGCGGAGACGCGGGCTACCCCGGCCATGTAGGTGGATACACCGCTGGCATCAGCAACCCGGCGGCCGGCTGCAAATCCAAGCCCTAACCACCACGCAGATCTGATTCACCTCCTCACCGGTCGACCGGTGAGGAGTTCCACATATTTGTCCAAAAAGTGACGGCTTGCTTTTTGGTCGAAGTAACCAAGCAACCTGTACGGCCAGCGATTTAGATCGTTGGCCGTACGCATTTTGGGATATGTGGGCACTCCTGGCGGTAATTTTTTCTCCGCCGAGCGTAGTTACATAAAAAGTCACCTGGCGCAAAAGAAATGTGGCAGCGCCGGCGTTGGCGCGGCATGACAAGAACGGCGACCAACGGATACGTCCACCCCTGGTTCCCAGCCCAGGACGACGCGCTGTACGCGGTGGTTGTCGGTAGTGGAGCGCGGAGTGGGCTCGCCGCGGAGATCCTGCAGAGCCAGGGATGGGATACGGCCGCTTGCGAAACGGCTGGCGAGGCTGCCCTGGATGGCGACCGCACGACCCTGGTCGTCCTCGTCGAGAAGTCGCTCGTAGAGGGCGCGCGCAAGATGAAGCTGCTGGGCCCCGCGCCCGAGCGCCCTCCTGTCGTCGTCGTGTGCGAGGGAATCCGGCCGGGAGAGCTTCGCATGGCCCTCGGCGCCGGCGTCATGGGCGTGGTCCCCGCCGAGGTGCTCGGCTCGACTCTGATTCCCTGCGTGGTCGCCGTGTGCGCCGGCCAGGTGTGTGTGCCGAAATCGCAGGCGCGCCAGGTCGAGGCGGCGTCGCTTTCGGCCCGAGAGCGGCAGATCCTCGGATTGGTGGTGATGGGCTACATGAACAGTGAGATCGCTGTACAGCTCACCGTCGCGGAAAGCACGGTGAAGAGTCACCTTTCCTCCGCCTTCACGAAACTCGGGGTCAAATCCCGCCACGAGGCGGTGGATCTGATCCTCGACTCGGAGCGCGGGTTGGGGATGGGCATACTCGGCCTTGGTGGAGAGCCGATCGAGGGTGTGGGGAGCTCTTCTGGATGACGGGGGGCCTCGGCACGCGCCATGAGTCAGGAAGCGCGCCATCCGAGTCGGCTGCCGAATACGTCGGCAAGCAGCGTGATCTCGCGCCGCTGCGCTTGATCGGCGCGACGCCCGGAGACGGGTACCCGACCGGCGCCAACCTGCTCGGTGATCAGTTGCTGCGGCGCTCCTTGCTCGTCGCCGACGTGTCCGCCTGTGTGGCGGCGATCGTGGCGATCTCGATGGTCTCGGGGCGCTCCCTGCAGGTGACCTGGGTTGGCATAGCCGGGCTGCTCGCGCTTTGCCTCGGGGCCAAGATGTTCGGGCTCTACGATCGCGACGAGACGGTGCTGCGCAAGACCACCCTCGACGAGGCGCCCAAGCTCTTCCAGGTGGCCACGCTAGGCGCGCTGTGCACCTGGCTGGCGGGAGGGTTCGTGATCGCCGGAGCGCCGCTGAGTCGCGGCGAGGGACTGCTGTTCTGGGGGATGTTGATCGTCTTCCCCGTGCTCGCCCGGGCCGGAGCCCGCTCGCTGGCGCTCAACGCGGCGCCCGCCGAGCGCTGCCTGCTGGTCGGGGACGGTGACGCGGCAAGGACTATCCGCGCCAAGTTCTCCGATCACCACGGCGTCAAAGCCGACCTGGTCGCTCACCTCGATCCGAGCGATGTGGCCCAGTGGTCCGCCGACGCTGTCTCCGCGCCGCGCCTCTCGGAAATCCGCGAGCTGGGTCGCTCGCTCCACATCCAGCGGGCGATCATCGCCTCCGACTGCATCGACCCCACCGAGATGCCCGACCTGATCTGCACCCTGAAGACGGTCGGGATCAAGGTCAGCGTGCTGCCGCGGCTGCTCGAGGTAGTCGGCTCCTCGGTCGAGTTCGACGACCTTCACGGGGTGACGATGATGGGGATCAAACGCTTTGCCCTGACCAGGTCCTCGACACGGGTCAAGCGCGGCTTCGACTTGGTCGCGACCGTGATCGGCATGATCGCCGTGGCGCCACTGTTCGCCGCGATCGCGATCGCGATCAAGCTAGATAGTCGCGGCCCGGTCTTCTTCCGTCAGCGCCGGGTCGGACGCCACGGCGAGCACTTCGAGGTGCTCAAGTTCCGCACCATGGTCGAGGGCGCCGACGCGATGAAGGAGTCGCTGCGCGACCGCAACGAAGCGCAGGACGGCCTCTTCAAGATCGCCGACGATCCGCGGATCACGGGAGTGGGCAGCTTGTTGCGCAAGACCGCCTTGGACGAGCTGCCGCAGCTGGTCAACATCCTCAGGGGCGAGATGAGCCTGGTCGGCCCCCGACCTCTGGTCGTCGACGAGGATCAGCACGTCACCGGCTGGTACCGGCAGCGGCTCGAGCTCACTCCCGGGATGACCGGGCCCTGGCAGATCCTCGGCCCCGCCCGGGTGCCGTTGCGCGAGATGGGCGCGATCGACTACCTGTACGTGGCGAACTGGTCGCTCTGGGGCGACCTGAAGATCCTTTTGCGGACGATTCCCCATGTGCTGGCCCGGCGGGGGCTCTGAGGTGAGTCCGGCGAAGCGCTCTCGGCGTCGCTCAGGGCGGCCATCCGGCAAACGGCTACGACGATGATGATCGTCAGCAGCCAAAGCATCCCGAGCAGGGCGATCGCAATTGTCATCGGGTCGGGCAAGGAAGCAGCGTTCTTCGGGGTCGATCGCGTTGGCGTCTAGAGCGACTATCGGGCGCGGTACCGAGTTCCCTTACCCCAATATTCGGAGAACCAGTCTCGGCCTGGGTTGCGCCGGCCTGATGCAGATCCCCTCGCGCAGGCAGCGGCAGCGCCTGCTCGCCGAAGCGCATGCTCATGGCATCGGCCATTTCGACCTCGCTCGCATGTACGGGCTGGGGATGGCCGAGTCCGAGCTGGGCCGGTTCGCGCGTGGGCGTCGGGAGCAGATCACCATCGCAACCAAGTTCGGGATCGAGCCGGGTTCTCCTCGGCTGGCGCGCCTGCAGGCGCCGGCACGGGCCGCGATCTCCCGCCTGCCGGCACTGCGCGCTGCGCTGAAGCGCCGCGGATCCGGTCCGCGGCCGCCGCGTCGCTACGACGCGGCAATCGCTCGGACGAGCCTCGAGGCCAGCCTGCGCGAGCTGGGCACCGATCACGTCGACATCTTCTTTGTCCACGATCCGGCGCCGGGCGATCACGTCGACCTCGACGGTCTGGGCGAGCTCTGCGAGGGGCTGATCGAGAGCGGCAAGATCCGCGCCTGGGGGCTCTCCGGGGACCCGGATCCCTGCGCCGGGCTCGCCAGCGCCGCTGTGGGCTCGGTCCTGCAGGTCCGCGACGAGATCTTCGAGCCGTTTCAGGCCCCGCCCGACCGCACGCCCGGAACGATCACCTTCGGAGTGCTCTCGAGCGCCCTCTCGCGGATCCGGGCTCATCTCGCCTCCGACGGCCGACGGCGCGTGCGCTGGCGGACGGAGGTCGGGCGGGACTGTGGCGACGCCGAGGTTCTGGCGTCATTGCTGCTGCAGGATGCGCTCGACCGCAATCGGGACGGAACGGTGCTGTTCGGCACGACGCGCCCCGAGCGGATCCGCCTCGCGATCGCCGCCGCCGATCCCGCCGGGCAAGACGACGACTCGCTTCGGGCCTTCAGGGAGTGCGTCCGTCAGGGCTTCCAGGGCGGCGGCGGGCATGGCTGAGCGAGCTCTCGAGGCCGAGGTCGCCGTCGTAGGCGCCGGGCCGGCTGGCATCGTCGTCGCGCTCGAGCTGGCGCGGGCCGGACACCGGGTCCTGCTGCTCGAGAGCGGCGGGACGCGCTTCGACCCCGAGGCCCAGGAGCTCGCGGACCTGGTCGGCAGCGACCCTCACCACGTCGAGGGAGAGCTCTCGATGCGGCGTCAGGTTGGCGGTTCCTCCAACCTCTGGGGCGGCCGCTGCGTCCCCTTCGACCCGATCGACTTCGAGTCCCGCCCGATCGTCGGCGAGGCGCGCTGGCCACTCCGCTACGACGAGGTCTCGCCCTACCTGCAGCGGGCCTGCGACTGGTGCCGTTGCGGGCGGGCCGTCTTCGAGGCGAGCCAGCTGCCGGAGCTGGCGGACCGCGCGATCGTGCCCGGCTTCGCCGACCGAGACGTGCGCGCCGGCGAGCTCGAGCGCTGGTCGCTGCCGACGAATTTCGGCCGCGTCTATCGCGCCGAGCTGGAGCGCTCGCCGTCGCTTCAGCTCGAGACTGGCCTGACCTGTACCGAGGTCGTGTCCTCTGCGGAACCCTCCCCGCAGGGCCGCAGGCGAGTCGACCACCTCCTCGCCCGCCGCAAGGACGGCAGCCGGGTCGCGATCCGGGCCGAGAAGTACGTGATCGCGGCCGGTGGCCTGGGGGCGACGAAGCTGCTGTTTGCCTCAGACGGCAGCGATCCCGGTGGGATCGGCAACCACTCGGGCCACCTCGGCCGCTGGTACATGGCCCACGTCGAGGTCCGGGTTGGGCGGGTCGTCTTCACGACTCCTCCCGAGCAGACGATCTACGGGCACGAGCGCGACGAGGAGGGGGTGTACGTGCGCCGCCGTTTCACTCTCAGCCCCGAGCTGCAGCGTCGCGAGAGCCTGCCCAACGCGGCGATCTGGCTGGTCAACCCCGAGATCGGCGATGCCTCGCACGGCAGCGGGATCCTCTCCTTCGTCTACCTGATGCTGATCTCGCCCCTCGGGCGGTATTGCGTCGCGGAGGGGATCCGCCAGGCGCACATCAAGACGAGCAGCCCGACGAGCGTGCGCGCGCATTTGGGCAACGTCTTGCGCGATCTCGGCCCGGCGGTCGCGTTCGCGCTCAGCTTCGGCTATCGGCGCTTCCTGCGCCGCGGTCGCAAGGTCCCCGGCTTCTTCGTCCCCAGCGCCGCCAACGCCTATCCGCTGCTCTATCACGGCGAGCACCTGCCGCACTGGGAGAGCTTTGTCGAGCCGACCGATCAGCTCGATGCCTGCGGGATGCCGCGGCTGCGAACGAACCTCCATTTCGGCGAGGTGGACGTGCGCAGCGTGGTGCGGGCGCACGAGCAGCTCGATCGCTCATTGCGCGAACAGGGGCTGGGCCGGGTCGAGATGATCCACGACGACGTCGAGGGTGCGATCCGCGAGCAGCTCTTCGGCGGCTATCACCAGGCGGGCACGACGCGGATGTCGAAGCTGCCCGAGGACGGCGTCGTCGACGAGAACCTCGCGGTGCACGGCTTCGACGACCTCTTCGTCGCCAGCAGCGCGACGTTCCCGACCTCGAGTCAGGCCAACTCGACCTTCATGCTGGTCGCCTTCGCCGTCCGCCTCGCCGACCGGCTCTCGAACGAGCTGAGCTCGCCATCAGGCCGAAGAAGAAGGGCAGCCCCTCGACCAGATAGCGCCTCCCCAGTCGCCGCGGCTCCTGGCTGAGGCGGAAAAGCCACTCCAGGCCGGTGCGCTGCGCCCAGGCCGGGGCCCGGCGGACGTCGCCGGTGACGAAGCTGAAGCTGACCCCGAGCCCGATCTGCCAGGCGCGCGGCACCGTGCCGCGCAGGTAGTCCATCACCACCAGCTGCTTGCTCAGCGGCAGGCCGATGTAGATGAGGTCCGGGCGCGCCGTGGAGATCCGTGCCTGGATCTCGCCCAGGGCGGTGGGCGATCGCTCGAAGCCCAGCGGCGGGCAGTGGGTTCCGGCGATTTGCAGGCCTGGGAACCTGCGGCACAGCTCCGCGGCCGCGTCGTCCGCCGTGCCGGGGGCGCCGCCGAGCAGGAACAGGGTGCGTCCGCGGAGCGCGGCCGCCTGCGAGAGGGACCAGACCAGGTCCGAGCCGGCGACCCGGTCGGGCAGCGGCGTGCCCTGGATGCGGCTTGCCCACACGAGGGGCATTCCGTCCGGGACGACCAGCTCGCAGCGGCGGAAGGCACCGCGCACGGCCGGCGAGCGACGGTGCGCGCGCAGGTGTTGGAGATTAGGTGTGAGCACGCAGCCGCCGTCGCTCGAATCGACGATCCGCTCCACGGCCTCGCGCGGGGAGAGCGCGTCGAGGCGCATCTCGAGAATCTCGACCGCGGAGTTGCTCAGCTTGGCGGGCATTGGCTTGCGAAGAGCGTCCGCAACTGCGACGCCGAACCCTCGGAGTCGAACTCCGCGGCGACCATGCGGCGACCGTTGGCGCCCAGGCTCTGACGCAGCCCGGGCTCCTCCAGCAGGCCGGCCAGGGAGTCGGTCAGCTCGTCGGCCCGCCCGGGGGCGACGAGGATGCCGCTGCGCTGGTGCTCGACCAGCTCGGGGATGCCGGCGATCCTGGTGGTGACTACCGGCAACCCCATCGCCATCGCCTCCATCAGGACGACGGGTACGCCCTCGGCAAAGCTGGGCAAGCAGAAGATCGAGGCCCCTTCGTAGAGCTCGCGCAGCTCTTCCTGGCCGACGGCGCCGAGGAACGAGACGCGATCGGCGATGCCGAGGCGGGCGGCGGTTCGTTCCAGCTCGGGCCGCAGGACGCCGTCGCCGGCCAGTTGCAGCTCGACCTCGATCCGGCGTTCGGTCAGGCGCGCGACCGCCTCGAGCAAGACGGTCTGGCCCTTCTCTGGGACGAGGCGGCCGATGTAGAGGATCACAGGGCTGCGACCCGCGCCGTTGCGGTCTCTGGCCCGCGTGAACTGGTCGACCGGGATGCCGACGTGGACCACGTGCAGCCGGTCCCAGCGCCCCGGGTCGGTCACGCTCATCAGCTGGCTGCGGGCGAAGTCGCTGATGCAGACGACGAAGCTGGCGCTCTCCACCTTCTCGGCGAGGCGAAAGTGGCGTAGGTCGTGGAACTCGGTCGGCCCGTGCATGGTGAAGCTCCAGCTCCACGGTCTCGCCGGTTCCACTGCCGAGCCGATGCGCGATGCCAGCAGGGCGATGTCCGCGGCGGCGTTGGCGAGGTGGACGTGGATGTGGCGGATGCCCTGCTTGCGGCACGCGCCCCAGAGCACGACGGCCTCGGCGAAGTAGAAGAGCTGCCAGAGCCTGCCGCGCACTCCCGGTGGCGCCAGGCGCAGCGCGCCCCGCAGGCTCGCGAGGTAAGCCCGTGGAGCGCGCAGCAGCAACCTCGCGTGTGCGCCTAGCTGACGGCGGCGGAAAGGCAGGATCGTGGTCGTCGTCTCAGCCGCCGCCCGATCGGTCTCGGCAAGCAGCTGGTCCTCGGAGGTGCGGCGGATCGAGAAGGTCGAGATTTGCAGGCCGAGCCTCCGCAGCGCTTCGACCTCGCGCAGGATGAAGGTGTGAGAGACCGCCGGGTAGGCCGAGCAGAAGTAGGCGATCCTCACGCTCGCACCTCGACGGGGTCGGCCGCCGGGGGCTCGCGCACGGTTCTCACCCAGGCCGTGGGCCCGCGCCCGCTCAGCAGCCTGCCGTAGAGGCCGACCTTGCTGGCGACCAGGGCCGGGGCGGAGAGCAGCGCCCGGTAGACGTAGGCCGGGGCGCGGACGAGTCGCAGCCCGGCGAGCACGAAAGCGGCCTGCGCGGCGGCGGTGAACAGGGCGAGCGCCAGCAGGCGCCGCGAGCCGAGCAGCAGCCCGGCGAAGGCGGAACCGAGGTTGCCGATCGCGATCGCCGATTGCGGTGGGACCAGGCACTCGAGGCCGGCGTGGAGGCGCTGGGGGTCACGCTCGGCGAGGCCGGCGAGGATGAGCCGCCCGCTCCAGCGCCGGATCAGCTGCAGCTTGCCCATTTCCCAGCGGGCCTGCTGGCTGGTGCCTGCCTTCAGCGAAGTCGGCACCGCCTGGCTGACCTGTGCCTCGGGCACGAACTCGACCCGCTCGCCGGCGAGCACCAGCCGCATGTGGAATTCGCCGTCCTCGACCAGTCCCGTAGCGGTCCAGGGATTGCCTTCGAGCAGGTCCCTCGTGAAGGCCATGCCGGTCCCGACCAAACCGCAGGAGAGGCGGAGTCGCTGCTTGCCCAGGAAGCGCACGGTGTCGCCGACGGCGAAGGCGGCGAAGCGCAGGGCGGAAGCGCTCGAGTCCGCCGGGTTGGCGGCGACGTAATCGACCTGGATCGCCCGCGCCCCCGCCCGCAGCCGCGCGTCGACGGCCGCCAGCAGGTTGGCGGAGACGATGCAGTCGGCGTCGACGAAGACGACCGCGTCGAACGGGTCATCGAGTGAGAGCAGGCGCTCCAGGGCCCAGATCAAGGCGAACCCCTTGCCGCGGCGTTCGGGATCGGTGCGCTCCCAGACCTCGGCGCCGGCCGCGGCGGCGAGCCCGGCGGTGCGGTCGCCGCAGTTGTCGGCGATGACGACGATCCGCCTCTCCTCCTCCGGGTAGGCGGCGCCGGTCAGGGCTGCGAGCGTCGCCGCGATCCCGGCCTCCTCGTCGTGGGCGGGCACCAGCACCGCGAGGCGCAGGTTGCGACCGGACGCGCCGGCCGGCGGTGTCGCCCGCCGGCGAGCGCTGCGGGCCGCCAGCAGCAGGCCGAGCAGGTACAGGGTCGAGAGCGTCAGCGTGCTCTGCAGCGCCAGCAAGGTACGCCGCGCCATCTCAAATGCTCCAGGTGGCGAAGTCCTTGCCAGTCAGGGCCCGGAGTCGCTCGACCTCAGGGTCGTAGAGCTGTTCCAGCCGGGAGCGCAGGTCGCTCTCGAGGGTCGCTTCGGGCAGCGGGGGGAAGATGTATCGCTCGGCGTTGCGGCGCAGCGAGTGGCGGATGTGGGGCGGTATCCAGCGCCCCGCGGGCGCCACGGCCCGGCGCATGAAGCGGTTATAGCCGGACGGGTAGGTGCGCCGTTCGCTGCTCTTCAGCTTCTCGGTGTTGAAGTGCCGCGAGGTGAAGCTCTCGTCGACTGCGAGGAAAGCGAAGACGGCGCGCAGGACGGCATCGCGGCTTGCCAGCAGCTCGGCCTGGTCGAGGACGAGGATGCGCTCCTCCGGAAAGCAGCCCAGGTAGCGCTCCAGCTGCGATGCGTAGAGGCTCATGCAGGTGTCGCCCAGCTCCGACGGGTCCCGGCAGTCGTCCAGCACCTGCCGCAGCGAGCGCCGCTCGCCGCTGACCGAGACGCGATGACGGTAGTGGGAGACGGTGCGGGCCACCGGATCCCGGACCAGGTAGATGATCTTTGCCTCCGGGATCAGCGCCTTGATCCTCTCCGGCGCACCGGCGCGGATCGGGTCGTTGGCGTAGTTCGGCGAGGCCTCGCCGCGCACCGGTGCCGCCGGGTCGAAGAGCTCTTCGTAGGCCTCGAGGCTCTCTACCTGCCCGAGCTCGTAGGCACGCCCGTTCGGCGGGCCGGCGAAGAAGTTGGTCTCCTTGACCGCCGACATCTGGACTTCCGGGTGCAAATCCAGGTAGTAGTGCAGGCTGGTCGTGCCGGCCTTCGCCGCGCCGATGATGATGAAAGTGGGAAGCGTCATTCGGTCGTGTCCGCAAACGCGGATTCCGGCGAGGAACTTTCGGTTCGGTTTTGACTCCTCAGCTCACGAGAAGCCAGAAAACGCGCAAGGAACCTGGCCCGAGTTCCGTTGGACGGCCAATCGCCGATCAACGAGGAGGAAGGGGAAAGACCACATGAGCGACCTGGCAGCCGTGAGCGAGACGGCGACGAGCTTCGATTTCGGCCGGTGGCAGCAGCAGCAGCTGTGGGGAAGGGCGGGCCGGTCGGTCGATGCTGCCGAGCCCGGGGTCCTGCGGGCGGTTCAGGCGCGGCTCGACGGTCTCCTGGCCGGGGTCGACGAGCCCGTGCGGATCCTCGATGCCGGTTGCGGCAAGCAGCTGCAGGTCCCGATCGCCGCCAACCGCCACGTGGTCGGGATCGACATCAGCCCCGAGCAGGTCGGGCGGAACACGGAGATCGACGAGGGGATCGTCGGCAACGTGCAGAGCCATGCCTTCGAGCCCGCGAGCTTCGACGTGGTCGTCTGCTGGAACGTGCTCGAGCACCTCGAAGACCCGCGCGCCGCGCTGCACAATTTCGAGCGGGCGCTGAAGCCCGGCGGGGTGCTGCTGCTGGCGGGCCCCCATCCTCACAGCTTCAAAGGCACGGTGACGAAGGTGACGCCGTTCTGGGTCCACAAGCTCGCTTGGCGACGCCTCCTCCCCGATCAGCCGCCGCTGGAGCGTTTCCCCACCCACATGTCGGACCTCGGTGCGCCGGACAAGCTGACCCAGGCCCTCGGCGAATTGGGCCTCCGGGTCGAGCTGATGACGATGTACGAGGGCTGGGAGCAGCGCGCTTTCCGCTGCAAAGCCGGGCCGGCCGGCGGCGCCTTCCGGGCTGGGATCCGGGTGGTCGAAGCCGTCTCGCTGGGCAGCGTCTCGGCCGACGTCACGGACTTCGTCCTGGTTGCGTCGAAATAGCGATCTGCGGCCGGCCGATCCGGGCCCGGCCCCAGGCGACGAGCTCCGCCAGCCGCTGCCGGTCGCGCTCGTTGAGGCCGCCGCATAGGACCAGGGCCGCGACGCACGCCAGCGAACCGGCGAGCAGCGCCAGCGGCAGCGCCAGGACCGGGGCGGTCGCGTGCTGGACAGCGTGCGCGGCGCCGAAGCCGGCGCCGTAGCTGACGATCAGCGCCAGTCGCTCGCGGATCGGCCAGGTGGCCCGCAGCGGTCGCGCCAGGTGGTGGCGCAGCGCCAAGCCCGAGAGCAGGATGACGACGAGGAAGCCGCCGAGCAGTGCCAGCGCCGGGCCGATCATGTGCATGGTGGGGGTGAGGACGATCAGCAGCGCGATCGTCACGACCAGGCGGGCGAGCGCGACCAGGCTGGTCAGGCCGGGCCGGTCGACCGCCCAGAGCGCCTGCGTCTGGGTGACCGTGATCGAGGCCATCACCGGGAAGAGCATCAGCAGGACCAGGGCCGGCGCTGCGGCGTCGAAGCCGGGGCCGAAGAGGTTGAGGACGAGGTGCGCGGCGCCGCCGATCGTCGCAGCGAACACCGTCATCACGACCACTTCGTAGCGGGTCGAGTCGACGAGGGCGCGATCGAAGCCGTGACGATCGCCCTCGACGTGGCGCCCGACAAGGGTTGGGTAGAGGACTTCGGTGATCCTCAGGCTGGCGGTCTGCAGGCTCTTGGGGACGATCAGGGCGCGGCTGTAGGCGCCGACGACGGCCACGGGCGCGACCATCCCGATCGCCCAGATGCCGCCCTGCTGGCTGATCCCCTGGGCCATCTGCCCCGGGGTCGCCTTGAGGCCGAAGCGCAACAGCTCGGGCAGGGCGCTGAGCCCGGCCCGGTATTCGGCCAGGCTGAGGCGCGGGCGGGCGAAGGCTCGGGCGGCGATCGCGCGGTGGACGAGCGCGGGCAGCGAGCCGGCCATCGTCGCGATCACCAGCGCCCAGACGGACTTCCAGTGCAGGCCGAGGCCGAGCACGGTGGCGAGGACGATGAAGCTAAGCGATTCGTTGAGCCGGACCCAGAACAGCTTGCGCCCGGCGACGAAGGCCGAGAGGATCGAGTCGAGGTTCCAGCCCGTGTTGAGGATGACGGTGTAGCCCGCGATCGAGACCAGCGCGGGCGCCAGCAGCTGCGGTGCGTGCATCGGCCCGGGGAAGACGAAGCAGCAGGCGACGCCCACCAGGATCGCCACCGCCGCGGTCAGCCCGGCGGAGAAGGTGAAGACCGCGGCGAAGAGCTGGGTGACCCGCGGCTCGCGCGGCTTCAGGCCGGTGATCTCCCTGATCAGCGCCTGCTGCTCCTTGATCGTCGAGAGCATCCACATCATCGCGACCGGCGCCCAGACCAGCGCGTATTCCCCGATCACGTCGACCCCGAAGAGCCGCGCGGTGATGATCGTCGAGACGAAGCCGAGCCCGACGCTGGCACCGAAGCTGAGCGTGCCGAAGAAGAAGCCGGCCCGGTAGCTGCCGCGCTCACCGCTGGCGTGGGGGCTGGGCCGAAGTCGAGAGATGGACCGCCTGATCACGCGTCCCGAACGCAACGGAGCGGCTCAGACTTGCGCAGTGGGTTGGCGAATTCGACCGGGACTACGGCCGCCGGCGGTAGACGAGGCTCGCCAGCGCGATGCCGAAGCGGGCCAGCACGCTGAGCCCGTAGGCGAGCGGAGAGGCGACCGACGCCTCGCCGTCCTTTTCGGCCCGTTCGCGGATCACCTCGCGCGGGGGAAAGACCTGCCGCCGGATGAACGCAGCGGTGCCGCCGGGCGGGGTCAGCAGGCCGTCGATCAGGCCGATCTCGGCGAAGAGCTGCTCCCTGCTGCGGAAGATCGGTTCTCGGCTTGCGAGTTGGACGGCGATTCGCTGGCGCGACCTGAGGTCGGGACGGTTGAGTGATCGGGGCAGGCCGACGGCCGATTGGGCCCTCGCCAGCGCGGTTGTCAGAGCTGGCTCGAGCTCGGGGTAGGCGGCGCTCGTCTCCTTCAAGGCGCCGCTCCGCACCTCGGGGCCGAAGCGGTCCCACCAGGCGCCGAGGTCGCTTGCCTGCCGCAGGCCCGTGAAGCCGTCACGCGTGTAGTAGAGGAGCAGCGCGGCCAGCTCGTCCTCGGGGGCGGGGCGCCAATCGTTGCGGCTCTCGGGGCTCGGCGGGAGCAGTCGCTCACGGGCGAAGCGGCGCTCGTACCAGTGGATCCGCCAGTGCAGCTCGAGCGGGGGGAGTTCGCCGTTCCCGTGGGTCAGCGAGCAGTGGAGGAGGGGGAGGCCGTCGGCCATCGGGCGGTCGATCGGTCCCTCGTACCCCAGGCTCCGTGCCACCTCGACGGCGCGGGGGAGGTCCTCCGCCGGGACCAGCAGGTCGACGTCGCTGGATGGGCGCCTTCCCCCCTCGCCGTAGATCGCCTCGCCGAGCAGCGGTCCCTTCAGCGCCGCTGAGCGAATTCCCGCGGCGGCGAGCGCATCCATCGCCAGCCCCCCCGCCAGCTGCAGCAGCACCTCCTGATGGCGCCCGCGCTCGAGCGCGGCGGCGAGCTCTCCCTGGAACTCCTCGCCCGCTCGCTCGCCGGCGATCGCGACGATGCGAGGCCCGAGCATCGTCAGCACCCGGCCGTCTCGGAGCAGTTGGGTCAGCGCCGACCAGTCGACCTTTGCCGCGAGACGGTCGAGGCGCTCGGCGGCGGCCTCTCGCCTCGCCTGCGTGCCAGCGCTGAGCCGCGCAAGCTCGCGCTCGGTCACCAGCTCGCTCATCCGCGCAGCCTCATCTTCAGCAACAGCAGCCGCCGCCAGGGGAAGTTGGCGAGGAGTTCGATCGGCGAGCGGCCCCGGTAGTAGCCGTGCGGCCCGCCGTAGGGGTCGCTCCCGGTGGGCGTGGGGTCCTGGGCGTAGAAGGTCACGTCGGCCGCCCGGTCGCGGACGAAGATCCCGTAGCGCTGGGCGGCTTCGGCAACGAGCCGGGTCAGCCAGGGGAGGTGCAGCGAGGCCAGGTCGAGGTGCGGGTCGAGGCGCAGGTGGGCGCCCTCGGGCAGGGAGAGCGGGTTGGGTGAGGTGCCATCGCTGCGACGGGCAGGCGAGGCATAGGTTCCGGCGCGGACCTCTGGCAGCGAGATCGCGAGGGCGTGGTCGATCTCGCCGTCTTCGAGGTCTTCGAGCGTAATCAGGCCGCCGGCGATCGAGAGCGAGGACGCCGACGCTCCCCACCAGGGCTGCGATCCCGGCCAGACGTGGCGGTTGTAGACGCCTGGGCTGCCGGAGACGTTGCGCATCGCGCCTCCCCAGCTCGCCCGCCACTCGCCGCTTTCGCGCCGCAGCTGGAAGAACTCCCAGAGGCGATCGGAGTGAGGCTGCCAGACCACCAGGTGCCGGTCCGATCCGGCAGCGGGGCGGGCCTTGGGCGGTAGTGGTACCGCGTGCCAAGCGGCGCGGAGTGCTCGCTCGCCGGCGTGCCCGACGAGCTGGACCGGAACGGTCGGCTGGTCGGCCGGCACCCGGTATATGGGCACGCCGTAGGGGCTGGTGGTGATGAAGGGCCCGGTTCCGGCCGCCAGCTCTTCGGCGGCCTCCGTAGACAAGGCGCTGACCAGCTCCGCGGAGCCCGGATCCAGCCGGGCGTCGACGGGCACCGGCTCGTTCCAGAAGCTGTGCGGGGAGAAGAAGCGAAAGTGAGGCGTCCCGGCCGTCGTCTCCTTGGTTGCCGCCGACGTGGCGCTTCCGCAGCCCAAAATCGCCGCGCAGAGAAGCAGCAGCGGCCCGATGCGGAGCAGCCGAGTCACGCGCTCGCGAGCAGCGCTTCACCGACCTGTTTCGTCCCGGCCAGCGCCACTCCCGCCCAGGTCAGCACGATGACGAAGGCGAAGGGTGGTTCGTGCGGGTTGACCGCGATCACCGCGAGCACGAAGACGGCGACGGCGATCAGGCCGAGCTTCCACGCCCGCAGCTCCGTAGGCCCACGGGTGAAGATCCCCTCGCCGATCGCCCAGAGGAACGAGGCCAGCCAGAGCGTGGCGCCGATCAGACCGAGTTCGACCGCGTAGGAGAGGTAGGCGCTGTGCAGGGGCTGGGGCGTCTGCGGTTCGCCAATCGCGATCCCCGGCACGTAGCCGGTCAGGGGATAGGTGAAGGGCTGACGGAAGTAGTCGCGGCTCTCGGCCGGGAAGCGGTTCCAGCCGAAGCCGAGCAGGGGCTTTGTCTCTAGCATTCGCGTCCCCGCCGCGATCTGGTTTTCGCGGTCCCAGATGCTGCGTTCGTCGCCGGCGCGTTCGGAGGCGCTGTTCGAGAGGGTGGAGGAGAGCGCCAGGGTGCCGCCGAGCGCGATCGCGGCGACGAGGAAGCCCGGCAGGAGCCAACGGCGGCCGGTGCGCGTCGCCAGCGCCGCCGCCACGGTGGCGAGGATCGCCGCCAGCCAGACGCCGCGCTCGAGCGTGAGGAAGCACCCCGCGATCGAGGCCAGGCCGGCAGCCGCCGCCAGCCAGCGCCGCCGCTGGCCGCGCCAGAGGTGGAAGGCGATCGCCGCGGCGACCGCGCAGACGTAGGTCGCGCAGCCCTCGGCGACGGCGGCGCGGAACGGCCCCCCGGCACGGAGGACGCCGGGGGTCGAGGCATCGCTTTCAGCGATGTAGTGCGGGAAGACCAGGCTGTGTGGCCCGAGGATCTCGAAGATCGCGGTGACCCCGAGGTAGCCCCCGAGTCCGAGCAGCGTGATCAGCAGCAGCTCCCGCTCGCGGGCGCCGGAGAAGACGGCGGGGGCGACGAGGAAGAGCAGGAAGGGCATCACCCCGAGCGTGTCCCAGAGAGCGAGGAATCCCTTTTCGGTGGTCAGCGTGTGCGCCGCCGCGGCGGATCCCACGGCGTAGAGGATCGTCAGCGCCATCAGCAGGTGGACGTTGCGCAGCCGCAGGCGCGGCATGTTGACGGTCCCCGGAGCGCGCAGCAGGCACTGGCAGATCACGAGCACCGCGAGCAGCCGATTGAGGGGAATATTGCCCAGGCCCAGCTCCGACCATGCGCCCGAGAAGACCGACAGCGCGATCGCTCCGCACATCGTCACCGCCGGGTGAAGCTCCCAGAGGTAGCGGATCGCGAGCACCGCGGCCACGATCAGGACGGGCATGATCAGGGCCCAGTGGCCTTCGAGTTTTTCCGGGAAGAGCTTCCAGGTGAGCAGCAGGGCGAGGAAGCCGAGCAGCGGCCAG
>Ga0068853_100001356_pt1 | contig 17647 bp, 18 predicted proteins | sample KBSCornC32_FD_65655 | JGI IMG/M metagenome (GOLD analysis project Ga0068853, IMG submission 65655) | Corn rhizosphere microbial communities from Kellogg Biological Station, Michigan, USA - KBS Corn C3-2 | ecosystem: Host-associated > Plants > Roots > Rhizosphere > Soil ...
CGTCTGGCGAGCGCCCGAGCCCGAGCCTTCGTCAGTTTCGTCGAGCGCCGTTTCGCCGATGCACCGGACCTAGCCCAGCAATAATCAGCTACGCCGCTTCTCGATGGCGTCCCAGATCATCGGGGCGATGTCGGGGCCGCCGAAGCGTTTGATCTCGCGGATGCCGGTGGGAGAGGTCACGTTGATCTCGGTGAGGTAGCCACCGATCACGTCGATGCCGACGAAGATCAGGTCCAGTTCCTTGAGGCGCGGGCCGATCTCGGCGCAGATTTCGCGCTCGCGCTCGGTCAGCGGCGAGAGCTCGGGGCGGCCGCCGACGTGCATGTTGGAGCGGGCCTCGCCCTCGGACGGGATGCGGTTGAGTCCGGCGATCGCCTCGCCATCGATGATGATGATGCGCTTGTCGCCCTGGCGGACCTCGGGGAGGTAGCGCTGGATCATGAAGGGCTCGCGGAACGCCTGCTCGAAAAGTTCGAGCAGCGAGACGAGGTTGTGGCTGCCCTCCTCGATGAAGAATACGCCGGCGCCGCCATTGCCGTAGAGCGGCTTGACGATGATGTTGCCGTGCTCCTTGCGAAACGCCTGGATTTCGGCGCGGTCGCGCGTCACCAGCGTTGGCGGCATCAGGTGCGGAAAATCGGTGACGAGGATTTTTTCCGGCGCGTTGCGGACCGAAGCGGGGGCGTTCACCACATAGGTCTTAGGGTGGATCCGCTCCAGCATATGGGTGAGCGTGATGTAGTTCATGTCGAACGGCGGATCCTGCCGCATCAGCACGACGTCATAGGCGGAGAGGTCGGCGCGGGCAAAATCGCCGAGCCTGAAATGCTCGCCCTTCAGCTTGTCGAAGACCTCGATGGGGGCCAGCCGCGCCGACACCTTATTGTCGCGCAACGACAGGCCATCGGGCGTGTAGTAGGCGAGCGTGTGCCCGCGCGCCTGCGCCTCGAGCATCATGGCGAAGGTCGAATCGCCCGTCGGGTTGATCGAGGCGATGGGGTCCATCTGGACCGCGACTTTTAGTGGCACGGGCGCCCCCATGGTTCGACAGGCTCACCATGAGGGCAGAGCTTGCCCCCAAGGACCTCATCCTGAGGGTGTCGGTGGACGAGGACCGTCCCATCGGCATCTCACGATATAAAGGCGTTCCTCAGATGCCGTGGCCACGTCCGGGGCGCAAGGAAAATCACATCGAAGCGGAGCGGCGTCGCGGCTAGGCGCGGGTTTTTCGCCAGATAGTATTCGGCCGCCCGCACCAGCCGCCGCTGGTTGACCTTGCCGAGCGCATCGCCCTCGTCGCCGCCACGCGCTCGCGCTTTGACCTCGACGAACACGGTCGTACCGAAGCGCTCGACGATCAGATCTATCTCCCCGACCGGCGTTTTGAAGCGGCGCTCGACGATGCGGTAGAGTTGCGCCTGGAGCCACAGCGCCGCCAGCCACTCGCCGCGGCGGCCATCGCGCTCGGCGGAGAGCCGCGCCTCACTCTTGGGCTTTGCGGGCGAGCGCGGCATCGTAGACGTCCTTGCGCTTGAGGCCGAAGCGCGCGGCAATCTCGTCGACCGCGCCGCGGAGGGGCTGATCGGCCAGTGCCTCATCGAGCGCCGCCTGCCAGTCCTCGGCGGACGGAGCGGCCTCGGTGGTGCCCGCGACCATGATCACGGCCTCTCCCTTGGTCTCCTCGGCCGCGAACTGGCTTGCGAGCGTGCCCAGCCCTGCGCGAAAGACCCGTTCGAAGCGCTTGGTGAGCTCGAGTGCGACGACCGCAGGCCGGTCCGCGCCGAAGCCGCTGGCCAGCGCCGCAAGCGCCTCCGGCAGCCGGCGCGGCGACTCGTAAAACACCAGCGTCTCGGTTCGCGCGGCGAGCGCGGCAATCGTCTTGTCCCGCGCGCCGGCCTTTGGTGGCAGAAAGCCGACGAAGGTGAAGCGATCGGTCGGCAATCCGGCCACCGCCAGCGCCGCCAGCAGCGCCGAGGGACCGGGCACGGCGAAGACGTCGAAGCCCGCCTCGCGCACCGCCCGCACCAGCGGGAAGCCGGGATCGGAAAGCAGCGGCGTGCCGGCATCCGAGATCAGCGCGATTCGGGCGCCGCGGCCGAGATCGGCGAGCACCGCCTCGATCCGCTGCCGCTCGTTGTGCTCATGCAGCGGCTTTCGCGGCGTCTTGATGCCGAAATGATCCAGCAATTTGGCCGAGGTGCGGGTGTCCTCGCAGTAGACCACGTCGACCGCGGCCAGCGTCTCGAGCGCCCGCACCGTGATGTCGCGCAGATTGCCGATCGGCGTCGCCACGACATAGAGGCCGGGCGCCAGCGGCGGGGCCTCGAACGCCGTGCCGGCGAGAAAATAGCGGTTTGGGGAGATGTCGTCGGTCAACGGGTATTGCCTTGCGGGTCTCGATCACATCCTTACCCGCCCCTGTTTGTATAGCCAACGAAGCCTTAAGCTTGTCGGCGCATCCTTTTGGCCGGCCACAACCGTGTGGGGTGGGGCGGTGACAAGGCAGCTCGATCGACGGCAGATGTTGCGTCTCGGCGCCGGGTTTTCGGCGCTGACGCTGCTTGCCGCCTGCGATACCAGCAATTTCAACTTCGGCTCGATCGGCGATACCGGCCAGCGGCCGTCCGGCAAGGGCCCGGTTTACGGCAACGGCAAGGTCCGCGTGGCGCTGCTGCTGCCGCTCTCGGGCGATGCGGCGCTCGCCAATGTCGGCATCTCGATGGCAAACGCGGCGCAGCTCGCCATGGACTATGTGGCGGCCAACCCCAAGATCGGCGACAACATCACGCTGGCGGTGAAGGACACCGGGGCGAGTACGCAAGGCGCGACGCAGCAGGCGCAGGCGGCGGTCGGCGAGGGCGCGGCGCTCATCCTCGGGCCGCTCAAGGCCGAACAGGTGCAGGCAGCAGGGGCTGTCGCGAAGGGCGCCGGCATCCCGCTCATCGGCTTTTCGAACAATGCCGCGGTGGCATCGCCCGGCGTGTATCTGCTCAATGTGCTGCCCGAAACCGAGGTGCACCGCAGCCTCACCTATGCCAGCGAGCACGGCCATCGCGCGGTGGCGGGCGTCTTTCCGGCGAGCCCGTTCGGGCAGGTGCAGCAGGCAGCCTTCCAGCGGGCCGTCGCCGATTTAAGGCTCAGCAATCAGGGCACGTCCACCTTCAGCAGTGACCGCGACGCGGCGGGCGTCGTGGCGCGGCTCGCGCCACAGCTTTCATCGGGGCAGATCGATACCCTCTTCCTGCCGGACCGCGCTTCCGCACCGGCCTTCGCCGGCGCGCTGCAGCAGGCCGGCATCAAGCCCGGCAAGGTGCTGGTGGTTGGCTCGGCCGACTGGGACGGCGATCCCACGATCCTCGCGACGCCTTATCTCACGGGCGCCGTCTATCCGGCCGTCGACGACACCGGCTATCGCGCGCTCCAGGGCGACTACGCGGCACGCTTCGGCGGCAACCCGCATCCGCTCGCGACCATCGCCTATACCGCGACCATCCTTGCCAATGCCTCGGCGCTGGCCAACGCCCGCTACAGCGCCGGCGTTTTGACGCTGCCGGGCGGCTTCAACGGGCGCGACGGCGTCTTCCGCTTCCTGCCAGATGGGCGCAGCCAATATGCGCTGATCATGAAGCAGGTGCAGGCGGGCGGCGCTGTACGCGCCGACGGCCCCAAGCTCTAGCGCGCTCTCCTCAGGCGGCGCGCGCCGCGATGCCGGTTTCCCAGCCGAGGATCGCGCGCTTCCGCGGTACGCCCCAATGATAGCCGGTGAGCGCGCCGCTCGAGCCGACAACCCGGTGGCACGGCACGACGAAGGAAATCGGGTTTTTCCCCACTGCGGCGCCGACGGCGCGCGCCGCCGAGGGCTTGCCGATGCGGTTCGCGACGTCGCGGTAGGTGGTCGCCTTGCCGCAGGGAATCTTAAGCAGCGTCTCCCAGACTTTTACCTCGAAGTCGGTGCCGATGAGGACGACGCGCACCGGCTGTTCGGCCGACCAGCGGCCGGGGTCGAAGATGCGGGCCGCGACCGGGGCGATGGCCGCATCGTTGCGCACGAAGCGCGCATTCGGCCAGCGTCCGGCGAGGTCGGCGAATGCTTCCTCGATGGTGGTCTCGCCATCGGCAAAGCCGAGGCCGGAGACGCCGTATTCGGTCATCGTCACCACGGCGATGCCGAATGGAGACGGCGCCGCACCCCAGGTCATGGTGAGGCCGCCGCCCTTGGCGCGGAAGGCGCCGGGGGGCATCGCCTCATAGGCGACGAAGAGGTCGTGGAGCCGCGAGGTGGAGGAGAGACCGACCGCATAGGTCGTTTCGAGCACGCTCTCTTCGGCGGCGAGGAGCTGCTTCGCATGGTCGAGCGCCACCGCCTGGGCAAAGGATTTGGGCGAGAGCCCGCACCAGCGGCGGAAGAGCTCGGTGAGCTGCCGCTCGCTGAGGCCCAGCGCGCGCGAAAAGCGCTTGAGGTCGAGCTCGTCCGGCGCCGTCTCCGTCAGGTGCGCAATCGCCGCGCGGACAGTCTCGTAGTCGGTGGCCGGGGTGAGGGTCTGGTGCTGTGTCATGATGGCCAAGAGATAAGCCTCGCCATCGCCCGATGCGACCCGGTTTTGACAGCTTCCAGCGACAATGGCGCGCTGGCGGAGCGCATCAGTCGACCGCGAAAGCCGGGTTCCAGAGAATCTCCCAGAGATGTCCGTCGGGGTCCTGGAAATAGCCCGAATAGCCGCCCCAGAACACATCCTGCGCCGGCTTGACGATCCTGGCACCGGCGCGGGCCGCCTCGGCCATCATGGCGTCGACCGCCTGCTTGCTGCCGAGGAGCTGCCCGATGCTGAATTCCGTCGGGCTCGGCGGCGTCTGCGCAATGGTGGCGTCGAGCGCGAGATTGCCGCGCTCGAACAGGGAAATCATCATGCCACCTTCGAGCTCGAACAGCGCGACCGCGCCATGCTCAAACTCGGTGCCGATGATGCCCTTGGTCTTTAGACCGAGGCCGTCACGGTAGAATTTCAGGGCGCGTTCGAGGTCGTCGACACCCAGGGTGATGACGTTGATCCTCGGCTTCATCAGTCCCTCCTAGGCGGCGAGCGTCTGCTCCAGTTCGCCGGTTGCCCCGAGCCGGTAGATCACCGGCTCGCCGGTCGCGAGCTCGCGCTTCAAGATCTGCTCGGGGGTGAGCTTTTCGATCGCCATCACCATCGAGCGCAGCGAATTGCCGTGCGCGGCGACGAGGATGGTCTTGCCGCTGGTGACCATCGGCTTGATCGCCGACTCGTAATAGGGAAGCGTCCGCGCCGCCGTGTCCTTGAGGCTCTCGCCGCCCGGCGGCGGCACGTCGTAGGAGCGGCGCCAGATCAGGACCTGCTCCTCGCCCCATTTCTTGCGCGCGTCGTCCTTGTTGAGGCCCGAAAGGTCGCCATAGTCGCGCTCGTTGAGCGCCTGGTTGCGCGAGATCGTCATGTTGACGATGCCCATCTCCTCGAGGATCAGGTCGAGGGTGTGCTGGGCGCGCTTGAGCGCAGAGGTGAAGCAGTAGTCCGGCACGAGCCCCGCCGCCTTGAGCCGCTGGCCGGCGGATTTCGCCTCAGCAACGCCCTTTTCGGTCAGATCGGGATTCTTCCAGCCGGTGAAGAGGTTCTTGAGGTTCCACTCGCTTTCGCCGTGGCGGACGAGGATCAGGGTGCGGGACATCGTCGCTTCCTAGTCGTTGAAGCCGAGCACGTCGGCCATGGTGTAGAGTCCGGCCGGCTGGCTCGCCGCCCAGAGCGCGGCGCGGGCGGCGCCGTTGGCAAAGATGGTGCGGCTGTCGGCGCGATGCGTGAGCTCGACGCGCTCGGCGTCGCCGGCGAAGATCACCGTGTGCTCGCCGATCACCGTGCCGCCGCGCAACGCCGCAAAGCCGATGTCGCCCCTGTGGCGCGCACCGGTCAGCCCGTCACGGCCACGCGCCGAATGTTGGTTGAGGTCGATGCCGCGCCCCTTGGCGGCGGCGTCGCCGAGCATCAGGGCGGTGCCGGAAGGCGCGTCGACCTTCTTGTTGTGGTGCATCTCGAGGATCTCGATGTCGAAATCCTCGCCCAGCACCGAGGCGGCCTTCTTCACCAGACCAGCCAGCAAATTGACGCCGAGCGAGAAATTGCCGGACTTGACGATGCGCGCGCCGTTGCCAGCAGATTGGGCGATCGCCGCGTCGTCTTCCGCAGTGCAGCCGGTCGTGCCGATGACATGCACCAGGCCGGCCTTGGCGGCGCGCTCGGCGAGCGCGACGGAAGCCGCAGGGGCGGTGAAGTCGATGATCGCTTCGGCCCCCGCAAGCGCCGCTTCGATGTCGTCGGTGATGAGGACGCCGAGCGGTTCTATGCCGGCATAGCTTCCCGCATCCTTGCCGATAGCGGCGGTGTCGGGCCGGTCGAAGGCCGAGTGGAGGCGCAAGCCGCTGATTGCCGCATGGAGCTGCAGCCCCTTGGCGGCGGCCACCGCACGGATATTGGCGGCCCCCATGCGACCACCCGCCCCCGCGATTGCCACCTTGAGCTCGGCCATGTGCTGTTCTCCTCGCCCGGCCCTATAGCTCAGGCGAGGGTGGTTTCGCCAGCCATGTCGGCGCGCACCAGCCGCGCGGCCGCGACCGGATCGCCCGCCGCCGTGATGGGCCGGCCGACGACGAGGTGCGAGGCGCCCGCTTCGAGCGCCATCGCCGGGGTCGTCACCCGCTTCTGGTCGCCGAGTTCGCCGCCGGCAAGCCGGATGCCCGGCGTAACGATGGCGAGCTTCGGCCCGACAATGCCGCGGGCCATTTTGGCCTCGCGCGGCGAGCAGACGATGCCACCGATGCCGATATCGCGTGCCTGCTGCGCCCGGAGCGCGACCAGCCCTGCCGCGTCCCGTCCATAGCCGGCGGCGGCAACGTCCGCGTCATCCATCGAGGTCAGCACAGTGACGCCGAGGATGGTGAGGCCCGATCCGCCCGCGCCCTTCAGCGCCGCACGCATCGCCTGCGGATAGGCGTGCACCGTCAGCATCGTCGCGCCGGTGCGGGCGATCGCCGCCACGCCCTTTTCGACCGTGTTGTCGATGTCGAGCAGCTTCAGGTCGAAGAACACGCGTTTGCCGCGCGCGATCAGCGACTTGCCGAGGGACAGCCCATCGCCGCCATAGAACAGCTGGTAGCCGATCTTATAGAAATCGACCGCGTCGCCGAGCCGCTCGATCACCATCTCGGCTTCAGCCCGCGTGTCGAGGTCGAGGGCGACGATCAGGGTTCCGGTCATGTCCACGCTCCTCAGGCGTTACTGGCACGCCGCGGGCGCAACGGCAATGCTCAACAGCGCCCACGAAGCGGCGGAGGAGAAGCAAAGCATGAGGGCTGATCTCATCGACCACACCAACGCCGCCCTGTTCGAGAGCCAGCTCAGCGCGTTCTTTGCGGCGCGCCACGACATCTATGTCGAGGAGCTGACCTGGCGCCCACCGGCTGTCGACGGACTCGAACGCGATCCGTTCGACACTCTTGCGGCGACCTATCTGGTGGTGACGGACGAGAATCGGCTGGTCGCCGGTTCGCGCCTGGTCCCGACCAGCGAGCCGCATCTGGCGAGCGAGTATTTTGCCGAAACCCTCAACCGGGCGCCGCTGCCGCGCGAGGCTGACATCGTCGAGTGGACGCGGGGGTTTATCGTCGCCGGGCGGCGCGAGCGCGGGGGCATGCGGCTCAAGGCCTATTGCTGCGCAGCGGTGATGGAATATTGCCTCGCCGCCAGGATGCGGCGGGTCGGCGGCATGCAGGATGTCCGCTGGCTATCGCTTTGGCGGCGGATGGGGTGGCGGGCCCACATTTACGGCGATCCGATGGAGATCGACGGACGGAGCTGGCTCCCCGCCTATTGCGACGTCACCGAAGAGGCAATGATGGGCGCGCGCCAGCGAGCGGGCGTCACGGGAAGCATTCTCCACGCTTGAGCCGCGGCGCAAAAGAGAAGGGCGCGACGACGGTCGCGCCCTTCCGGTTTCCCGCTGATCTTGCCGATCAGAACGGCGTGTTGGCGTAGTCGAACTGCTTGGCGTTGTCCTTGTCGATCAGCGTCGAGTTGATGATCATCGTGCCGTCGACCTGGGCATTGGCGACGAAGTGCAGCGCCGTGAGGTCGATGGCGGTCGCCACCATGTTGGGGTTGTAGGAGACGTCGACCGGGACCTGCTTCGACCCAGCTTCGACCATCTTGACGATCTGGTTCATGCCGGCGCCGCCGACGAACCACATCTTGTCGTCGCGACCGGCTTCCTTGGCGGCCTTGAGGGCGCCGACGAGCGTATCGTCGTCCTGCGTCCAGACCGCGTCGATGTTGGGATACTTGGTCAGGAAGTCCTGCATGACCTTGTAGCCGTCATCACGGTTCCAGTTGGCGAACTGGCTGTCCAGCACCTTGATCTTGGTGTCCTTGATGCCGTCCATGAAGGCATCGACGCGCTGCTTGTCGATCGGGATCGGCAGGCCGCGGAGCACCACGATGTTGCCGCCATTGGGCAGCGCGGTCTTGAAGTAGTCGGCCGTGGTCTTGCCGAGGCCCGGATTGTCGCCGGCGACGTAGAGATCGGGAATGCCCGGCTGGCTGAGCGCGCGGTCGACGACCGTGACCCACTTGCCCGCGTCCTTGACCTTCTTGATCGCCGCCGTCATCGCGTCGGGATCGCCCGGCAGGATGACGAGGCCGTCGATATTGCGGGTCGTGACCATGTCCTCGAGGTCAGCCGCCTGCTTGGTCGAGTCCGGAGCGGTGGCCAGCACGAACTTGAGGTTCGGGTAGGCCTTCTGCAGCCGGTCGACGGCCTGCTGGGCGAAGAAATCGACGCCACCGGTCCAGCCGTGGTCGGCGGTCGGCACCGAAACGCCGATCGTATAAGTCTTGTCCTGCGCGATCGCGCCGAACGTCAGGCCGCCGACAATCAGCGCGGCCAATGCCGTGGTTTTCAACAAATTCATCGTTGGAGTTCCTCCCTGTTGTTGCCCCGAAATGCGCGGGGCGTTGCATGAAACCTGGTTCAGGTCGTGGTCTTGCGAGACCGTTGCAGCAAGACCGCGATGATGATGATGGCGCCCTGGAACGCCTGGTTGAGGTAGGGGCTGATGAAGCTCTGCAGATTGAGGATGTTGCCGATGAGCTCGAGGATGATGACCCCGACCACCGTGCCCCAGATGCGTCCGAAGCCGCCGCGCAGCGTCGTGCCGCCAATGATCACCGCGGCGATCGCCTGGAGCTCCCAGAGCACCGCCGTCGAGCTGTTGGCCGAGCCGAATTTCGGCACGTAGAGCACCGCCGCGAGACCGACGAGCAGGCCCTGCAGCATGTAGGTCATGAGCCGGACGCGATCGACCTTGATGGCCGAATAGCGCGCTACCTGCTCGTTCGAGCCGATCGCCGCGATGTGCCGGCCGAAGGTGGTGCGGCGCATGGCGATCTCGGCGACGATGGCGACGCCTGCGAAGATGATGATCGGCACGGGAATCCAGAGCAGATTGCCGGAATAGAGCGGCGAATAGGTGTCGGACGCCTGGAAGTTGAGATTGAGCGTCCCGCCATTGGCGAGGAAGGTGATCAGCGCCCGGAAGATGCCCAGCGAACCCAGCGTCACGATGAAGGGCTCGATACGGCCCGCGGTGACGAGGATGCCGTTCGCCGCGCCGCCCAATGCCCCTATCGCGAGGCCGGCCAGGATGCCGATGCCGACGGCGCCCCAGCCCGGACCGAGCGAGGGCACGAGGCTGTTGACGATGATGATGATCATGCCGGCGGTGAAGGCCGACATCGAGCCGACCGAAAGGTCGATGCCGCCCGAGGTGATGACGAACGTCGCCCCGATCGCGATGATGCCGATGAACGACGCGCGAGCCACGATGTTGGCCATGTTGGTGACCGACAGGAAGTGGTCGTTGAGGATCGCGCCGAGGACCATCAGCAGCAGCAGGGCAACGAGCGGCCCCAGGGCGCCGAGACGGATGCGCACCCGCCGCGCCGGCTGCACGGTTTCGCCCGCGGTCGTCGTCATGCTGCCGCCTTCCCCTGAATGCCCATCTGATGCCGGACGATCTGCTCTTCGGTAATCTCGTCGCCCTCGAGCTCGCCCACGATCCGGCCGAGACGCATCACCACCACCCGGTGGCTGAGGCCGATCACCTCCTGGAGCTCGGAGGAGATGAGGATGATCGATTTGCCCTCGGCGGCGAGCGCCGCGATGATGTGGTAGATCTGCTGCTTGGTGCCGACGTCGATGCCGCGCGTCGGCTCGTCCATGATGATGATCTCGGGCTCGCTCTCCATGGTCTTTCCCAGCATCAGCTTCTGCTGGTTGCCGCCTGAGAGCTGGCCGACTTTTACGGATGCGTCGCGAGCCCGTATGTCGAAGCGCCGCACCGCGCGATCGAGCGCCTTGGTCTCGCTCGCCGTATCGACGAAGACGCCGGCGCGGAGGTGATGTTCGAGCGTCAGCAGCGTCAGGTTGGGACGGAGCCCCATGTTGACGAGGAGCCCCTTGCCTTTGCGGTCCTTGGTCATGTAGGCGAGCCCGGCCTTGAGCGCCTGGGCGACGTTGGCGAAATGGACCGGCCGGCCGTTGACCTCGATCTCGCCCGCGCTGCGATAGGTCAGCCCGACGACGGCCTCGGCGACCGCCGTGCGGCCTGAGCCGACGAGGCCGGCAAAGCCGAGGATTTCGCCCTTCCGCAGTTCGAACGACACGTCGGTGATGCCGGGCGCCGTGAGGTTCCGCACGGCGAGGACGCGAGGCGCGTCGACGTCCGGCTCACGCTTCGGCGGGTAGAGGTTCGAGAGCTCGCGGCCAACCATCATCTGCGCGGCGGAATCGGGCGTGAGCGCGCTGGCCTCGACGGTGGCGATAAGCTGGCCGTCGCGCAGCACCGTGACGCGATCGGCGAGGTGCATCACCTCGTCGAGCTTGTGCGAGATGAAGATGATGGCGACGCCGCGCGCGGTGAGCCGGCGAATCTGCTCGAACAGGGTCTGCGTCTCGCCGACCGAAAGCACCGCCGTCGGCTCGTCCATGATCAGCACGCGGGCGTCGCGGCTGATGGCCTTGGCGATCTCGACCATCTGCTTGTCGGCGACCGAAAGCGTGTCGATGCGGGCATTCGGGGCGACATGGACGTGGAGGGTATCGAGCAGCGACTTTGCCTCGTCGCGCATCCGGCGCACGTCGAGGAAGCCGAAGCTACGGATTTCGCGGCCGAGGAAGATCGAGTCGGTCACCGTCAGGTGCTCGGCGAGGTTGAACTCCTGGTGGATGAGGACGATGCCCATCCCCTCGGCTTCGCCGTTCGGCGGCAGCGACACCGCCTTACCGTCATAGGTGATGGTGCCGGAGGTCGGCTGCTCGAAGCCCGAGAGAATCTTGATGAGAGTCGACTTGCCGGCGCCGTTTTCGCCGATGATGGCGTGCACCTCGCCGGGGCGGACATCGAAGTCGACGCTGAACAGCACCGGGATCTCGCCGAACGATTTCGAGATCCGGTTGGCCGAAAGAATCGGCCTGATGGCGGGGCCATCGCTCGTCGACATTGCCGGTCGTCCTCCCTGCGGCCCGATGCTATTCGCATTCGTGCCAAGCCGCAATGTAAAGGTTTTCAGAGCGATGTAAAGGTTTACAGCAACGCGGAATGGTGTACGCTTCGATTTGTCCGTCCGCCGCGCCTTGACGAGGAAGCGGCGGTACGCCAAGCCGTGTCGCCGCCGGCGGAGCGTCAAGTGCAACAGCAAAGACTGGCCACGATCGAGGACGTCGCCGCCATCGCCGGCGTTTCCATCGCGACCGTCAGCCGCGCCGTCAACGAGCCCGAGAAGGTCGCCGACGCCACCCGGCGCAAGGTCAACGAGGCGATCGCCCGGACCGGCTACACCACCAACGCCATGGCCCGCTCGCTGCGCATGCGGCGGAGCAAGATGATCCTCATCCTCGCCCCGGATGTGGGCGACCCGAATTTCTCGAACATCCTCGTCGGACTCGAGACCGAGGCGAGCAAGCGCGGCTATGGAGTGCTCATCGGCAATACGCAGAACGACGCGACGCGGGAGACGAACTACCTCCGCTTCATCAGCTCCAACCAGGCGGACGGCGTCATCCTCTTGACCGGCCACCTGCCCTTCGGCCTCGGCGGCGGCACGGACGAGGTGCGGCTGCCGCCGATGGTTGCGATCAACGAGCCGGTGCCGGGCGGGCAGGTGCCGTTCGTCGGCGTCGACAATTTCGAGGGGGCTCGCATCGCCGCCGAGCACCTGATCTCGCAGGGGCATCGGCAGATCGCCTTCATCGGCCGCTCGAGCCGGATGGTCAGCACGCTCCGCGAGCGCGGCTACCGGGCGGCGCTCAGCGATGCAGGTATCGGCATCGACCCGATGCTGATCCTCGATGGCGACGGCACGACGGAAAGCGGCCGACAGGCGAGCGAGCACATGTTCGTCCGCGACGTGCTGCCCTCGGCGTTCCTTTGCGTCAACGACGCGACGGCGCTCGGCGTCATCATCGCCCTCAACGCCCGCGGCTACGACCTGCCGCGGCAGTTCTCGGTCATGGGGTTCGACGACATCTCGTTTGCGAGCTTCGTCACGCCCTCGCTCACCACCATGAAGCAGCCGCGCTCGAAGATCGGCGAGGCGGCGATGAACCTCATTCTCACGCTGGTCGAGGGAGCGCCGGTCGAGAAGCCGGAGGTACTGCTGAGGAGCGAGCTCATCCTCCGCAATTCGGTGGCGCGGTTCAGCGGCGGCGAGCCCGGCACGCCACGCTTCCGCCGGCCGGGCTAGACAGGGCCTGGCGGGCCGATCGGCCGTTCCACTTCACGATTGATTCAGCGCAGCGCGGTTAAGTAGCGCCCGGGTTGGAACGGGGGCCGCCAATGCTGAAACTGCCGACGCTCAAGCTGTCGCTCAAACTGCCGTTGCTGCTGGTCGGCACGGCGCTCGTGGTGGGGCTTGGGATCGGCGGGGCGAACCTGATGATCGGCTCCTCGATCGTCGAGCAGCTCAGCCGGCAGAAGATCGACCAGACCGGCGCCGAGCGCATCCGGCAGATGGCCGACCTGATGAAGCAGATCAGCCAGGACGTGCAGACGCAGGCCGCGGCGAGCTCGACCTCGAGCGCCGTCGGGCTCTTCGCCACCGACGTGATGATGCTCGGCGACATGAGCACCATCACCGCCGCCTATGCGGGCGACACGCCACAGGAGAAGCGCGCCGCCGTCGACACCGTCAATGACGGCTCGGCCTACGATTCGACGCATATCCGCGTGCAGCCGGTCTTCCGCAGCCTTATCCACCAGCGCAATTACGCCGACCTGCTGCTGATCTCGCCAACCGGCGACGTGCTCTATTCGGTCGACAAGCTCGCCGATTTCGGCGCCAATGTGAGCTCGGGCCCACTCAAGGACACCGGCCTCGGCAAGGCGTTCGAGGCCGCCATGGCGCTCAAATCCGCCGGCAGCGCGCCGTTTGCGGATTTTGCCGCCTATGCGCCCGCCGGAGGCGCCGCCCGCGCCTTTATCGCCGCGCCCGTCAACGACGACAGCGGCGAGAAGATCGGCGTCCTGGCGGTTGCCCTCAGCCCCGACAACGTCATGCCGGCGCTCGGCGTCGGCAACGCCCTCGGCCAGACCGGCGAGGCGATCCTCCTCAATGCCGACGGCTACATGCTGAGCCAGTCGAGCTTCATCAAAGACCCCGACGTGCTCAGGGTGCAGATCACCGATCCGCTGGTCGGCAACGCGCTGACGCACGGCCCGCAGTCGGGAACACTCACCGGCTATCGCGGCATCACCGCCTATGCGGCGGCACGGGCGGTCGTCATCGACAAGGTCCGCTGGGTCATCGTCACGCTCGAGGACGTGGCGGAAGCCGGCGCACCGCTGACGCTGATGCGCAACATGACGGCCGGCATCGGCGGCGGCCTCCTCGCCCTGTCGCTCATCGTCGGCCTTTTCTTCTCGCGCTCGATCTCGCGCCCGATCACCCGCCTCACCGGCACCATGGGCCGGTTGGCCGACGGCGACCTCGAGGTCGAGATCAAGGGAGGCCAGCGCCGCGACGAGCTCGGCGCGATGGTACGGGCCGTCGAGGTTTTCCGCGAGAACGCCATCAAGATGGCCGGTATGACCGAAGAAGAACGCGCCGCCTCGCTGCGCCGCCGGGCCGAGCGCACCGAAATGATGCAGGCGCTCAAGATTGCCTTCGGCGATGTGGTCGATGCGGCGGTCGCCGGCGACTTCAGCCGGCGCGTCGAGCCGAACTTTCCCGACGCCGAGCTCAACGCCATTGCGGGCAGCATCAACACGCTGGTCGAGACGGTCGACAAGGGCCTCGCCGATACCGGCGTGGTGCTCGCGGCGCTTGCCGAGACCGACCTCACCCACCGCATGGAGGGCGACTATTCGGGCGCCTTCGCGCGCCTCCAGGCGGACACCAACGCCGTCTGCGACCGGTTGAGCGAAGTAACGGCGCAGCTCCGTGGCACATCGAGCCAGCTCAAGACGGCGACGGGCGAAATCCTCGCCGGCGCCAACGATCTTTCGGAACGCACCACCCGGCAGGCCGCGGCGATCGAGGAAACTTCCGCCTCGATCGAGCAGCTGTCGACGACGGTGCTCAAGAACGCCGAGACCGCCAACGATGCGAGCGCCGCCGCAACCAGCATGACGGCGAGCGCCGAGAGCGGCGGCACGGTCATGCAACAGGCGACCGACGCCATGGAGAAGATCAAGGCCTCTTCTGGCAAGATCTCCAACATCATCGGGCTTATCGACGACATCGCCTTCCAGACCAACCTTCTCGCGCTCAACGCCTCGGTCGAGGCGGCGCGGGCCGGCGAGGCGGGCAAGGGCTTTGCGGTGGTCGCCGTGGAGGTGCGGCGCCTCGCGCAATCCGCCGCCCAAGCCTCGAACGAGGTCAAGGCGCTGATCGAGCAGAGCGCCAACGAGGTCAGGGGCGGCTCGAAGCTCGTCGACGACGCTGCGCAGCGGCTCGCAACGATCGTGGTCGCGGCGCGGAAGAGCAGCGAGCTCATGGAGACGATCGCCCGGTCGAGCCGCGAGCAGGCGTCGGCCATCGAAGAGGTCAGCGCCGCCGTCCGCCAGATGGACGAGATGACGCAGCACAATGCCGCGCTGGTCGAGGAGACCAACGCCGCCATCGAGAGCACCGAGGCGCAGGCCGTCGAGCTCGACCGCATCGTTGGCATTTTTACGCTCGCCGAGGACACAGCCCCAGCCGGTCGCGACGAAGCTGCGGCTGCGGCACCGGTCCGGCCCACCAGGGCGCCGCGCACCGCGCGCACTGCAAGGCCGGCGCGTGCCGCCTATCTCACGCAAGGCAACGCTGCCCTCGACAAGGACTGGTCCGAGTTCTAGCGATCGCCGCACGTCCGTCGCTCAGCCTTTGATCCCCGCCGAGACGACGATTGCCTCGGTGACCTTGCGCTGGAAGATCAGGTAGACCACCGCGACCGGGAGGCCCGCGAGGATGGCGCCGGCCAGCTCGCCCACCCCGAACATGTCACGGGCCTGAGCGATGCCGACCGAGATGTTCATGGCGGATTCGTCGGTTACCGCCAGGAATGGCCAGAGGAAGGCGTTCCAGGCGCCGATGAAGACGATGATGGCGAGCGCGGCGGTGATGCCCCAGTTGAGCGGCAGGAAGACGCGCCAGAGCAGCGTCCAGTGGCTCGCGCCATCGATCAGCGCCGCTTCGCGCAAGGCACGGGGCACGCTGTCGAAGAACTGCTTGTAGACGATCACCGCGACCGGGGCGATGAGCTGCGGCAGGATGACGCCGAGCCAGCTGTTGATGAGGTGCATGGCGTTGATCAGGAAGAAGTGGTTGATGATCAGCGCCTGTACGGGGATCATGAAGCTCGCCAGGATGCCGCCCCAGAGCAGTTTTCGCCCGGCGAAATCGAGCTGCGACAGCGCATAGCCGCAGGTCGCCGAGATGGCCAGCACGCCGACCGTCACGCCCGTCGAGGTGACGATCGAGTTGACATACCAGAGGCCGATCTTGGTGCCGAACAGCACGCGGGCATAGAGCCCGAGCGCCTGGCCGAGATCGCCGACGAGCGAGCCGGTCGAAGCCCCGTGCGGGATGATCGTCGTCATCACCGACCAGTAGAGCGGGAAAGCCCAGAGCAGGGCGAGCAGGAGACCTGCCGCCGACAGCAGCAGGCCGCCGAGATCGAGCCGGCGGATTAGCCGCAGCCGCCGCGACTCGGCTGCAAGCGGCAGCGCTTCGCCGCTCATTTGCGGCCTCGCGCGCGGAGCGCCGTGAACTGCAGCACCGAGAGAGCGACGACGATGACGAAGAGCGCGACCGCGACCGTTGCGGCATAGCCGCCCTGATCCTTCTGGAAGGCGAGGCTGTAGATGTATTGGACGAGCACCAGCGTCGCATCGACCTGCCCACCTCCGACATAGAGGTAGAGCTGGTCGAAGAGCTTTATCTGGAGGATGAGCTGGATGGTGAGGATCAGCGCCGTCACCGGCCAGATCAGCGGCCAGGTCACGGCGCGGAACTGCCGGAAGCGCCCGGCGCCATCGAGCCGTGCCGCCTCGTAGAGCTCGGGCGGGATGCTCTTGAGGCCGGCGGTGAAGAGCAGCACGTTGAAGCCGGTGGTCCACCAGAGCGTCACCACCGCGACGGCGGGCAATATCCATGAGACGGTGCGGAAGACGCGCACGGGCTGGCCGGCAAAGAGCGCAATCACCGGCTGCAGCGCGCCGCCCGGGTAGCCGAGCATCCAGTCCCAGATGGTGGTGACGGTCGTGACGGGCAGCACGTAGGGCAGGAAGAACGCCGCGAGGGCCAGACCCTGCAACGCGCCTTTGAGGCGGACGACGATCATCGCCAGCATGAGGCCAATAAGCGTCGAGGGGATCGCGGTCAGCAGGACGAAATAGACGGTGTTGGCGACGGCCCGGCCAAAGCGCCAGTCGCGGAACAGGTAGAGGTAGTTGTCGAGCCCGATGAAGTGGCCGGGAACGATGAGCTGCGAATCCGTGAAGCTCATCCAGACCATCTGCAGTGTCGGCCAGACGAAGAGCAGCGCATAGACCGCGATGAACGGCAGGACGAACGGCAGCGCGGTGCGATTGTCGGGATTTTTGCGCATGCTTCAGCCGCGTCCGGACGTGGCCAAGGCCTGCGCCCTTCCGCCGCGCTTTGGCGCCGAAACGAGGGTTTGGCAGCCCGCGGGGCGGCGTATAAGGTCCGGCCAACCGATCAACCGGAACCGAATCATGAAGCCGCTCGTCATCCTCGCCGTCATCCTGGGCATCGTCTTTGTGGCACTTGCCGGCTTCTACTGGGTCACGCCCGCGGGCTCGCTGCCGAGCTTCTTCCCCGGCTACGACGCGGCCACCCCGGCCATCCACCACCACAAGCACGCGATCGGCGCGCTGGTCGTGGCGCTCGCCCTTTTCGCCTTTGCGTGGTTCCAGAGCAAGCCGCCAAAGGCCGCCTGAGCCGCAGGGCTCAGAGCCGCACCAGCACCAGCGCCACGATGCCGGCGACGACGCAGTAGACCGCAAACGGCTTTAGCGACTGCGTCTTGATATATTTGGCGAGGAAGCCCACCGAGAAGAAGGCGCTTATCGCCGCGCAGA
>Ga0068853_100001357_pt1 | contig 17644 bp, 15 predicted proteins | sample KBSCornC32_FD_65655 | JGI IMG/M metagenome (GOLD analysis project Ga0068853, IMG submission 65655) | Corn rhizosphere microbial communities from Kellogg Biological Station, Michigan, USA - KBS Corn C3-2 | ecosystem: Host-associated > Plants > Roots > Rhizosphere > Soil ...
GAAGGTGGGTGATACCGAGGTAGACGTGGAGGAAGGGCGCAATGCCGCCTGCGGAAAGGTGGTCAGCGTTACTACGGGTGCTTATACCCGTCAGCAACTGGAGGCCTGCCAGCCGGATCATATCATCGACGATCTGGAAGAGCTCCTCACTATTATAGAATAAGGAATAAATCATTTTACTATGGACGCGATTCAGCCGGGCGGTGAGGGTGTGGGTCAGCTGGTGTCACCGACGCGGGGCGGAATGAGTCTGAAGGCCCGGCTGGAGAGGTCTCCGGTGTGGGTCTTTGTCGTCTATGTGTCGCTGGCTTCGTTCGTGGTATATACGTGTATGTATGGCTTCAGGAAGCCTTTTACGGCGGCTTCTTATTCGGGGATCTCCTTTTTTGGCATTTCCTATAAGGTCGTGCTGGTGATCTCGCAGGTAATCGGGTATATGCTGAGTAAATTCTACGGTATCCGGTTCATCGCAGGGATGGAACCGTCGCGGCGGGCGGGCTTTATTGTGAGACTGGTCCTGGTAGCCTGGGCTTCATTGTTATTGTTTGCGGTAGTACCGGCTCCCTATAATTTTGTCTTTATGTCTGTCAACGGCCTTCCGCTGGGGATGGTCTGGGGGCTTGTGTTCGGGTTCCTTGAAGGCCGGAGGGTGACCGAGCTGATGGGGGCGGTGCTTGCCACGAGCTTTATCTTTGCCAGCGGTCTTGCGAAGACGGTAGGGAGTGAGATGACCAAACATGGGGTTAGTGAGACCTGGATGCCTTTTGTCGCGGGTGCGGTATTTATAGGGCCGCTTCTGGTGTCGACCTGGCTATTGAATCAGACGCCGTCTCCCACGAAGGAGGACATTGAGCAGCGGACTGTGAGGCGGCCGATGGGGGCGCAGCAGCGCCGTGATTTCCTGAGCCGGTTCGGATATGCGCTGATCCCGATAGTCATTGCCTATGTGATGCTGACCATTCTCCGCGATTTCACGGAGGATTTTGCGAAAGAGCTGTGGACGGAGACCGGATATGGTGACAGCGCCGGGGTGTTTGCCAATACGAGTACGATCGTTTCGCTGATCGTCCTGGGGGTTGTCGGCGGGTTCTTTCTTGTCCGGAACAACTATCGCGCCTTCCAGCTGAATAACGCCATTATCGTGGGCGGGTTTATTCTGGCTGCGGGCGCTACGGTCCTTTTCCATTTGCGTCTGCTTTCGCCGGTGGCCTGGATCGTCACGGCTTCGGCGGGACTCTATCTGGGGTATGTGCCCTACAATTGTTTTTATTTCGAGCGGATGCTCGCCGCGTATAAGATCGCGGGGAATGTCGGCTTTCTTATATATATAGCAGACGCTTTCGGGTATATGGGGACGGTAGTCGTTCTGCTGGTGAAGGAATTTGTGCATATCCACTATACCTGGGTCGACTTTTTTACGGGCATGTTCTATGTCTCTGCCGTAGGGGGTATACTGCTGGTGTTGTGGGGTTCCGTGCTTTTTGCAAAAATTTACAGGAAATCTAATTGAGGAATTTATGTCGTCGCGATCTGCAATCGTTATTGGCGCCGGTATTGTAGGACTGGCTACTGCAAGGGCTCTTTCTCTCCGGGGATTCTCGGTAAAAGTTTTTGAGCGAACGGACAGGGCGGTGGGTGCTTCCATCCGTAATTTCGGGATGGTCTGGCCGATCGGTCAGCCGGCGGGGAAGATGTATGACCGGGCTGTCCGCACCAGAAATGTATGGAAGGATATTGCTCCGAGGGCGGATTTCTGGCTGGAAACTGCGGGTAGTTTTCATCTGGCCTATCAGCCCGACGAGTGGCAGGTGCTGCAGGAGCTTTGCTCCTGTTTTGAGAAGGAGGGGCGGCCTGTGAAGCTGCTGGATGCCCGGGCTGTCAGGACCATGTCGGGGGCTGTTGTCACCGACGGGTTGCTGGGCGGACTGTACAGCGCAGACGAGGTCATCGTGGACCCTCGCGAGGCGATCGCGGCGTTGCCGGGCTGGCTTTCCGAGCAGTACGGAGTCGAGTTCTACTGGGGCAAGTGTGTTTCCTATATTTCCGACCAGATCATATATATCGGAAACGATGAGGAGTACGAGGCCGACCTTGTGTTTATCTGCAACGGGGCGGATTTCGAGACTCTGTACCCGGAGCATTTTGCGGAGCAGCCCGTCACCAAATGCAAATTGCAGATGATGCGGCTGACGGCGCAGCCGGAAGACTGGCGTATCGGTCCAGCTTTGTGCGGCGGGCTGTCGCTGATACACTACAATAGTTTTAAGGCTGCGCCGTCTCTGTCGAAGCTGCGGCACCGGTATGAGGAGGAGATGGCCGACTATCTGCAGTGGGGCATCCATGTGATGGTCGCGCAGAACGGCCGGGGCGAGCTGACGGTGGGCGATTCCCACGAGTACGGGCTGACACATGACCCTTTCGATAAAGATCTTATCAACCGGAAGATACTTGATTATCTCAGGCGCTTTGCCTGTTTCAGGGACTGGTCCGTTGCCGAGACCTGGAATGGGGTATATGCGAAGCTTACGGATGGGGAGGCGGATCTTTTCTTTTCTCCGGAGCCTTATGTTTATGTTATCAATGGGGTAGGCGGCGCCGGTATGACGCTTTCCTTTGGGCTGGCGGAGGAATTGGTGGAGGGGTTGTAGGGGTGGTAGAGGGGTTGGTGGAGTGATTGCAGGGTTGTAGGGTTGGCGGAGGAATTGATGGAGGGGTTGCGGGGGTGGCCGGCATGGGCCGGTTTGCGTGGGATTGTGTATTTTTACCGGATGAAGAAGCTGAGGGACATTTTTGCCGGCAATCGTCTTTTTTTTAGCTGTTTTGTCTTCGTTTTCCTCGTAGGATTTATTTTTTTGCTGATGGAGGGAAAGGCGGGCACTTTTGTGGCATTGAATCCCTATCACCGCAGCGCCCTTGATACCTTCTTCATATACGTAACTTTTTTGGGCGACGGCGTATTCTCGGTACTGGTGATCGTCCTGTTCCTGCTGATGCGGCGCTGGTCCCAGGCCAGTCTGGTCACCATTTCATTTCTTTTGTCGGCGCTACTTGCCAATATATTAAAGAATGTTTTCTCGATGCCGAGGCCCAAGCAGTTCTTTGCGCCGGGGGAGTATGCCTATTTTATCAACGGGGTGACCAATGTGGGTTTTGCCAGCTTCCCTTCCGGGCATACTACTTCGGTATTTGCGCTGGCGACCATGCTGGCGTTGCTGGAGAAGAACAAGCGGACGAACGTTGTCTATCTGCTGGTTGCTGTGGCGGTGGGCTATTCGAGGATCTATCTTGGACAGCATTTTTTAAACGATGTGTTAATGGGGTCGACGATCGGAATGCTTACCTCACTGGTTATTTATTGGTTATTGGGTGAAAAGTTGCAATCGTTGCCGATTTTTACGAGGTCCCGGCGGGTAAGGGGGTAAAGAATAAAATATTATGCGTAGGTTTGCCCTCAATTTTTCGATGATTTTCCCATAGTGGGAAAAGCTCGCCCAAATCCAATAGAAAGCATGATTGAAGGAAAAAAACTGGTTATCGTTCTCCCTGCCTATAACGCAGCGCTTACGCTTCGGAAAACTTATTCAGAGATCCCGTTCGAGATTGTTGACGAGGTAGTCCTTGTCGACGACAACAGCAGCGACCAGACCGTCGCCGTTGCGAAAGAGCTTGGTATTCGCCATGTCATCAAACACGACAAGAACAGGGGGTATGGCGGGAACCAGAAGACCTGTTATAACAAGGCGCTTGAGCTGGGTGGTGATATCGTGATCATGCTCCATCCGGACTATCAGTATACGCCCAAGCTGATCCCGTCGATGGCCTGGCTTATTGCCAACAATGTCTACCAGGTCGTGCTGGGAGCCAGGACGCTGGGTAAGGGGGCGCTGCGCGGCGGCATGCCTTTGTATAAGTATATCTTCAACCGCGGGCTTACTTTTTTTGAGAACGTTCTGCTGCGGCAAAAGCTGGCCGAGTATCATACGGGTTACCGGGCATTTTCCCGGGAGGTGCTGGAGCGGATCAATTACGAGATCAACTCGGAGGATTTTGTGTTCGACAATGAGATGCTTTCCCAGATAATCTATCTGGATTATGAGATAGCGGAGATCACGTGCCCTACCAAGTATTTTGATGAAGCTTCGAGTATCAATTTCCGTCGTAGTGTCGTTTATGGGCTGGGTGTACTGCACGTGTCCGTCGTCCACCGCCTGTGTAAATGGGGGTGGATGAAAAGAGAAATGTATAAACCACGTAAATAATGCGTTTGACGAAGACAACCACCATTCTGCTGATCGCCGTGCTGGCCGCTCTTTTGTTCATTCCCTTTCTTGGCCATGTCCATCTGTTCGACTGGGACGAGATCAATTTTGCCGAATGTTCCCGGGAGATGATCAAAATGGACGACTATACGCGGGTATACGTTGACTTTAAACCGTTCTGGGAGAAGCCGCCCATGTTCTTCTGGATGCAGAGCACGGCTATGAAGTTATTCGGCGTGACTGAGTTTGCCGCGCGGTTCCCCAATGCGCTTTGCGGGGTCGTTACGCTGATCGTGGTTTTTGTGGTCGGCAGCCGTGTCTATGACCGTAAGTTCGGCGTTCTCTGGGCGCTGGCCTATGGCGGGTCGCTTTTTCCAAATATGTATTTCAAGTCGGGTATCATCGACCCCTGGTTCAATCTGTTCATCTTTCTTTCCCTTTATAATTTTATTCTCTACCACTGGAAGAGGAATAATTTCGACAAGCCGGGTGTCGACAGGAGTAAGCTCTATTATGTCGTCTGGTCCGGTATCTGGATGGGGCTGGCTGTGCTGATGAAGGGGCAGGTGGCGCTGATGGTCTTTTTGCTGGTGCTCGGCATATATCTGCTTTATAACCGGGTAAAGTTCTATTTCAGTTGGTGGCATGCGATCGTATTTCTTGTCGTCGCCTTTCTCGTGACCTTTACCTGGTACGGTTACGAGACGATGAAGCGCGGGCCCTGGTTCATCAACGAATTCCTGAAATATCAGTGGCGGCTGTTCACGACGCACGATGCGGACCAGGCGGGTTTTTTCGGGTATCACTATATTGTCCTGCTGATCGGTTGTTTTCCGGCTTCCATACTGGCGATACCCTCTTTCTTTCGGGCGAAGTACAACGGCCGGTATGACCGGGATTTCAAGAGATGGATGCTGTTGCTCTTCTGGGTAGTGACTGTATTGTTCACTATTGTACAGTCGAGGATCATACACTATTCTTCGATGGCCTGGTTTCCTGTCACTTTTCTGGCCGCCTATTCCGTTTACAAGTGGGAGCGGCAGGAGTTGGTCTATAAGAAATATACGGGCGTGCTGCTGGGTATTCTCGGGGGGCTTATTTCCCTTGCGATCCTGGGTGTGGCCATTATTGGTCTTTATGTTCACAAACTGGCGCCCTATGTCGAGGATAAGTTCGCCCAGGGGAATATGGAGGCTGAGGTTCACTGGTCTGGTTTTGAGGGACTGATCGGTATACTGATGGTGGTGGCGCTGGTCGTCGGCATCCGTAATTTGTCAAGGAGCAATTACAGCCGCGCGGCGCGGGTATTGTTCGTGGGGACCGCTGTTGTGATCTTTTTTGCGTCGGCGATCATCGTTCCCAAAGTCGAGCGGTACAGCCAGGGTGCGGCCATCGACTTTTTTGTCGCCCGCCAGGGGGAGGACTGTTATGTACATACGCTTGGTTATAAGAGCTACGGCGATCTTTTCTATACGATGAAGCCCCGGCCCACGAATCCTAATTCTTACGACGAGCAGTGGCTGTTGTGGGGGCCCATCGACAAGCCGGCATACTTTGTTACGAAAGTGGACCGGGAGGATAAATATAAGTTCCCGCAGTTGAAGGAGTTATACAGGAAGAACGGGTTTGTGTTCCTGAAAAGGGAAATTCCGCCTCCGGCGGCATCGGCGCCTGCCGGGCAGCAGGCCAAATAACGAATTAAAAAGGCTCCCTTCGGAGCCTTTTCTTTTATTTTTTCTTTCCGCCTCCGAAGAGCCGGAGGATGCCGGAGACTACTTTGTCGTTGGAACCCAGCCTGCTTTTTACTGCTGTATAGGCCGAGACGAGTGCGTTGTCGAGCTTGACCAGCAGCTTGTTACTGCCGTCGCCGGGTCTGGCTTTGTAGTAGGTGGCGCGGCGGTAGGGGTTGGCTTCGACGGTATAATAGTAAAGTGCTATCGATCTGCGGAAGACGCCTTCGGGGCAGGTCATCGGTTCGGGATGGCCGTGGTAGGAGTCGGCGTCCGTGTTGAAGATGACGCAGCGGTTATAAACGGGGAGTACGGCTGCTTCGCAGGATCTCATTTTCTTGTCCCAGAGTTCGAGTTTGCCGCCGTATTCTTCTTTCCAGTCCCTGTTGAGGTATACGAGTACGTTTACGCGCCGCTGCCAGTTCTTCTGGTGGGGGTGGGCGGTAAAGTCGGCGTGGATGTTCAGGAAGCCGCCGCGGGTGGACTGGTGGATACCACCGCCTTCGAGGCTATCGTCTTTTTGGAGGTCAGTGATGCCGGTGATGGTGCTCAGCCACCGGAGGAATTCGGGGGAGTTGAGTTCGTTGATGGTCCCGCGAATGGTTTCGGGCAGGAGGTCGATCTTGTTAAGGCCCCTTTTGTCCTCGTTATAGTGTTTATAATTAATCCAGCCGTTGTTCTCGTTCAGCTTGTCGAACTCGGCGATACACCGGTCAAGAATTTGCGGGTCGAGAAAGTTTTCCAGTACGATGTGGGGGTATGGGCTGGCGGCCTGATATTTTTTGCTCAGTTCGGGCAGTTGGGCCGTCCACTTGGTATAATCGAATATTTGGGTGGTTGTGGTCACAATTGGTAAATTTTGTTTTTAGATCGGCATTCGGCCGGCGGGACCCTGGTTCCGCGAAGGGGCAAAGTTACGAAAATCTGACTAATCCCTTCTGGACTCGAGGGTAAAGCCGATGGTGGTGCCGACGTCGGGGGTGCTCCGGACGTGTATCGACTGGCTGTGGGCCTCTATAATGTGTTTGCAGATGGCGAGGCCGAGGCCGGTGCCGCCTTTGTCACGGCTTCTGGCGGTATCGGTCCTGTAGAACCGCTCGAAGATTCGGGAGAGGTGTTCTTCTTCTATGCCGATGCCGTCGTCGCTGATCTCGATGAGTACGTTCTTCTCGTCGATCTTATAGAAGCTGGCGACGATGCTGCCCCCTGTCTTTCCGTATTTGGTGGCGTTTTCCACCAGGTTGATCAGCACCATCCGGATCTTTTCCTTGTCGGCGAAGACGGTGATGGGCGATTCGCATCCTTTTTTGATGGTGGTCCGGACGTTCTTGCTGTGGGTTTTGATCGAGAGGGACTCGTATATCTCGCGGATGAGTTCCTGGATGACGAAATTCTGTTTGTACAGCAGTTGTTCGCCGCGTTCGAGGGTCGAAATTTCGTCCAGGTCGTTCATGAGGTTCACGAGGCGGTCGACGTTCTTGGCGGCGTTCTCCAGAAATTTTTTCCGGATGACGGCGTCTTCCATAGCTCCGTTCAGCAGGGTGTCGACGTAGCCCTGGATCGCGAAGATGGGGGTTTTGAACTCGTGGGCAAGGTTCTGGAGGAACTCCTTGCGGTAGGCTTCGTTCTTTTTCAGCAGCTCGATCTCCTCGTTGCGTTTCTCACCCCATTTTTCCACGTCCTCCCTGACCTCATCGATGCTTTTCTGGGGCAGGATGTATTTGAAGTAGACCTCTTCTTTTTTGGTGGCCTTTGTCTGGTGTATGAGCTTGTATATCAGCTTGATCTTCCGGTAGATGAACTTTTCCAGGGTGAACAGGATCAGGGCGTAGCTGCCGGAAAAGATGATCAGCAGGGAGGCCAGGCCGATGACCCGGTTGCGGGTCAGGACGTAGATGCCCGCTGCGATGGGCAGGGCGAGCAGGCTGGCGGTAAGGGCAGATAATTGTTTGGGAGATAGATTTTTAGTGGAAGGCATGGATCATAAATTACAAAAAAATTCGCTCTGTTGTTCAGAGATTGAATTTATAGCCCACTCCTTTTACGGTTGTAATACAGTCCAGACCCAGCTTTTGGCGGATCTTACGGATGTGTACGTCGATGGTTCTGTCTCCTACAATGACCTCGTTGCCCCATACCTGATTCAGGATCTCGTTGCGAAGGAATACTCTGCCCGGCCGGGAGGCCAGCAGGTATAGCAGCTCGAATTCTTTTTTGGCGAGGGTCACGTCCTTGCCGTCCACCATGACCTCGAATTTGGCGGGGTCGATGGACAGGTTTTCGATCTTCAGCACTTTGTCTTCCGGCTCTTTATTAACGCGGCGGAATAGGGCGTTGACCCGGCTGATCAGCACTTTCGGGCTGATGGGCTTTGTGACGTAGTCGTCGGCACCGGTCTCGAGGCCACGTACGTGTGAGCCTTCGTCGCTGAGGGCGGTCAGGAAAAGGATCAGGGTTTCCTTGAAGGAGGGCTGTGAGCGAAGAACCTCGCAGACTTCAACCCCATTCTTTTTCGGCATCATAATGTCCAGAATGATCAGGTCGGGCCTGATAATCTTTGCCTTTCCAATTGCTTCGTCTCCATCCCTGGCAGTGGTCACCTCATAACCCTCCCTGGTCAGGTTGTACTGAATGATCTCAAGGATATCGGGCTCATCGTCTGCAATCAGTATCTTCTTGCCTTTGGATTCCATCAATTAAAAAATTTACGCAAACCTACTCCAAATTAAGTTTGGGCTAAAAATATCCCGGACCAGTTTACAATTTCTTAATACATAAATAATATGATAGGGGTGTTTGGTCGTATTTTTGCTGACAACGTGTGGATAAAATGCCTATGAACAGAGCGATACGAACGGTTTTACCTATTTTTTTGGTCCTGGGTCTGGTTTCAGCGATCCCTTTTACGGGGATGGCCCAGCCTAATTCCTATTCGTTCAAGATAGCTCAGGATCGTATGCTCTGGCATGACAAGGTAGATCAGGAGCAGCAGCGGCTGGTGACTCTTGGCGGGGGGAAATACGATAGTCTTATCCGGCTGTCCAGGGACGAGACCGTCAATCTTCAGGTGACAGACGCTTTTGGCAGGCGTATCGACCTGCTTCAGCAGCAGATAGAGCTGGATTCTACTCTCAATACCAACAATAAGAAACGTTATTTGCGCGGGCTTGCGGACCTTTTACTGGGGTTCAGCAAGACCTGGCAGGCCCGTGGTATCTCTGCGGCGCTGGCCCCCAGGCTGGTCGATGCTTTTACCCAGGCGATGGAGCTGGATAAGAAGGGCCGGAGTATCGAGCCGGTGATCGTGGCCAGTCCCTATGAGGTCGGCAATATCGTCGTAGACTGTTTTGGCTATCCGTCGGAGAATGCGGGGGTGAAGCCCTCCCGTCTGGTGTTGACCCGGCGGTATTGCGAGATGCACCCCAATTTGATCCTCAACTATTTACGGGGACATCAGGGCCTGCCCTTCGAGGACAGTCTTATCATCGTCGCAGGGCATAACAACGTCCGGCAATTGTATGATTTTGCCGCTATCTCGGGTGATCTGGGCGCTCATATCCGGAACAGTAAGGATTCCCTGGTCCATACTGTCGCCCAGCTGGCCAACAGCAAGAGCGGTCAGCTATATTTTCCATTTCTTGACAATCTGGTCAGGGGGAGGATAACCCTCGAAGATATCGATAAGGTAAAGGATGACGACCTCAACTACTACCGGCTGCTGGTCAGGACGCGTCTGGACTATGCGGCCCGCCTGCTGCCTCCGGCAAAGGATACTCCATTGGAAATGAATGCGTTGACTGAAATGTTGGAGAAGAAGGGGAAGCAGGTTTTTGTGGGTGAGATCAATGCTCTTCATACGGTGGACAATCCTGCTGTACGGTTCAGGATACTTGACCCGCTGACGCCCGAGGAGCTGTATTATCTGGTGGTGCTCAGCGAAGATGAGATCTATACTTCCAGCTATCTGGGCGTATACGACCGTATCTTCCAGCGGATGAAGGCGCCTTATGGGGATAGCCTTCTGATGCAGGTACACGGCGACTATTTCCGGAAGTTCATCAAGATGGCGGCGGCCTATAACAAGCTGGAACATTTTCTGGGAACGATGGACAAGCAGAATGCGGGTACCGTTATGAAGTCCTTTGTCATCCATCTGGAGAATGCGGACGAGGAAGAGGCGGTGGATGTGGCGGACTCCTATAGCAGCATTGTGGAAAAGAATCCGGCGCTGGCCCGGTATATTCTCAGTGAGGTGAAGTGGAACTATGACAAAAATGTGGCGGCGGGCAACAAGAAGGGTACTATCATCTACAATCTTCTCCAGACTCTTTTCGAGTCGGCCGATACGACCATGAAGGTTGATCTTTCCGCCCAGCTAGGCATACCGCCGGTATATTCCATCGATCGCAGTGCGCTGACGGATGACAGCGGCCGGGTGATCCAGCAGGTTTTCTTTTATGGCGATAAGGACAAGGACGGGCAGAACTCCTATATCGATTTCATGTCTCTTTTCCGGCCCAGACTGCATGCGAAGCCGGAATGGAAGATCACTGAGAACCCGCAGTGGGTAACGATCAGTTCGATCCACGGCAAGCCGGTGATCATTTATGCCAACAAGCCCCTGCTGGGGGAGGACGATCCCGATGCGAAAGCGCAGAAGGCGCTGAACGACTATCTCTACGATCATCACCTGAAGCCCACCATCGTGATCCACCGGGGGCATAGCTATCACGTAAAGTATACCATCGAACAGATGCCGGCCACTGCGCGGATCGTGGTGCTGGGTTCCTGCGGGGGGTATAACAATCTCAGCGAGGTGCTGAAGATCAGCGAGGATGCGCATATCATCTCTTCCAAGCAGGTCGGCACCAAGACCGTAAATGAGCCGATCCTGCACGCGATCAACAATTTGCTGGTTGCGGGGAAGGGGATAGAATGGCTGCCGATGTGGCGGGAACTGGAGGCCAGTTTTCAAAAGGACCCGGCTGCGAAAGAGCGGTTTGACGACTATATTCCTCCCTATAAGAATCTGGGAGCGATATTCATAAAGGCTTACCGGAAGGCGATGGACCAGGATGAGTAGAATTCTTTGTAATTTGCGGGCCGGATATGTCAGAAGAGAAGAAGAAAAAGAAAATATTTGATTTCGGCTTGTTGCGCAGAGTATTCCGCTATGCGGCGCCTTATAAGAGGAGGCTCTTTGTATCGGTGTTTCTCTCCATTCTATTGGCTGTGCTCTCCCCCCTGCGGCCTTTTCTTATCCAGGTAACGATCAATACCTATATACGGGGCGGGGCCGGGGCTCCGGGGCTGACGGTAAAGCAACATTTTGTGGAGCTGGTCATCTGGATGACGGTCCTGCAGATCGTCTTTTTGCTGGTCGAGACGGTTGCCCGGTTCTATTTTTCGTTCATTACGGCGTGGCTGGGGCAGACGGTGGTGAGGGACCTGCGGGTGGACGTGTACAGGAAGATAATCGGGTTGAATCTATCCCAGTTCGACAAGACGCCGATCGGCACGCTCACGACCCGTACCATCAACGATATCGAGGCGATCAACGATATTTTCTCCGACGGGCTGATCCCGATAATTGCGGATCTTTTGTCTATTCTTTCGGTGCTGCTTTTTATGTTTGTCGTGGACTGGCGGCTAACGCTGATCTGTCTGGCGCCTTTTCCTTTCCTCATATTGGCAACCTGGCTTTTTAAAGAATCAGTCAACAAGTCGTTCATCCGGGTGCGGAATGCGGTGGCGGCGCTGAATGCGTTTGTGCAGGAGCATATCACCGGAATGCCGATCGTGCAGGCTTTTGCCGCAGAGCAACGGGAAGACGCCAAATTCAATAAGATCAACCGGGAGCACCGCAACGCCAATATCAATGCGATCTTTGCCTATTCGGTGTTCTTTCCCGTGGTGGAGATCATCCTTGCCATCTCTACGGGTCTGCTGGTCTGGTGGGGCGCTACGCAGGTGCTGAATGTTTCCGAGGTGGAGGCCAGGGAGCTCAGCGGGAAGATCGTGGCTTTTTATCTTTACCTCAACCTTCTTTTCCGGCCGTTGCGGGTTATTGCCGACAAGTTCAACGTGCTTCAGATGGGTATGGTGGCCAGCGAGCGGGTATTCCGGGTGATGGACAACGACGATATGATCAGGACGGAGGGCAATTTTGCGCCTGAGCGGATAAGGGGTAAGGTGGAGTTCGACAGAGTCAATTTCGCCTATGTCGACGACCGGCTTGTCCTGAAGAATATTTCCTTTACCATGCAGCCGGGTCAGACTGTGGCCATCGTCGGCCACACCGGCAGTGGGAAAACGTCGATCATCAGTCTGATGAACCGTCTTTATCAGATAAGGGACGGTGCGATCCGGATCGACGATGTGCGTATCGAAGACTACAGGCTCGATGTGCTGCGCAGGAGCATTGGCGTGGTACTGCAGGACGTCTTCCTCTTCTCGGGTTCCGTCGTGGATAATATCACGCTCCGCAATCAGGACATTCCGATGGAGAGGGTGATCGAGGCGGCCAAACTGATCGGGATGCACGATTTTATCATGCGTTTGCCCGGGGGTTATCACTACAATGTCATGGAGCGCGGCGGGTCGCTTTCCCTGGGGCAGCGGCAACTGCTGTCGTTCATCCGTGCGCTGCTTTATGATCCTTCTATTCTGATCCTGGATGAGGCTACCTCTTCTGTCGATACTGAATCGGAGTTGCTGATACAGGAAGCCATCGACAAGCTGATCTCCGGGCGCAGTTCGATAATCATCGCGCACCGACTGTCCACGATCCGCAAGGCGAATCAGATAATCGTTCTGGACAAGGGGGAGATACGGGAGATCGGGACGCACGATGAATTGCTGGCGAAGGGGGGCTTTTATGCCAGGCTGCACGAGATGCAGTTCAGCAAACACACCCACGCGGAGAAGAAGGCGTCGTAACGGGGAATCGCTGGCTGAAAGGTGTGAAAATCAATTAACTAGTATCGTTAGGAGTGGGGATGACTTTTTTTTAATCTTCTTTTTATATTCTGCCCCTCCGCCCGTATCTTTGCGGCAAATTTCAGGAAGGTATGGCATTGAGATGCTTCAAATCTATATTGGTCGCGGCTTTCAGCCTAAGTAGCTTGTTTTTTTTTAATGTGTGCATGGCGCAGCCCCCGGCCCCAAATGCCGGCGCGGAGGCCGCTGATGAGCACGGCAAGCTGGATCCAGCCAAGCTTATCCTCGAACACGTTGGCGACGCTCACGAATTCCACTTTTTCACTTTAAATAAGAAGCCCGTAACGGTTCCCCTGCCGGTGATCGTGTATTCTTCGGGGAAAGGGTTGTCGGTCTTTATGTCTTCGAAGTTCGAAGAAGGCAGTGCGGTCTACGATGGCTACCGTCTGCTGAATGAAGAGTATGCCCAGGAGCACCAGCTGGATGAGAAGGTGTTCAAGACGGCGAAGATCTACGCCGTCGATGCCGAGGGCCGGCCTGATCCATCAGTTGCTGTCATTGACCTTTCCCTGGGCCGTAATGCTGCGCAGGCGCTAATTGCGGGTATTCTGCTGATCCTTCTGATGAGGGGGGTTGCAGGGCGGTATAAGAAGGGTGAAGGGATCAGGACGGCGCCTACCGGGTTTCAGAATGCGGTTGAGCCGGTGATCGCCTTTGTCCGGGATGAAGTGGGCAAGTCGAACCTTGGCGACAAGTATGAGAAATACATGCCTTTTCTGCTGACCGTCTTCTTTTTCATTTTGATCAATAATCTGGTCGGTCTGATCCCTGGGACAGCCAATGTCACCGGGAATATCGCTTTTACCGGTGCAATGGGATTGTTATCCTTTGTCGTGATCATGTTCAGCACGGGTAAACACTACTGGGGCCATATCGTCAATCCTCCGGTGCCTATCGGCGTAAAGCCGATCATGTGGCCGGTGGAAATAATGGGCATCTTTACCAAGCCTTTCGCCCTGATCATCCGTCTTTTTGCGAATATGATCTCCGGGCACGTGATCATCCTGAGCTTTATCATCCTGATCTTTATTTTTGGCGCGATGAATACGGCGCTTGGGTGGGGGACTTCTCCGTTGTTCGTGGCGTTGTCGATCTTTATCTACCTGATCGAGATATTGGTTGCCTTCATCCAGTCCTATATTTTTGCGAACCTGACGGCGGTGTTTATTGCACAGGCTTTTGAAGGCGGGCACGACGACGCGCATGGGCATCATACGGAGAATGTAGCTATCTAAAATTGACCAAACGTTTTTTTAAATATAAAATCGACAAAAAATGACGATGATGATGAATCTCCTGGCCGATGTTATTCAGCCCGGTTATGGTGCACTGGGTGCAGGTCTTGCCGCTATCGGCGCCGGCATCGGTATTGGACAGATCGGTAAGGGAGCGGTTGACTCCATTGCCCGCCAGCCGGAAGCTTCGAATGACATCCGTTCCAACATGATCCTGGCTGCGGCTCTGGTTGAAGGTGTTGCCCTTCTGGCTGCCGTTGCGGGTCTGCTTGCAGTATTCGCAAAGGGATAATGCGGCGGTTCACCGGGATGCGATCCCGCTGAATGCATGTTGAAGAAAATTTACTGCATCCGACGCACAGGGCCGAGGGTGCAGTATTTTAGTCTTGATTAAATGAACTTTTGGGGGCTCCGGGCCTCGTCCCGGGACAAATCTTAAAATAGAATTATGAGCTTATTAACTCCTGACTTAGGTTTATTCGTTTGGAACGTGGTCATCTTCCTGCTGCTTCTGATCATTCTGCGTAAACTGGCCTGGAAGCCGATACTGAAGTCTCTGAAGGAAAGGGAGACGGGAATTGCGGATTCTCTCGCCAGCGCCGAGAAGATCAAGGTGGAAATGGCTCAGATGAAGAGCGAGAATGAGGCTTTGCTGGCCAAGGCCCGTGAAGAGAGGGCGCAGATGCTGAAGGAAGCGCGGGATACCAAGGACAAGATGATCAGCGAGGCCAAAGAGCAGGCCAAGGTAGAAGCAGGGAAGATCATTGCCGACGCACAGGCTGCTATCGAGCAGCAGAAGATGGCTGCGATCACCGATATCAAGAACCAGGTAGGTAACCTCGTCGTCGAAGTGGCGGAAAAGGTGCTGCGCCGTGAACTGGCAGACAAGAGTCAGCAGGAGAGCTATATCCGTCAATTGTCGAACGAAGTGAAACTGAACTAATTTATGACACCAAACCCACGTCTCTCAGGGCGTTATGCAAAGGCAGTCCTTGACCTTGCCATCGAGAAGGGCCAGCTGGACGCCGTATACAGTGACATGCTTTTTCTTGACTCGGCCTGCCGGAGCAGCCGTGATCTGGTCAATCTTCTGCGTAGCCCGATAATCAAGGCTGACAAGAAGGGGAAGGTACTGGACGCTATTACGGCCGGAAGGGTATCCGAAATCACGGCTTCCTTCAACCGGTTGCTGCTGACGAAAGAGCGGGAAGCCTATCTGCCTGAGATCGCGACTTCTTTTATCGAACAGTACAAGGCCTATAAGGGTATCAGGACGGTGAAGCTGACGACGGCTACGCCTGTCGGTGAAGACGTGAAGCTTGCTATCCTCGACAGGTTGAAGGCTGCAAGGAATATCGAGCAGGTCGATCTTCATACCGAGGTGGATGCTGCGCTGATCGGTGGTTTTGTACTGGAGATCGGTGACGAGCTGGTCGATGCGAGCGTCGCGTTCGAGCTGAAAAATATCAAAAAACAATTTCAGAACAACGATTTTATCTATAAGATTAGATAGAGGTTGGCAATAAACAAACAAACTTCAAACTGAATACAATTATGGCAGAGATTAAACCGGATGAGATTTCAGCGATATTGCGGCAGCAATTGAGCGACTCCAACGTTTCCGCCGAACTGGAAGAGGTCGGCACCGTGCTGCAGGTGGGTGATGGTATCGCCCGTGTCTACGGACTGAGCAATGTCAGCAGCGGTGAACTCGTGGAATTCGAGAATGGCGTCAGGGCCATCGCCCTCAACCTCGAAGAGGACAATGTGGGTGTGGTATTGATGGGTGAGAGCGGAAACATTAAGGAGGGCGCAAAGGTCCGTCGCACCGGTAAGATCGCCTCTATCAGAGTCGGTGAAGGTATGCTTGGCCGTGTGGTCAATACTCTCGGTGAGCCCATCGATGGTAAAGGACCCATTGCAGGCGAAAGATATGAGATGCCGCTGGAGCGCAAGGCCCCCGGCGTTATTTACCGCGAGCCGGTCAAGGAGCCTCTCCAGACCGGTATCAAGGCCATCGATGCGATGATCCCCATCGGTCGCGGACAGCGTGAGCTGATCATCGGCGACCGTCAGACGGGTAAGACCGCTATCGCAATCGACACGATCATCAACCAGAAAGAATTCTTCAAGGCGGGTAAGCCCGTGTTTTGTATCTATGTCGCCATCGGCCAGAAGGCGTCCACCGTTGCCGGTGTGATGAAGACCCTTGCCGACAATGGCGCGCTTGAATACACGGTGATCGTTGCCGCTTCGGCTTCGGATCCGGCCCCCCTCCAGTTCTATGCTCCTTTTGCGGGCGCCGCTATCGGCGAGTTCTTCCGCGATTCGGGCCGGCCTGCACTGATCATCTATGATGACCTTTCGAAACAGGCTGTTGCTTACCGTGAGGTATCCCTGCTGCTCCGCCGCCCTCCGGGACGCGAAGCCTATCCCGGGGACGTATTCTATCTGCACAGCCGCCTGCTCGAGCGCGCTGCGAAGATCATCTCAGACGACAACGTTGCCAGGAATATGAATGATCTTCCCGAGTCTATCCGTCATCTCGTGAAGGGTGGTGGTTCGCTGACGGCGCTGCCGATCATCGAGACCCAGGCCGGTGACGTATCTGCGTATATCCCGACCAACGTAATCTCGATCACCGATGGTCAGATATTCCTGGAGGGTAACCTGTTCAACTCCGGTATCCGTCCCGCGATCAACGTAGGTATCTCCGTTAGCCGTGTGGGTGGTAATGCGCAGATCAAATCCATGAAGAAGGTGGCCGGTACGCTCAAGCTCGACCAGGCTCTTTACCGTGAGATGGAAGCCTTTTCCAAATTCGGGGGCGACCTCGATGCGGCTACGAAGCTGATAATCGACAAGGGTTCGCGTAACGTGGAGATCCTGAAGCAGCCGCAGTACAGTCCGTTCTCTGTCGAAAAGCAGGTTGCGATCATCTATCTAGGTACCCAGGGTCTGCTGCGTCAGGTGTCCGTTCGTAAAGTGAAGGAGTTTGAAGACCATTTCCTGATGGAGATGGAGAACAAGCTGCCGGATGTTCTGGCTGATTTCAAGAAGGGTAATCTTCCCGACGACGGTGTAAAGAAGATGGTCGATCTGGCCAATAGTCTGATACCGCAGTATAAATAACAATTGGGTATTTAAGAATACGAAGAGGTAATCCATCCGGGTTACCTCTTTTTTTTGGGGGGCTGCGGCTGAAGTTTCAGGGTCTACGGCAAAAAAAATCAGGTATAAAGGCTTGCAGATTTAAAAACTTTTGGCAATCTTTACATCGTCATCACGACAAACCCTCCAAGCTCCCGAAAAACAATCCGTTAATTTTTATTTCCAATCCTCGTTAGTGGTTTTTTGAATTTGTTGACTCCACTATTATTTATTTCGGGCAATCCTGTATTCATCTGATTATTGTGAGCTG
>Ga0068853_100001359_pt1 | contig 17632 bp, 15 predicted proteins | sample KBSCornC32_FD_65655 | JGI IMG/M metagenome (GOLD analysis project Ga0068853, IMG submission 65655) | Corn rhizosphere microbial communities from Kellogg Biological Station, Michigan, USA - KBS Corn C3-2 | ecosystem: Host-associated > Plants > Roots > Rhizosphere > Soil ...
CACCCGCTCCTTCCTGCCATCGCCCCGCGCCACCAATGTTCTGGTCGCGATCGGCCTGATCTCGCTCTGCTACGCGATGTATGTGCGCTACATGCTGATCGAGACCTCTACGGTCGCGCTCGAATGCGACGCTGGAGTCGCGCTCGCGCGCTGTACGGTTCGCGCGGCCTCGATGGTGCTTTTCAAGAATCAGCTTTTCGGCATCGCGGCGCTGGCGCTGGCCGCGCTGCATTTGCTTCGCCCGAACATCTACCTGTTCGCGATTGCCCTTGCGCTGACGGGTTTTGGGCTCGTTCTCTACAACAACGGTTTGGCGGCGATCGCGCTCGCGCTGCTCGTCGTCAGCTTTGCGCGGCCCGTAGCCGCCAGCACGACGCCGCCAGCATCAGAAGAAGAGCGGCAAACCACTGCGCCTGCCAGTTCAGCGGCGTTTCGTTGATCGAAATATAGATCGCCGACGCCGCCAGAATTGACCCCGCGATCCATTCGGCGACGCCCCGGCGCTTGAGGCCCGCCGGGCTGACTTCGCTCGCGATCATCAGCGCCACAGCCGGGCCCGTGAGCGGCGCAAAGTGGAAATCGCGATAGCGCGGGTCGAAAACGAGGCCAAGCGCGAGCGCAATCCCGGCCATGACGGACAGCATCAGAACGCCTGCGAGCAGCCTTTCCAACGGCAACGCCGCTCGCCAGAACAGCGGGTCGAGCACGGTCGCAAAGCCGGCCATCGGCGTCCGCCGCGCAATCGCCGCCGCGCAGGCCGGCGGCGTCAGGAATCCGATACAAATGAGAAAAATCGAGCGCGCCCAATCGATTGGTGTGAAGCTCTCAAGCGGGGCCTGTGCCAAGGCCCACCCCAGGAAGAGCCCGCCTGAAAGTGCAATTCCCGCGACAGGAAGCCAGGGCACGGTTTCCGGGACGTCCTCGCCTTCACTGCGGGCGGAGAAATAGGCGGCGGCGAAGATCACAAAGCCGAACAGGATGCCGAGCGCGCCCTGATGCATCCAGAGGGGGTGGTCAGTGACGGGTTTGCCCCAGCGGAATTTCGGCGAACGCGTATCCGCATCCAGAAGCCCCCAGTGGCCGCCGACCGTGCCTTCGAGCTGCCGCTTCCACGGCTGGTCGAAGGCCTCGATCACGTTGATCGGCCAGCCGCCGCGCCGAGCCACCGAAAGCACCTCATGCAGAACGCGCGCCTGGTTCGACGGCGACGGCAAGGCCCCTTCCCGCATCCGGCCCTCGCTCGGCCAGCCCATCTCGCCGATCATGATTTCCTTGCCGGGAAAGGCCGCCGCCACTTTCCGATAGATGTCGCCGACGTGGCTCGCGGCCATTTCCGCCGCGACCGGAAAGTCCTCCCAGTACGGAAGAATGTGGATCGTGACGTAGTCGACCGAGGGAGCAAGCTCTGGATTCTTCAGCCAGTATTCCCAGACATCCGCGTAGGTCACCGGCAGGTCGACCTGGCGCTTCACGTCGTCGATCAGGCGGCGAAGATCGGCGGCGGTCATCTCGCCGCGCAGCAGAACCTCGTTCCCGACCACAAGGCCGCGGATCACGTCATGATATTCGCGCGCAAGCGCGACCGCGGTTTCGATTTCCTGCTGGTTCTTCACCGGGTCGCGGCCGATCCAGATCCCCTGCAAAACCGAAAGGCGATGCTTGCGGGCGAATTCGGGCACCCGGTCAATGCCTTTTTCGGTGGCATAGGTCCGCACGCAAGAGGTGATTTCAGCGAGCTTCTCGAGGTCAGCGTCGATCTGCTCGGGCGGAACGACGAAGGCCGGATCGAGCGGCGACTGGCTGTCCCGGAACGGCGCATAGGACACGCAGGCAAGCTTGCCGTCGGCGCCGAGCGGCGAGCGCGGCATCGTTTTCGGCAAGCCTAACCCATACCAGGCAAGGCCGATCGCCAGCGAAACAGCGAGCAGCAGAATCACCGGTTGCCGGTTTAAGGATGCCATGTCCGTCCGAGGAGTGTTCCCGCCCTCACATAGCCGTCTTGCGGCTCGCCTGTGAAGCCGCTTCCGGGCCCATCCTTAATTGCCTTTCGACCAAAGAATTTCGCGCCGCGATGCTGACAAAATCCTTGCCCTATGTATTCTCAAGAGACGAGCGAAGCATCGCCTCCCAGAGTCCCGAAGATGAAGTTGACATCGGTAAAATTCATCGTCGCCTTCGCGGGCGGCCTTTTTTTCGCGTCCCTCGCGCTGGCTCCGGCTTTCGCCCAGAGCCAAGGCGAGCAGAAAAAAGAACAGCCCCCAAGCGAGGAAGAAAAGGCGCGCGAAGCGCAGATGCGGGAAGCACAAGCCCGCGCCATGCGGGAGCTTGAGGAAGCCGCGAAGCTTCCGAAAGGCGCAGGCCAACCGGAATGCCTCTGGCTGGGCCGCCGGGTCACGAGTCTCTTGTGGCGGGACGATGCCGACGCCGCCAAACGCTTTCTCGATCTTTACGATCGCTGGGGCTGCCCCGGCGATCACGTCAAGGCAGCCTTCCGCTGCCTCGTTCGGCTTGGCCCGATCGACCAGAAAGCGCAGCAGAAACTCGCGGCGCGCGTTCACCAGTGCTGGGTCCACCCCGACAGCAAACCGTAAATGCGGCACTCCGTTCCCCGGAACAAATATGCGCCACGCACGTCATCCTCACAGAAAACCCAAAATTCTTCGGGCTAATTCCTTGCTCGTTACGAGCTTGGCGGGGACAAAATAAACCATGCGCAAGGCTGCCCTGATTGTCGGACTCATCGCGGCCTTGCATGCAGGAATTTGGCTCATCATCCGCCAGACCGGGTCGGCGCCCGCCGCAGGCAGCGCGTTCTGGAGTCTCTCTTTTGCTCCGTTCAATCCTGTCGACAAACCCGACAAGGGCGCGCTGACGAGCGAAGAACAGATCCGCGCCGATCTCAAGGTCATCGCGCCTTACACGCATGCCGTCCGTACCTACGCCTCCACCGGCGGCCTTGAACTCGTGCCGCAGGTCGCCAACGAATTCGGGCTAAAGGTCACCGCGGGCGCGTGGATCGACAAATTCACCGACCGCAACGAAAAAGAGATCGAAAATGTCATCGACATCGCAAAACACCACCGCAATGTCACGGCGGTCGTCGTCGGCAACGAAACGATCCTGCGCGATGAAATCAAGACCGATCAACTGATCGAATATATCCAGCGTGTGAAGCGCGAGGTCAAAGTGCCGGTGACGACCGGCGAAATTTGGAACGTGTGGCTGGAGCATCCGGAGCTTGCTTCCGCCGTCGATTTCATCGCCGCGCACATTCTTCCCTATTGGGAGGGAGTGCCGGAGCAAAAAGCGACCGACCGCGCTTTCGAGATCTACGAAAAGCTGCGCGCGGCTTTCCCGGGCAAAAAAGTCGTGATCGCCGAGTTCGGCTGGCCGAGCGCGGGCTACAACATGAAGAGCGCCGATCCCGGCCGGATCGTGCAGGGGCAGATCGTCCGCAGTTTCGTCGATCGCGCGAACTCCATGGGCATCGACTACAACATTGTCGAAGCCTTCGATCAGCCCTGGAAAAACTTCGAAGGCAGCGTCGGGCCTTACTGGGGCGTGTTCGATGCGAACCGCAATCTGAAATTTCCGCTCACCGGCATGATCGACGATCCGACGTGGCGGACGCGCGCCATCGCCGCTCTCGTTTTCAGCGTCCTTTTATCGCTTCCCATTTTGTCCATCGCGGGCGTCACGGTGATGCAGGCGGGCGTACTGGCCATCGCTGCGAATGTCGTCGGCGCGTGGTTTGCGATCGTACTCGGTTACTGGATCAGCCATTACTTCGTTTTCGGCGCGATCCTGGCGCTTGGTTTCGGAATGCTGCTGCTCATTCCGCTGGTGATGATCGCGCTTTACCGGATCGAAGAACTCGCGGAAGTTATTTTCGGCCTGAAACCGCAGCGGCTCTGGAATGCGCCGGTCAACACGACGTTCACCGGACGCGCACCCAAAGTTTCGATTCACGTTCCGGCGCATCGCGAGCCACCGGAGATGCTGAAGCAGACTTTGGATTCGGTCGCGGCTCTCGACTACCCGAACTTCGAGTGCATTGTCGTTGTCAACAACACGCCCGAGCCTGAGCTATGGCAGCCGGTCGAAGTACATTGCAAACTCTTGGGCGAGCGCTTCAAGTTTCTGAACATCGACAATCTCAAAGGCTTCAAGGCTGGCGCGTTGCGACTCGCGCTCGAGCACACGGCACCCGACACCGAAATCATCGGCGTGATCGACGCCGATTACGCGGTCGCGCCGAACTGGTTGAAAGATCTCGTCCCTGCGTTCGAGGATCCGAAGGTCGGTCTCGTGCAAGCGCCGCAGGATCATCGCGACGGCGGCAAGAGCGTCGTCGCGCAACTCATGAACGGCGAATATGCCGGCTTCTTCGACATCGGCATGGTGCAACGGAACGAAGCCAACGCCATCATCGTGCATGGCACGATGTGCCTTGTCCGCCGCGAAGCGCTGATGGACGCCGGCAACTGGTCGAGTGACACCATCTGCGAAGACACCGACCTTGGCCTTACGATGCTGGAGCGCGGCTGGGGCGCGCACTACACCAACCGGCGCTACGGCTGGGGCCTGCTGCCGGAAAGTTTCGAGTCCTACAAAAAGCAGCGGCACCGCTGGGCCTATGGCGGCGTGCAAATCATCCGCAAGCACTGGCGGCGTTTTCTGCCGGGCGGGAGCCTGCTCACGGCACGGCAAAGGCTCGAATTCGTCGTCGGCTGGATCGGCTGGCTCGGCGCGGAAAGCCTCGGCGTGCTTGTGGCGCTACTCAATATCGTGTGGGTGCCGATTGTCGCTTTTGCGGGGATCGCTATCCCTGAGCGCATCCTGACGATGCCCATTCTCGCGACGTTCCTGGTCACGATCATCCACTTCCTGATGCTTTATCTCGCGCGCGTCGACATCCCGCTCAAGCAGACGATCGGCTCAGCCTTCGCCGCGATGGGCTTGCAGTTCACGATTGCCAAGGCCGTCGCCGAAGGCGTGATCAAGGATCACCTGCCCTTCATCCGTACCGACAAGGGCGGCGTACGGAAACGCGCGGGCTTCCCCGCGCGCTTCGAAGCGATTTTGGGCTTGCTGCTGATTACAGGTGCTGTGGTGCTCGTGCTCACCAACAAGGACGAGGTGCGCGAGATTTACATCTTCGCCGTGGTTCTTGTGGTGCAGAGCCTGCCGTTTTTGTCGGCGGCGGCGATTGCCGCAATCGAACGCTCGGCCTGGAACGACTTTGCCGTATGGCGAAAGCTGGCGGCGAAACTCGCGCGGCTCATGCCGCACCGAATTCCGCCTGCCAGTCCTCCTGCGATCGCCGAGTGATCAGCTCGCCGGTTTTCCTGTCGCGTTCGGGAAGAACAGCTCCTGACCGTCGATCTTGTAGGCCGCGATCATCTTCTGGCCTTCCGGGCTCACCAGCCAGTCGATGAATTGCTGGCCCAGCTCCTTCTTCACATTCGGGTGCTTCGCCGGATTCACCAGCATCACGCCGTACTGGTTGAACAGGCGCTTGTCGCCTTGCGTTACGATTTCCAGGTCGCCGCGGTTCTTGAAGGAAATCCAGGTGCCGCGGTCCGAGAGCGTATAGGCATTCATGCCCGAGGCGGTGTTGAGCGTTGCGCCCATGCCCTGGCCGAGCGAGCGGTACCAACTGCCCTTCCCGGTTTCCGGATCGATCCCCGCTTCCTTCCAGAGCTGCATCTCTTTGACATAAGTTCCGCTTTTGTCGCCGCGCGAGGCAAATGGCGCCTTCGCATCGGCGATTTTCTTGAACGCGGCTACGGCATCCTTGCTACCCGCGATTTTCGCCGGGTCGGATTTCGGCCCGATCACGACGAAATCGTTGTACATCACTTCATAGCGGGCGACGCCGTTCCCTTCTGCAACGAACTTCTCCTCCAGCGGTTTTGCATGGACGAACACGACATCGGCGTCGCCGCGGCGGCCAACATCGAGCGCTTGGCCCGTACCGAGCGCGACGACTTTGACGTCAATGCCGGTCTTTTCCTTGAAGATCGGCAGGAGATACTTGAACAAGCCGCTGTTCTCGGTCGAGGTCGTGGAAGCGACGGTGATCGATTATCTTGCGCCAATGAAGGCGCTGAAACGGCGAGGATCGCCGTGAATGCAAGCGCAAACTTGAGTGGTCGCATCGTAAGTCTCCTATCGTTGTTTTTCTTACGTTAACAGTTCGCCGCGCAGGAACGCCGCGGCTTGCGGCGTTTTCGGCGCGGCGAAAAAACCGGCAGCCGGCGTGTGTTCGAGAAGCTTTCCCTTGTGCAGAAACACCACGTCGTTCGCGAGCCGCCTGGCCTGGCCGAGATCGTGCGTCGCCATCACGATCTTCACGCCTTGGACGGAAATTTCACGAACGATGTCCTCGACCGCGCGCGTCGCGGCGGGATCGAGGCTTGCGGTCGGCTCGTCGAGGAAAAGGATTTCCGGCTCGCGCCCCCAGGCGCGGGCAAGCGCGACGCGCTGTTGCTCGCCGCCGGATAGCTTGCGCGCCGGGCGCTGGGCAAGATGGGAAAGCCCGACGCGCTGCAAAAGCTGCAATGCGCGATCGCGCGCGGCTTTTCCGGATATACCGTAAGCCACATTCGCGAGCGCCGAGCGGCGCAGCATCACGGGCCGCTGGAAAACGAGCGCCGTTCGTTCCGTCGAGACGCTCACATTGCCCGCGCGAATGCTCCCTTGCGTCGGCCGAAGCAAGCCGTGGCAAAGACGCAAGAGGACGCTTTTTCCCGCACCGTTGGGGCCGAGGATAATCGTCGGCTCGCCCGGCGCGATGGTCAGCGTGACATTGTGCAAAATATCGACGCCAGTCGCGGAAAAGCCGGCGCGATCGAGCGTGAGCGGCAGGCTGGTGGCGGGTGCGCGCATCATGCCCCCGCGAACCGTTCGCCCGCGCGACGCGCCATCCAAGCCGCCGTATTCACCAGGACAACAATCGCAAGCAGAACAATGCCCAAGCCGAGCGCGAGCGAAAGATCGCCTTTCGAGGTTTCGAGCGCGATCGCGGTCGTCATGGTGCGGGTGAAGCCGTCGATATTGCCGCCGACGATGATGATCGCGCCGACTTCCGCCGCCGCGCGGCCGAAACCCGCGAGCACGACGGTGACGAGGCTAAAGCGTCCGTCCCATAACAGCGTGCCGACGCTTTTCACCGGGCCCGATCCGAGCGAGCGCAACTGTTCGCTATATTCCGCCCAGAGATCCTCGATCACCTGACGGGATAGCGCGGCGACGATGGGAAAAACGAGCACGCTCTGCGCGACGACCATCGCTTGCGGCGTGAACAGAATGCCGAATTCGCCCAGCGGTCCGCTGCGCGAGAGCAAAAGATAAATAAACAGGCCGACCACCACGGGCGGCAGGCCCATCGCAGCGTTGAAGAGGACGATCAGCGCGTTCCGGCCGGGGAAGCGGCAGAGCGCAAGGCAGGCACCGACAGGCAGCCCGATCAGGGTCGCAACCGCGACCGCCGATAGCGTCACCTTGAGAGACAGGGCCACGATCTCCCACAATCCCGGATCGCCCGAAATCGTGAGCTGAAAGGCAACTGCAAAGGAATGCAGGAGATCGGACATCCGCTAAAAAGCGCACAGATTCACGGGACTATCAAATTCCGTAAAATATGCAGTATTATTCACAAATGAGCAGATTCTTGAATGAATATCTGACTACCGCTGAAGCTGCAGACTATCTCCGCCTGAGCGAGCGCAAGCTCTATGAGCTCGTGGCGGAAGGCCGCATTCCCTGTACCAAAGCGACGGGCAAATGGCTGTTCCCGAAAGCGGCGCTCGACCAGTGGCTGATCTCGGATCTCAACGAGCGCAACGAGTTTCCCTACCCGCCGGCGGCGCCGATCGTCGGCGGCAGCCACGATCCGCTGCTGGAGTGGGCATTGCGCGAGAGCAAATCGGGGCTCGCGCTGCTTCCGGAAGGAAGCGAATCCGGTTTGCGGCGGTTGCGCCACAACGAAGCGATGATCGCCGGCATCCACCTGCACAATACCGAAGGCCCGGATGAAGGCGCAAACGTCGTCGCGGTCGCGAACGACAGCGCGCTCGCGGACTGTGTCGTGCTCTCATGGTGCAAGCGTGAGCAAGGCATCGTCGTGCCGAAGAATAATCCGCTCGGGCTCACCAACATCAACGACGTCGCACGCAAACGCGCACGCATCGCCGAGCGGCAGGCCGGCGCCGGCGCGCAAGCCCTTCTCCTTCGCCTTTGCAAGCTCGGAGGGATCGATCTGCAATCGCTCCAGCGCGGCGTGGTCGCCCGCACGGGCGACGATCTTGCGCTCGCCGTGCGCGAAGGGCGCGTCGATTGCGGTATTGCGACGCGCGCCACGGCTGCGACGCGCGGTCTCGATTTCGTCTCGCTCGCCTGGGAGCGGTTCGATCTCGTGATCCGGCGGCGGAATTTCTTCGAGCCGAGCGTGCAGGCGCTGATTTCGTTCGCGCGCGCGCCCGCGTTCAAGGACCGCGCCGAGGCGCTCACCGGCTACGACGTTTCGGAAACCGGCCAGGTGATGTTGAACCGCTAATGCGATGCTGAACCGCTGATTACTTCAAGCGGCTTCCGACCACATCCCAATTCACGAGCTTGTCGAGCAGCGCCTTGACGTGCTCCGGCCGCCGGTTCTCGTAGTCGAGATAGTAGGCGTGCTCCCACACGTCGATGCCGAGCAGCGGCACCTTGTTGAAGGTGAGCGGGCTGTCGCCGCCATTCGTGTTCATGACCGAAAGCTTCGCTCCGTCCTGTGCGAGCCACGTCCAGCCCGAGCCGAACAGATTGGCCGCCGCGACGATCATCTTTTCCTTCAGATCGCCAACCGAGCCGAAATTGTCGTAGATCAACTGCCCGAGACGGCCGGCCGGCACTTTCGGCCCGCCGGGCTTCAGCGTTTCCCAATAGCGCTCATGGTTCCAGGCCTGGCCCGCGTTGTTGAAGAAGCGCTTGTCGATGTCGTGATCGCCTTCGACGATGATCTCCTCGAGCGACATCTTCGCGTATTTCGTGCCGGGCGTGATCGCATTCAGGTTGTTGTAGTAGCTCGCGTGGTGGCGAAAATAATGCAATGCGACCGTGCGCTCGCCGATCACCGGATCGAGCGCCGCTTCCTCGAAGGGCAGTGGCGGCTGCTTGAACGGCCCCACCGGCATGACGGGTGTCGCAGGCTTTGCCGCTGCGGGCGCAGGAGCCGGTGCAACCGGTGCCGGTTCGGGCCTCGCGGGCGCAGGCGACGGTGACATATCGGGTGCCGGAGAAGTTGCGGGCGCGGTCTGCTCCTGCGCTTGCAGGGCGCGCGAGGTCACAAGGCTCGCGGACACGGCAGCTGTCGCCACAAAGGCGCGGCGGGAAATCGTCTTCATGCGTCAATCCTTCAAATCGCGGTTCAGTCGATCACCGCGGACTCGTGCGCGGCTTTTGCCACACGCGGCGGGCGCCTCATCAGCCACACCAGGGCGGCCGAAGGCAAGCCGATTATAAGCATGAATTTGAAGTCGTTCGCATAGGAAATGATCATCGCCTGCCGCGTCACTTCAGCGTTCAGCGCAGCCAAGCCGGGCGCCGCCGCCGAATTCCACAGGAGATAAGCGCCGCCCGTTTGCAGCATTCGATTAAAAGGCGTCACGGATTCTGCGATCTGCGAATGGAAATACTGCCCACCCTGCGTCAGCAACACTGATGAAACGGAAATGCCGATGGCGCTGCCGATATTGCGAACGAGGCTGAAGATGCCGGTCGCCTCGTTGCGATAATGCGCGGGGAGTGTCGAAAAGGTCATCAGGTTTAGAGGAATGAAGACGAAGCCGAGCCCCGCCCCCTGAATGATGCCGTTCCAGGCGATCGACCAGGCGTCGATATTGGGATTCCACCGGGTCATTTCCCACAGCGAGTACGAGAGCAGGAATGTGCCGAGACCGACCAGCATGCGCGGATCGAAACGGTTCGCGAGCTTTCCCGCGAGCATCATCGCGATCATCGTGCCGACGCCGCGCGGCGCCATCAGGAGTCCCGTTTCGGAGACCGAGTAGCCGCCGAGATTCTGTAAGTAAGGTGCAAGCGTTGCCGAACTCGACAGCAAGATCGCGCCGACCGCGAACATGATGAAAAGGCCCGTCGTGAAATTGCGGTCGAGAAACATCGCGGCCGTAATGAAGGGCTTCGGCGCGAGCCACATATGCACCGCGAACAGATAAAAGCCGAGACCGGTGAGCACGAGATAGGTCACGATTTCGGTCGAGCCGAGCCAATCCTTTTGCTCGCCGCGGTCAAGAAAAAGCTGCAAGGCGCAAAGCGCGAGGCTCAGAGCGGCAAAGCCCGTCCAGTCGAAACGCAGCCCGTCGTTCTTGTCGTTGCTTTTCAGGAAATACCAAAGCCCCGCGATCGCCAGGATGCCGAATGGCACGTTGACGTAAAACACCCAGCGCCAGTTATAGACATCGGTAAGATAGCCGCCGAGCGTCGGCCCGAGGATCGGGCCCACCATCACCCCCATTCCCCAGATCGCCATTGCCGTGCCGCGCTCTTCGGGCGTGTAGATGTCAAGCATTGTCGATTGCGAGAGCGGGACGAGTGCCGCGCCGAACATGCCTTGCAGCAGGCGAAACGCAACGATCTGTGTGAGCGACCCTGCAAGACCGCACAGCATTGAAGCGACGGTAAAACCGGCGAGACAGGTAATGAAGAAATTCTTGCGGCCGAAACGAGCGGTGAGCCAGCCCACGGGCGCGGTCATGATGGCAGCCGCGATCACATAGGACGTCAACACCCAGGTGATTTGATCGAAGGTCGCCGACAGACTGCCCTGCATATAAGGCAGCGCGACGTTAGCGATCGTGTTGTCGAGCGCCTGCATCAAGGTCGCCAACATCGCGCACACCGTGATGATGTAGCGATGCGAGGACTCCGCCTTCGAAGCGGTTTGTGCGGCGGCCATTGCCATAATCGGTCTCAGAGCAGATCGGCGATATGCCGGCGGCCGGTGTCGATTTCGACGTAAGCGCTCATGCCGGCGCGCAGCGGCGGATCCTGCGGCCTCTGCACGACTTTCACCCGCACGGTGATGCGCTGGACGACCTTCACCCAGTTTCCGCTCGTATTCTGCGCGGGCAGGATCGAGAACTCAGCCCCCGTCGCGGGGCTGATGCTTTCCACGGTGCCGGTCCACTCGCGGTCAGGATAAGTGTCGATGGAAACGCCGACCTTGTCGCCGACCTTCACATTGGTGAGGTCGGTTTCCTTCATGTTCGCTTCGATCCACAAATTGTCGTCGGAAACGAGCGCGACGGCGCCCGTGTTCGTAAGCGCGGCGGTTTGCGCAACCAAGTAAGTGCCGGGCTGGAGTGCCGCGACCTGCGTCACGATTCCGCTGAACGGCGCTCGCACGACCGTGTGATCGAGCTGGCGCTGCATCTCTTCGACCTGTGCCAGTTGCTGCAGATATTGCGGATGCTGTTTTGCGTCGATGTCCGGATTGCCGTTCAATTTGGCGAGCTGCACCTTGGCTTGATCCTTCAGCGCCTGAAGCTGTTTCTGGCCGGACTCGTAGGCGTACCGCATCTGATCGTAATTCGCCTTTGACGTGCTGCCGGATTTCACCAGCGCCTCGGCGCGCTCGTAATTCGCTTTCGCAAGTTCCACTTGCGCCTGCTGGCCGGCGATATCGCTCAAGATGCGCCGGTAACCCTGCTTCATCGACTCGATGTTAAGACGCGTGAGCTCGAGCCGCGCTTTGGCGCTGTCGAGCGCGATCTGAAATTGCTTCGGATCGACGCGAAAGAGCACGTCGCCCTTTTTGACGTGCTGGCCTTCCTTGATGTCGACCTCCGACACGATGCCGGAAATGTCGGTCGAGACCATCAGCTTCGCGGCGTGCACATAGGCGTTGTCGGTCGAGACATAGCGCCCGCCCATCAGCCAGAACGCCGCCGCGGCGATCGCGACAAATCCCGCGCCGCCGAACATGAGCGTCAGGCGAAGGCGCTTGCGGTCTTTTTTGAGTTTGCCAACGTAATTTTTCGCGCCGTTCAGGCGCTGAAGAATGAGCTTCCTGGCGGACGATTGCCGCGCTTCTTCCGGAACGAACAGCATGACTTCACCCTGCGGATTTCTTCAGCGAGCTCTCATCGAGGGTGAGGTTCGCCTTCATGGTTTTGAGATGGGCCGCGAGCTCTCCCAACTCCTTTTCGCTGATCCCGCTCGACATGACTTTGTCGATCTCGACGATATTCTGCGTGATTTCGCGCAGGATCGGCTTGGACTTCGCGGTGAGATGCAGGCGATGAATGCGCCGGTCGCGCGGATCGCTGCGCCGCTCGACGAGGCCCCTCGCCTCCAGCCGGTCGATCAGCCGCCCGACCGTGATCGGCTCGACTTCAATGAGCGAGGCAAGCTCGTTCTGCGAGAGTCCCGGCGTGCGATCGAGCCGCTTCAGGATCACCCATTGCGCCCGGGTCATGCCGCGCGCGCGGGCGCGCTGGTCGAAGAGCGTGCGCATCAAGTGCGCCACTTCGTGCATGAGGAAAATATATTCGTGAGCATCGGGCATTGGAATCACCGTAACGCCAGATAATATAACGCACGTTATTATTTTTGCAAGAAGAAACGGCGCGGCCGGACGGCTAGCTCAAGTCTCTGATTTTATTGCGTTACGCCGGCATCGCGTTTTCGACGAGCCGCACCCAGTACGACGTGCCGAACGGAATGGCCTTATCGTTGAAGTCATAGGCGGGGTGATGAAGATTCGCGCTGTTGCCGTTACCCATGAAGATGAATGCGCCGGGGCGCTTCTCCAGCATGAAGGCGAAATCCTCCGCGCCCATGACGGGAATCGCCATCTTCACATGGCTTTCGCTCACGATCTCGCTCGCGACCTTGCTTGCGAATTCCGCTTCCTTCGGCGTGTTCACCACCACGGGGTAATCGCGCTTGTAGGTAACGGTCGCCTTCGCGCCATGCGCCTTCGCGGTGTGCTCGACGACTTCCGCGATCCGCTTCTCGAGCTGATCGCGCACCTGCGGGCTGAAGCTCCGCGCTGTGCCACGGAGATGTGCGGTCTGCGGAATGACGTTGTCGGTATGCCCTGCTTGGAAGAGCGGGATGGAGATGACCGCGCTTTCGAGCGGGTCGACGTTTCGGGAAACGATGTGCTGTAGCGCATTCACGACAGCGCAGCCGACAAGCACCGTGTCAATCGCCTTGTGCGGGCGAGCGGCGTGGCCGCCGACGCCTTCGATGTCGATGCGGATGCGATCCGCCGCCGCCATCAATGGCCCCGCCTTCACCGCGAAGGTGCCGAGTTCAATGCCGGGATAATTGTGCATCCCGTAGACTTCCTGAATGTTCCAGCGGTCGAGCAGGCCGTCGTCGATCATGGCTTTCGCGCCCGCGCCGCCCTCCTCCGCCGGCTGGAAAATCACGACGGTGGTGCCGTCGAAATTTCGGGTTTCACAAAGATGCCGCGCAGCGCCGAGCAGCATCGAGGTATGGCCATCATGGCCGCAGGCATGCATTTTTCCCGGCGTTTTCGATGCGTAAGGAAGCCCGGTGATCTCCTCGAGCGGCAGCGCGTCCATGTCCGCACGGAGGCCCAGCACCTTGCTGCCTTTCTTCTTGCCGCGGATCACGCCGACGACGCCGGTACGGCCGATGCCGGTCACCACTTCGTCGCAGCCAAAACTTTTCAGCATATCGGCGACTTTGCCCGCCGTGCGATGCACGTCGTAGAGCAGTTCCGGATGCTGATGAAAATCGTGGCGCCACTCGGCGATCTCGTCGGCGCGGTCGGCGATGCGATTCAAAACGGGCATGGTTTCACCTCAAGACCCCGATAGTGCCGAAACCGAACATCGGCGGCAAGTTGCTCGACCGTCGCTAGTTTTTTCGTGCTTGCCGCCGAAGCGCAGGATTAGCGGTTGCCAAAACGGCAAGCGGCTGGTATCTCCGCGCGCGTTTCAACGCTGCAGCGTTTCCCTAACCTTCGAGAGGCCTGCGACAGCTCTCGCCGCAACAAGAACATTCTCATCTGCCGACGCACCGGAAAAGCAATGCGATTGTTCAGTTTGGAGACAAAATTAAAGCGGGGCCTCAGAGCTGTCTATTGGCAAGGTTCGCTTCTCTCGGCGCGCATGATGGGCGATCCGTCCTATGCATTCTTCGACCAGCAAGTCCGCCAAGATGTGTGGCGCCTCGACCGCATCGCCGTTCTGCCTGAGCGCGACATCGTATTCTTGCCGATCCCGAAGAACGCGAACTCAAAAACCCGGGGAATTTTCGCTGAAGTGCGCGGCGCGCGGAATCCCTTCACCCGAAATCCGACGAAGAAGTTTCGACAGTCGTTGACCGCACAAGACATCTCCATTCAGCAATTCTACCGCCTGATACACGCGAAAAGCCGCCTTTCGTTCGCAATCGTGCGAGATCCTTACGACCGCGTTCTTTCCGCGTGGGCGAACAAATTTCGCGGGCGATCCCTCGTTCCCGGCGCTCCACTGCAGAAACGTCCGCGCGAGTTGGAAATCTATCTCAGTCTGCGGAAGTCGATCGATCCGTCCCTCCCAGTGGGTCCCGACAAGGAACTCGGCTTTGACGAGTTCCTTGTCTACGTCTCTGCGATCCTGGGCAAGCAGATCGATCCGCATATCGAAACGCAATCGAGCTTTTTGGATATTCCCTTCGTGCCAATCGATCACATGGTGCGGCTTGAAACTTACGCGCGTGACATGATGCCGGTCCTTGCGCAAATGAAAGCGCCTGACTCGCTCGTGGCGCGACTCGGCGAAAAAGTAAATCCGAGCAGGCTCGCCAAGAAGGACTATGCCATTACGCCGGAGCAGAAGAAGAAAATCGAAGCGCTCTATGGCGAGGACATCGACCGCTTCGGCTATCGCCGGTAATTCCGCCGTTATAGATGCCGCGCCGGCTTTCGCTATTGACGGGGCCGCGCCCGATCCGTAGGTCTTTGCGCGGCGGGCCCGTAGCTCAGTGGTAGAGCACGTGACTTTTAATCACGGTGTCGATGGTTCGATCCCATCCGGGCTCACCAAAACTCCAAATCAGCCGGCGGATTTGCTCTCGCGCTTGCGGTATGGCCGCGCGGGACCGCGGACATTGTGTATCACCGGGCCGCCGCGCCTTGCGAGCCAGGTCACGAACTGAATCTGGTCGCCGCGATAGTGAAGCTTTTCGTAATCGACCGGCCGATTGCCTTCCGAATAGGAAGTCCGCTCGATCAGAAAGACCGGCTGCCGTTCGCGGATTTGCAAAGCCTCGGCGACGTCCGGATCCGCAAGCACCGACTCGAGCCGATACTCGGCGCCGACCAGCGGCACGCCGCATTTCGTTTCCAGGATCGAGAAGATCGGTTCGGTCTCGAGATTTTCAGCGATGACCTTTTGGCCGAGTTCGCGCGGAAGATAAGTTTCGTCGAACGAGAGCGGCATCTGGTCCGCGAGACGCACGCGCTGAATGCGAGTCACGATCGTCCCGACGGGAATGTCGAGTTTTTTGGCGACTGCTTCGCTTGCCGCAACGATGCGGTGATCGATCACGGTTGCGGTCGCGTTCCGCCCGACCGACTGCATATCTTCCACGAAGCTCGTGAGCTCCGTCAGCTCCTGCGTGATCTTGGGGCGGGTGATAAACCGCCCTCCCTTGCCGCGATTTTCGACAAAGCCGCGCTGCACCAAATTCTGAATAGTCGTGCGGATCGCCAAGCGATCGACCCCAAACTCGGCGATCAGCCTGTCTTCCGTGGGAAGCCGGCTGCCCGGGACCCAAACCCCATTGGAGATGCGCTCGATCAGCGCGTCTTCCACATGAGCCGTCTCATGGGCCGTTTGAGGAGAAAGACTGCCGGTATCAATCCTCATAGCCATATGTTGGCACCGGGCTTTTTCCCTGTCCAGACTTTGCGAACCGGGCGGAAAGGCTTATAGGCTTGCGGCAAATTCGACGATCCAGGTTTGTGGAACCGCGTCCCGCCCGGCTCGATCATTGCTTCTCTTCATGGGTTCGGGTCATCCAATGAAAACCTATCGCATCGCCGCCATCCCCGGGGACGGGATCGGTAAAGAAGTGGTGCCGGAAGGTATCCGCGTGATGGAGGCAGCCGGAAAAAAATTCGGCTTGGCCTTCAAGTGGGACCACCTTCCCTGGAGCTGCGAGTACTACAAGGAACACGGCGCGATGATGCCCGAGAACGGGCTCGCGCAGATCAAGAACCATGACGCGATCTTCCTCGGCGCGGTCGGTTATCCCGGCGTGCCGGACCATGTTTCGCTCTGGGGTCTTCTGATCCCGATCCGGCGCGAATTCGATCAGTATGCAAGCGTGCGGCCGGTGAAGCTGATGCCGGGCATCAGGTCGCCGCTGGCGGGGCGCAAGATCGGCGACATCGATTTCATCGTCGTGCGCGAAAACACCGAAGGCGAATACTCATCCGTTGGCGGCCGGAGTTTTGCCGGCACCGACCGCGAGGTCGTGTTTCAGCAAGCCGTATTCACGCGCCACGGCACCGACCGGATCATGAAATACGCCTTCGAGATTGCGAAGAAGCGGCCGAAGAAACATCTCACTTCGGCGACGAAATCGAACGGCATTTCGATCTCGATGCCGTATTGGGACGAGCGCTTCAAGGAGATGTCGGCGCAATATCCCGATGTGAAGACCGACCAGTATCACATCGACATTCTGACTGCGCATTTCGTGCAGAACCCGGATCGCTTCGACGTGGTCGTCGGCTCCAATCTGTTCGGCGACATTCTTTCCGATCTCGGCCCGGCCTGCACCGGCACGATCGGCATTGCGCCTTCCGCGAATTTAAACCCGGAGAAGAAATTTCCTTCGATGTTCGAGCCCGTGCACGGCTCGGCGCCGGACATCTACGGCAGGAACATCGCCAACCCCATCGGCCAGATCTGGTCGGGCGCGATGATGCTGAAGCATCTCGGACACGAGGACGCGCACGACGCCGTCTTGCGCGCGATCGAAAAGGTGCTGGAGGCCGGCCCGCGTACGCCCGAGATCGGCGGGCAGGCTTCGACGCAGGACGTGGGCAAGGCTATCGCGGAGGCGATTTAGTCAAGCCTGTCATTCCGGGGCGCGAGCGCAGCTCGCGAACCCGGAATCCAGACAGGTTAGCGAGCGCTTCTGGATTCCGGGCTCGCGCCTCCGGCGCGCCCCGGAATGACAAGTTTTCAGCGCGCTTCGCGTTTCCAGTTCTCGCGCGTTTCAGCGGCGAAATCCTTCAACCGTCCCGCCGAGATCGCGTCGCGGATGCCCTGCATCAGCTCCTGATAGTAAGCGATGTTCGCCCAGGTAAGCAGCATCGCGCCCAGCATCTCGTTCGCTTTCACCAGGTGATGCAGATAGGCACGCGAATAATCGCGCGCCGCGGGGCATTGGCTTTGCTCGTCGAGGGGCTTCGCATCTTCCGCATGGCGCGCATTTTTCAAGTTGATTTTGCCGAAGCGCGCATAGGCAAGCGCATGCCGCCCCGCTCGCGTCGGCAGCACGCAATCGAACATATCAATGCCGCGTTCAACGGCGGCGAGGATGTCGCCGGGCTCGCCGACACCCATGAGATAACGCGGCTTGTCCGCCGGCAACT
>Ga0068853_100001361_pt1 | contig 17623 bp, 19 predicted proteins | sample KBSCornC32_FD_65655 | JGI IMG/M metagenome (GOLD analysis project Ga0068853, IMG submission 65655) | Corn rhizosphere microbial communities from Kellogg Biological Station, Michigan, USA - KBS Corn C3-2 | ecosystem: Host-associated > Plants > Roots > Rhizosphere > Soil ...
CCAGCAATTGCAGGCATCTCCGGGAATGAGGAAGTGTCACGCGATTCGTCGGCTCTCCCTCGCCCGCGTGGGGAGGGCGGCGCGCTTGTGAGCGCAGCGAACTAGCAAGCCGGGGTGGGGGGAGTCTCGGTTCGAGCCGTACCGACTTCGACTCCCCCCACCCAGCTTCGCTAAGGCTTCGCCTAAGCTGCGCTACCCTCCCCACTCGGGGGAGGGAGAAAAGGCAGGCATCTCTGGTGTTGCGTTCATCCCCGCATGTCATTCCCGCGAGAGCGGGAATCCATCTCGTCGTTCGCGCTAGGTTTGGGTTGGGTCCCTGCTTTCGCAGGGATGACACGCCGTGTGGGCGCTACTGTGTCCAACGAAGAGGCCAGAGCCACTGGGTTGAACAGTGCTGCAAACCCCGTTAGCTGCCCGCGGGAGGTGGAGCTGATGCAACTTACCTGGTTCGGCGGTACGACGTTCCGTGTTCACCTCGGTGGCGAGATCGTTGTTATCGATCCGGAGGGCGCGCCACAGGCCGTGCAGCCGGCGGAACTGCGGTCCGGCGCCAATCATGTCGTCCGTGTCGGAGAGGGGCCCATGGCCGATCCCGCGGCGTGGCGGCCGAAGGCCGCGCCACGTGCGACCGATGCGCCCACGCCGCTGGAAATCGCCCGGATCGGTCCGTCGGCGTTGCTGGTCGCGGCCGCCGGCGAGCCGCCTCTCATCATATTGGGGCCGGGCGAACTGCCCCGGTTTGGCCGGTGGGCCGATGGTGCGGTAATCGTCCTGACGTCCGACAGGGAATCGCTGGTGGCGGACGCGACCGTCCTGCTCGAAGTCGCCCGCCCGCGGCTGATTGCCCTCGCGGTTGAGGACCAGATGCTTGATCTTGCCATCGAGGAGCTATCGGAGCACCTCGATGGGACAGGGCTCTCGGCGCTTGAGCCCGGACTTGCCCTTGAGGTCTAGCGGCAGCTAGAAGGCGCCAACAGGAGTTTTGCCATGGCCATCGACGCCGCAACCGTCAAGCGCATCGGCCGGCTCGCCCGCATCCGGGTTGAGGAGTCGGAGGTTGAAAAATATGCCGGCGAGCTCAACGCCATCCTCGGCTTTGTCGAGCAATTGGGCGAGGTCGATGTCTCGGGCGTTGAGCCGATGACATCCGTCACCCCGATGCAGCTGCGCCGACGCGAAGACAAAGTGACCGACGGCTTCTATCCGGAAAAGATCGTCGCCAACGCGCCGCTGACCGAAGACAATTTCTTCATGGTGCCCAAGGTCATCGAATAGCGGCGCTCCGGTAGCCAATGTTGCGATAATCGCAACACACCGCTAGGAACGGCCAGTCTCCGCCCATTTCAGGCCTCGCTTTGAACGATCTCACCAAGCTGACGCTCGCGGCGGCCCGCAAAGGGCTGAAGCAGAAGAGCTTTTCCTCGACGGAGCTGACGCGCGCCTATCTCGCTGCCATCGAGGCAGCCAACCCCAAACTCAATGCCTATGTCGCGATCACCCCCGAGCAGGCGCTAGAGGGCGCGTCACTTGCTGACCGGCGCTACGCCTCGGGCGGTGACGGTCCGCTTGAAGGCATTCCGCTCGGCATCAAGGATCTGTTCGGCACCAAGGGCGTCCACACGCAGGCCGCGAGCCACATCCTCGATGGGTTCAAGCCTGAATATGAGAGCACGGTCACAAGCCAGCTCTGGCGCGATGGCGCCGTGATGCTCGGCAAGCTCAACATGGATGAGTTCGCCATGGGCTCGTCCAACGAGACCTCGTATTACGGGCCGGTCGTGAACCCATGGCGCAGCAAGGGCTCCAATGCGAACCTGGTTCCGGGCGGCTCCTCGGGTGGCTCTGCGGCTGCAGTGACCGCGTGGCTTTGCGCGGCAGCGACGGCGACGGACACCGGCGGCTCGATCCGCCAGCCCGCGGCCTTTACCGGCACCGTGGGCATCAAGCCGACTTATGGCCGCTGCTCGCGCTGGGGCATTGTCGCGTTCGCGTCCTCGCTCGACCAGGCCGGGCCGATCGCCCGCACGGTGGAAGACGCGGCGATCATGCTGACCTCGATGTCCGGCTTCGATGCCAAGGATTCGACGAGCGTCGATCTGGCCGTTCCAGATTTCGCGGCAGCCGTCGAGCGCGGCGTCAAAGGTCTCACCATCGGCATTCCGAAGGAATACCGGATGGACGGCATGCCTGCGGAGATCGAGGCGCTCTGGCAGCAGGGGATCGCCTGGCTTAAGGCCGAGGGCGCGACGGTTCGCGACATCTCGCTGCCGCATACGAAGTACGCGCTGCCGGCCTACTACATCGTGGCGCCGGCGGAAGCCTCGTCGAACCTCGCGCGCTATGACGGCGTGAAGTATGGGCTGCGCGTCACCGGCAAAGACATCACCGACATGTACGAGCTGACCCGCGCCAAGGGCTTTGGCGCCGAGGTCCGTCGCCGGCTGATGATCGGCACCTATGTGCTCTCTGCCGGCTATTACGATGCGTACTACGTGCAGGCGCAGAAGGTCCGCACGCTGATCAAGCGCGACTTCGAGACCGTCTTCAACGACGGCGTCGATGCGATCCTCACGCCGGCAACCCCCTCCGCCGCGTTCGGCGTCGGTGATGAGGACATGAAGGCCGACCCGGTGAAGATGTATTTGAACGACGTGTTTACGGTGACCGTGAACATGGCAGGCTTGCCAGGCATTGCAGTCCCGGCGGGCAAGGACGCGGCAGGGCTGCCGCTTGGCCTGCAACTCATCGGCAAGCCCTTCGACGAGGAGACGCTGTTTGCCGCCGGCCGCGTGATCGAGCGCTCGGCGGGCATCGATTTCTCACCCGAGAAGTGGTGGTGAGCATGGCGGACGACATTTTCACCACCGCCGACTGGCGCGATGTCCCCAAGGACATGAGCAAGCCGCTGCAGGCGCTGTGGTTGATCCGCAAAGGCGAGTTCCGCGTCGGGCCCGAGTGGGAAGAAGCGCACAACATCGTTCAGGCGATGGAAGGCACACTCGAGTTCGACTGGGTCCACGCGCTGCTTCACTGGATCGAGGCGGACATGGGCAACGCCGATTACTGGTACCGCCGCGCCGGCAAGAAGCGCTCAGCCGCCAACGTAAAGGCCGAGTGGGAAGTGATCGCCTCGGCCCTGAGCGGCGTGACGCGGCACTAGCCGACGATCGCGACCACCAGCTGGCTGTAGTCATCGAACAGGAAATCGGGCTTGCCGCGTTCGAGCGCGGGGCGTGAATTGTAGCCGAACGTGATCGCCCCGCTGGCGATGCCGGTGCCGCGAGCGGCCTCGATATCGCGCAGCTCGTCGCCGATCCCGATGGTCTGCGGCTTGGCGATGCGCGTTGCATCGAGCACGCTGCGGAAATGACCGGACTTGCCGAAGAGCGATGCGCCGCAATCATATTTGTCGATGAGCGGCGCAGCGCCGCCCAGCACCGAGCGCACATTGGCCTCGCTATTGGAGCTGACCAGCGCGAGCTTGACGCCCGCGGTGTGAAGCTGGGCGAGGGCGTCGGCTGCCCCCGCGAATAGCGGGATGCCCGTTATGCCCTCTGCGGCGAGCCCCCGCATGTAAGTCGCGATCTGCGGCAGCTTCCAGAAGGGCACCCCCAGATAGGACAGCACATCGCGGCTCGAGCGGTCGCGAAGACTCTCGATCTGCGCCGGGTCCACCCGCCGCAGGCCAAAATGATCCGAGGTCTGGTCAAGGACCGAGCAGAACCAAGGGAAACTATCCGCCAGCGTGCCATCGAAATCGAAGATTGCGAGGGCAAAGCGGGGCATAGGGGATCATCAGCCCTTCGGCATGATCGGCGTGCCGAGATCGACGTAAGGCGTGGTGACCTTGCCTCCCGGCGGCACGTCGGCGGGAACGGGATCGCCAGGCTCGCCCAGCGACTTGATGTACTGGTAGAGCGAGCGCATTTCCGCTTCGGTGAAAGCGTGGACGTTGTACCACGGCATCGGCGGGCCGACCGTGAAGGTCTTGAGGAAGTTAACCCAGTCATCCTCGGTCATCTTCGAGGCATCGATGCGCAAATTCTTGGCGTAATTGACGCCCCACGGCCCGCCATAGCCCACGGGGTTGCCCTTGAGCGCGGTCGCGGGATCGATCTTGCCGCCGCTCTCTCCATACCCGACGGTATGGCAATCGTGGCAGCCGCCGACGATCGAAATTCTGAGGCCATTGGCGACCGAGACGTCGTCCGTCGACGCGGCAAAACCCATGCCCACGGTGGCAGCGAGTCCCATGACAGCGATAGCAGCATGACGCAGCATTTTTGATTCCTCCTTGCTTGCCCAAGACTTGTCGGCTTTGTGCGGACGCGCAAGGTTGAAAATGCTGCGCGATCCGTGCAAACCAGACACGAAACCTTCACCAAGAGCCGCCTTTGCCGAAGCCACCCGCCGACTGCCACACCAAAGAAGATGTGCGCGCCGAACTCGATCGTATCGATCAGGCGCTGCTGTCGCTGTTTGCGGAACGGCATCGCTATGTGACGCGCATGGCCGAGATCAAAACCGACCCGCATGAAGCGCACGATCCGACGCGCATCGCGGCGGTGCTTGCCAAGCAGCGCAAACGGGCCGAAGAATTGGGTCTCGATGAGGATCAGGCGGAGCTCATCTGGAAGACCCTCATCGACTGGAATGTGAACTACGAAAAGGGCATCATCGTCGCCCGACGCGGCAGCAAGTAATCCTCATGGCGCTCAACCTCACCATTCGCAAAGCCTTGCCCAACGAGATCGAAACTCTCGCGGACATTGCTTTCGTTGCATGGGAGAGGGACCTGCTGCCATTCCTCGTGGGGCAGGCAGCGTCGCGCGCTGCGGAAAAGCAGCGGCTTGCGTCGGCCGTGCGTGACGGCCTCGATCGCATCATCGTGGCTGAGGTCAATGAACTGGCGGTCGGCTGGTGCCAGCGTATTCGCGGTCGCGCCTATGTGCCGTTCCTGTTCGTGACGCCGACGCTTCAGAACCAGGGCGTGGGCTCGGCGCTGCTCAGACGCATGGAGTCGATGCTCGAACTCGAAGGCGCCGAGCGCATCCAGCTCGACACGCTCGCCGATAATGTGCGGGCGGTAAATTTCTATCAGCACCAAGGCTATCAGATCCTCGCACTCAAGCCCGAAGGTGCGCCTGGCCGCGAGAGCCAGATGAGCGTGCGGCTTGAAAAGCGCCTGCAGCCATTTCTTGGGCCGATCGACGATATCGGCTAGAACGGAAATCCAGTGAGCCTCATCGATACGCGTACGCCGAACCCCAAGAGCTTCATCAAGGGCCAGACCGGCGATTGGGAAGTGATCATCGGCATGGAAGTCCATGCGCAGGTGACCTCCGAGAGCAAGTTGTTCTCGGGCAGCTCGACCGAATTCGGGCGGCCGGCCAATTCCAATGTCAGCTTCGTCGACGCGGCGATGCCGGGGATGCTGCCGGTGATCAACGAGGAGTGCGTCCGCCAGGCGGTGCGCACCGGGCTCGGACTTAAAGCCAAGATCAACAAGCGCTCGATCTTCGATCGGAAGAACTATTTCTACCCCGACCTGCCGCAGGGCTATCAGATCAGCCAATACAAGGACCCGATCGTCGGCGAGGGCAAGGTACTGCTCGACATGGGGGAGGGCGCCCCAATCGAGATCGGCATCGAGCGGCTGCACCTCGAGCAGGATGCCGGCAAATCCATCCACGACCAGCATCCGACTATGAGCTTCGTCGATCTCAACCGCTCCGGCGTGGCACTGATGGAGATCGTGTCCAAGCCCGATCTGCGGAGCTCGGATGAGGCGAAGGCCTATCTCAGCAAGCTGCGCACGATCCTGCGCTATCTTGGGACGTGCGACGGCAATATGGAACAAGGTTCCATGCGGGCCGACGTCAACGTTTCTGTGCGCAAGCCCGGCGGCGAGTTCGGCACGCGCTGTGAGATCAAGAACGTCAATTCAATCCGCTTCGCGGGCCAGGCCATCGAATACGAAGCGCGGCGTCAGATCGACATCATCGAGGATGGCGGCACGATTGATCAGGAGACGCGGCTGTTCGACCCCAAGACCGGCCAGACGCGCTCGATGCGGAGCAAGGAAGAAGCGCACGACTATCGCTATTTCCCCGATCCCGACCTGCTGCCGCTCGAATTCGACGACGCGTTCATCGAGATGCTGAAGGGCGGCCTCACCGAGCTTCCCGACGACAAGCATGCGCGGTTCACGTCGGAATACGGCCTCAGCTCCTACGACGCGATGGTGCTGACGCTGGAGAAGGAGACCGCGGATTATTTCGAAGCCGCGGTGAAATTCGGCAACGGCAAGCGCGATGGCAAGGCCGTAGCCAATCTCGTCACCGGCGACATTGCCGCTTATGCCAACAGCCAGGGCCTGAGCGCCTTCGAGACGCACATCAAGCCCGCCCAGATTGCGGGGATCGTCGATCTCGTGGCGGCGGGGACGATCTCGTCCAAGGGTGCCAAGGACGTGCTGCAGGTGATCATCGCCGAGGAGCCGGAAGGCACACCGAGCGAGATCGTCGAACGCCGTGGCATGAAGCAGGTGACCGACCTCGGCGCGATCGAAAAGGTCGTCGACGAGATCATCGCCGCCAATCCCGACCAGGTCGCCAAGGTGCTTGCCAAGCCGACGCTCATCGGCTGGTTCGTCGGTCAGGCGATGAAGGCGTCGGGTGGCAAGGCGAACCCGCAGGCGCTCAACGAGATCCTGAAGAAGAAGCTGGGGCTCTAGTTTCTATTCGTGACTGATGCCTGGATCAGGCAGATGGTCCGGAAAAGGCTTACGAGCCGGTGGATAGTCCTTGCCGGGAACTTCCTCGTTGTCGAGGACGCCGGGCTCCATCGGCGGAGCCGGGTCGGGTCTAGGTGTGCCCTGTGGAATATGCGGAACGGCACCTGGATTTGAATTGATCGGCGTCGGATGCGGATCAGTGTTTCGGGCCATGGTCATCTCCTTTGGCCTAAAACGAAACTACGCGGCGGAGTGTTCCTATGCTGCTGCCGGTCGCAATCGCTTCAGAAGCCTGCCGTCGATCACCACGAGCCCGATGAAGATCACGGCGATGCCGGCGATCTGGATGGGCGCCATGCCTTCGTGCAGCACCAGCACCCCGAGCAGGATCGCCGAGATCGGCGTGATGAAGGTGTTGAGCGAGAGGTTGGTTGCGCCGACGCGCGGCAGGAGCCAGTAGACTAGCAGGAAGCTGAAGCTCGTCGAGAACACCGCGATGCCGAAGAGCGAGGCCCAAGTCTCGGCTTTCGTGATGACCGGCACGCCTGAGAAGAATAGCGCGATCGGGATCATCACGATGGCGGCGCCGGTCAGCGAGCTCGAGGCCACGGTGGCGGAGTCGAGGCCCTTGAAGCGCCGCGCATAGTTGAGCGTGAGGGCATAGCAAAGCGTGGCGACCAGCGCCGCGAGCAGCGCGACCACTTCCGTGCTGCCGGCGCCAAGCGATGGCGAAGCCAGGAGGACCGCGCCGAGCAGTCCGATCACGACTCCAGCGATTTTGTTCGGCGTCGCTTTTTCCCCGCCGGGCCACAGCTGGCTGACGATCACGGTGGTCATCGGGGTCATGCCGTTGATCACGCCGATGATCGAGCTCGCCACATGCTCCTCGGCATAGGGGAACAGCGCGAAGGGGATCGCATAGTTGAGGATGCCGAGCAGCAGGAGCTGCGGGTAAAGCTTTGGATCGGACGGAAGCTTCCGCCGCGTGGCAACGAAATAGATCCAGCAGATGAGCGCGCCGATGCTGACACGGCCTGCCGAGACCCAGAGCGGGCTGATCTCGCGGATGAGGACGGCGTTGAAGAGGAACGAGCAGCCCCAGACGGCGCCGAGCCCGATGATCAGCGCCCAGTAGCGCAACGACATGGATGTTCTCCGTTTGTGCGCAAACTATTCTCCTGCCGGAGTCGGGTCGAACCGATTTTGACAATAGCGCCCATCAATTGCGGTGATAGGCAGGGCGCAAACCGCGGAGGACCAATTGGCACGGCCACAACTCATGAACCTGTTCTGGTCGTCAGCCGGGCCGTTCCCCATGGAAGCTGAGATCAGCCCGTTCGATTTCGAGCGCCGGGTGAAATCGGCTGCCAAAGCAGGTTTCGGCGGGATGAGCTTCTGGCACACCGACCTCGCGCACATCCTCGAAACGCAATCGGTTGCCGAGGTGAAACGCATACTCGACGATCATGGGATGACGACATTCGAGGTGGAGTTCCTCGAGGACTGGTTCGTCACCGGGGAGCGCAAGGTCGCATCGGATAAGCGCAAGCACTGGCTGCTGGAGGTGTCGCAGGCGCTGGGCGCGCATCATGTGAAGGTCGGCGATTTTCACAATACGTCGGTGACCATGCCGGCGCTGATCGATGCGTTCGGCGCGCTCTGTGCGGACGCGGCGGGTCATGGCGCGACGATCGGCTTTGAGTTCATGAAGTCGGCGATGATCCATCGGCTGGAGGACTGCCTCGCCATGGTGCGGGGCGCGAACGCGGCCAATGGCGGCCTGATCGTCGATATCGCGCACACCAACGCGCTCGGGATCGGCAATACGGAGGTCGCGGCGATCCCGGGCCGCTTTATGATCAGCGTGGAGCTCGGGGACAATCTCCAGGCGTCGGACCCGGCCTACAATCCGGGCGAGCGGCGCTATTGCGGCGAGGGAGAGCTGGATGTTGCCGGGTTCATCGCTGCGGCGAGGGCGACGGGCTACAGCGGGCCTTGGGCGGTGGAGGTCTTCAACCACGGGCAGGCAGGATGGCCAGTCGAAAAGCTCGACGAGGTCGCGTATCGGACGACGCTGCGATTCGTGAGCTAGAGCTCGCGCGCGACTTTCGCGAGGGCTTCGGGATAGAGCTTGTGCTCCTCGCCGAGCACGCGCGCCGCGAGCGTCTCGGCCGTGTCGCCAGCCAGGACGGGTACGCGCGCCTGCGCGATGATCGGACCCTCGTCCATTCCGGGCGTCACGTAGTGAACCGTGCAGCCATGCTCAGCGTCGCCGGCCGCCAGCGCCGCTTCGTGGGTGTGCAGGCCCTTGTGGCGCGGCAGGAGCGAGGGGTGGATGTTGATGAGCCGGCCCGACCATTTCGTGCAGAACTCCGGCGAGAGCAGACGCATGAAGCCCGCGAGACAAACGATGTCCGGCCGCCAGTCGTCGAGCACGCTTTCCATCGCGGCTTCGAACGCCTGCTTGCTCAGGTACTCCTTATGCGAGCGCACTTCGGTCGCAACGCCCGCCAGCCACGCGTACTGGAGACCTGGTGCATCGGCGCGGTTCGAAAAAACGCCAACGATCCTGGCGGGATAGTCCGGATCACGTGCGGCTTCGACGAGGGCGGTCATGTTCGAGCCGCGGCCCGAGATGAGGATCGCGACGCGCTTGCGATTCATTTAGCCACGCGCTCGAACCGGAAAACCGGGACCACTTTTCCTGAGCGTGCTCCGGCGGTCACAATGCGAGCTTGCCGTCGAAGGTCACGGGCTCGCCTGTGCGCTCGACGATCGAGCCGATGATGTTCGCCTTCTCGCCCTGCGCATTGAGGTGGGCGACGAGGCGCTCGGCTTCCGCGAGCGCGATGGCGCAGACCATGCCGACGCCGCAGTTGAAGGTGCGCAGCATTTCGCGCTCGCCCATGCCGCCGACACGCGCCAGCCAGCCGAAGACTTTCGGCACGGTGACTTTGGCGAGGTCGATGTGTGCGGCGACATTGTCGGGCAGCACGCGCGGAATGTTGTCGATGAAGCCGCCGCCGGTGATGTGCGCCAGCGCCTTGATGCCGATGCCGGCTTTAAGCGCAGAGAGGATCGGCTTCACATAGATGCGGGTGGGCGTCAGCAGCGCGCCCGAAAGCGTGCGGTTGGAGTCGAACGGGGCGGGCAGATACCAGTCGATGCCCGAAACTTCGACGATCTTGCGGACTAGCGAGAAGCCGTTGGAATGAATGCCGGACGAGGCGATCGCGACCAGTGCATCGCCCGGAGCGACGTCGGCGCGGGGCAGGAGCGTGCCGCGCTCGGCGGCGCCGACCGCAAAGCCTGCGAGGTCGTAATCCTTGCCGTGGTACATGCCCGGCATTTCGGCGGTCTCGCCGCCGATCAGAGCGCAGCCGGCGATGCGGCATCCCTCGGCGATACCCTCGACGATCGCGGTGCCGGCCTCGACGTCAAGCTTGCCGGTGGCGAAATAGTCGAGAAAGAACAGCGGCTCGGCACCCTGAACGACGATGTCGTTGACGCACATGGCGACGAGGTCGATGCCGATGGTCGTGTGATTGCCGGTGTCGATGGCGATCTTGAGCTTGGTGCCGACCCCGTCATTGGCCGCGACGAGGATCGGGTCGATGAAACCGGCAGCCTTGAGGTCGAAGAGGCCGCCGAAGCCGCCCAATTCCGCATCGGCGCCGGAGCGGCGGGTGGCCCGGACGGCCGGCTTGATGGCTTCGACGAGGGCATTGCCCGCGTCGATGTCGACGCCCGCGTGCTTGTAGGAGAGCCCGTTTGATGGCAGGTTCGATGCGTCGGACATGGGCGCGGATACCGGCTCGGGAGGGGCGAAAATCGTCGCCGCGCTGATAGCCGCTTGATCCCATACGCGCAAGGGTACGACGAGCATGTCTCTTAGAAATCAGGTGCTCGTCTGGATCGGGTTCACCGTCGTTGTGATCCTCCTGATCTGGCTGTTCCGGCCGATCCTCCTGCCGTTCGTCATCGGCATCACGCTCGCCTACGTCCTCAACCCCGCCGTCAATTTCGTGCAGCGGAGCGGCATCAGCCGCGGCTGGGCGAGCCTGGTCGTGCTGCTGGGGGTGCTCGCGCTCATCGCGGGTGTGATCCTGATGATGACGCCGCTCGTCGTAACGCAGATCGGCGGGCTGTTGGCACGGCTTCCAACCTATGTGGCGCAGTTGCAGGAAGTGGTGCAGTCGATCGATCCGCAGCTCAATCAGTGGCTCGGCCATGAACGCGCGGTGCAGCTCGAAACGAGCCTCGCGCAGTTCCTTGGATCTGGCGTCGAGTTCATTGGCAACCTGACGGCGCAGGTGGCGCAGAGCGGGCTCACCGTGATCAACACGATCGCGGTGCTGTTCCTGACGCCGGTGGTGGCGTTCTATTTGCTGCTCGACTGGGAGGCGATGGTTGCCGGGATCGATGACCTGCTGCCGCGCGAGCACCGGCGCGAGGTGCGCACCGTCCTCGACCAGATCGACCGCGCGATGGCCGGTGTCATTCGCGGGCAGGGCGGCATCATGCTGGTGCTGTGCATCTATTACGGCGCCGCATTAACTCTCGCCGGCCTTAACTTCGGTCTCGTGATCGGGCTGATCACAGGGCTGCTGAGCTTCGTCCCGTTCCTCGGCTTCATTACCGGCTTCGTTTTGTCGATGGGCATCGCCACGGTGCAGTTCGCGCCCGACTGGCTGTTTGTCGGCATCGTCTTCATCGTCTTCGTGATCGGCCAGTTCCTCGAGGCTAACATCCTCTACCCGCGCTTCGTCGGCCAGAGCATCAACATCAACCCGGTCTGGCTGATGTTCGCGCTGTTCGCGTTCTTCTTCCTGTTCGGCGTCGTCGGGCTGCTGCTTGCGGTGCCGCTGTCGGCCATTACGGCAACGCTGATCCGCTACGCGGTGCGACGCTATAAGGGCAGCGCGCTCTACAACGGCGAGCGATTGCCGCGGTCCGCCGCTGCAGGGGCCGCCCCAACGACACCAGACGCGGCGCCCAAGCCGGCGGCGCGGAGCCGTGCTCCGGCGAAGAAATGAGCACCGGCCGATCCGAGCAGGTGCCCTTCGACTATGGTCACCAGCCCTCGCATCATGAGGCTGACTTCATCGAGGGCCAGGGTAACCGGCTGGCGCTGCTGCATGTCCGTGCCTTCCCCAACTGGCCCGGCCCCCTGACGCTGCTGGAGGGGCCGGCGAAGTCAGGCAAGTCGCATCTGGCGCGAGTCTGGCAGGAGCGGGCGGATGCGCTCTCGGCGGATCCATCCACGCTCAGCGGCTTTGCCGACGTCGACCTTATGCGCGTGCGGCCACTGCTGATCGAGAATGCCGACCGGGCCGGGTACCCCGAGCCGGCGCTGTTTCATGTCCTTAACCAATCCATCCGAGATCGGCGGCCGGTCTTGCTCACGGCACGGGAGCCAATTGCCAATTGGCCGTTCGAGACCGATGATCTCAAGTCGAGGGCGCGACTCGCCTCGCGCTTTACCGTGGCCTTCAGCGATGACATTCAGCTGACACAGATGTTCGTCAAACTGTTCAGCGATCGGCAAGTCTCGGTGGACCCTCGGGTGGTAGCGTTTCTGGTCGCCCGCATGAACCGCTCGCCTGAAGAGGCGGTGGCGCTGGCCGAGATTGCCGACAATCTCGCCATGTCGCGCGGAACGGCCATCACGCGCCGTATTGCTGCCGAAGCGCTGGCGCAGCGTGGCATCGCGCAGGGCGAGCTGGACCTGGAAGGCGACGACGATGAATGAAATGGGCGAGATTGTCGCCGACGAGACGGCCCAGCCGGACATAGAGGCGCTGCGCCATAGTCCGGCGCGCTTCGTCAACCGCGAGGTCAGCTGGCTGCAGTTCAACATGCGCGTGCTGGAGGAAGCGGGGAACGCCAACCACCCGCTGCTCGAGCGCATGCGGTTCGTCTCGATCTCGGCCAACAACCTCGACGAATTCTTCATGGTGCGCGTCGCCGGCCTTAAGGGCCAGCTGCGCGCGGGCCTCCTGACGCAAAGCGCCGACGGCCTGACGCCTGCCGAGCAGTTGGAAGAGATCGCAACGCTCGCTCAGCATCTGCAGCTCGAGCAGCAGGATCACTGGCAGACGCTGCGCGAGGAATTGTTCGCCAAGGACGTGGTCATCCACGAAGCGGACGATCTGTCGCCAGAGCAGGTGAAGTATCTCCAGCGCCTGTTCCGCGAAGAGATCTTCCCCGTGCTGACGCCGATCGCGGTCGATCCGGCACACCCATTCCCGTTCATCCCCAATCTCGGCTTCACACTGGCGTTCGAGCTGACGCGGCCCGGCACGACGCAGACCCTGACCGCGCTTGTGCGCGTGCCGGCAAATCTCGACCGCTTCATCACGCTGCCCTCAGGGCTCGCGACCGAAGGGCGGGTCGAGGTCGTGACCATCGACACGCTGATCAACCTGTTCCTCCACAAGATGTTTCCGGGGTACGAGGTCGCCGGCTCGGGCGCGTTCCGGATCATCCGCGACAGCGAAATCGAAATCGACGACGAGGCCGCCGACCTCGTGGTGGAGTACGAGACTGCGCTCAGGCAACGACGGCGCGGACAGGTCATCCGGCTCGAGATTGAAAAGAAGATGCCGCGCGCGCTGCGGCGGCAGATTTCGGACCGGCTGGGCGCGACGCCGGCGGACACCTTCGAGGTGGAAGGTTTCCTCGGGCTCGCCGACGCGGCCAAGATCTGCGAGATCGACCGGCCGGACCTGAAGTTCCAGCCTTACATACCGCGTTATCCAGAACGCGTGCGGGACTACAACGGCGATCTGTTTGCGGCCATCCGCGCGAAGGATTTGCTGGTCCATCACCCGTTCGAAAGCTTCGACGTGGTGGCGCAATTCCTCATGCAGGCGGCCCGTGATCCCGATGTGGTGGCGATCAAGCAGACGCTCTATCGCACGTCTCGCGACAGCCCGATCGTCAAGGCGCTGGTGCTAGCGGCCGAGTCCGGCAAGTCGGTGACGGCGCTCGTGGAGCTGAAGGCGCGGTTTGACGAGGAAGCCAACATCCGCTGGGCGCGTGACCTAGAAAGGGCTGGCGCGCAAGTGGTTTTCGGCTTCATCGAGCTCAAGACCCACGCCAAGATGAGCCAGGTGGTGCGGCGCGAGAACGGCAAACTGGTGAGCTATTGCCACCTCGGTACAGGCAACTACCACCCGATCACCGCCAAGATTTACACCGACCTCAGCTACTTCACGACCGACACCTCAATCACCCGGGACGTCGCCCGCGTCTTCAATTTCATAACTGGGTATGCGCGTCCGACCGAGTTGGAGTCGATTGCCGTCTCGCCTGTAAACCTGCGCTCGACGCTGCTCGACCATATCGCACGCGAGGTGGCGTTCGCCGAGCGGGGAATGCCGGCAAACATCTGGCTGAAGATGAACGCGCTGGTCGACCCCGAAATCATCGACGCGCTCTACGACGCCGGCCAGAAGGGCGTGAAGATCGAGCTGATCGTGCGCGGCATCTGCTGCCTCAGGCCGGGCATTCCGGGTTTCTCGGACAACATTCGGGTGAAGTCAGTGGTTGGCCGGTTCCTCGAGCATTCGCGCATCTATTGCTTCGGCAATGGCGAGCCCATGCCCTCGCGGCGGGCGAAGGTCTATATTTCGTCCGCGGATTTGATGCAGCGCAATCTGGATTGGCGCGTGGAGGTCATGGTGCCCATTCTCAACAAGACCGTGCACAAGCAGATTCTCGATCGAATGCTGGTTGCCTATCTCAAGGACAATCTCCAGAGCTGGGAGGTGCTGCCGGATGGCTCATCCCATCGGCGGCCGCTGCGAGAGGGCGAGGAAGCCTACAGCGCGCACAACTACTTCATGACCAATGCGAGCCTTTCCGGCCGCGGAACCGCCCTGCACAAAGAGGGCGAAGAGAGTGATGATTGAACGAGTTCTGGGGCCATGATGCCGACCCCACCGCGCAGGGCCGCATTCAAGGCGCGAAGCCCGTGGCCGTGCTGGACATCGGGTCGAACTCGGTACGCCTTGTCGTCTATGAGCGACTCGCACGGTCGCTGACCCCGCTCTACAACGAGAAGTCGGCCTGCGCGCTCGGGCGCGGTCTCGCTCAGTCCGGAAAGCTTGCCTACGAGAACGTCGACCGTGCCCTGACGGCCATTCAGCGATTTGCACTTGTGACCCGTCTGATGAAAGCGGGCGAGGTGCATGTGCTGGCGACCTCTGCCGTGCGGGATGCCTCGAACTCCCAGGCGTTCGTCGATGCTGTCGAAACGACGATGAACGCCAAGGTCGAAGTGCTGAGCGGGGAAGCCGAGGCGCACTATGCGGCGCTGGGCGTCGTGGCGGGCATTCCGGAATTCACCGGGATCGTTGGTGACCTTGGCGGCGGCAGCCTCGAGCTGTCCTCGATTGCCGGCGGACACGACGCGACGGGTGAGACGCACGAGCTCGGCGTCATCCGGCTGCAGGACGATTCCGGCCGCGATCCCGAAAAGGCGAAGGCGCTTGCGCGCGAACGGCTCGCGAAGTCCGCGCTGATGAAACGGAAACCCGGAGGCCGGTTCTGCGCGATCGGCGGCACGTGGCGGTCGCTCGCCAAGATGCACCAGGTGCTGCGCGAATATCCGTTGCACATGGTCCAGCACTACACGGCCAAGGCCAGCGATCTGGCAAAGCTGTGTGAGGAGATCGTCGAAGCCTCTGCCGCCGGAAAGCCGTTCCCCGCTAACGAGTTTGTAAGTTCGTCACGGCGCGATCTGATCCCCTATGGTGCGGCGGTCCTGGGTGAAGTTCTGCGCGCCGGCAAATTCGAGACGGTCGTGTTTTCCGCGCTGGGCGTGCGCGAGGGCTATCTGCTCGGGCAACTCTCGCCCGCGGAGCAGGCAGTCGATCCGCTTGTACAGGGCGCGGAGGAAATTTCGATCCTTCGTTCCAGATCACCCGCCCACGCCGGCGACCTCATCGATTTCACGTCGGAATTCCTCAATGCAATCCGCGTGAAGGAAACGGAAGAAGAGGAACGGCTGCGCAAAGTCGCCTGCTATCTGAGCGACATCGGCTGGCGCGGACATCCCGATTATCGCGGCGAGCAGAGCGTCGATCTCGTGGCCTATGGCTCACTGTCCGGCGTCGATCATCCGGGCCGCGCGTTCCTCGCCGAGACGCTGGCGGTTCGCTACATGGGCCTCAAGCACCGCAGCGCGAGCCAGAATTTGACGTCGCTGGCGGGCGCCGCGATGACCATGAAGGCGCGGCTACTGGGGGCGATATTCCGTGTTGCGTACCCGATGTCGGCAGCGATGCCGGGAGTGCTGCCTCGTACCAGGTTCACGCTTGCCGATGATCGGTTGCGGCTTCACTTGCCGCGCGATCTGGCATTCCTCTCCGGCGAGCATCTCGAAAGCCGCCTCGAACAGCTGGCTGACGTCGCCGGCATCAAGCGCAGCGAGATCGTCTCGGACTAGTCCGCGATCGGGATTTCGATGACGCCTTTGCGCGTCGCTGCGAGGCCGATTTTGCCGTGCTTGATGGCCAGCGCCTTCTCGCCGAACAACTTCCGGCGCCAGCCGCGCAGGGCCGGGACGTCGGCTTCGTCATCAAGAACGAGGGCATCGATTTCGTCGGACGTCGCAAGGATGCGCGCGGCAACACCGTGCTCTTCGCTCACAGCCTTCAGAAGCACGCGCACCAGATCGCCGACCGCGCCTTTGGGCGAGGGACCGCGATAGCGTTCCGCAGCGGGGGGGAGTTCGGACTTGGACAAGGCCTCAATGGCCCTCAGGATGGCGATGATCTCGCCGGCGGCGGCCGAACGGCCGTAACCGCGCTGGACGGCGCGCAGCTTGTCGAACGCCTCGGCGGACTGCGGACGTTGCTGCGCCAGCTCTATAAGGGCATCGTCCTTGAGCACTCGGCTGCGCGGCTGGTCGGTGTCCTGAGCGCGGCGCTCCCGCCATGCGGCGAGCGCCTTGAGCGCGGCGATGTCGCGCGGCTTGCCGAGCTTGCTCTTCAGCCGCTCCCAGGCGTTCTCGGGCTTGACCACATAGGTGTCGATGGAGCGCAGGATTTCGAGCTCGTCCTCGACCCAGTCCCAGCGGTGGGTCTCGGTGACCTGCTGCGTGAGCTTCAAATAAATATCGCGCAGGTGTGTGACATCGGCGAGCGCGTACAGGCGCTGCTTCTCTGTCAGCGGACGATGCGACCAGTCGGTGAAGCGCGAGGACTTGTCGAGCTCGACGCCGGTGACGGAGCGGACGAGGTTGTCGTAACTGATGCTGTCGCCGAACCCACAGACGGAGGCGGCGATCTGCGTGTCGAAGATGTTCTGCGGAACCTTGCCCGACAGCTTGACGAAAATTTCGATGTCCTGGCGGGCCGCGTGAAAGACCTTCACGATCTTGGCGTCCTGCAGCAGATCGAAGAAGGGCTGGAGGCTCAGACCATCTGCGAGGGGGTCGACCAGCACGGCCTCATCGGGGGTGGCGGCCTGCAAGAGGCAGAGTTTGGGCCAATAGGTCGTCTCGCGCAAAAATTCGGTGTCGACGGTGACAAACTCGAACGCGGTGGCGCGGGCGCAAAAGGCGGCCAGCGCCTCAGTCGTAACAATCAACTCCATAGGCAGACTTCACTTTCCGGCGCCCCGGGACACCGGAGCTTTCAATCCGGTCTTAGCAGGCTCGCCGCCCGGGCTCCAGACGCCCCGGCAACGGGCGGGCCAGCTGCCAGAATCTTGACATTCGGCACCCTGCATGCGCTTGTCCGGCGCCAATTTCGGCCCGTTTTCACGCTTTTACGAGACCTCGATGCACCGCTACCGGACCCACACCTGCGCCGCCCTGACCACCGGCGACGTGGGCAATAATGTCCGGCTTTCCGGCTGGGTGCACCGGATTCGCGA
>Ga0068853_100001363_pt1 | contig 17616 bp, 13 predicted proteins | sample KBSCornC32_FD_65655 | JGI IMG/M metagenome (GOLD analysis project Ga0068853, IMG submission 65655) | Corn rhizosphere microbial communities from Kellogg Biological Station, Michigan, USA - KBS Corn C3-2 | ecosystem: Host-associated > Plants > Roots > Rhizosphere > Soil ...
GCGAGGCCGAGCCGCAGCCGGCGCTGGTCTTGCCGCCGCCCGCGCCGCCCGCGCCCGAGCCGCCGCCACCCGAGCTGCCACCCGCGGCCCCACCCGTCGCGGCGGCGCCGCCCCTGCCGGCGTTGCCGCCCGATCGTCCCCCGGCGGGAACGCCCGACCCGCCCGCGCGGCCACCGCCCGGTCCGCCGCCACCACCGCCGGCGCTGGCACCGCCGCTCGACGTGGCGCCCCCCGAGCCCGTCGTCCCTCCGGACGCAGAAGCGCCGCCGCTCGACGAGCTCCCGCCGCTGGCCGTGGTCCCGCCGCTCGACGAGCTCCCGCCGGAGCCGACGCTCCCGCCGGTCGACGAGCTCCCGCCGCTGGCCGTGGCCCCGCCGCTCGACGAGCTGCCCCCGGAGCCGCTGCTCCCGCCGCTGGACGTGGCGCCGCCCGAGCCGTGGCCGCCGCTCGACGTGGCGCCACCCGAGCCCGGGCCGTCGCTGGAAGACGACGAGCAGGCGCCGAGGCCGACGGCGACTCCGATGGCCACGAGGCCGAGCCAAAAGGGACGAGGTCCGCGAGATGCCATGTCTCCTCCGATGAACACGAATGGGGGGGGCAAACCGCTCGAAACCGAAGCCTTGGCCCGAGCGAGTTTCAGGTAACCTTCAACCCCTTTTAGCAGACTGCGAGCCGGTTGCGCCTTCGAAGGTCGCCCTGGGCGACGCCGCGGAGCGACAGACGAAGCCCCGCCTTCAACGAAGCTCGACCGCGACCTTGCCGATGGTGCGGCCCGTGTCCACCTGGCGGTGCGCGTCGGCGAGCTGCTCGAGCGGGAAGCGCGCGCTCACGTGCGGGCGCAGGAGGCCCTGGTCCACCAGGTGCGCGAGGCCGGTGAGCACGGTCCCCTGGTGCGCCGGGTCCACCTCGCAAGCGAGGCGCGCGCCCATGAACTCGTGGTGGACCGTGATGCTGCGATAGAGCAGGACCGGCCCGCGATCCCCGGCATGGTCGCCCAGGATGGTGACCAGGTGGCCGAGCGGCGCGACGCAGTCGATGCTGCGGCGAAAGACGTCGCCGCCCACGGTGTCGAAGGCCACCGGCACGCCTTGCCCCTGCGTCAGCTCGTTCACGCGCGCGACGAAGTCGGCCTGCGAGTAATCGATGACCTCGTCGGCGCGCAGGACGTCGCGGCAGAAGGCCAGCGAGTCAGCGCGTCCGGCGGTGGTCAGCACCCGGCAGCCCGCCAGCCGCGCGAGCTGAACGGCGATGTGCCCCACCCCGCCCGCCCCGGCGTGGATCAGCACCGTCTGCCCCGCCGAGATGCGCGCCCGATCGTGCAGGCTCTGCCACGCCGTGAGCCCCACCAGGGGCAGCGCCGCCGCCGTGGCGTGGTCGACGGTCAAAGGCTTGCGCGCCGCCACCCGATCGTCGAGCAGGGCGAAGTCGGCGTTGGCGCCCGGGCGAAAGAGATGGGGGCAGCCGAAGACCTCGTCGCCGACGGCGAAGCGGCGGGCTCGACTTCCCCGCCCGACCACCACCCCCGACACGTCGAAGCCCAGCGTGAGCGGGAACGCCCTCTTGACGCTGCTCCCCCGGCGAATCTTCGTGTCGACGGGGTTCACCGAGGTGGCGTGGACCTCGACCAGGAGCTCGGTCTCGCCCGGCTCGGGCAACGGCAGCTCCGCCATCCCGAGCTGCTCGGGACCGCCGTGCTGATGCAAAACCATCGCGCGCATGGCCCCAGTTATATCCGCAGGACAGCAAAACGCGCGAGCGCCCGCGGCCCGACGCCTCCGGGGACTCGCGCCGACTTTGTAGCCAGTCATCAGGCCCGAGGCCCCGGCCAGGGCCCCGCCCTGGCCGACCCGCCATGCTAGCCTGACGGCGTGCCGGTCGCGCTGTACCAGCCTTTTCCGTTGCCCGGTGCGGCGCGGGGCCACATCTGGCATCACGTGCCGGAGACCCGGCGGCCCCGCCATTTTCACGCCGAGCCCGAGCTGAACCTGATAGCCGCCGGGGAGGCGACCTTCGGCGCCGGTGAGACGACGCTCGCGGTATCGGCGGGGGATCTGCTCTGGTGGCCGCCCGGACAGGATCACGTCCTCCTCGAAGCGTCACCCGACTTCGACCTGTACGTCATCGGCGTGACCCCCGGGTTCGCCGAGCGCGTGCTGTCCGACGCGCGAGCGACCTTCTCCGGCGGAGCGACGCGGCTGCGGCTCGATCCCGCCGCGCTCTCGCGCTTTCGAACGATCTGCGACAGCCGCCTGGCCATCGGCGACGTCGCCAGCGTCGAACGCCACGTGGGCGACCTCTGGCGCGAGGCCTACCACAGGCGCGCCACCGTCTCCGACCGCCACCCGCTCACGGCGCGGGCCCTCAGCTCGCTGATCGATCGACCCGACCTGAAGCGAGGCGAGCTGGCCCGGCTCATCCGCGGCAACGCCAGCGAGGTGAGCCGCCACTTTCACCGCGACGTCGGGCTCACGCTGGTGGCGTACCGGACACGCCTGCGCTTGATTCGCTTCATCCAGCTGGCGGAAGGCGGCCATCGCAATTTCCTGGCCGCCGCCACGGACGCCGGCTTCGGAAGCTACTCGCAGTGCCACCGCGCTTTCCAGCAGGCGTTCGGGTGCACGCCGCGCGTCTTCTTCGGAACCAGCCTGTGCGAAGAGATGAAAGGTCGATTCGCGCGAATGGAGTCCGGTGCTGAGATCGACGCGACCGATACCGTGACCTGAGCCGGCGCCAGGCCCGGTCGGCGCGGACTCCAGCTGGATCCGCGTCTACGGCTGGGTCCCGCGCGCAAAGAACTGATCGGGCGCGTTCCCCGGGCCGCGCTCCAGGCCGAGCGCCACCGGCGCCAGCCCCTCGGAGGTGAGCGGCAACACCGCGCGCCAGCAGGTCCCGACGCCCCGCTGGCTGCGCACGGACAGGGCTCCGCCCAGGCTGGCCACCGCCTGTGACACGGCGGCCATCCCGACGCCGCGCCCGGAGGTGCTGGAGGCGTGCGCTCGCGTGCTGAAGCCGTCGCTCAGGACGACGCTCAGCAGATCGGAGGGCGTCTCGTGCGGCAATCCACGGGCTTTGGCGACCTTCACCACCGCGTCCCAGTCGATCCCGCTCCCGTCGTCCTCCACCTCGATGATCACCGCCGCCCCCACCTGCCGGCCCCGCAGGATCAATCGCCCGCCCGGGGGCTTGCCGTGCGCGAGCCGCTCGGACGGCGCCTCGATGCCGTGGTCGACGCCGTTGCGGATGAGGTGCACCAGGCTCGCCCAGAGCGGTACGAACCGTTGCGGATCCAGGCGCGAGCCGTCGCTCTCGATCTGGACCGACAGGTCGCCTTTGCCGAGCCGCGTGGCGACCGCCGTCGCGTAGTTCGCCAGGCGCCCGAGCGGGCGCTCGATGGGCTCGCGCTCGAAAGAGGTCAGCCTTCGCTCGATCTCCCGCGGACTGGCGCCTGCCAGGACGTCCTTGCGGAGCTGGTCCAGGGCGGCGGCCGGGATCTCCACCTGCTCCTGGTCCCGCCCCCCCAGCACGGACTGCAAGGTGGCGCCGATCGCGCGCCAGCGCCCCTGGAGCCGAGCGACGATGGCGCCGATGCCGGTGCCGTCGATGGCCAGCTCCTCCTCGGCGCGATGGCAGAGGTCAGCCACCACCTTGGCGCCCACCATCGCGGCGTTCCCCTTCAAGGTGTGCAGATGCCGCTTGCGAACGACGTCGTCGAGCGTGCCGCTGGCGAGATCCTGGACCATGCGGCCAGCCTCTTCGAAGAACGTGAGGAAGCCGGCGCGGTCACGGGTGAGGCTCTGAAAGACCGCCAGGAGCTCGCTCTGCTCGGCCTCGTCCTGGGCCAGGCGCAGCCGTTCCGTGACATCCTCGATGATGATGAGGAGGCCGCCGTCGCCCGCGCCGCCGGAGATCGATCGATAGGCGCACTGGAAGGTTCGCCCCCCGCTCTGGATCCGCGACGGTAGCTGATGCAGGCAGAGCTCGCGCGGCATGAAGCCTTCGACCAGGGCCTCGTGGGCGACCGCGAAGGTCTCCGCGAAGGCCGGGTCGGCCTTGGCGATGTAGTCGACGAAGCGAGGCGTGCCAGCGAAGGCGCCGAACCACTCGTCGAGGGTCGCCGACCGCTCTTCGGCCAGGCGGCCTTCCGAGTCGATGGTGGCCAGCGCGGTGACCACGTTGTCGAGCACCAGGCGCATGTCGCGGTTGCGGCGCTCCAGCTGGGTCGTGCGCTCGACCACCCGCTGCTCGAGGGTCTCGTTGGCGGCCTGTAGCTCCTTGGCCAGCATCGCGTTGCCGATGAGGCCGTGAATGTGCTGGCCGGTGTTGCGCAGGTTCGCGGCGTCGCCGCTGTCGAACCCGGAGAAGAACTTCGCCTTGCTGGCGTCATAGCCCGCCACGAGCACGACCCGCGCGCCGCCGGCCAGATCGATGCGGGTCCAGATGAAGCGCGTCAGCCCGAACAGGTCGGCCGCTCCGTTCGCGCCGTCGGGGCCGCTTTGATCGTTCACCACCCCGACCGCTTCCCCCAGCAAGAGCGCGCGCATCTCGGCAGAGAGGGGGCGGAGGGGACCGGCCGGCGCGATGGGCCGCAGCCCCTCGGGCTCCAGCGCCAGGAAGGACACGCGCTGCACCTTCAACCCTTCCAGCAGCGCCTTGCGAAGCCGCGCGAAGACGATGTCCAAGGTGGCGTTCGGATCGGCGAAGATCTGGGGCAGCGCCTGGGCGAGGTTCAGCCAGGCGGTGACGCGCTCGTGTTTGGTCCGCAGGTCGAAGAGCTCGCGCTCCCGCTGGAGGAGCAGGAGCGCCTTCTCCTTGAGCCTTTCCTGATCGAGCTCCACGGTACGCTCTTGCTTACTGAGCGCTCGCTCCCAGGAACGTCACGAGCGGGTACGTATAGTTGTGGAAGGCGGTCTGGCCAAGACAGGGGCCGATCTCGCCCCACGCCATCATGCCCAGCCAGGGCGCCTTGGGCGCGATCGCGGCGCGCAGCGCCTTGTGCTCGGCCCGCGTGTTCACAGGGCCGAGAAAGGGGTACGTCCGCGCCGCGCACTCGAAGCCCAGCACCGCCCACGGGCTCCGCCCGTCCAGCCGGCGCTGCAGGTCGTCGGCCATCTTCGTCGTCCCCTGCAGCACCTCCTCGACGGTGCGGTGGTGGAACATGATGCCCGTCCCTTCGGAGACCGCCGCCTGCAAGATGATGCCGCCGCTCTTCGGCTCGATCCCGAACGCGCCCCGGATCACCCGGTCGACCTTCTCTTCGCCGCCCAGAGTGGCGGCGCGCTCGACGCCCAGCGCCCAGATCGCGAAGTGGCTCTGGTCGATGATCTCGTCGGGGCCGCAGCCGGTGACCTCGCGCCAGACGTCGACGGCCGGGCGGCCGTCAATCTCCAGGATCATGTTTCCCTGCGTCTTGGTGGCGACGCTGCGAATCCCGCTGGCCACGGTGCCGTGGCTGAGGCCGATCTCCGTGGTGAAGGGACCGTTCAACGCCAGGGCGACGGCGCCGTGGCTCAGCACCTCGGTCTCCATGAACTGCACCGTCTCGCGCGGCACGCCCCAGGGCTGCCCCGAGCCGGCGCCGGCGATGGGGCAAGCGACCTCCATCCGCATACCGGCGATCAGGCTCTCGACGTCGACCCCACACAAGGGATCGTAGAAGGTGATGATGACCTTGGGCTCGGCGCCCAGCTTCTCTTTCAGGCTGCGCGCCATGGCGCGGCCCTTCTGCTTCGAGTCGACCTGGACCTCGCGTTCGACGGCGGTCGCGGCGTGGAGCGCGTCGCCCCCGAATCCCATCACGCCGAGGACCATGCCCTCCTCGGACAGCTCGTCTCCCCCGACGACGCCCTGTCCGGACGTCCCGAGCACGAGGACCCCCTCCGGCAGCTCGGCGCGGAACGCCTCGAGCAGCGGGCCGTGGTCGTGGTTCATGGTGGCGTAGACCAGGGCCGCCCTCAGCGGCTGCGAGCCGAAGTCGGCCTTGAGCTTCTGGGCGGCCTGACGGCCGGCGTCCAAGGAATCGGGCTCGAGAGAATAGATGCTGGATGCGAATGTCTGCATGCGATCTCCGGGTGTATGGCCGTCGAGGCGGAGCAAGCGCGGGCGGCGGCGCTTCGGCTCCCTTCAACGGCAGTTTTCCCGTTACGCTTGAGACAGAGCGGCACGCGCGCCGGCTCGAGGATGCGAGTCGCTGCAAACGAGCGCGACCTCCAACGGCGCTGGCCGGAGGGTTTGCGAACCCTCTCGCCAGGTTCACCTCCAACGGCAGCGCGGAGGCGGGCTTCGCCCGCCGGAGCGCGCTGTCCGGAGGGTTTGGGAACCCTCTCAGGGTTCCCATCCAGATAGCCGGCCGAAAGGCCCGTCAATTTGCGGGGACCACGCTCCACTGCTGCCACGGCGAGCCGTTCCAGGTCCACTGGCGGACGTCCGCGCCGGGCGCGGTGGAGCCGTTGACCACGTCCAGAGAGCCGTTGGGCTGGCTCGCCGGGCTGAACTTGTAGTAGCCGTCGCCCGTCGGAGTGAACGACCACTGCTGGTTCGAAGCCCCGGTGGACGTCCACTGGATCAGGTCGGCGCCATCGCCCGCCCAGCCGCCATTGATGTCCAGCATCTTGCCGCTGTTCACGTTCTTGAAGGTGTACCGGCCGGGGGCCACCTGGCGCAGCCGCCACCTCTGGTTGGTGCCCGAGTGGTAGGGATACTGGACCAGCTGCGCCCCGTCGGCGGTGCTGGCGTTCCAGACGTCCAGGCACTGACCGCTGTTGCGAGAGCACACCTTGTAGTCGGTGTTGGGATCGAAGTTGCGCCAGACGGTCACCACGTGGTTGAAGCCGGCGCACGTCTTGTAGCCGTCGCCGGCGTTCGGCTCATCAGCGGCCATGCAGTGGTCCTTGCAATACGCGCCGTCTCCGAAGGGATTGGTGTAAGGCGCGCCCTTGTTCCCGACCCCCAGGCGGCCGGGCACCGCGCCCTGATCGAAGTCCTTGCCGTTGCAAAAGTAGGCCTGTGGCGGGCTGACGAAGACGTTCCCGAAGAACGAGCCCTCCTGATATGGATAGTCGGTGCTGCGCCCCCAGCCGAGCGCGGCGTCGCCGCCGTCCAGCCAGAGGGCGACGTGGTGCCCGGAGGTGTTGACGTGCGCCAGCAAGCACGCGCTGATCTTCTCCTGGCAGTCGGCATCACACGGCCCCGTCTCCCACTCCGGCGCGACACCCAGCGCGCCGCTGTAGGCGATGGTCGTGTTGCCTGGGCCCTTCATGGTGACGGTGTGGCCCGCGGGCAGGGCGCAACGAACGATGTAGGACATGGTGGTCTTCGCGTCGCCCGTGAGGTAGCCATTCAGCGACGACAGGCCATTGAGGGACGACAGCCCGTTCAACGACGACAGGCCGTTCAATGACGAGAGACCATTGAGCGACGACAGCCCATTCAACGACGACAGGCCGTTGATGGCCTTCAGACCGTTGTCGGACATGGTCGCTGGAGCGTCGCTCTCATGGAGGGCGACGGTGTCTTCGCCCGGGGAGCACCCCGCGGCAGCGCAAAGAAGCGACCCGGACGCCAGGAACACCAAGCTAATCGATCGTTGAAGAGTGGGTATAGGCACAACGGCAAACAAAGCATCCGCCATGCCACGCCAAACACGTAATCACCCCTACTGAATCCGGGCCCGACGTGGGCACCTGTACAGCGCGCGATTGCCTGAAGGACAACAAGGTTGTGCTGCCGACAACAACCTCCACAGGCCACCGGATCCGCAGATGACCCGACCGGTGCGCGCACACCCACAGCCCCCGGACTGCGCCCGGGAAGTCCGTCAGCGACAGTTCACCATGGCCTCGGCCCGCGAAGGCTCGCCTTCGCGGGGCGAGGACAAACGGTTGCCTTGTCATGGAGCCTGGCTCCCGCCAGGCGACGACGAGAATCAACCTAGGGCTGTGACGGGATAAGGGAGCTGTGGATGCCCCTCACGCGACCATCTGGGAGACGCCGCTCGACTGCCCGGCGAAGCCGGTGTAGGCGCCTCCGCCGGTCCGGCCGCCCGCCGCCGTGATCAGCGTGTTGAAGAGCTTCCCGTTCGTCACGCCGCCCGCGTCGACATACTGCCCCTGCTTGAGGTAGCCGCCGCCGCTGCCCGCGATGATGATGGGCAGGTTACGGAAGCTGTGCGAAGGGCCGGCCGCCACGTGGCTGGTCCACATGGCGAACGCGTTGTCGAGCAGAGGACCGTTGGGCGTGTTGTACGTGGACCATCTGTCCAGCAGGTACTTGAAGGTCTGCAGCCGGATCCGATCGATCTTGGCGTGCAGGTCCATGGCGTTGGCGATCGGCTGGCCGCCGCCGCCGCCGTCGTCCGTGACGCGGTGGCTGATGTAGTGGAACTTCTCGGTCTTGACGCCGTCGACGACATAGTTGGTGTGATCCGTCCCGTCGCCGGATTGCAGCGTCGCGACGCGGGTCAGGTTGCACGAGAAGGCGATGCCGACCAGCTCCATGTGCAGCTTGGTCACGTCCTCGATCTTGCCGTTCTGCCGGAAGGCCGAACCGCTGTTCAGCGCGTTCAGGGCGTCGGTGTCGAGGCCGCTCGTCGAGCACTGCGCGGCCATCCCCATCATCGTGGTCTCGATGTCTCGAATGGCGCTGAAGTGCTGGTCGAGGCGCATCTTGTCGGCGGCCGAGAGATCGCTCCGGCTCCGCAAGGCGTTCAGCTCGTCGCGCACCAGATCGTTGGCGCTCTTGCGCCGCCTGGCGAGCAGGTCGAGCATGCTGTTCCCCGCGGCCCCCCCGGCGCCCGTGCCGCCGCTCGAGGCCACGCCCATCAACTTCTTGTAGACGTTGTAGGGGTTGCCCTCGGCCGCTCTCACCTGCCCGGCGGCGCTGAACGACAGCTTTTCGTTGATGTAGCCCTCCTTCATCCCGGAGTAGAGGGTCATCGGCTCCACGCCGCTGGGGTTCACGAGCTTCGCGATGGTGGTGTCGACCGATTCTCCGGTCGAGGTCGCCTTGTTGGCGCTGCCGGTGGGCGCCATGCCCGTCAGGCACTGCACCATGCCCTGGGCGTGCCCGCAGCCCGTCAGGTTGGCGGGATAATTCACGTTGCGCACGAACAGCAAGCGTGCGGCATGATCCGACAGCACGCTGGTCGCGCGATCGGTGGCCGCCGACAGGTTGGCGGAGGTGACGGAGCCGGTCGCGGTCGGCCAGAACCGCTCCGGATCGGCGCCGTCCTTCTGGACGACACCGTTGGCGGTGCAGACGAACAGCGCGAACACAGGGTTGCCCGACATCGCCCCGAACGCCGACCGCTCCGGCAGGCCCTCGAGGAAAGGAAGGCTGATGGCGATCCCGCCGGCGCCGCGCAAGAACGCACGGCGGTTGATGCGAGACCTGGAGGGAGTGTCGCTCATGGCGTGGTACCTCGCTTGGTGAACGCGTCGCTCTTGATGATCGCCAGCGCCATCTGCTTGACGGAGCCGGAGGGCATGCTGGCCAGTGACTGCACGTAGGCCCGATCGGCTTCGGCGATGTCACGCGACAGAAAGAACTCGGCCAGGTGCGCCGCATACGTCAGCTGGGCGTTCGGATCGTCCGCGATCATCTTCAGGAGGGACGGCGCGTCGGCGAAGGACTTCGCACCGTCGGCGAAGGGGAAGGAGCCGGTGGTGTCGACCGGCTTTCCCGCGTCCATCGTCCGCGTCTGGCCGAGCGCATCCAGGTTCTCGAACGCGAAGCCGAGCGGGTTGATGTACGACCCGTGGCAGCTTGCGCCGCAGGTGCCGGGGCCAGTGTGGGCGTCGACGGCCTCGCGGTTGGTCTGGCCCGACTTGGCGGGCGGCACCGGCGTGATGACGACGCCGTCCGGCGGGGAGAAGTTGGCGTTGCCCATCACGCGCCGGATGATGTCCACCCCGCGGCGAATGGGATCGGGGTTGCGCAAGGTTCCGTTCAGGGCGAGGAAGCCGGCCCGCGTGAAGTAACCTGGCCGGTCGCTCCCGAGCTGGACCTGCTTGAACGCCGTTCCCGTCGCGGTCATGCCGTAGAGAGGCGCGGTCGTCTGATTGACGAAGGCCACCTGCGACAGCAGCAGATCCTTCAACCCGAGCCCATTGTCGAACACGTAGTCGAAGAACTGGCTGTCGGCCGCCTGCAGGTCGGCGGCCATGCTCGCGTTGAACGAAGGGAAGGCGGTCGCGTCCTTCTCGATGTTGCGATAGCGATCGATGCCGAAGAGCTCGGTGTGGAACCGCTGGAAGGTGGCGCGGGCGGGCGCGCCGTCGAGCAAGGTCTGGGCCTGCGTCGCGATCTGGTCGGGGGAGCCGAAGCCGCCGGTCTTGGCCGCGTCCAGCAAGGCGGCGTCGGGCGTGGTGTTTCGCAGCAAGAAGGACAGCTTGGCGGCTACCTCGTAGCCGCCGAGCGACTGCCCGGCGTTGGCGGTCTCGACGCGGTAGAGGAAGTAGGGAGACTTCAGCATGGTCTCGACCACCAGCTGCACGCCGTCGGTGAAGGCGTTGCCGCTGTTGAAGACGGTGGCGCCCGAGTTGAAGAGCGTCGTGTAGCGGGTGACCTCGGCCGACGTCAGATCGCGACGGTACGCGCGGCGCCCGAACGCCGGAATGAAGGCGGCCGCCGTGGTCGCTCCGCCGGTCAGCTTGCCGAGCGCCGTCGCGTCGCGGACCACCTGCTGCGAGAGCGCCTCGGCGGCGGTCTGGTAGTCGTCCCACAACCCGCTCGTGATGAACAGCGCCCGCTCGTTGTTCGAGAAGTTGCCGTTGGGCGGAGCGCCCTCGAACGTCGACGACAGGCCCGGCGCGGCTGACAGCTGCAGCACGTCGCGCACCGCGTTCTCCCACTGCTCGTTGGTCAGCCGAACGAAGCGCGAATTGACGGGCTTTCCGTCGAGGATGACGCTGAGCGGAGCCGGAGCGGCCGTCCCGCCCGAACCACTCGATCCACCCGATCCCGTCCCGCCGGAGCCCGACCCTCCAGACCCAACCTGACTCCCCCCGCTCCCGGAGCCCGAGCCACCGCCCGTGCCCGTCGTCCCACCGCCACCACTGCCCGTGCCGGCCCCCGATCCCGAATTCGATCCCGACCCATGGGAACCGACGTCACCCACGTTGCCGGTGCAAGCGCCGAGCAATCCGCACAGGCCGGCCACAAGAGGTAAGGAACGAAAGGACGCACTCATTCAAACCCTCGATTCTCCGAGAGGGGAAGACCTCGCCGGACCTTCACCTATTCCCGGAACCAATCGAAAGTTTCACGAAAAAACGAAATTGCCGGCACGCGAAATTCACCCCACACCTACGACCAATGTCGCCTCCCACCTACGAATCGCTACTCTCATCGATGCGCCAGAGCGACCGAAGGGAGCGAGTCCATTGACGGGAGGCGCGGCTTCGCCGCGCCGGCGTCGCGCTGAAACCCGGGGGTCTCGTAGGGGGGCAACGCCCCCCTGCGCTCTCGACGGGAGGCGCGGCTTCGCCGCGCCGGCGTCGCGCTGAAACCCGGGGGGTCTCGTAGGGGGGCAACGCCCCCCTACGCTCTCTAGATCTGCTGCGTTATCTCGCGATCGATCACGCCAAGCGGCAGCGACCTCTCGACGGCGCCGTGCTTGACCGCTTCTTTCGGCATCCCGTACACGACGCAGGTCGCTTCATCCTGGGCGATGGTGCGCGCGCCCGCCGTGCGCATCTCGAGCAGGCCGCGCGCGCCGTCGTCGCCCATGCCGGTCAGGATGATGCCGAGCGCGTTCGCGCCCGCGGACTTCGCCGCCGATCGGAACAGGACGTCGACGGAGGGGCGGTGGCGGTTCACGAGCGGCCCGTCCACCACCTCGACCAGATACTGCGCGCCGCTGCGCTTCAACAGCATGTGCCGGCCTCCCGGCGCGATCAGCGCCCGTCCGGGGACGACGCGATCGCCGTTCTTGGCCTCCTTCACCTCGATCTCGCACAGCCCGTCGAGCCGCGACGCGAACGCCGCCGTGAAGTCGGCCGGCATGTGCTGGACGATGACGATCCCAGGCGAGACCCGCGGCAGGCGCGGCAGCAGCTCCTCGAGCGCCTGCGTGCCGCCGGTCGAGGTGCCGATGGCCACCACCCGCTCGGTCGTGCGGATCATGGCCGTCGGCGAGGCCGCCGCCAGGATCACGTCCGCGCTGTGCTTCTCGCGAGCGACGAGCGGAGGCCGGGTGGCGGCCGCCAGGCGCCTGGGGTTCGCGCGGCTCGCCGCCTTCACGGCGGAGACCAGATCGTTCGACCCGTCGAGGAGGAACTGCTTCACGCCCAGCTTCGGCTTGGCCACGGCGCTCACCGCCCCGGCGGCCAGCGCCTCGAGCGTCGTCTGCGCGCCCCGCTCGGTCAGGGTCGAGCACATCACGACTGGCGTCGGCCGCTCGCTCATGAGCTTCTTCAGGAAGGTGATGCCGTCCATCCGCGGCATCTCCACGTCGAGCATGATGACGTCCGGCCACGACCCGGCCCCCTGCAGCTGCTGCAGGCGGTGGGTGGCCGCCACCGGATCGCCGACGGCCGCCAGGACGCTGATCCCGGGCTCGGCCGACAGCACCTCTGTCATCACCTGCCGGACCACGGCGGAGTCGTCGACTATGAGGACCTTGATCATCTCTTTCCCCCTTGACCTGCGCGAGCGCTGCGGCGCGCCCACACGTCGCCCGTGCTGACCTCGAAGATGATCCGACGATGCCCCTCTCCGAAGAGGCTCTCGGAGACGATCGGGATCTTCTGGGCGCGAACCAGCTCGCGGCCCACCTCGCCGTTGTCGCGGCCGACCGCGGCCGCCAGCTTGTGACCCGGGAACATGTCGCCCCCGCCGAACAGCTTCGCCTGGCATTCGGTCGGGACCACACCGAGGCGCTTCAGATCGAGCAGCATCAACTGGATCGCGTCCCGCCCGTAACGGGGATCCAGTCGACCGCCGCGGGCCGGCTTGTCCTTGCGCTCGCCCAGCAGGAAGTGCGACATGGCCCCGATCCGCTGGACCGGGTGCCACAACGTGATGGACACACACGAACCGAGCAGCGTGGAGATCCGATGCCGCGCGTCTCCCACGAAGTACTCACCCGGGTGCAGGAACACCTCGATGGTCTCCTCGTCCTCATGGGCGGGTCCGGCGGCGCACATGCTCAGATCCGCCGGTAGATGGCCGGGCCCGTGGCCCTGACGGCCTCGCTGATGCCGTTCAGGCTCTCGGAGTGGCCGACGAAGAAGGAGCCGCCCGGCTTGAGCAGCGAGAGGACGCGCGCCACCACCTGGCGCTTCGTCTCGGGGCTGAAGTAGATGAGGACGTTGCGCAGGAACACGACGTCGAAGGTCCCGAAGGTGCCGGGGACGGCGTGGTTGAGGTTCACCTGGTGGAACCGCACGTGCGAGCGGAGCTGGCGCTGAACGAGGAGCGTCCCCTCGTGCTCGCCGACCCCTCGCAGACAGAACCGCTTCAGATAGGCAGCGGGGATGTTGGTGGCGCGGCTGGCGACGTACTGGCCGCGGCGGGCCTGGGCCAGCACGCGCGTGCTGATGTCGGAGCCGACCACCTCCCAGCGGCCCGAGCCCAGGCAGTCCTCGAGGACCATGGCGATGCTGTAGGCCTCCTCGCCCGTCGAGCTGGCGGCGCTCCACACGCGGAAGGGCTTGCCGTCGGGCGGACGCTCCGTCGCGCTCTTGCGCAGCGCCTCGAAGTGCTTCGGCTCGCGAAAGAAGTAGGTCTCGTTCGTGGTCAGCAGATCGACGGCGGTCTGCACCTCGGCGGGCTGGTCGCCGCTGGCCAGGAGCTGGAAATAGGCCGCGAACCCGCCCAGGCCGCAGTCCTGCACGCGCCTGGCCAGGCGGCCCGCCACCAGCGCCTTCTTCGAAGGCGACAGGGTGATGCCAGCCGCGTCGAAGATGAAGCGCTGAAAGCGGGTGAACTCCTGGTCGGTCAGATCGTGCATGCGCTCGACCCCGCTCGGCGGTCCCTCGGGCCTCAGCTCGCCGCCGCGCCCGGCGTGGCCGCGCCCGCGGCCGCCGCGAGGTCCTCGGCCGCGACGACGCGATCGACGTTGAGGAGGATGACGAACTTGCCGTCCACCTTGCCCACGCCCCCCAGGAACTCGGTGTTCAGCTTCACCCCGAAGGGGGGCACCGGCTCGATGTCACGCGGCGCGATCTCCAGCACCGCTTGCACGCTGTCCACCACCAGGCCGACGTTCTGGCGCTGGCCGCCGAGATCCACCTCGACGATAACGATGCAGGTCCGCTTGGTCACCTGCGTGGCCGGCCGGCCGAAACGAACGGACAGATCGACCACCGGGACGGCCGCGCCGCGCAGGTTGATCACTCCGGCGATCCAGGGCGGCATCATGGGGACCGCCGTCAGCGACCGGTGCTCGATGATCTCCCGGATGACGAGGATCCGGATGGCGAACGTCTCTCGATCCAGCAAGAAGGCCAGGTACTGCGACGCTTCGGCGCCGCGGGATGCCTCCCCCGGAGCAGAGCGGGCTTGCTCGATGCCCTGCATGGGACCCCTCCTCTAGAACTTGGCGAACTGCGACTCGTCGGGCTCCTCGGCCAGGGCCAGGCTCCCGGCGGCCTTGCCGTGGCTCACGCCGTTGGCGGCGCCGTTGCGCTTGCCCCGCGCCTTGCCGGCGCCGGCCGGCTTGTTGCGCCCGGCCAGGCTCGCCACGAACGCGCCCCCGGAGCGGTCCAGACGAAAGAACGACATGGTCGTCTGCAGCTGCTCGGCCTGCGCGCTCATGGTCTCGGCCGTGGCGGCCAGCTCCTCCGAGCTGGAGGCGTTCTGCTGCGTCGTCTGGCTCAGCTGACTGACGGCCGAGTTGATCTGGCTGACCCCCGAGCTCTGCTCTTGCGAGGCGGCCGTGATCTCCTGGACCAGGTCCGACGTCTTCTTGATGCTGGGCAACATCTCGTCGAGCAGGCGCCCGGCCTTCTCGGCCAGGTCGACGCTGCTGCTGGCGACCGTGCCGATCTCCTGCGCGGCCACCTGGCTGCGCTCGGCCAGCTTGCGGACCTCGGTCGCCACCACGGCGAACCCCTTGCCGTGCTCGCCGGCGCGGGCCGCCTCGATGGCCGCGTTCAGGGCCAGCAGGTTGGTCTGGTAGGCGATGTCGTCGATGATGCTGATCTTCTGGGCGATCTGCTTCATGGCGCTGACCGTGGCCTTGACCGCGGAGCCGCCCTCGACGGCCTCCTTGGCCGCCTTGCTGGCCATCCCGTCGGTGACCTTCGCGTTCTCGGTGTTCTGAGCGATGGAGGCAGTCATCTCCTCGATCGAGCTGCTGGTCTCCTCCGCGCTCGCGGCCTGCTCGCTCGAGGCCTGCGACAGCGACTGGGCCGTCGCGCTGACCTGCTCCGAGGCGCTGGCGATCGCCTCGGCGCCGCCGTTCACCTCGGCCACGACATGCTTCAGCTTGCCGACCATGGTCTCCATGGCCCGCAAGAGCTGTCCGGTCTCGTCCTTCGACGTGACCTCGATGTGCGCGGTCAGGTCGCCCTCCGCAATGTGGTTGGCCACCTCGACCGCCTGCCCGAGCGGGCGTGTGATGTTGCGCGTGATGAAGAGCCCGAGCAGCCCAAGCGCCAGCAGCGTGGCGGCAGAGACACCGAGGGCCATCGCGGTCCCCGAGCTCTTGGCCGCCACCGCCGCCGCCGCGGACTTGTTCCCGAGCTCGATGTTGTACTGCCGGTGCTCGGCGAAGGCGGCGACCATGTGGTCGACGACCTGCTGGTTGGCCATCATCAGGTGTTGCGCCTCGGCCACCTTGCCCTGGCGTGCGAGCGTCACCGCTCGATCGCGTAGAGCCTCGAAGGCCTCCACGGTGGACCGATCGGCGGCCAGCATCGCCTTGTCCTTCTCGTCGACCACGGTGGGCTCGTAGGTCTTGAACCCGTCGATGATCCTGCGGTGCTGCTCGGCCATCTTCGCCTCCGAGGCCTCACGCTTGGCCTCCTCGGTCTGGGCGAAGGTGAACCAGAGCTGCGTGCGCATGAACGCCATCGCGCTGAAGGACTCCTCGAGCGCGAGCAGGGCCGGCACCGTGTTCACGTTGGCAAAGTTCGCCGCCTCGTACACCCGCCGCATCTCGTACTCGCTGACGCCGACGAGCATCAGGACCCCGGCCAGCCCAGAAATCACCAGCAGACTCATCTTCTTTGCGATCGTCATGGCACGTCCTCGTTTGTTCCCGCGTTGGCGGATGTTGCGAATTCCTCGTCCGACAGCACCCGCCCGGCGTCGAGGATGATGACGAACCGCCCGTCGACCTTCCCCATGCCTCGGATGAAGTCACTCCGGATCAGCCCTCCCATGGCGGGAGGGGGCTCGATGTCGCGGGCGGCGATGTCTTGCACCGCGCTGACCGCGTCCACGACCACGCCCACGTCGCGGCGCTCGCCTTCCGTCACGATCTCGACCACCACGATGCAGGTCCGCCGGGTCAAGGCCGAGGCCGGACGCCCGAAGCGCGCCGCCAGGTCCATCACCGGCACGACGGCGCCGCGCAGGTTGATGACACCGCGGATCCAGGCCGGCATCATGGGCACCGGCGCCACCCGCCCGTACTCGATGATCTCCTTCACGTGGATGATCGCGACGGCGAACTGCTCGCCGCCCAGAAGGAACGTCAAGTACTGCGACGTTCCTTCGATTGCCTGCGCCGGTGGGCGCGGGGCGCGGGCCACCTCGGTCACACCGTTCGCCGTCATGCGTGCACCGCCTTCTCCACGCTCGGCTCGCGCCGGGCCGCCGCGCGCCGCGACTGCTCGAGCAGCGCCGGCACGTCCACGATCAAAGCCACGTCGCCCGTCCCCAGGATCGTCGCGCCGCCGATGCAGCGCACGTGCTGGAAGGACCGTCCGAGCGGCTTGATGACGGTCTGGAACTCGCCGAGCAGGGTGTCGACCACCAGCCCGGCGCGGCGGCCCGCGTAGTTGACGACGACGATGCTCTCGCGCCGCGCCCGCGCGCCCTCGACCGAGAACACGTCCCGCAGCCGCACGAAGGGCAGGACCTGGCCGCGCACGTTGGTGTAGTCGTGCCCCGGCTCGGCCGACAGCTCGAGGCACTCGTCGATCATGTCGAGCGGGATGACGAACACCGAATTGCCGAGGCCCACCAGGAAGCCGTTGATCATCGCCAGCGTCAGGGGCATGCGGACGGTCACCGTGGTGCCCACGCCTTCCTCGCTCCGCACGTCGACGCTGCCACGCAGGGCGACGATGTTGCGCTTGACCACGTCCATGCCCACGCCCCGGCCCGACAGGTTCGTCACCTTGTCGGCGGTCGAGAAGCCCGGCTCGAAGATGAGCGCGTAGATCTCGCGGTCGCTCAGCTTGCGCCCCGGCTCGATCAGCCCGCGCTCGGTGGCCTTGGCCACGATGCGCTCCTTGCGCAGCCCGCCGCCGTCGTCGGACACCTCGATGACGATGCTGCCCGAGTCGTGAAAGGCGTTCAGCTTGACCGTGCCGCGCGCCGGCTTGCCGCGCGCCGCGCGGACGTCGGCCGGCTCGATGCCGTGGTCGATGGCGTTGCGCACCAGGTGCATCAACGGGTCGGAGATCTTCTCGACCACGGTCTTGTCGAGCTCGGTCTCCTCGCCGG
>Ga0068853_100001364_pt1 | contig 17608 bp, 14 predicted proteins | sample KBSCornC32_FD_65655 | JGI IMG/M metagenome (GOLD analysis project Ga0068853, IMG submission 65655) | Corn rhizosphere microbial communities from Kellogg Biological Station, Michigan, USA - KBS Corn C3-2 | ecosystem: Host-associated > Plants > Roots > Rhizosphere > Soil ...
CTCGAGGACGCGATCAAGCTGGGGCAGAACGAGGTGCGGTTCCGTGCCCAGCTCGTCCGCGAGCTCAACACCGGGCTGCCCCGCGTGAGGGCCAATCGCGGCAGCCTTTCGCAGGTGTTCTTGAACCTGATCGTCAACGCCGCGCATGCCATCGGGGACGGCCGACCGACCGACAACGAGATACGCGTGCGGACCTGGCGGACCGCGGACGAGGTCCTGGTGGAGTTCGCCGACACCGGCCGCGGGATCTCGGCCGAGGACATGGAGCGCATCTTCGATCCGTTCTTCACGACGAAGGACGTGGGCGACGGGGTGGGGCTGGGGCTCGCGATCTGCCACGAGACGATCGCGGCGCTCGGCGGCCGCATCTTCGTCGGAAGCCAGGTCGGCCGCGGGAGCCGTTTCCTGGTCGCCTTGAAAGCCGCCGACGAGCCGCACGAGCCGGACGAGCGGGACACGGCGGTCGGATCGCCCGTGGATCCGGCGGGCCGCCCGGCGCCGGCGACCACGGAAGCACACCCGCCGCCCTCGCTCCCCCGCGCGGTCCCGACCGCGGACGACCGTGAGGCGCTGCCGGCGCTCTTGATCGTCGATGACGAGGAGCGCGTGCGGACCGCGTTGCGGCGGGCGCTCCATCGCCACTATCGGGTGGTGCTCGCCGAGTCGGCCGAGGACGCCCGTCACGTTCTGGCGACCGGTGGCCCCTTCGATCTGATGCTGTGCGACTTGATGATGCCGGGCATGTCCGGCATGGACCTGGCGGGATGGGTGGCCGAACATCACCCCGCGCTGTCGGGCCGGATGATCTTCATGACGGGCGGCGCCTTCACGCCGGACGCCGAGGAGTTCCTGGCCAGGTCGCCGCACCCGTCGCTGGAGAAGCCATTCCCGCTGGTCGACTTCTTCACGCTGGCGCGCCGGCTCCTCGAGCCGCCCGCACCGCCGTCGCCGCGCCAGGGATGAGGCGATCCCAGGGGGGGCGGCGCCCACGGACCTTATGTCCGGGCAGGCGGCGTCGCGCGTGCTATAGAGGGCGCCCGAGATCGAGATGACCAGCGGCGCCTCCGAGGAGCAGCGGGCGGTGAGCCTGATCGAGCTGGCGCGGGTCGAGGTCGGGTACCACGGCGCGCCGGTCTTGCCGCCCATCGACCTGACGATCGCGGCGGGTCAGGCGATCGGCGTGGTGGGGCCGAACGGCAGCGGGAAGACCACGCTGGTGCGGACGATGCTGGGTTTGTTGCGGCCGGTGCGGGGCGCGGTTCAGTTCCCGCTGCGGCGGCGACCTCGCTTCGGCTACGTTCCCCAGCGCGCGGCCGCCGACGCCGTGTTTCCGCTCACCTCGCTGGAGGTGACGTTGATGGGGCGCTACGGCCTGATCGGTCCGCTGCGACGGACGCGTCCCGCCGACGTCGAGAAGGCGCGGGCCGCCTTGCGCGACGTCGATGCCGAGGAGCTGGCGGTCCGGCCTTTCCATGCGCTGTCGGGGGGCCAGCGGCAGCGGGTGCTGGTGGCCCGGGCGCTGGCCAGCGAGCCGGAGATCCTGGTGCTCGACGAGCCGACGAACGGGCTGGACCTGCCGTCGGAGCGGGCCATGATGGAGCTGGTCCGCTCCTTCACGGCGCGCGGGATCGCGGTGGTCCTGATCTCGCATCAGCTGGGCGCGGTGGCCGACCACGTCGGGACGCTGGTGGTGGTGGCGGGACACGATCATCCGGTGGCGGTCGGCCCGCGCGCCGAATTGTTGACCTCGGAGCGCCTGTCTCGCATCTACGAGCGGCCCATCGTGGTGCGCGTCGTGGACGGCCACAGCGTCATCTACGTCGACGGGGGGAGTCAGCGCTGACGTGGGCGACCCGACCGCAGTGATGGGGTTCTGGGAGGCGTGGCCGCTCTGGCGCGAGATCGTGGCGGTCGCCATCATCGCCGCGGCCATGTGCTCGTTCGTGGGCGTGTACATCGTCTTGCGCCGGGTGGTGTTCGTGTCGGCGGCGATGTCCCAGATGTCGGGGGTCGGCGTGGCCACGGCCTTCTTCCTGTGCTCGGTCATGCACGTGGAGCCGCACGACGCGCCGCTGTGGCTGCACCCGCTGTGGTACGCGATAGCCTTCGCGGCGCTGGGCGCGGGCCTCTTCTCGCTGAACCTCGGGCATCGGCGGCTGGCCAGTGAGACGTTGGTCGGCCTGGGCTACTTGATCGCGGCGGGGTCGGTGATCCTCATCCTGAACTCGCCGCGGGTCAGCCAGGAGGCGCACGAGGTCAACGATCTTCTTTACGGCAACGCGGTGGTGTCGACGCCGGCCCAGCTGACCATCGTGGCGCTGACGGCGGTCGTGGTGGCGGTGGTGCACGCGCTGTTCGGCAAGGAGTTCCGATTCACGATGTTCGACGCCGAGATGGCGCGGACACTGGGGCTGCGGACGCGCGGCTGGTCCCTGCTGCTGTTTCTCACCTTCGCGCTGGCCATCTCCGTCTCGACGCGCGCAATCGGCGCGCTTCCGGCGTTCGCGTTCATGGTGATCCCGCCGGCGGTTGGCCTGCTCATCGGCGACCGCATGTGGTCGGTCTTCGCGATCTCGATCGGGGTGGGATCGGTGTCGGCGTTCCTGGGGTATTACGCCTCGTTTCGGTGGTCGCTGCCCACGGGGGCGTCGATGGTGGTGGCGTCGGCGGTTTTTCTGGTCCCCAGCTTGCTACGGCTGCGGGCCCGATGACTGCGATGACGACGCGTCCTCACCGGCGCACGAGCGTTCGAAGAACGAGGTGGGCTCTTGCCGCTGGCCTGGCCCTGGTCGCGGCGCTCGCGGGCCGCGGCGAGGCCTTCGCCGCCGAGGCGGGGAAGAGGACGGAAGAGGAGGGGAGCGCACCGGTCGACGAGGCCGAGATCGCGCGGGCGTTGCAGGCCGATCGGACGGCGGGGGCGACCGCGACGGCGCCGCCGGCCGTTCCAGCGCCGGCCCCGCTGCCCCCGCGCGGGTTCCAGTCGCTCAACCCCGACGTGAGCGGCATCGTCGACTTCGCGGCCGGCTGGTTCTCCGACGACGACGGCACCATCAAGAGCGGCGACGATCCGCAGTCGACCGGCATCAAGGTCCAGGAGGTCGAGCTCGCCTTCCAGCAGGTCGTCGATCCCTACTTCCGCGCCGACATCTACCTCACGATCCCGAACCTCTCGGGCATCGAGGTCGAGGAGGCCTTGCTGACGACCACGCAGCTTCCCGCCAACCTGCAGCTCAAGGCGGGCATCTTCCGCGCCGGGCTCGGGCGGCAGAACACGCAGCACCTGCACCTGCAGGACTTCTCGCGGCGGCCGGCGCTCAACGCGGCGTTGCTGGGGGTGGACGGGCTGCGGGCGCCCGGCTTCGAGGCGAGCTGGCTGGTGCCGGGGTTGCCGTTCTATCTGGTCCTGGCGGGCAGCGCGTTCTCCGTCGAGTCCGCCGAGCCGGATCAGCCGCTGCAGACGTTCGGGGGCGGCGGGCGTGCCAGCCTGACCTACGTGGGCTCGGCGCGCGCGTTCTTCCCGGTCAGCGACGCGACGTCGATCTACGTCGGGTTGAGCTATGCCCGCGGCAAGACGTCGCAGAGCGTGTCCGACCCGAGCGCCGCGCGGCCCGTCGCCGACGGCGCGGGCCACACCCTCTACGATGGCCTCGGCGACAACCTGTACGGCGCGGACCTTTACGTGAAGTGGAAGCCGGTGAACCAGGCGGACACCTACGCCTCGGTCGCCTGGCAGACGGAGTATTTTCTGCGACAGATCCCGAGCTTCAGCCTCGGGGGCGAGGCTCGGCGCCAGACGGAGGGTGGTCTTTATTCACAGGTTGTGGTGCAAACGGCACGGCGGCTCTACGTCGGCGTGCGGGGCGAGCTGCTGGGCGCCCCCGCCGGGGACAACCTTCGCCGCGAGGTCGCGGGCGCGGCCAGCGTCACCTGGGCGCTGTCCGAGTTCTCCAGGCTGCGGCTCTACGGCGAGGTGCGCCGCGGGCATCGCTTCCTGCCGCTCGAGGCCACGGGCGCGTCGCCGGACCGGCGGACCGCGCAAGCGCTTTTCTTGCAACTCGAGGCGGCCATCGGCGCCCACGGGGCTCATCCTTTCTGACCGGAGCGATCACGTGAGAAGACGGCAGCGGCTCGTGAACCGAGGGATCGTCGTGGGCGGTGTCCTCGGTCTGCTGGTGGTGGCGGCCGCGGCGTTCGCGCCGCGAGCGGCCGAGGCGAAGGTCCGCGTCGTCACGACCATCGAGACGTTCGCCGATCTGGCGCGGCAGGTGGGGGGCGACCGCGTCGAGGCCAGGGCGCTGGCGCGCGGGACCATGGACCCGCACTTCGTCGAGTCCAAGCCCAACCTCGTCCTCGAGCTCAACCGCGCCGATCTGCTGGTTCACGTCGGGCTGGAGCTGGAGATCGGGTGGCTGCCGCCCCTGGTGCTCGGATCGCGGAACCCGAAGATCCAGCTCGGACAGCCCGGCAACCTGGACGCTTCGGCGCAGATCCCCGTGCAGGACGTCCCGGCGACCAAGATCGACCGCTCGCTGGGTGACATCCACCCGCAGGGAAACCCCCACTACTGGATTCCCCCCGGCAACGCCGGCATCGTGGCGCGCGAGATCGCGGAGCGTCTGGCCGCCATCGATCCGGCGGGCGCGGCGGCTTACAAGGCGAACCTGGAACGGTTCACCGCCGAGCTGGGCCGCCGCCGCGTGGAGTGGGAAAAGCGGGCCGCGCCGGTGCGCGGGATGAAGGTCGTCACTTATCACCGTAGCTGGAGCTATGTGTCCGGGTGGCTGGGCCTGCAGGAGGTGGGCACCGTGGAGCCCAAGCCCGGGATCCCGGCGCCACCGTCGCACATCGCGCAGCTGATCGGGCTCATGCGCAAGGACGGCGTCAAGGTGATCCTCATGGAGTCGTTCTATCCCCGCAACACCGTCGAGCTCATCGCCCAGAAGGCCGGCGCGCGGGCGGTGGTGCTGCCCAGCGACGTGGGCGCGGCCCCGGGGATCAGCGGCTACTTCCAGCTCGTGGACGCGGTGCTGCAGAAGCTGCTTCCCCCGTAAGCCGAGAAAAATTCCGGGAGGCGTGTCGATCCGGGCCGGCGACGTTCGTCGCCTGGGCAGAACCCGCACCACACCCGAAGGAGACAGACATGCGATTCATCATGATGGTCAAGAGCGACGCCCGTTTCGAAGCTGGAGAGCTGCCGACCGCCGAGCTGATCGGCAAGACGGACGCCTTCAACGCGGAGATGCTGAAGGCCGGCGTGATGCTGGCCGGCGAGGGGCTGAGGGCCAGCGCTCACGGCGCGCGCGTCCACGCGGTCGGCGGCTCGAAGCCGGCCCGGACGCGCACCGCCGTCCAGGACGGCCCGTTCGCCGAGGCGCGCGAGCTGGTGGGCGGCTTCTGGCTGGTGCAGACCCCCACGCTGGCCGACGCCATCGCATGGGCCAAGCGCGCGCCGTTCGAAGACGGCGAGATCGAGCTCCGGCAGCTTTACGAGATGTCCGATTTTCCGGCCGATCCCGCCGAGGCGCCGGACGGTTGGCGCGAGCAGGAGCGGGCCTTTCGCGAGGGGGCGGCGGCCTCGCAGGCGCCGGCCGCCGCCGCGGCCGCGCCGCCCCCGCCGGCCGGCCCCGTCCGCAAGCCCGGCACCACGCGCTACATCGTCATGCTGAAGGCCGATCCCGTGACGGAGTCCGGCGCGCTGCCCGCGCCGGACGCCCTGGCTCGGATGGGCGCCTTGATGGACGAGCTCGCCAAGTCGGGCGCGCTGCTGGGAGGGGAAGGCCTGAAGCCGAGCGCCCGCGGGGCCAAGGTGCGCTTCGCCGGTGGCAAGCGAACAGTGGTCGACGGGCCGTTCACGGAGGCGAAGGAGATGATAGCCGGCTACACGATCATCCAGGTGCCGACCAAGCAGGACGCAATCCAGTTCGCCGAGCGGTGGTTGAACATCCACCTCGCCACGAGCCCGGAGCCCCTCGACAGCAGCGAGATCGAGATCCGCGCCCTGGCGGAAGCCGAAGACTTCGCCTGAGCACTCGTCCGGTCCGAAGGCGACCCGGACATCGGAGCGAGCGTAACGAGCGCGTCCAAGCACCCGGGAGGCGCGGCCTCGCCGCGCCTCGCCGGCCTCGTCAGCCCAGGTCGCGGCGCTCGCTGGGCGGGAAGAGCTGATCCATGAGCGTGCCGATCCTGCCTCGATCGCACATCTCGACCGAGAGATCGCGCGCGAAGTCGCCGGCGCTCTGGTAGCGGCTCGTCGCTTCCAGCGCGAGCGCGCGCCGCAACACCTTGGCGGCCGGCAGGGCCAGACGATCGATCTGACCGAACTGGGCGGTGGCCGGGCCCACGGCGGCGCGCAGCAGCCGGTTCATCGTGGTCTCGCCGTCATAAAGCAGGTGCCCCGTCAGGCAGTAGTGCAGCACGGCGCCCGCCGAGAAGAGATCCGAGCGGTAGTCGACGACGTCGCCGCGCGCCTGCTCGGGGGACATGAAGCCCGCGTTGCCCTTCACCATCCCGACCTCGGTGGTGCTCACGCGCTTGTCGGACTTGGCGATCCCGAAGTCGGTCAGCTTCACCTCGCCGCGGTACGAGACCATCACGTTGCCGGGGGAGACGTCGCGGTGAACGACCTCCAGCGAACGTCCGTCCCGCTCGGTCTGGCTGTGCGCGAAGCTGAGGCCCTCCAGGACCTCGTGCATGACGTGGAACGCGACGGCGACGTCCAGGGGGCGCCCGAAGAGCTCGACGTGGCGCTGGACCATCTGCTGCAGGTCCTTGCCGTGGATGTACTCGAGCGCCAGGAAGTACTCGTCGCCCGCCTTGCCGAAGTCGAAGACCGGGACGATGTTCGAGTGGACGAGCCGCGCCTGCAGCTGCGCCTCGTCGATGAACTGGGTCACCGCCACGCGGTTGCGCGCGACGTGAGGATGCATGCGCTTCACGACGAAGTGGCGCCTGAACTGCTCGGCGCCGTGGGCCACGGCGATGAAGATCTCGGCCATGCCCCCCTCGCCGATGCGATCGATCAGGTGGTAGCGGCCCATGTACCCGCCGCGGCTGATCCGCTCGGAGGATGGCTCGGGCGAGGGCTGAAGCTTGGCGGCCACCGCGGCGGCCCCCGCGTCCCCCGCACCAGAGCTCGCGTCGCCGGGAGAGCCTCGCAGCGTCATGCGCTGTGGGTCCTCGGCGCCGGAGGCCGCGACCGTCAGCGGGCGCGCCACCCGCGCCGGAGTCGTGCCCGCACCCCCGCCGGAGCTCGAACCGCTGCCGCCGCCCGCACCTCCCCCGAACAGAGTCTGACTGTCGGTGCCACGGCCCCCGTCGCCGCCGCGCCCGTCCACGGGGCTTCCGCTCCGAAGCTCGACGCCCCCACCTGCGGGACCGCTGTCGATCCGCGGCAGCGTGGCGGCCCCGGCGCCGGACTGTCGCGGCGCGCGCGCCGCTGCCGTCCGCGCGCGGTTGCGCCCCGCCGCGATCGTCATGATTCCGAGCAGCGCCGCCCCCGCACCCGCGATGACGAGGGCCAGCCACGGGGAGCCCGAGGCCGGCGCCGGCGGCACGACGGGGGGATTGAACGCCGCCACCAGCCGGAGGCCTCCGCCGACGGTCCAGCTGGTCCCCAGGCGATGATCCTCGAGCGGCAGGACGACCCCGCTCTTCTGCGCGAGCAGGGCGGTCAGCACCCGCCCGGGCTCGCCCGGCCCGGCCACCTCGAGCAGCCGCGCCTGATCGGCCAGCCCGATCGCGTCCCCGGTCTGCTCGGAGGCCTTGGCCAGCGCCGCCTGGTCGACGGGCGCGCCCAGCAGCACGAACGTCGCCTCGCCCGGCCGGCTCGTCCGGGTGACGCGCGCCGTGGCCGCCAGGAACGCGCGCCCGCGCCCGGTGATCAGGCCCGAGGCCACTTCGTGATCGCCGGCCACGCGGATGGCGTCGGTCACCGCGTCGTCGTCCGATCCCGGCGACAGCAGCGCCAGCGCGCCCTTGGACGTCGCCACCCCGTTCAGCGGGAACTTGCTCCGGATGGTCGCCCACCACTCCTCGCTGTCGAGCAGGTCCTGGAAGGTGGCGCGATCGGCCCCCATGTTCAGGGCCGCGATCAGCTCGGGGATGCGTGCGGCGCTGGCGGCCGCCGGCTCGAAGGCGCGGGCGCCCGACCCGAGCGCCTGCTCGATGCGGGCGCGGGCCTCGCGGGACACGCGCTCGGTGTCGATGGGGGGCGGCGGGGCCGGGCGCGACGAGGTCCGGACGAACGCGCCGCCCGCCCCGAGCCCGACGCCGACGACGACGAGCGCGACGCCCAACCAGCGCGCGGCAGCCGGACCGTCAGTTTTCATACGAGCCGTATTCGCCTCCCGTCTTGTTGAGGTGGCGCTGCGCCGGCGCCGCCTCCGGGGTGAAGTTGGCGACGGCTCCGGTTCCATTCAGCTCCACGCGCTGGGCGGCTGGCTTCAGGCCGGGGCCCCAGACGACGACCTGGCGCGGCCCGAACGGCACGCCGGCGATCTGGAAGGTGCCGTCCGGGCGTACCCGGGTCCAGTGCGCGTTCGGGACGACCAGCACATCCGCCCGCATGCCCGAGTGGATGTTGCAGAAGATCTCGACGTGGCCGGGCTTCATGAGCGCGATCGGGTTCGGACGATCGCCCGACTTCACCGTCCCGAGGTCGAAGGCCGACCCGGGCGTCGGGGAGAACACGTTGTGAAAGATCTTGTCCTCGTTGGGGAACAGGACGCGCGTGCCCGTCTGCACCACCGCCACCGAAGGTGAGAACTGCTTGCTGTGCTGCTTGATCTCGACGGTGCGCCCGCGCGACGCGATCACCTTGGGCCCGTCGACGTAGACGTAGGCCTCGCCGAGCGCCGCGCCTCGGGGACGTACGATCCCCGAGATGGTCCCCGTGCTGGCCGGCGCCGGTCCGCGGTCGAGCGCCGCATCGCCCCCCGCCGCGCTGCCGCCCGGTCCGCCGCCCAGGGCCGAGGCGCCGGACGCGCTCGGCAGCGCGGGCAAGGCCTCTCCTCTCGCCGCGGCTCCCCCCTGCAGATACTTGAGCAGGGAGGTGTGCATCTCCATCAGCTGGAAGATGAGCGCGCGTTGCTCGCGCAGGTCTTGCTGGACGCGCGCGAGCTCGCCCTCGATGCGCGCCAGATCGGCGGCGCTGGGAGCGCCAGCCGGCGCGGCAGGGGGCGAAGCCGGCGCAGAAAAGGCCGCGCCGCCGCCCACCCCCGTGACGATCAGGACGCCGGCCAACCCGATGACAAACCCCTGCTTCATTTATCCCCCGTCATCAATAGCTCAGAACCAGACTGCTCGTGAAAACATCATTCCGAACGCTGGGAAGGCCGTCATATTCCCCGTTGTGGAGATATTCGGCCTTCCCGATGGCCCACGACGCGAGCACCAGGCGGAGCCCGGCGGTCGCCCGCCATGATTTCGTGATGTAAGCGCGATCGGAACCCAGGGCCACGAAGGCGTCCCGGTACTCGATCCGCCCCAGGACCCCGATGGTGGGCGTCACGACGGCGTTGGCCTCCAGGTAGCCGCCGCCCCTCAGATCCAGCTGGTAGACGTCCTGGGCAGGGTCCCCGGCGGCCTTGCCCTTCAGCCACGCCGCCTTGAGGTCGACGGGACCGATCTCCGCGATCAGGTCGGGGCCGAAGAACCACATGGGGTGGCGGTTGCTGGTCGTGCGGTCCTGGGCGCCGTAGCTGCCCGACGCCCCGATCTCGACCGTGAAGGGCAGATGCAGCGGCAGGCGCACCGCCACCCGCGCGCTGCCGGTCTTGCCGGAGTTGCTGTCGGTCTCATCGTAGAAGTGAAACTGCTCGGTCGTGTTGGACCCGTTGGTGAGGGCCGCCGCCAGGACCAGCCAGTCGCCCCGGCCGAGCTTGGTCCGGACCTTCAGGCCGAGCGCCGTGCCCGTCGTGTAGCGAGCGATCAGCGAGGGCGTGATTCCGAAGCGGCGGTCGGCCTTGCGGTCGCGGTACTCGATGCCCAGCACCGACTCGATCTTGCCGACGAAGATCGACGTCGCTCCCGACTCCGTCGGGATCCACTCGAGCTGAGCCAGGTCCATGTCCAGGACGTCGCCGAGCGAGAAGTTGCTGCCCGTCCGCGGCGTGACGTTCACGCTGGCGGTGATGATGGCGTTCGATGCGGGCGTCGCGCGGAGCCGCAGGTTCACCTCGTTCACGACGAAGCCGGCGGCGCCGCGCGAGTTGATGCTGTCGTAGCGATCGACCCCCGGTGCGTCGCCGAGATCGGCCACCTCGCCCCGCGAGTTGACGGCGGGGGCCAGGATGTCGCCCAGGAACACCCACGAATAGCCGTCGTACGGCGGGCCCGGAAAGCGGGCGTGGCCGTAGTCCTGGACGTATCCGGCGCCGTTCCCCGATGGGATGAAGAACCCGAAGTCCACGTATCCGCCCCAGGACACGACCGGGCGGCGGGCGTTGGCGAGCAGTTCGTTCTGTCGAATCTGGGCGTCCACCAGGCCGGCGTCGAGAGGTCCAGATTCGGCCGCGGCCTCGGCCGCCGCGGCCTCCTGGAACGACTGCGGCGCCTCGAGCTCGTAAAGGTCCACCTGGGCCGCGGGCGAGGAGGGCGGCGGCGAGGAGGGCGCGGCGGGTGGAGCTCTGGGAGTCGCCGGCTGCGCCTGAGCCAGGGCGGGCCCGGCGAGCGCCAGGCTCAACGTCGTCGCGGCGAGCGAGGCGGCCGCCTTCACCGCGCGAAGGGCGCCGCGGGTCATTGTCCACCCTCTCGTCCACCCTCTCGTCCGCGCTCGACCAGGAGGTCGGCGCTCGTGGGGCAGGGCGGCGTCGCGGCGGGCGTCGCGACCGACGCGTCGGGCGCGCGCATGAGGTCCAATCCGCTCGGGCCCCCCGTCAGGCTTTGCAGGAACGCCACCAGATCGGCGCGATCGCGCCCGTCGAGCTGGAGCGGCGCCAGCTCGGAGGTGCCGAGGGACGTCGCTCCGTCGGCCTCGCTGTAGTGCCACAGGACGTCGGGCAGCGTGGCCAGGCTGCCATCGTGCATGTAGGGCGCGGTCAGCGCCACGTCCCGCAGGCTGGGCGTGCGCCACGCGCCCTCGAGGCGCGGGTCGGGCAGCGTCGGATCGACGGGGATCTCGACGCCGCTGTCGTCGTACTTGCCACCGCGGTGGAACGGCTGGGTCGCCGCCGGATCGAGCAGCTTCTGTCGCCCGCCAAAGGCCCCCGACGGCAGGCACGAGGGCAGGGCCGCGCCCCCGCTGCAGTCGCAGGTCTTGGTGGCACAGGTCTCCACCGTGGGCACGTGCACGCCGCTCTGTCCGATTCCGATGTTGTGGAACTTGCCGTCGGACAACATCGGCGTGTTGTGGCAGTCGATGCACGACGTCTGTCCGACGAACAGCTTCAGTCCGCGCACGGCGGCCGGTGTGAGGGCGGTCGACCCCCGACCCTCTCGTACGTACCGATCGAACGCCGAGCCGTCGCTCGACAGCAACAGCTCGTACGCGGCGATGGCCTTGGCCACGTTGACGTGGACCTGGGTGACGACGTCCTTCTCCTCGGCGGTGAGGTCGTTGGTGTAGTGGTCCCGGAAGGCCTGGCTGGTGGCGCTGGTCAGGCTGGGCGCCGTGGCGGCGAGCCGCGTGGCGAGTGCGTCGATCTCGGCGGCGGTCGGCGTCGCGAATCCGACGGCGTCGTAGGCGGCGCGGTACTGGTTCACGACGAGCCAGAACGTCCTCGTACGGTAGCCGTTCATCGAGACCTGGCTCTCCATCACCTGCGCCGCCTGCGCCCACAGCGTGTCGGTGCGGCCGTTCCAGTACAGCGCCGAGAAGCGAGCCGCGTTGAGCGTCTGCTGGGAGTTGACGTCGTACCAGCCGGCGCCGACGGAGACGTGGCCCGGGACCGACGTGACGTCGGACCCCGCGCGCTGGGGATCGTGGCAGCTCGCGCACGACACGCCGACCTGACCGCAGTGGAGCTCGCGGGTGGTCGGCGCGTACGCCCCCGTGCTGTCCTTGTCGAACGCGCTGCCCGACAGGCGCGGCTCGTAGTAGAGGTGCCACCCGAGCTGGACGATGGGGGTCGAGACCGGGTCGGGCAGCACCTCGCCGGTCGTCCAGTCCGCGAGCGGCAAGTAGCGATTGGACAGATCGGGCGGAACCGGCGTGGCGGTCACGTTGGCCAGCCCCTTCACGCGCGCCCATTCGTCCTGGGTGAATTCGCAGCCCTGATCGCCGCAAGCCAGGCGATCGCCCCACGTGCCGCACCCCGCGGCTGCCAGCGTGGCCGCCAGTGCGACCGGCGCGGACACCGCCTTCACCGTGCTCACGAGGCCCCCCCGCCATCGCGAAATATTCATAATGAGGCGAACACTCTACCAATCGGTTCTTGCTCGCGAAACGGGTCACGCGCACGGACGAACGCGGCCAACCCGGCGCGAAGGTCCCCGGCCGGGGCCGAGCCGTCGAAGTCGTCGGGGTCAGCGGCCAACTGTCCGCGTCCGTTCGCGGGCACCTGTCCGCTCGCCAGGGCTTCCGCCCGCCAACGCGGCCGCTTCTCGGCGGGTTGCGCGTGGCACGGCCCCTGCTGAGGTCGCCGGTCGTCCGACGTCGTCGGGCCAAGAAGAAAAGATCGACACGAACGAAAGGATCTCGACATGCGTACCTCCTCGATGGCCGCCGCTTTCCTCGCCTCTTCTCTCGCCTTCTTCGTCGGTGTCTGTGGGATCGCTCGCGCGGCGGAGCCGGCGGCGGCGCCCGTGGCCGCCGACGCAGAGCCGTCGACCGCGACGGCGGCGCCCGCGCCCGCTCCCACGGCCGGCCGCGAGCCGCAGACGCTCGCCGCGACGGCCAGCGCCCGCCAGCGCCCCCTGCTGAGCGGCTGGTTCGCGGCGCCCACGTTCGCGACCACCAGCTTCAACGGCAAGATCAGCGCGAGCCCCGGCATGCGCGGCGGCATCTACCTCGATCGGCAATTCGCGATCGGCCTGACCGGCAGCGCGATCCTCAACGACGACACGACCCTGAAGGAGAACGAGGTGCGAAATGTCGGCGGCTACGGCGGCGTCCTGCTTCAATACGTCCTGCGCTCGAACGAGGTGGTGCACGCCAGCTTCGAATCGACCGTGGGCGCTGGTCGATGGTGCACCGAGGTCCGCGACCGCGACGACGACCAAGGCGGCGGCAAGGAGGGGTGCATCGGCAAGAACTTCTTCGTGTTCGAACCGGCCGTGAACGTCGAGGTGAACGTGGCTCGCCACGTCCGGTTCACGGCGGGCGGCGGATATCGTGTCGCCCTCGCCGGCAACGGGTCGGGTCCGTCGTCTCGCGAGATGGACGGGTTCGTCGGGCGGGCGGGCCTGCTGTTCGGGAGCTTCTGAGTGGGGGCGTCACGTGCCGGCCCCGATCTCTCATCGCCCAGCCGGCACGTGCTCTGCTCCGCCACCGACGCGGTCAGGTCAGCATCTGGTCGCCCCAGTCCTTGATCCGGTACTCCTTGATCAGGCCCTCCAGCAAGAATGGGTCGCCCTCGACGAAGGCCTCGGCCGCGGCTCGGGTCCGGAACAGCGCCATGTTGCCCCCTTCCGGATCGATGAAAGGTCCGACGCCGACCACCTCGCCGCGGGCGATGAACGGGTCCATGAAGGCCTTGTGACGGGGGAACACGGCCATGACCTCGTCGCGGCTCTTTCCTGCGCTGCTGCCGATCACTGCGAACAACATGTGGATCCTCCGGTGGTGCGTGCTCAGGTGGTGGGCCAAGCGCCAGGCAACGCGGCGGCTTCCTTTACCCACGCTGTCAGTTGCGCCTCGTCGAGATCGTCCTCGTGCACGTCGATCCAGCGCGCCTCCTTGGCCTTTCCTCCCGGGGGAACGGGACGGAGCGATGTGCCCTGGAAGAACGTCACCTTCACGTATTTCGCGAAGACATGGAAGCCCATGAACCAGCCGCGGCCCTCGACGCCGTAGACGGGCGAATTCCATTTCACGGCCTTGCGCACGCCGGGCACCGCTCGTTCGATCAGCGCGTCCAGGCGCTTTCCGACGTCGCGCTTCCAGCCCGGCATGGCGGCGATGTAGGCGCGCACCGGAGCGGCGCCGTCCGCCTTCGCGATCTGCGGGTTGCCGCCCGAAAGGAGAGCCGGCCTCGACGCGCGGGGCTTCTTCGACATCTTCGAGGGACGCTCGCGGGGTGTCACGGCCGATGACGAGCCTGGAACAGGATCCGACCGCCCGTCAAATTCGGGCCGGCGCATCGCGATCGATCTAGATTTCGCGCATGGTGACGTCTCGCGATCTCGACCGCATCGGACCCGGCGATCCGCGCTATGGCGCCGTCGTCGACAGGCGATTCAACAAGCGCTTCGCCGCCGCCCCGGACTACGTGCGCGTCGCTCGTTCGACGGAGGACGTGGCCGCGGCGGTAGGAGACGCGGTCCGCGAAGGCAGGCGCCTGGTGGTGACGGGCGGCGGGCACTGCCTGGAAGCGTTCGTCTCGGATCCCGAGGTGAAGGTCATCCTGGACGTGTCCGCCATGAAGCGGATCGCCTTCGACCCGGAGCGGGCCGCCGTCGTCATCGAGGCCGGCGCCACGGTGGGCGAGGCGTTCCGGGCCCTGGCCGAGCGCTGGGGCGTGGTGGTCCCTCTGGGCGAGCACCCGGCCATCGGCACGGGCGGGCACGTGGCGGGCGGCGCGTTCGGGTTCCTGTGCCGGCAGCTGGGCCTGGCGGCCGACTACCTTCACGCCGTCGAGGTCGTCACGGTGAACGGCGAAGGCCGGCCCGAGATCGTCGTCGCGACCCGCGAGCCGTCCGATCCGAATCACGACCTGTGGTGGGGCCTGACCGGTGCGGGCGGCGGCAACTTCGGCGTCGTCACGCGCCAGTGGTTCCGGTCGACCACGGTGACCGGCGCCGGGCCCGCGACGGTCCTGCCGCCGGCGCCTCCGTCGATGACGACGTTCCGGGCCGAGTGGAGCTGGGCCGACCTCGACCGGGCGGCCTTCGCGCGCATCTGCCGCAACCACCGCGCGTGGAGCGAGCGGACCGCGGGCGCCGATTCACCGTATGCAACGCTGTGGACGTTGATCGAGCTTCATCGCAAGCAGTTCGGCAAGCTCATCGTTCGCGGCGCCAGCACCGCGGGCGACGCCGCCGGCCAGCAGATCGACGACCTCCTGGCCGCGCTCGGGGAGGGGACCGTCGCTCCGGGCAACTGCCAGCGGGCGCGCCATTCGTGGCTCGAGTTCGCGCTCGATCCCTTCCCCGACATGTTCGCGATGCCGCCGGGCGGGGTCTCGGTGAAGGTGAAGGACGCGCTTTTGCGGCGGGGCCTCGACGACCGCCAGATCGACGTCGCGTTCGACCACCTGACCAGCGCGGACCACGACGTCATGGGCGGGATGCTGGGCATGGCCAGCTACGGCGGCGCCATCAACCTGGTCCCGCCCGACGCCACCGCCTCTGCCCAGCGCGACGCGATCCTCGATCTGGCCTGCACCACCGGCTGGCTCGATCCGCGGGACGAGGACAAGAACCTGGTCTGGGTGCGGGCGTTCTACCGCGCGTTGTTCGCGGACGGCGGCGGGGTGCCGGCCCCCGGCGACGCCTACGCGGGCGCGTTCATCAACCACCCCGATGTCGACCTGGCGGACCCCGCGCTCAACACCTCGGGCGTGCCCTGGCCGACCCTGTACTTCCGCGACGGCTATCCCCGCTTGCAACGGGTGAAGGCGCGCTGGGATCCGAAAGACGTCTTCCACCACGCCCTGTCGATCCGGGCGGCCCGAGGATAGCGCGCGTTCGGGACCCACGCTGTGGCAGAACCGCGGCATGGACAACGCGGGGCCCGGGAACCGTTTGTACAACCAGTGGGACAATCTTCCCGAGCTGGAGGCCGTTCGAGTCTTTGCCGCCGTGGCCGAGGCGAAGAGCTTTCGCCGCGCCGCCGCGGCGTTGCGCCTGCCGCGCTCGACTGTCAGCCGGCGCCTGTCGATCCTGGAGACGGCCTTGAAGGCCCGGCTCCTGCAAAGGACCACGCGACATGTCTCGCTCACCGACGCGGGCGAGGCCTTCTTGAAGCGGGTCGGTCCCGCCCTGCACGCCATCCGCGACGCGGGCCGCGGCGTGCTCGATGCGACCGCCGAGCCGCGCGGGGTCCTGCGGGTGACCGCCACCTCGGCCTCGGCCACGAGCGTCGGCGCGATCCTGCTGCAGCTCGTGGAGCGCTACCCGCAGGTGCATCTCGATCTCGAGTTCAGCGACCGCAAGGTGGACCTGGTCGCCGAGGGGTTCGATCTGGCCGTGCGTCCCGGCCCGCTCGAGGACTCCTCGCTGGTGGCGCGGCCGCTCGGTCACGGACAACCCGGGTACTACGCGAGCCCGGCCTACTTGAAGCGCCGCCGCCGTCCAAAGACGCCGCGCGAGCTGGAGGATCACGCGTGCCTGGTGTTCTCCGGCTCCTCCCGCGTCGCCAGGTGGAGGTTCCAGGTGGGCAGGAGGACGCGCGAAGTCGCGGTTCGCGGCCCCCTGCGTGCCAACAGCCTGGAGGTGGTGCGCCAGGCGGCCGTCCGTGGACATGGCGTCGCCTGGTTGCCCGAGACGCTGGCCCGCAAGGACCTCGAGGCGGGACGCTTGTTGCCGGTGCTCCGCGACTACTGGCCATCGCCCGTGCCGGTGCATCTCGTCTATCCCTCGTCCCGCTATCTGGCGCCGCAGGTGCGCGTGGCCATCGATGCGTTGACGAGTGGGCTCGGGGAGGGCCTTCCCTGATTGATCCACCAGGGGAACGATGTGGCCCGATCTTGCTCATTGTCCCGCCTGGTGAGGGCGCGCAGAATGCGGCGTCATGAGCACAATCCTCGTCACCGGTGCGAACGGAAACGTGTCGAGCGCCACCATTCGCGCGCTGCAAGGCAACGGACATGGGGAGCATCGGATCGTGGGGCTCGTCCGCGATCCCGCCAAGGCGGCCGAGCTCGAGAAGCTGGGCGTGAAGGTGGTCGTCGGCGATCTGCAGAAACTGCGGACGGTCGAGAACGCCTTCGAGGGCATCGACACCGCCTTCCTGTGCTGTCCGCCCGGCTTCATGGCGCCGCTGATGCTGTCGAACGCGCTGTGGGCGGCTCGTCGCGCGGGCGCCAAGCACGTGGTGCGGCTGTCGGCGGTCGGCGCGGCCCATGATGCGCCGACCTTGAACAGCCGCCTGCATGCCCTGTCCGACAGCGAGGCGATGGGGTCGGGCCTGAAGTGGACCGTGCTGAAGCCGCACTTCTTCATGCAGAACCTCCTGATGGCGACGGGTACGGTGCAGGCGCAGGGGCAGCTCTACTTCGCCCTCGGAGACGCCAAGGTGCCGATGGTCGACGTGCGCGACGTCGGCGCGGTCGCGGCGGCCGTGCTGGCGGATCCCGCGCCCCACGCCGGAAAGACGTACACGCTCACGGGCGCGGCGGTGACGATGGGGCAGGTCGCGGCCGCCATCGGTGAAGCCGTCGGCAAGCCCGTTGTCTACGTCCCGGTGCCCGTGGCGGCCGCCGTCGAGGGCGTCACCAAGATGGGCGCCGACGAGTATGGGCAGGTGGCGCTGCGAGACTACTTCACGGCCTACTCGGGCGGCTGGGAGTCG